>Ga0310810_10000791_pt1 | contig 32046 bp, 29 predicted proteins | sample NCmetagenome_FD_207641 | JGI IMG/M metagenome (GOLD analysis project Ga0310810, IMG submission 207641) | Soil microbial communities from experimental microcosm in Duke University, North Carolina, United States - NC | ecosystem: Engineered > Artificial ecosystem > Soil microcosm > Unclassified ... | reverse complement strand
TGATTCCCCTGGTTTGCGTGCGTATCGAACCCGCCGGTCTGCACCCAGAACACACGCGTCCCGATGCCGCGGACCAGCGCTTCAGCCACGGTGCGCAGCGCGAGCGCGAAGCCGTTGTTCTGGTAGGCAACCGTTCCGGTATAGACCGACGCAGACGCCACGCGATCGATCGTCGCGAACGCCGCCTGTGCGCTCGTGTTCACGAACGAGAGATACGGTCGATCGACGGGAAGATGCGACGCGATCCGTGTGGCCGTGGCTCGCTCATTCACGGCCTCAGCAGGATTGAAGCTCGAAAACGCGTAGGTCGCCGCATTCGGAATCGACGGCACGCTGACGTCGCGCGACGTCAACGCACGCGGCAGTTCCTGCGTCGTGCTCCATCCTGACAGCGGATCGAGCGGAACGGTTTCGAGGTAACGCCCGAGCCATCCTTCGCTATCGGTCAGCGCTGGATTGGCGGTGTCCCAGATGTCTTTCCCCTGAAAGTGCGAGCGGCTCGAATTCAGATAGCCAGTCCGCTGCACGATAGCGAGCCGGCCACCGTTGTAGAGATCTCGAAGGCCCGTGAGACGCGGATGCAAACCCAGCGGCTTGCCGCTCGAGTCTGAGCCGATCTGCAGCACTTGCCCCGCCGGCACGAAGATGTTCGGCCGCCGGCTGATGTAGAACGGATCGGTGTACGGCACGACCGTGTTGAGCGCGTCGTTGCCGCCGGCGAGATAGACGATCACCAGATTCCGTGCGCTCGCGCCTTGTGCCCGCGCCAGGTCGCTCAGAAACGCCGGCGCAGCGAATCCAATGGTGAACGCTGAGACACCGCCGCGTATGAACTCTCGACGAGAGATAGCCATGCGTTTTCCCCGTCTAAACGAATTGATACTCGGAGGAGCCCATGATCAGCCGCGCCAGGCCATTGCCCTTCGACTGCAGCTGCGCGTCTGAACCCGTCCACGTGCCGCCCGTCTGCAGGAACTGCAGCAGATCGCTCATCGGTTCGGAGTCATATCGCGCCGGCGATAAACGATCGAGCATGTAGTCGAGCAGCGCATCCGGTGATTGACGTGCGCCGGCGGCATCGCGAGCCAGATTGAACCGCTGATTGAACGCCAGCGTGCCCGCGAAGTTCATGCGCGAGAGCATGGCGCCCGTCGAGAACCATCCCTGACCGAGTTCCCAGCCCGCCACATCGGGCGGCTCGAACAACACCTGGCCCATCGGAATCAGCGCAGCCCGTGCAGTGTCGATCGAGAACCCCGTCCACCCGACCTCCTTGATCGCACGAACGACGTATTCGACGGGCCAGGAGTAGCGTGTGTGCCAGTTGCCCGGGTTCTGGAATTCGCGCGAGCGCAGCATGAAGTGCACCATCGACCTGATGCTGGTGCCATTCTGCAGATACACGCTCGCCGCATTGCCGATCGTGTCGTTATCCGGTGGCACGACCTCGCTGACGAAGTAGTTCCACATCTTGCGAGCCAGCCGTCGTGCCGTGTTCGGATGACGGGCAAGTGCGGTGATGAAGTCGATGCCGTCCTGCATCCCGTCCGCGGCTGGGCGCGCAGGAATACTGTGGCTGCCGTTTCCGTAGATTGGGAAGGTGAACGTCTTCTCAGTCGGATCGTGATTCCCCGGTACGTACTGAAACTCGTAGTAGTTGTTCGGATCGTCACGCCCGCCGACGAATCGTAGATTCCAACCGGTGAACACGCGGGCGGCAGCGTAGACATCCTGTTCCGTGTAGTTGCCGACGCCCCACGTGAACAGCTCCATGATCTCGCGGCCGAAGTTCTCTTGCGGACGCTGACGCGTGTTGACGCGGCCGTCGAGCCACACGAGCATCGCCGGATCCTTCGCCATCGCAATCAGCAACTCGGTGAAGCTGCCAAGCGCCATCTCGCGAAGCGTCTCGAGTTGACCTTGCGGGCCGGGAAGCTGGCCGGAGACGTTGGCGAGCAACTTGGCGCCCTGCACATTGCCGAACGTTCCATTGAGCTTGCTGTACGCGGTGGCAAAGTGGTTGTGCCAGAAGAGCGCCATCTTCTCCTGCAGTGGCCGCCGCGTATGGACCATGCGGAACAGCCAGCGCTGACGCGCATCTTCGATGTTCGTGTTCGGCTGGAAACCTCCGGCGCGATTGAAGACGGAGACGTAGGCCGGGTTCCCGATATTCGTGTCAACGTCGTCGGGTTGATCCTCGAAGTTCAGGAGGTAATCGACGACGTCCGACATCGACTTGCCGTCGAACGAGGCGAGGTCGGCGGGACTGGCGCCGAAACCCGCGCGGCGAAGCAGATGCTCGATTCCGGTGCGGCCTCGTGCCATGGTTCTCTCCTGAGAAGCGCCGCAATGATACAGCCGTCCCCTGAATCAGGGATGAACGAGTTGTTTCGTCGGCGTAGGCGTACTTACAGTTCTCGTCGCGGACCGTTCGTAGGGGGGAGACTCGCGTGGGAACCGTGCAAAGTTTCGGCCTTCCCGCTACCATGCGTCAAGTTCAATGAGCACACGCCGCAAAGCGTCGAAACGAGCAAAGCGTTCCTCTCGATCCTCTGTATCCAGGCCCGTTCGGCGACGTAGCGCGCCGGCAGCGAACGCCGCTGGGCGCCGAAGCGCCGGGCGCGAAGGCGGCAAGCTGACACCTCCGTCAGATGCGGCCAGCGGACTTGCTCCGGGCATGCACCCGCTCAACACCTATCTCGCGGTCGCGAACGTCGGAGCGTCGATGGACTTCCTCGAGCGGGCGTTCGGCCTGTCTCGAGGTGTCGTGTTACCAGACGCCGACGGTCAGATTCGCTACGCGGAGATGCGACACGGCGACTCGGTGGTCATGTTGATCCGCAAGGGTGATGCGGCGACTGCTACCGGTGGGTCACCGGCGCTCTATGCGTATGTCAACGATGTCGATACCGTCGCGGCGCAGGCGCGTCAGGCCGGCGCCGGCGTTGGCGACGCCCAGGACATGCCCTGGGGCGATCGCACCGCAGTGGTGACCGACCCCGACGGCTATCGGTGGGTGCTGGCTACGTTCAAAAAGCTGGCGCCTTTCACGTAGCGTCAATCGAGCACGCGAATATCACGTCGAGCTACCGCGAGGAACTTCTGCGCGCCCCGTCGAAGGATCTCCCCACGGATCGACACGCGTCTGCCTGCGAACCCTTCCGGGTTCGCGAACGGTTGAGCCGCATCAGAGACGAGCGCGATTCGCCCAAGGTCGGGACGATCGTGGGGCACAAACATCGGTGGAATCCTGCCCAGCAGGCATCTTACGGCACAGTCACGATGTGTCGGTCCTTCGCCGGGCTTCATCACGCCGAGATGGCATTTGCTGTCGACGATCTCGCCCTCGGCGATGATCACACCGCGGGATTGAATCGGTTCGACTGTACTCGTGCTGCTGACCGTCACCAGGCTGTCCGGGACAACCTCGATCATGATGTCCCCATCGCGTTGGATGCGTGAGCCCATCAACTGGACGAGCTGTCCGTCACGGCCGCGGACGATATCTGCTGCTCCGTGTTTACCCGGTCCGACCAGCCAGTACGTCGTCCGCGACACGTCGGCCCCTGTCAAGGCGGGATACGGGAACTCGACCAGACGACCGCTGAAGGTTCGCTGCCGGCCAAACTCGAACACACCTGGCGCGAAACGATCCTGGCCGAAGAGCAGCACGACCGGTGTCACGATTGCGAGAGCAACAATCCCAAACGCCAACCGGCGAATCCGCGACGCTAGCGCGACGGGCATCTCCGGTTCATAGCCGATATAGAACTCGTCGCTCATGAGGCCACCTCGCGTGGGCAGTCGTTAACGAGCGCGGGCTCGACATGCGTGCCCGGGGGATGAGGCTTCGGGTCGACAAGCACACGCCCACGGATGACTCGAACCGAGAACGTGGGCAGCCGCTCGGTGAACGGTGCCGGCGCACGCCCTGATGCCGGTTCGTACTCATATCCGTGCCACGGACAGACGATGCAACCGCCGACGATCTTTCCCTCGCCAAGCGGACCGTTCTGGTGCTTGCAGACGTTGGAGACTGCCGACACCTTGCCGTCATAACGAAAGATCGCCACACGCTCCTTGCCAAGACACACAGCCCGGCCGCGGTTCTCGGCGATGTCGGCGGCGGCGCAGACGTCAAGGAATCCCGCAGCGGATGCTCGCGCCAGATCGCGATCACGCCGCGCTTCGCGAATCGCTGCGGCGCCATGAAGTCCCAACACGATTGCCATACCGGCGCACAGCACGATTAGCAGAAGAGGGCTGCGCTCGGCCTGTAGTGCGCCGAGCGCCACATGCGCGATCACCAGCGCATAGGCCAGATAAACAAACATGTGCAACGTCTTCCACACTGGCGGCAACAGCGAACGCAACCAGAAGTCGTGACTCGTCGCAGCCATGAGAAACAGGATGCTCAGCGCAGCGAGACCGAGCTGTTGGAACGGAAAGCTGGTCAGACTCGTGTAATCAGCACTGGTCACCAGCACGCTCACGAGCGGGTTCACATCGCCCAGTGCGTGAAACTGAATCAACGAGAACACGCCGTGGACAGTCGCCACCGCGAATGTGGTCACACCAAGGTGTCGGCGGTTGTAGAGCAACGGAAGGAATCGCGCATCCAAACGGCACAGTGGACCGATGGCCAGGACGATGTGTAGCAGCAGCGCGGCGCAGGTGCCACAGGCACGAATCACTAGTGTTTCGACGATTCCATCCGACGGCTCGATAGAACGTGCTCATGGTTACCAGGGCACTCGTGCAGCAAGCGCGGCCGCTACCAGCCACGGCAGCAGCACGATGAGCGTGAAGATCACAACCCGGTGGATGCGACGAAGCGGCCTGATCATCGGCGGATCACCCGAATCAGAAAGAGCGGCCACAGCGTCGCGACACCCGGAAACACCAAAGTCCGAAATCCCCACGTCCCCTGCGACGCCGCGGTGTCGAGGATTCCGACCCATCGCCAGAGAAAGACCACCGCGAACACGGCGCCGCTGCCAAGGTAGATAGCAACGGCGCGAACAAGACTCTCAGCAGCGGCAACCGTCATGGCGATCGCGTCCTCCAGTGATGCGGCTTGGACGCCGGCCGATGTCTGCTGGTTACGCGTCATGAAACCGCACACCGCTGCCGGCATCTGAGTGGCAAGGGGACATATGAATCTCGAGAATCGCGTCGTCATCATCACTGGGGGCAAGCGCATCGGCCGTGTCGTCGCCCAGCAGCTTGCCGAGCGTGGTGCGAACCTCGTCCTGTCGTATCGCGGATCCAAAGCGGAGGCGGACGAAACCGTCTGCGACGTCACACGGCGAGGCCGCCGCGCGATCGCCGTCGCCGCCGACGTCTCGAGAGCGACCGACTGCACGGCGCTTGTCGCTGCCGCGCACGCCGCGTTCGGACGCGCAGACGCGCTGGTGAACATGGCGTCGGTCTACAGCAGCACACCGTTCGACGAGCTGACCGAGGCCGGTTGGGACCGCGACCTCAACGTCAACCTCAAGTCCGCGTTCCTCTGCGCCAAGGCCGCCATCCCGGTGATGCGCGCAACGGGTGGCGGACGAATCGTCAACTTCGCAGACTGGCTGGCGCGCAGCGGCCGGCCGAACTACCGAGGATTCGTCTCGTACTACGTTGCCAAAGCCGGTATCGTCGCGCTGACCGAAGCGATGGCGCTCGAGCTCGCCGCGGATCAGATCCTGGTGAATGCGATCGCACCCGGACCCATCCTCCCACCACCGGACATGGAGCCGGAGGAAGTCGCGGCCGTTGCCGCCTCCACCCCGGTCGGTCGATGGGGTGGTGAAATCGAAATTGCGAAAGCCGTGCTCACGCTGATCGAAACCGACTTCATCACCGGAGAGACGATCCGCGTCGACGGCGGAAGGCACGTCGCGTGATCGCCCCGCTTCGTCTTCGTACCGAACACGGCATGGAGCCCGGCCGGCGTGTCACCTGGCTCGAGCTGTTCTTCGATCTGGTCTTCGTGGCCGCCGTCGCTCAGGTCGGCACGCATCTGCGTGACGACTATTCTGTCGCGGGCCTTCTCCGCTTCTCATTGCTGTTCGTGCTCATCTGGTGGGCATGGCTCGGCCACACGTCCTTCTCGACACGGTTCGATAGCGACGATGTGGTGCAGCGGGCGTTGACCTGGCTGCAGATGTTTCTCGTCGCGGTCATGGCCATCAACGCCACCGACGCGCTCGACAGCCGTGACTCGGCCGGCTTTGCGGCAGCGTACTCGCTGATGCGTCTCGTGCTCGTCGCGCAGTTCTTACGCGCAAGGCGCATTCCACGTGCGCGTGCGCTCACGACACACTACGCCGTGAGCTGCGGCGCTGCCGCAATCCTCTGGCTTGCGTCCGCCATCGTCGCACCACCGATACGATACTGGCTGTGGGCACTGGCGTTGACCATCGATGGGGCCGCGCCGCTTCTCACGACACGACACGTGGTTGATGTCCCGCACGACGCCGCACATCTCCCGGAGCGCTACGGACTCTTCAGCATCATCCTCATGGGCGAATCGATGGTGGCAGTCATGACTGGGATGGAGCACCAGGCGTACTGGAGTGTGCGAGCCGCGTCAGCGGCCGTGTTCGCCATGGGCCTTATCGTCGTGATCTGGTGGTGTTACTTCGATGTTGTCGAAGCCGTGAGCGAGCGGATAGTGCGGTCGAGGGGTGACGCGGTCCGCTTCCAGATCTGGAGCCACGCGCATTTGCCGCTATACCTGGGCATCGCCGTGACCGGCGTCGGACTCGAACACGTCATCGCGAAGGCGACCAAGGAGCCACTCCACACGGGCGAGCTCGCGATCCTGCTCGGTGCGCTCGCCTCGGTTACGATGTCGATGCTCGTGCTTGCCGCGACCCGACGTGACCCGCAACAAGACCGGCCAGCTCCGCGATTGACCACACCCGGGTACCACGCGCCGCATTCGCAGCGCCAATCTCAAACGCCAGTCGCCACTGCTCACACAGCGCTCGATATGCTGCAGTGAGACTCACTGCGGGATCGTAGATGTGCGTGACTTCCGAAGTCACGCCGTTCAACTCCAGAATGGTCATCTGCTCGCCCCGGGCGAACGCATCCCGCGATGGGACACGCAGATCGAAGCGGCCGAAATAGAAGCCGTCGAACCGTGTGGCAATGTTGTCGATGGCGCGTTCGAGCGCCGGCGTCAGCAACGAGGCAGCATCGTAGAAGCGAGCACCGCGGCAGTGGCTTCCGCAGTCGCCAAGCGAGACCACCTGCCCTGCGGCCGGCATCTCGTGCAGACGATCCGAGTTCTGACGGAGATGGAACCGCGCCATCCCGATGGTATTGGGGTCCGCGAGTATCAGCTGCTCGATCGTCTGTCGTCCATTGCCTTTCACTGACGGCAATCTCTTCTCGGTGATCGACAGAATGCGGCCGCGAGCCTCGCCCGGCCGACGGACGTAGAACACGCCAAACTCAACGCCTGACACGTACTCCTGAACGATCGTGTCCACATTCGTTCGTGCGAGAGACCCGTCGAGCGCTTCTCGCGTTCGAGCCACAACCACACCAGAACCACGCTGACCCTGATCGGGCTTCAGCACGACCGGCAGATCACGCTTGAGCGTGGTGAGAAATGCGTTGACTCTCGCGATCTTGATATCAACGGGCAGTGTGCCTTCGAGGAACACGCTTCGCGCGACGTGCTCGGGACCAAGACCGCGCAAGATGTCGATCTTGGATTCGCCAATGAACCCGCCGAAGGGAATCGCCGGATTCGCCGCGGTGAACACCGTCAGGCTGCGATGTCGTGCCGCGAGTCCGAGCACGTAGCCCACCACCGGCGGATAGGCCGCCCACGGTGGCCAGAACTCCCATCTCCTCAGCCGGACCCACGACGAATACAGCAGCCGGCGTCGGCGCCAGCTCAAAAAGGGCTTCACTCCCCTTCGATGCGCCAGCCGGATCTGAAGTTACGCGTAACTGTCCGATCGGCCAGGCATCAAACCGGCAGAGCGCCCGAAAGATACGGGCGCGGAGGGCTTACCCGTCATGAAGCTATCGAACATCCCGTTTGCCATGAGCTGGGCGCTTCAGCTCATCGTCGCGGGCATCTTGCTGCAAACGCTGTTCTTCAAGTTCACAGGCGCAGCGGAGTCCGTCTACATCTTCTCGACGCTCGGCGCCGAACCCTGGGGCCGCATCGGCTCGGGCGTCGTCGAGCTCATTGCTGCGCTCCTGTTGCTGTATCCGCCAACGATCACCATCGGCGCGATCGTGTCGCTCGGCGTGATCTCAGGCGCCATCCTCACTCACCTCACAGTCCTCGGTATCGAGGTACAGGGTGACGGCGGACTGCTGTTCCTCCTGGCGCTTACAGTGTTCGTATCGAGTGCGGCGATTCTATTTCTGCGTCGCGGCGAGATTCCTGTCCTCGGCGTCTGGCTGGCCAGCCACTCGCTGGCGTAAACCGCGACGAGGCAACGCGTCATGCCCAACACAACACTGCGGCCGTTGTTCGAGCTGCTGCATCAGATGCGAAAGTTGATCGAGCGGCTCGATGACATCGACTACGCCATGCCGGCGCCAGGCCGAACGACTGGTGGAATCGGCGGACACGTTCGCCATTGTCTCGACCACGTCTTCGCTCTTCTTACCGGAACCAGCACTGGGCTGTGCACCTACGACCGGCGCCGACGGGGCACCGACGTCGAAACTTCGCGCTCGGCCGCTATCGCGGCGATTTCCGACGCCATGATCGGGCTGCTGGGGCTGGATGCCCGGACGCTCGATTCGGAGGTGTACGTCGAAACTCAGCTCGACGTATCGGGCGCAACCGTCACTGTGCGCTCGAGCGTCTCGCGCGAAGTGGCATTTCTTGTCTCACACACGATCCACCACAACGCCATCGTCGGCCAGATGATGCGGGCGCGAGGCCTCGAGGTCGCACCGCGCTTCGGGCTCGCACCGGCAACCCCGATCGAGGCAGGAGAACCGATATGTGTACGGTAACGGCGCTGCCCCGCTCGGTGCTCGCGCAGGATCCATCGTCGGATCGTCTGGTGCTGCGAATCGTCTGCAATCGCGATGAGCTGTTGTCGCGCCCGCCGGCCTTGCCACCGACGCAGTGGGCGGCTGGCCCTCGACGTGCGGTGATGCCCATCGATCCCGAGAGCGGCGGAACCTGGATCGCCGCGAACGACGCCGGTCTCGCGTTTGTCCTGCTCAATGCAAATCCAGGCGTACCCAGGGACGTGGGCGAGGTGAGTCGCGGAATGATCATTCCGGCGCTTGTCGGCTGCGCGACGATCTCACGGGCGGTCGCGCAGGCGCAGCAGGTCCAGGCCCACCAGTTTGCGCCGTTCCGGCTGCTGATTCTCGACCGGTACGAGGCGGTGGATTGCTGGCCCGACGGCGAGCGGATTCGCCATCGGCGCAGCTATCTTCGCAGCGCCATCCTACGAACCAGCTCCGGCCTCGGCGACGCGATCGTGACCGGTCCGCGGCGGACGTTGTTCCGGCGCACCGTCAGCGGTGCCGCCGATGCACGGCGGGCACAGGACGAATTCCACAGACATCATTGGCCGGGAAGAGAGGCCGTCAGCGTCAACATGCGCCGGCACGACGCTGCGACCGTGAGCCGCACGGTCGTCGAAGTCCGTGAAGGCTCGGTGAGATTGTTCTATCAGCCGATCGAGTGGCCGCACGCCGTCACGGTGCAGGTTGCCGCGTAATGAATCCGAGCATTCTTCTGGCGCTCGCAGCAGGCACGCTCGTCTCGGAAGATCTGACGTCGATCAGCGCAGGACTGCTGTCACGGGACGGAGTGATCGGTCTCATGCCGGCGATCGCCGCGTGCGCTGCCGGCGTGTATGCAGGTGATCTGGGGTTATGGCTCCTCGGACGGGTATATGGAACGCGCGTGCTGAAATGGAGTTGGGTTGCGCGACGCATCGATCCGGCGATGCTGGCCAGTCTCGGCGCACGCCTCGACGCCCATCTCTGGTTGGCGGTCCTCGGCAGCCGCTTTCTCCCAGGCAGCCGGCTGCCCATGTATCTTGCCGTAGGCGTTGCGGGACACCGCCCGCTCCCATTTGCTGGGTGGTCGCTGGTGGCGGTGCTGCTCTGGACGCCGGTCCTTGTGGGGCTGACACACGCGTTCGGCGCAGCCGCCGGTTCGTGGCTCGTCGGCGAACTGAATGGTGCGATGCGCTACCTGCTGTCGGCCGTCATCCTGGGGGCTGCCTGGCGGTTGACGATGCGAGTGGCGATGAGCGGCCTCTCGTCGCGGACCTGAGCCACCAGAGAGAAAAGCAGGGCCCGTCTGTGGTAAGGAGAAGGCGTGCGCCGGCCAGCCGCTTACGCCCTCTCGCTTCTCGTTCTCGCCGCGGCGATCTTGCTCCGATGGCTCCTCGACCGAGTGATGGGCGACAGCCTCCCGCTCGTCACCCTGTTCGGTGCAGTGGCCGCCGCGGTCTGGGTCGGCGGGTATCTCACGGCTTCGGTCATCACCATCCTCGGGTACGCAGCCTGCAACTATCTCTTCATTGCACCGCGTGGCGCATTCGCGTTCGACGCTGAGAGCCTCGTTGGCCTCACCGCCTACCTTTTTACGTCCGCGCTGATCATCGCGATCGGCGAAGCCATGCGGCGTGCTCAGGCACGGGCCAGCGCGCGCGGCGAGGTTCTGCGCGTCACGCTCGGCAGCATTGGGGACGCCGTCATCACCACGGACATTGAGGGACGAGTCACCTATCTGAATCGCGTCGCCGAGTCGTTAACCGGCTGGTCCCACCAGGACGCACTCGAGCAGCCGCTCGCCGAAGTGTTTCGGATCATCAACGAGGACACCCGCCGCCCGGTCGAGAGTCCGGCGACACGGGCACTTCGCCAAGGCATCGTCGTGGGATTGGCCAATCACACGCTGCTCGTCGGAAAAGACGGCGTTGAACGGCCGATCGACGACAGCGCCGCGCCGATCAGGGACGACAACGGTGTGGTCTCGGGCTGCGTGCTCATCTTCCGTGATGTATCCGAACGTCGACAGTGGGAAAAGCGCGAGGCCGCCCGCATGTTGAGTGCGCGCCTGCTCGCGTCAATCGTCGAGTCGTCTGATGATGCAATCATCAGCAAAACGCTCGACGGCGTGATCCAGAGCTGGAATGCTGCCGCGGAGCGGCTGTTCGGCTACACCAGCAGCGAAGCCATCGGCCGTCATATCTCGCTGGTGATCCCGCCGGACCGCATTGCCGAAGAAGACCACATCATCGCGACGTTGAAGGCCGGCACACGCATCGAACACTTCGAAACCGAGCGGATGCGTAAGGACGGGCAGCGGATTCTCGTCTCGCTGACCGTCTCGCCAATCAAGGACGATGACAGCCGCGTGGTAGGCGCATCGAAGATCGCCCGCGACATCAGCGCGCAGAAGCTCGCCGAATCCGAGCGGCAGAAGTTCGTCACGCTGGTCGAGAACAGCACCGACTTCATCGGCATCTGCGACCTCAATGCCGTGCCCATCTTCGTGAACCGCGCCGGCCTGCAGATGGTCGGACTCGAGAACATGGAGGAGGCTCGGCGCGTCAACGTCCGCGACTTCTTCTTCCCCGAGGATCGGTCACGGATGATGGACGAGTTCTTTCCATCGGTCGTGGCACACGGTCACGGCGAGATCGAGGTTCGCTTCAGGCACTTCAAGACCGGACAGGCGCGCTGGATGGCTTACAAAGTGCTGAAGCTCGATGACGAGTCGGGGCGCACCGTCGCGTTCGCGACCGTCAGCCAGGACGTCACCGAGCGGCGGCACATGGAAGACAACCTTCGCGGGCTGGCCGCCAATCTCGCGGAAGCGGATCGGCGCAAGGACGAATTCCTCGCCACGCTGGCCCACGAGCTGCGCAATCCGCTCGCCCCGTTGAGCAATACGCTGGAGATCCTCAAGCGAAGCTCCACCACGGATGCGCCGGTTCGTCACGGCCTCGACACCATGGAGCGTCAGCTCGAACAACTCGTGCGACTGGTGGACGACCTCCTCGATTTGAGCCGCATCACCCACAATCGCATCGATCTGCGCAAACGCCACGTCGACCTCGCGTCGGTCATCCGCCAGGCGGTGCTGGCGGCGCAGCCGCTCGCCGACTCCGCTCACCACACCATCGACGTGAGCGCGCCGGCCGAGCCGATTTACCTGCACGCTGACCCGGTCCGGCTGACGCAGGTGTTTGGCAATCTTCTGAACAACAGCTGCAAGTACACGCCGCCGGGTGGAGCCATTCGCGTCGATGTTCGCCGTGATGGCGATGACGTGGTGGTGACGGTCGCCGACACCGGTATCGGGATCCCGGCCGACAAACTGGACGGGATCTTTGACATGTTCACCCAGGTCGATCGCTCGCTCGAACGGTCTCAGGGAGGGCTCGGGATCGGGCTCACGCTGGTGAAGCGGCTCGTGGAGATGCACGCTGGAACCGTCCAGGCGCGAAGCGCGGGTGAGGGCCACGGCAGCGCATTCGAAGTCCGGCTTCCCGCGTTGCGAGAGGTCCCTGACGTCGCTGCGCCCGCAGCGCATGATGCGGGGACCAGCAGTGCGATTCACCGCATCCTTGTCGTCGATGACAACCAGGATTCGGCAGACTCATTGGCGATGCTGCTGGAACTGACCGGGCACGAGGTCTACACCGCACACGACGGCCACAGCGCGCTCGACTCGGCCGAACAACATCGCCCTCACGTGGTACTGCTCGACATCGGTCTGCCCGTGCTGAACGGACACGAGGTGTGTCGACGAATCCGGCAGCAACCGTGGGGTCAGGCGATGGTGCTCATCGCGCTCACTGGTTGGGGACAGGACGAAGACCGGCGTCGATCGCAGGAGGCCGGCTTCGACGGTCATCTCGTCAAACCCGTGGACCACACGCGTCTGCTGGCGCTGCTCGCCACGCTGACAGAGCCGCGAGCGACGAGCTAACCCGAGTCGTCGCGTCTCAGATCCGAAAGACGGCCGATGACGCGATGCGGCCGCACCGGATGACCTGACGGAACGCCGCGGCCACGCGCGTCGATCCAGATGCCGGCAATGCCCTCGCGTTGAGGACCTGCGACATCCCACTCGAGGTTGTCGCCGACCATCCAGGCTTCTATGGGCGCAGCGTCGAGTGCCTCGAGCGCCTTCGTGTAGATCCTCGGATCGGGCTTGCCGAAACCGACTTCACCCTCGATCAAGATCGCATCGAAGAGTGGCGCCAGGTCGAATCGATCGATCTTGAGGCGCTGCCCCTTGCTGCCGCCGTTCGTGAGCAATGCGAGCCGGCACCCCTGAGCGCGCAGCCACTGCACCGTTGGCACGGCATCGTCGAACGGCTTAATCGCATCGTCTCGAAGCGCGTGATACGTGTCGCCGATCTGTCGCGCCAGACCTTCGTCGTCGACGCCGAGCTCGGCAAGCGCCAGACGGACCACCTCGCCTCGCGCCCACGCCAGTTCCAGGCGGCCCACTCGATGACGCTCCGGATCGGACCAATACCATTCCCGAGTCCGATCGATGGCCTCGAACACAGTGTCTGCGTCGAGGCCGTTCATGCTCGAACGATGTGCCAGGCAGGCGTCACGCCAGCAGGCGATGACGCCGCCACTGTCGTCGAGAATCGTGTCGTCGAGATCGAGAAGAATCGCTCGAGGCAGAGAACCCATCAATCGAGAGTGCCGCCGGGGCGGATACCCTCGATCTTAAGTCGAACTCGATACAGACCGGTCTGCGCGGTCAAATAAAGCGTGCGACCATCTTCATCTCCCCACGTCAGGTTGTGCGGGTGCTCCGGTCCGACGATGGTGCCCAGGTGCTTGCCTTCAGGCGACAGGATCCACAGGCCGCCTGGACCTGACACGTAGAGATTGCCCCGCACGTCCACTTTGACCCCATCGAGTGCATCTTCACCTGGTGCGTCCGTCATGTCGAAGAAGACTGTACCGTCGGTCAACGTTCCATCCGGATTCGCGCGATACCGCATCACGACCTTCTTCTTCGGATCCCAGTTCGCGACGTAGAGATATCGCTCGTCAGGTGAAAACGCGAGTCCGTTGGGCCCCGTGAGATCGCTCGCCGCAAGCGTCAGCCGTGCGTCTTTGAGTGAATACACTCCGCTGAACGGCAGCTCCTTGCGTGAATCGTCGAACGCCTTCGGCAGGCCGAACGGCGGATCGGTAAAGAACAGCGTTCCGTCCTTCCGGTAGACGAGGTCGTTGGGGCTGTTGAGACGCTTGCCCTGATATCGATCGGCGAGCACGGTGACGACACCGTTCTTCTCGAGGCGCACGACACGTCGGTTGCCGTGCTCGTTGATCGTCACGCGACCCTGCGGGTCGAGAGTTATTCCGTTCGAACCGGGCTGGCCATACTCGCCGACATCGACGCCGCTATATCCGCTCTTCGTACGGAACACGGAGACCTGGCCGTCGGGTGTCCATCGATAGATGGTGTTGGCGTTCGGATCACTGAACAGCAGAGAGCCGTCGGGCACCCACACCGGTCCTTCCGTGAAGATGAACCCGCTGGCGAGCTTCTCGATCGTCAGACCGGGCGGAACGATCGCATCGAGCGCGGGATCGACCCGTCGTACGGCGGCTTTCACTTCCGCCTGTCTACCAATCCGTCCAGGCCTGTAGAAGTCCAGCGTCGCCGACCGCACCCACACGAAGTTACCCGGAGGGTTCGACAGCGGACCGTTCGCACCGAACACGGCCAACTGAATGCGCTGTCCTGGCCGTGCATCACGCGTGAGCACGACGCGATTGGGTGCATTGAAGCCTTTGATGAACTGCGCACCAGTTTGACCAAGAGCAACCGGCAGCGAGCCATCGACCCACACTTCGGCGTAGTCGTCCACGACGATCTCGAAGACGACAGTCGAACCGGCTGTCGAAAGGCCGCCGACCTTCTCGGGAATGGTCACGTTGATGCGATACCAGCCGAACGACAAGCGCCCATTCGATCGCCGTTCTTCGAGGCCCTTTGGCGCGACCGCATCCCAAGCGGAATCGTCGAAGTCGGCGGCGCCAGCGTGGGGCGTGATGTCGTAGGTGCGATTCGGTGGTCCCGACGGCCGAAGGTCCGGACCCGGACTGCGATGATCGACTTCGATGATTCGCGCGTCGCGGTAGCGCCACTGTCCGCGCACCAGCGCAGCACCCTCATCGGTCGCGAGGTTGACGATCGCATCTGGCCGTACTGTCGGAACATCGGCCGTGATCTGCGCGAATGCGGTCGCCGCGGACAACTGCACCAGGCCGACGGCGAAGCAAGCAAGCGTTCGAATCTTCATGGCGTGCCTCACCTGACCTTGACGACGTAGTAATTGAGTGGACCGGGCACGTCCTTGAACCAATGCGGCATGCCAGCGGGAACGATGAGTACGTCGCCCGCAGAGATGCGCCGCTCGTCGCCGTTCTTGATGGCGGTGCCACGAATCTCACCGGGCGCAGTCGCCTTCCCGTTCTCGACGGTGCCACCGGTCACCAATATCGCGGAGCCATCGAGGACGTGAATGATGTCGGCGTCGAACGTATGCACTTCCGCCATGCCCGGACCGTCGCGATGACTCGCGTGCACCATGTAATTGCGGCCGTCCTCGCCTCCGAAAAGCACACTGCCTTTCGCGAACGCGGCAGTCACCTCGCGGCTGTTCCAGTACGAGACCGCAGGCCCGCCTTCCGTAGCGCCGATCGCCGCCGACAATGCCGCGGCTCCAGCCTTGGCGATGTCTTCGTCCTCCTGGGGTGTGTTACCGCTGACGCCGATCGCGCCAATCACCCGGCCATTGACTTCAAGTGGGAGACCGCCTTGCAGCGGCGTCGCGCCTGGCAGCGCGAGTGCGGCGACGCGGCCGTCTCGAATCTGATCTTCGAAGACCTTGCTCGGCCTGCGGAAGATCGCCGCCGTCCGCGCTTTGCCGACTCCAACATCCACACTGGCGACTTGCGTGTCGTTCAACCGCTCCAGGTACACGACATGACCGCCATCGTCGACGACGACGATCACGACGGTGGCGCCGCGCTTGATGGCCTCGGCATGCGCTGCGGCGCCGATCCGTTGCGCAGCTTCGAGGGTCAGCACCGATTTCGACGGCAGCTCGGCACGCAACGCCGCCGGCGCACCCGCCGCGAATGCGAGTGCGGCAATCATCATTGCTCTGAACGTACTCATGGCTCTCCTTCTATCGTGTTGAACATCGAGCGACCCACGCACCAAACGCGGGCATGCCGTTTGGAGTCGCATCGGCGAGAAGCGGTTACACACGCAACTTCAGCGCGAGAAATGCATCCAAACAGCGGCTCGAGGAGGAGCCTTCAAGATGAAGGGCATGAAGCGAATTGCGGGCGCCTGTGTGGCGTTGCTGCTGATGTGCACGGGTGGGCTGCCGGCCGCAGACATGGATCGAACGGGGTCCGACACGATGGCCAAGGTCCGTCGGGCACTGGAACGATTGCCGTACTACGGGGTCTACGACTTCCTGGCGTTCGGGATCGAGAACGGTGTGGTGACCCTCAAGGGCTACGCGCATCGTCCGTCGTTGAAGCGCGAGGCGGAAGAGATGGTGCGACACGCGGTTGGCGCCGACATCACTAATCGGATCGAGGTGCTGGCGACCTCGTCATTCGACGACCGCATCAGGTGGGCGACATATCAGCAGGTCTACACGGACGAGATCGCTGACCGGTACGTATCAGGCGGTTCGATGGAAACACGTTATGCCCTGCTCGACATGGCTCGCGTTCCAGGTATGGAGCCCTTCGGCACCTATCCCGTCCACATCATCGTCAGGGACCGGCGCGTGGCGCTGATCGGCGTGGTGATTAACGAGGCTGACAAGGCGCAGATACTCGTCCGGGCACGGCAGGTGGCGCACACCTTTGGCGTGGAGGACGGCATCCTGGTCCGCGCCCGCTGAGAGCCGGCCGGGGACTGGCAATCTGATATGGTGATCGAGCCTCCGGTCATCAACATCAATGGAGACCTCAGTCCCCTCAGACGACACTCGCTCCGGCGCGCTCGCCAACGCGCGAACGCGCGTGAGCGAGTTGATCTGGGCCGTGATGGGCGGCACCGCACTCGCCACGGGAGCCGATTTCTTCCCCGCGCTCGTCCGTCATCTCGCGAACGCGCTCGGCGTGCAGCACGCGTTTATCGCCGAGTGCACAACCCCCCGCAAAGACCGAGTCCGCACGCTGGCGTTTTGGAGCGGGCAATCATTGGCCGAGAACGTGGAATACGACCTCGCGGGGACGCCGTGCGAGGCAGTGATTGGAGGCGCCACCGCTGTACATACGGACGATGTGCAGACGCGCTTTCCGCAGGATCGCGATCTCGAGACCATCGGCGCACGGAGCTACCTCGGTCTTCCACTCGTCGCTACGTCGGGCGAGATCCTCGGGCATCTTGCCGTGCTCGATAACGCACCGCTGCGGGACGACGAGGTCACGACCGCCGTGCTTCGTACGTTCGCGGCTCGCGCGTCGATGGAGCTGGAACGTCTGCGTGCCACGACTGAGATCGCCGCGCTCAACGAGAAGCTGCAGCGCGCTGCCGATCGCGCCCGCACGCTGCTGGCCATCAACAACGCCGTCGTCCTCAACCTGACGAGGGACGCGTTGTTTCAAGCCATCGTCACCGCCCTGCGCCCGGTGATCCGATTCGATCGCAGCACGATTTTTCTCTTCGACGAACAGCGCAAGATCCTCAGACTCGTCGCCGCCGAGAGCGAGGTGCCCTCGAGCCACTTCGTACCAGGGTTCGAGCTGGGGCTCGACAACAGTCATGCCGGATGGACCTTCCTGCATCAGCGGCCGTTCTTCAGGCCAGACCTCGCGAAAGAGCGCAAATATCCCGGCGAAGACGTGTTATTCCACGAAGGCTTCCGCTCGCTCATCGTCGTGCCGCTAATCGTGCGCGGGAAGAGCATCGGCACGTTGAACCTGGGAAGCCAGCGGCCGATGGAATACGGCGAGCCGGAGGCGGAACTGCTTCAGGAAGTCGCCAATCAGCTCGCGCTGTCGATCGAGAACATGCGTGAGTACGAGGAGATCGATCGGCTCAAGGCGCAGCTCGAACGCGAAAACATCTACCTGCGCGAAGAGATTCTCGGCGAGCACAACTTCGAGGAGATCGTCGGCAATAGCACCGGCATCACGGCAGTGCTCCACACCGTCGATCGCGTCGCGCCGACCGACACGACTGTGTTGATTCTGGGTGAGACCGGCACCGGCAAGGAGCTGGTCGCACGCGCGATTCACAGCCGAAGCTCGCGCCACAAGCAATCGCTCGTCAAAGTGAACTGCGGCGCGATCGCCGCCGGTTTGATCGAGAGCGAACTGTTCGGGCACGTCAAAGGTGCCTTCACGGGCGCACTCGAGCGACGCACCGGGCGGTTCGAGCTGGCCGATCGGGGCACGCTGTTTCTCGACGAAGTCGGCGAGCTACCGCTCGATATGCAAGTGAAGCTGCTGCGCGTCCTGCAGGAACAGGAATTCGAACCCGTCGGCAGCAGCCGCACGGTGAAAGTGGACGTGCGTGTCATCGCGGCAACCAACAGGAACCTCGACGAGGAAGTCGCAGCCGGCCGATTCCGCGCTGATCTGTACTACCGCCTCAACGTGTTGCCGATCCGCGTGCCGCCATTGCGCGAGCGTCAGGCCGACATTCCACAGCTCGTCATGTTCTTCATCCAGCGCCATGCCAAGCGCATCGGCCGTTCGGTCGAAGGCGTGTCGCGCGACAGCATGGACCGGCTGACGCGATACGGATGGCCGGGCAACGTCCGCGAACTCGAGAACGTGATCGAGCGCGCGCTGGTGCTCTCGCGAGGCGGCGTGCTCGACGTCGGCCGCGATTTCCTGCCGTCGTTGCCGGCAGAGGCGCCCTCGCCGCCGAGCCAGGTCGTGCCCATGCCGGCAGCGGCGGCCATTCCCGCCGGCACCGGCACACTCGAAGACATCGAGCGCGCCCATATCGCCGCCACGCTCGAGCGCACGGGATGGGTGGTTGAAGGCCCGCGCGGGGCGGCGCGCATTCTCGACATGCACCCCAACACGCTTCGCAGCCGGATCAAGAAGCTCGGCCTGCAGCGTACGACACGCCACGATATTTCGGAGCCGCCTTCTCCCGCTGGCCTCTGAGCCCTACGAAATTCTGTGGGCTCCGATTAGTCGTGGGTGCGCCTGATTAGCGAGCAATCAGTCCAACTCCTTGCTTTTCCACGAGTTCACCACGATCACGCGTTCGTGCTGACCGCTGGCGGGCCGCTTGCCTTTACAGGCAGCGAGCACGCACATGCTACGCATCGAACGAGTAGACGAAGAATCGGGCAAGACAGTCAGAGCAACGGGCCGGCTCACCGGACCGTGGGTCGCCGAACTCGACAAGACGATGTCGAACTACCCGACAGGCACCCCTGTCCTGATCGATCTGACTGACGTGTCGTTCGTTGACCGCGCTGGCGTTGCGCTGCTGCGGATGCTCAAAAGCCGCACAGAAGTGAAGCTGCGTTGTTCGGCCTTCGTCGCCGAGCAAATCAATTAGTGAAGGCGCGCGACATGATGACCATCGACACGATCCCGACCAATTACACCGCCGGACTCCACGGGCGCGAGCACGACGACCTCATCGTCAGCCGGCTGCAGCGCGGCGACGAGGCAGCTTTCGAAGAACTCGTCCGAGGCCATGGTGGGCGGCTGTTGTCTGTGGCGCGGCGCTTCCTGGGCAGCAGCGAGGACGCGCAGGACGCAGTCCAGGAAGCGTTCATCAGAGCGTTCAAGGCCATTCACACGTTCGAGGAGCGCGCGCAGCTCCACACCTGGCTGCATCGAATCCTCGTGAACACGGCGCTCATGAAGCTGCGCGAGCGTCGCCGCAAGCCGGAAGAGTCGATTGACGAGTTGCTGCCTTCCTACGCAGCCGATGGTCATCAGACGGTCGAATCGCGCGAGTGGAGCGACGCGCTGTTCGAGCGCAAGGAAACCGCCGGCATCGTCCGCGAGGCGATCGCCAGACTGCCCGAGGCCTATCGAGTGGTTCTCGTGCTGCGCGATCTCGAAGAACGCGACACCGCAGAAACTGCTCGCATCCTGGGCACCACGACGACGGTTGTGAAAGTCAGGCTGCATCGTGCGCGTCAGGCGCTGCGCACGCTGCTCGATCGCGAATTTCGTTCGTAATCAAAGACAGACTCGTTGTCATGGTCGGCGAGGACAGAGGAATGCCCGCGCCTCGGTCTTGCCCATGTAACGCGACAGGATCGCGGGCTCGACCTGATCGAGATCGACGAGTACGAGGCCGTCGAGCACGTTACCGAACGACACATCAACAGTGAACCCGAGCAGCTTCGCATTCAGTTTCAGGTACTGGCGCAGCAGCACCGGGATGTCCTTGCCATCCGGCTCGATCTGACGAACGAGTGCGCAGACGTCCTCTAGTCGCTCGACGGTGATCGCATCCACCTCCTCGCTTCGGGGCGCAGGCGGATTCTTGGCTCGCACCAGGCGTCCAAGGTCAGCATCGAAGCGCCGCTGCTGCAGAAACTTGAGCAGAAGCTGACGCGAGGTGGTGTTGTACAGGTCGCTGATGCTTACCACGCCGAACAGGCGTCGGTAACGCGGCTGCTGAGAGACGAGCCGTGAGATGCCCTTCCAAAGCAGCAGCAGCGGACTGAAGTCACGCTGATAGTCTGGCTGCACGAATGAGCGGCCAAGCTCCAGCGCCGGACCGATCTGTCGGAGGAGCGCCTCGTCGTAGTCGAACAAGGTACGCGTATACAGGTTGTCCGCCCCCACTGTGTCGGTGGCGCCGATCCGATAGGCGCCGGCAATTTCACGCCGTTGACGATCCCAGACGAACAGGTGCTGGTACATCTTGTCGAAGCGATCGAGATCGCGGTCCAAGCCGGTGCCCTCACCCACGCCACGAAACGTCAGCTCGCGAAGGCGCCCGATCTCGGGCAGCACAGCCGGGAGATCAATCGCCGTCGCGCAATACACCTGGAACACACCGCTCTCGATCAGCAAGCAGGAGCCGATTGCCTCGATGTTGGCGTCGATGGCGGCGGCCAGGCCACGTGGTGCAATCGCGCGCGGCGACGGCTGCGGCGGGCGGGCGTCGATGTGACTTCCCTCGGCAGCGAGGCGATCGACGCTCGAGCGGAGGAGCGTGGTCCGGGACGTTGCATCAGGGCGGGTAGCGAGCTCGGCGGGCGCAATCGAGCGCCCGACATTGACAGCCACGATCGTGCCGCGCTTGGCCCAGAGCTCGCGTGGCAGGAGCGCAGTCCGGAGAAACGGATGCACGCGGCCGGCGGCCCTGAACAGGCGGCTGTTCTGACCGGAGATAAATAACGGGATGACGGTCGCCCCGGTTCGCAACGCGAGTTCCGCCGCGGTGTGATGCCACGGCGAATCGACGATACGGCCATCGGCGTCCTCCTCGTGGGCAACTTCGCCCGCCGGAAACATTCCGATGCAGCCGCCGCGCGTGAGCCACTGAATCGCGGCGCGCAGCGCCATGCCGTTTCGTCGTATCGCGTTCGACGGGCTACCGAAGATGTCCACCGGCACGATGCAGTCGCGCATCTCCGGCAGATACCGCAACCAGCGGTTGCCCAGCAGGCGCACATCCGCGCGCACGCGCGTGATCGACTTCAGCAGAGCCAGGCCGTCGAGCGCTCCCAGTGGATGATTCGCGACAACGATCAACGGACCGTCGAGCGGCACCTGGCGGAGGGCGTCGGCCTGCACAGCCACGTCGATGTCCAGAACGGCCAGCGCGCGGGTGCTGAAATCAACGGCGGGATCGCCTGCGGCAGCGCGCGCGTACGCACGGCCAATCGGAGTCAAAGAAACGGTACGGGCTAGCAACGAACTCGCGGTAGCGTGCATGAGACCCTCGCTCTGTGCTCGCAGCTTTGATGTCGCCGTCGCACGGCGAGTTACGCGTACACGGGCAAGCGATCCGGCGTTGTGACACACCGGATCGCTCGAGGGTGGGTGGGGAGTGGGGTGGGAATCAGTGGGTGGAATTGCCGCCGCTAAAGCTGGCTTCGCCAAGCAGCACCTCGGCGTAGGCGCACCAGAACTGCACCTTCGCGACATCGGTGATGTACGCCGGCAGCGTGATCGACCGATTCATCTTGTCGCCGATGAGTCCTTTCACCGTCAGCTTCTGCAGCAGATACACGCGGCCGCGCGAATCGACCACCTGCCAGTGCGGATCCGGCGCATCGGGCGCCTTGAAGTCTTCCGAGAGCGTCAGCACCTGTGACTTGCCGCTCATCGACAGCGTCACCTTGCCAGTGTTCGCCTTGACGCCGGTGAACGGTCCACTCGTACGCGACTGAGCCGATGCGGTGGTCACCATCATCGCCAGCGCAACAAGTGCTGCACCAACTGCCATCAAACCCTTACGTGTGCCGTGCATTGCTTCGTCCTCCTTATGTGGCGCCGTCTGCGGCGCTCGCTGTCTGGCACTTCGATGCGTCAGAGTTCGCGGAGGTAACAGAGGCCCACGGTCCGTAACCTTCGTGACCTCTCCGTGCTCAAACAGTCGGAGGTGAACCACGATGATCGAACGCAACGAATGGCTCGAGACAGATGGCCTCGGCGGGTTCGCCTCAGGCACCGCCAGCGGAATTCGCACACGTCGCTATCACGCCTTGCTGCTTGCGGCGACGACGCCACCGACAGGCCGTGTTGCGCTCGTCAATGGCGTCGACGCGTGGATCGAAACAGCCGGCAGAACCTTTGCGCTGACCTCTCAGCGATACGAGCCCGGCGTGATTCATCCCGATGGCTCACAACGAGTCTCGTCGTTCACGGCCGAGCCCTGGCCACGCTGGACATTCACGTTCGAGGACGGCACATCACTCGAACAGTCGATCGTCGTTCTGCACGGCGCACCGCTGGTCGCGATCAGCTGGCGTCTCACCAGCCGTGTTCAGCACATGCCGGCGGCACGGCTCTTCGTGCGGCCGTTCTTCTCGGGCCGTGACTACCACTCGATGCACCACGAGAACGGGGCCTTCCGCTTCGAGCCGGAGAGGCGCGACGATCGTCTGGTCTGGCGACCCTACGACGGCATTCCCGCCGTTCACGCACTCTCGAACGGCGAGTATCGACACGAGCCCGACTGGTATCGCAACTTCCGTTACGACGAAGAGGCGGCACGCGGTCTGGATGCCAGCGAGGACCTCGCGTCACCTGGTGTCTTTACCTGGACACTCACAGACGAGGACGCCTACCTGGTCTTCGCGGCAACACCAGAAGCGGAGACGACGATTCCTCCGGCCACCTCTGCGGACGAGATCGTCACCTGGGTCTACACGTCCGAGCTCGCGCGGCGCAAAGCCTTCGCGTCGCCGCTGCATCGCGCCGCAGACGCGTATCTCGTCAGGCGCGGCGGCGGCACGACGATCGTCGCCGGCTATCCGTGGTTCACGGACTGGGGCCGCGACACGTTCATTGCGCTTCGCGGCATCTGTCTCGCCGCGGATCGCCTCGATGACGCGCGCCGCATCCTGCTCGAGTGGAGCGGCGCCGTATCCGAAGGGATGCTGCCGAACCGATTTCCCGACCGCGAATCACCCGAGTTCAATTCGGTCGATGCCTCGCTCTGGTTCGTGATCGCCGTCCACGATCTGTTCGAGCGAAGTGCTCTGTCAGCCGTCGACCGAGCGACCCTTGAACGCGCGGTCGAGGCAATCCTCAGCGGCTACGCCGCAGGCACACGATTCGGGATCAAGTTGGACGAAGACGGACTTTTGGCCTGCGGTGTACCTGGTCAACAACTGACGTGGATGGATGCTCGTGTCGGCGACCACGTCATAACACCCCGCATTGGCAAACCTGTCGAAATCCAGGCGCTGTGGCTCAACGCGCTCTTCATGGCTGGCGCACGATCGCCGCGATGGGCCGGGCTGTTTGCGCGCGGGCGGGACAGCTTCGCGGCTCGCTTCTGGAACGAGGATTCGGGCAGCCTGCACGATGTGGTAGACGTCGATCATCGCCCCGGCGTCATTGATTCGACGTTCCGTCCGAATCAAATCTTCGCGCTCGGTGGTTTGCCCGTGATGCTAGTGAGCGAAGAACGCGCGCGTCGTGCGCTCGCGCGCATCGAATCTACTCTCCTGACACCGATCGGCCTGCGCTCGCTGGCCCCTTCCGAGCCGGGCTACACCGGCCGCTATGGCGGCGGTGTCGCGTCGCGCGACGGTGCCTACCACCAGGGCACCGTCTGGCCCTGGCTGCTCACACCGTTCGTCGAGGCGTGGGTGCGCGCTCGCGGCGGTAGCCCACGCGCCATCGCCGAAGCACGCCACCGCTTTCTCGCGCCGCTGCTGAGTCATCTCAACGAGCACGGCCTGGGCCATGTGTCGGAAATCGCCGACGGCGACAGCCCGCATACGCCAAACGGCTGCCCCTTCCAGGCCTGGTCGGTCGGTGAGTTGCTGCGTCTCGATCGCGTCGTGCTCGCCACAACCGTGCCGGCGCGTAACCGCCGCCGCCCCCGCGCATCGAAGGGCGTGGAGGAACGGAGTGATGCGATGGGCGCTCGATGATGCGACGACGGTACTGAACCGAATCCGCAGTGAGTTCCGGGAGATGCCAGGCTTACGGGTCACGTTAGGACAAGCCGCACGGCTCTGGCACCTTGATCCAGGGACCAGCGAATCGTTTCTCAACGCTCTGGTCGTTGACGGGCTTCTTCGGCGCAACGCCGACGGTGCCTACGTCGTCGCCACCGAGCCCGCCCGCACTCGCTTTACCCGTGCGTGACGACGATGGCCGCCCCGTTACATTGGCGCGAGTACCTGATGGAAGTGGCCGGTCTCGGCCTCTTCATGATGTCAGCGGCGATGATGACCTCGCTGCTCGAACATCCTGCATCGCCGGTTCGGGCGCTCTTGCCCGATCCGACGATGCGGCGGGCGGCCATGGGAGTGGCCATGGGTCTCACGGCTGCGTCGCTGATCTACTCGCCGTGGGGCCGACGGTCTGGCGCGCACAACAATCCAGCAGTCACGCTCACGTTTTTCCGGCTCGGAAAGATCTCAGGCCGAGATGCCGCGGGATATGTCGCGGCGCAGTTCATCGGCGGCGCGGTCGGTATCGCCCTCGCCGCCATGCTGCTGCACCCGTGGATCGCGCATCCATCAGTGAACTACGTCGCGACCATGCCGGGCCCTGGCGGCCCGGCACTGGCCTTCGCAGCTGAAGTCGCAATCTCCTTCGTGATGATGCTCGTCGTGCTGACCGCGTCGAGCCATGCCGGGGCCGCGCGATTCACGGGACTGATGGCCGCGATGCTCATCGCCGGCTTCATCACCTTCGAATCGCCGCTCTCGGGCATGAGCATGAACCCGGCTCGGACGTTCGGCCCGGATCTCGTCGGCGACATGTTTCACGGTGTCTGGATCTACTTCATCGCGCCGCCAATCGGGATGCTCACGGCGGCGGAAGTGTTCAGCCGCGTGCGCCGAGTCTCGATCCGCTGCGCGAAGCTCTATCACGACTCAGGACACTGCATCTTCTGCGGGGCCCAGGAACCACACCATGCCTAATCACTACGACGTCATCATCATCGGCACCGGCGCCGGCGGCGGAACGCTGCTCCATCGCCTCGCTCCGTCCGGCAAGCGCATCCTGGTGCTCGAGCGCGGCGACTACGTCCCGCGCGAGAAGGCCAACTGGGACTCACGCGCCGTCAACGTCGAGGCGAAGTACCACACCAAAGAGGTGTGGCACGACAAGGACGGCAAGCCGCTGCATCCGCACACGAACTACTACGTGGGCGGCAACACGAAATTTTATGGAGCGGCGCTGTTCCGGCTGCGCGAACGTGACTTCGGCGAGATTCGCCATCACGGCGGCCTCTCGCCGGCATGGCCGATCACCTACCGCGATCTCGAGCCGTACTACACCAAGGCCGAGCATCTCTACGAGGTGCACGGGAATCGCGGTGAAGATCCGACCGAGCCCTGCGCGAGCGGCAACTACCTGTTCCCCGCGGTCAGCCACGAGCCGCGCATCCAGCAACTCAGCGACGATCTCGCGCGGCAAGGACTGACGCCATTCCATGTGCCGCTCGGCATCAGGCTCGACGAGAAGGATTCACGCACAAGCAAATGCATCCGCTGCAACACGTGTGACGGATTCCCCTGCCTGGTGCACGCTAAGTCCGACGCGCAGACCATCTGCGTCGATCCCGCGCTGCGCTATCCAAACGTGACCATGCTGACCAACTCGTACGTCACGCGGCTCGGCACGAGCGCGTCAGGGCGCGAGGTCACGTCGGTGCACGTGCGGCGCGTGGCCGGTCCAAAAGGACCGGCCACGCAAGGCGCGGTAGGGCCAGTCCTTTCGGACGGGCCAGACGACGTCTACTCCGCCGACATCGTCGTGGTCTCGTGCGGTGCAATCAACTCGGCCGCACTCCTCCTGCGATCGGCAAACGACAGGCATCCACGCGGCCTCGGCAACTGCTCCGACGTCGTCGGCCGCCACTACATGGGTCATATCAACTCAGTGCTGATGGCCCTCTCGAAATGCCCGAACCCAACGGTATTTCAGAAGACGCTCGGCGTGAACGACTTCTACTTCGGCTCGAAGGACTTCGAGTACCCGATGGGCCACATCTCGTTCGTGGGCAAACTCGATGCGATCGCACTGTCGGCTGGCGCTCCGCCACTGACCCCGGGCATCACGCTGGATCTCATGGCCAGGCACTCGCTGGACTTCTGGCTGACATCCGAGGACCTGCCCGATCCCGACAATCGCGTCACGCTCGATCGCGAGGGCAACATCGAGCTGCGCTACACACCCAACAACGAGGCCGGCCACAAGCGGCTGATCAAGACGCTCGAGCACGCGCTGCAGCAGCAATCGGCGTGCGCCGATCACGGTCATGCCTGCCACCAGGGGCTCTTCGCACGCAGCCTGTTCGTCGGTCAGCGCATCCCGCTTGCCGGCGTCGCGCATCAAAACGGGACGATTCGTTTCGGCCACGATCCGAAGACCTCCGCGATCGATCCGATGTGCAAGGCACACGACATCGACAACCTCTACGTCGTGGACGGGAGCTTCTTCCCGTCGAGCGGTGCGGTGAATCCAGCCCTGACCATCATGGCCAACGCACTGCGCGTCGGCGATCACCTGCTGGAAAGGATGAACTGACGTGCGGAAACTGCTCCTCGTCGCTGCATTCTTGGCCTGGTGGCTGCCGGCACTCGAGCCACGAGCGGCGTCATTACCGATCGCCCATTCGGTCCAGGCCATCGGCATGACGGTCTCCGACATGGACCGGTCGGTCGCGTTCTTCACCGACGTGCTGACGTTCGAGACGGTCTCGGATATCGAAGTCGCTGGTGAGGAGTACGACCGGCTGCAGGGACTCTTCGGCACTCGCCAGCGGATCGTTCGCCTGCGACTCGGCGACGAACAGATCGAGCTCACCGAGTATCTCGCGCCACGTGGGCGGCCACTCCCGGTTGACTCACGCAGCAACGATCGCTGGTTCCAGCACGTCGCGATCATCGTCTCCGACATGGATGCCGCCTATGCGCGCCTCCGACAACACAAGGTCGAGCACGCATCGCCCGAGCCGCAAAGGCTCCCGGATTGGAACGTCGCGGCGGGCGGAATCAAGGCGTTCTACTTCAAGGACCCCGACGGTCATCCGCTCGAGATCCTGCAGTTCCCCGCCGGCAAAGGCGACCCGAAGTGGCAGGCAGCCAAAGGCCGGCTGTTTCTCGGCATCGACCACACGGCGGTTGTCGTCTCCGATACGGACTCGAGCCTGCGGTTCTATCGGGACGCGCTTGGGCTTCGCGTGACTGGCGACAGCACCAACTACGGACCCGAGCAGGAGCGCCTGAACAATGTGTTTGGCGCCCGACTCCACATCACCGGCCTCCGGGCGGCGGCCGGTCCCGGCGTCGAGTTCCTGGAATACCTGAGCCCGCGTAACGGCCGAGCGGCAGTCGGCATCCAAAGCAATGACATCGCGCATTGGGAGACAACAGTGGCCAGCGCAGACGCCGCTGACGCCTTCAGTCAGTTACAGCGCGCGCGAGTCTTCTTTGTGTCGCCTTCGGTCGCCATGCTCGGCAGCGATACGCGATTTGCGAAAGGCATTCTCGTCCAGGACCCCGACGGGCACGCGGTGAAAGTGGTGCAGCAATGAAGCAGGAATCAGGAGTCGGGTATCAGGGCTCAGGGGCTGAAGCGAGAAGGCTCGACGAGTCGGATGCGCGGCGCGTGCACTGGAAGCGCTGGGGACCCTATCTCAGTGAGCGCGCGTGGGGCACCGTTCGCGAGGACTACAGCGTCGGCGGCACCGCCTGGGAGTACTTCCCGCACGACCACGCCCGCTCACGCGCATATCGATGGAATGAAGACGGACTGGCCGGCATCAGCGATCGGAAGCAGACCGTGTGCTTCGCGCTCGCCCTCTGGAACGAGCAGGACCCGATTCTGAAAGAGCGTCTGTTCGGCCTCACCGGGAACGAAGGCAATCACGGCGAGGACGTGAAGGAGTACTACTTCTACCTCGATAGCACTCCGACGCACTCGTACATGAAATACCTCTACAAGTATCCGCAGCGGGCGTATCCGTATGCGCAGCTCGTCGAGGTCAATCGCAGCCGCAGCCGTCAGGATCCGGAGTTCGAGCTATCAGACACCGGCGTGTTCGCCGACAACCGCTACTTCGACGTGTTCGTCGAGTACGCGAAGGCGTCCTCCGAAGACATTCTCGTTCGCATCACGGCGGTCAACCGCGCGGATGTCGCGGCACCGCTGCACGTCCTGCCCACCATCTGGTTTCGCAACACGTGGTCGTGGACGCCGGATGGCGTTCGGCCACAGTTGCGCCAGATGGAGGGCGGTCGCGCCGTTATCGATGTGCGTCACCCTGAAAGCGGTCGTCGAATGCTGCGCGCGGCTGGCACGCCCCGTCTGCTCTTTACCGAGAACGAGACCAACGCCCATCGTCTGTTCGGCGCCGGCAATGCGTGGCCGTTCGTGAAAGACGGCATCAACGACTTCGTCGTCCGCGGCGCACACGATGCGGTCAACCCCGCGCACGTCGGCACCAAGGCCGCGGCTCACTATCAGGCGATGGTGGGCGCCGGGGAATCCGTTGTGATTCGCCTGCGGCTGTCGCACGAGCGTTGCATCGACGACGGGACCGACGTCGGCGCAGACTTCGACGCGGTGTTCGACGCACGACGGCGTGAGGCGGACGAGTTCTATGCGACCGTGATTCCTGACGGCGCCTCGTCCGACGCCGCGAACGTTATGCGCCAGGCGCTCGCCGGCATGCTGTGGTCCAAGCAGTTCTATCACTACGTCATTGCTGACTGGCTGAAGGGCGACCCTGCCCAGCCAGCGCCGCCGTCAGGACGTGAGCACGGCCGCAACTCGCAGTGGCCACAGCTGTACAACGCCGACGTGATCTCGATGCCCGACAAATGGGAATACCCCTGGTACGCGGCATGGGATCTCGCGTTTCACTGCGTGCCTCTCGCGTTGGTGGACTCCGAGTTTGCGAAGGAGCAGCTCCTGTTGCTGCTGCGCGAGTGGTACATGCACCCGAACGGTCAGCTTCCCGCGTACGAATGGGCCTTCGGCGACGTCAATCCTCCGGTCCACGCGTGGGCGGCCTGGCGCGTCTACAAGATCGAGAAGAAGCGGCGCGGTATCGGCGACCGCCAGTTTCTCGAACGCGTCTTCCACAAGCTGCTGCTGAACTTCACCTGGTGGGTCAACCGCAAAGATGCCGAAGGGATGAACGTCTTTCAAGGCGGCTTCCTCGGTCTCGACAACATCGGGTGCTTCGATCGCAGTGCGCCGCTGCCGACTGGTGGACATCTCGAGCAGTCCGATGGCACCAGCTGGATGGGGATGTACACGCTGAACATGCTCGCCATCGCGATGGAGCTCGCGCGCGAAGACGCCACTTATGAAGACGTGGCGAGCAAGTTCTGGGAACACTTTCTCTACATCGCAAACGCGATGAACAACCTCGGTCAGGACGGCATCTCGCTGTGGGACGAGGGCGATGGGTTCTATTACGACGTGCTGCATCTCGGGAACGGCGATCACTTTCCGCTCAAAGTGCGCTCGATGGTGGGACTGATTCCACTCTTTGCCGTCGAGACGCTCGAGCCCGACACGTTGGCGCGGCTGCCTGGCTTCGCACGACGGCTCGACTGGTTCATTCGTCATCGCCAGGATCTGACCGCCAACGTCGCGTGCATGCGCACACCGGGCTCAGGCGAACGGCGGCTGCTGTCCATCGTGGACCAGTCGCAGCTTCGTCGCGTGCTGCAGGTCATGCTCGACGAGCGCGAGTTCCTATCGTCGTACGGAATCCGCGCCGTGTCCCGCATTCATCGCGAACAGCCGTACTCTCTGTCACTCGGCGGCAGCGAACACGGCGTGAGCTACGAGCCCGGTGAGTCTTCGACGGGCCTCTTCGGTGGCAACTCGAACTGGCGCGGTCCGATCTGGTTTCCGGTGAACTTCCTGATCGTCGAATCGCTCCAGCGATTCCACCACTATCTCGGACCGGAGTTCACCGTCGAATGTCCAACCGGATCCGGCGTGTTCATGACGCTCGCCGAAGTCGCGGAGGAGATCTCGCGTCGTCTTACGCGCACATTCCTCCGCGGCGCGGATGGACGACGACCGGTGCACGGCGAGCATGAACAGTTCCAGACCGATCCGCACTGGCGCGATTTGATGTTGTTCTACGAGTACTTCCACGGCGACACCGGGCGGGGCGTTGGCGCGAGCCATCAAACCGGGTGGACCGGACTTGTCGCCAAGTTGATTCAGCAGAGTCACGCGAGTCTCGATGTCGAGACGCGCAATGGAGAGCGCAATGAAAGCGTTGGCAGTGTTTCCCGGGCGGCCCAATTCGCTGCACCTGGCCGAGTTGCCGAAGCCGTCGCTGGATGAGATCCCGAACGGACGCGGCGCGCTCGTGCGCGTGCTGCGTGTCGGCGTTGACGGAACCGACAAGGAGATCAACGCCGCCGAGTACGGCACGGCACCAGATGGCTACGACTTCCTCGTCATTGGGCATGAAGGCTTCGGCCAGGTCGAAGCAGTCGGCCCTGCCGTCACCGAGCTGAAGCCGGGCGACTTCGTCGTCGCCACCGTGCGGCGCCCGGGCAAGAGCATCTACGACCACATCGGCACATCCGACATGACGACAGATGACGTGTACTTCGAGCGCGGCATCAACCTGCGTCATGGCTATCTGACCGAGCACTATGTGGATGATGCGGACTTCATCGTGAAGGTACCAAAGGGTCTGTCTGAGGTCGGCGTACTACTCGAACCGCTCACGGTCGTCGAGAAGGGCATTACTCAGGCCTACGAGATCCAGCGGCGGCTGCGGGTCTGGCATCCCAAGAAGGCAGCCGTGACTGGTGCCGGAACAATCGGCCTGCTCGCAGCCCTGGTGCTCCGACTGCGCGGCTTCGACGTGACCGTGTTCGGGCAACGCCCTGCGCCCTATCGCAACTCAGAGTTGCTCCACCAAATCGATGCCCGATATATCTCGACGAAAACGATGTCGGTGCTCGAAGGCGCCGCTGAATACGGTCCATTCGATCTGATCTTCGAAGCAACGGGCTTCTCGCCGATCGTCTTCGAGGCGATGCAAGCGCTCGGTAAGAACGGCGCGCTTGTCCTGTCGAGTGTCACCGGCGGCGACCGGCACGTCGACGTGCCGTCGGACCAGATCAATCTCAAGTTCGTGCTCGGCAACAAAGTCGTCGTCGGCACCGTGAACGCCAACCGTGAGTACTTCGAGCGCGGCGTGCAGGACATGGCACTCGCCGAAGCGGAGTACGCCGGTTGGCTCGGCCAGCTGCTGACACATCCCGTTCGCGGCCTGGAAAACTATTCACAGCTCCTCGAAACGCTCACGTCAGCGAAAGACGCGATCAAGGTGTATTGTGAAGTCGCCAGTGCTCCACGTTGAGCGGGAGGCTCTTCTGACCTCGAAGCCCTATATCACCT
>Ga0310810_10000790_pt1 | contig 32062 bp, 21 predicted proteins | sample NCmetagenome_FD_207641 | JGI IMG/M metagenome (GOLD analysis project Ga0310810, IMG submission 207641) | Soil microbial communities from experimental microcosm in Duke University, North Carolina, United States - NC | ecosystem: Engineered > Artificial ecosystem > Soil microcosm > Unclassified ... | reverse complement strand
TGCCGGAGTTCCGGGGTCGCATCATCGCGTCCCGCGACTTCACCGACGATCGCGGCCCGGGAATCGACCAGAACGGCCACGGCACGCACGTGGCGGGAATCATCGCTGCGTCCGGCCGCACGCGGTTCGACGAGACCGAGGGCGTGGCGCCGGGCGCGAACATCATCAGCCTGAAGGTCCTGGACGCGAAGGGCCGGGGCGTCGCCGGCGATGTGATCGAGGCCATCGACTGGGCCGTCGCCAACCGTAAGCGCTTCAACATCAAAGTCATCAACATGTCGCTCGGCGGGCCCGTCACCCAGGGCTGGCGCGACGACCCGCTGTGCCAGGCCGTCGAGCGCGCCTACCGCGCGGGCATCACCGTGGTCGCCTCCGCCGGCAACTTCGGCAAGGCCGAAGACGGGCGGCCCATCTACGGCGGCGTCACGACGCCGGGCATCTCGCCGTTCGCCATCACCGTGGGCGCGCTCAACACCAAGGGCACCCCGTATCGGAGCGACGACGAGGTCGCGAGCTACAGCTCGAAGGGCCCGACGATGTTCGACCACCTGGTGAAGCCGGACCTGGTGGCGCCGGGGAACAAGATTCTGAGCCTGGCCGCGCCGGGCACGACGCTGGTGCGGGAGCATCCCGAGCTGGTTGTGTCGCTGAAAGAGGGCCGCCGGCTGCAGCTCTCGGGTACCAGCATGGCGGCGGCGGTTGTGTCAGGAGCGGTGAGCGTGTTGCTAGAGAGCGGTGTCAAAGGCACCGAATCGGTGCGCAGGCTGCTCCAACACTCAAGTAACAAGCTTCCTACCGCCTACCTAATCTCCGGATCCGGCTCGCTAAATCTCGATCTGGCAGTAGCGTCGGTACTGGCTCCAACTGCCACGTCCACTCTAATTGCGCAGTCCAATCTTACGCCTTCGAAGATGACGTTCTGCACAGCAGCAACGTGCAGTGTCGCCGCGCATGCGAACGGCATCGTCTGGTCCGATGGCATTGTCTGGTCTGACGGCATCGTCTGGTCCGACGGCATCGTCTGGTCCGACGGCATCGTCTGGTCCGACGGCATCGTCTGGTCCGACGGCATCGTCTGGTCCGACGGCATCGTCTGGTCGGACTAGAAAAAGCGGACTTGTTGCTAGGTTAGGAGTGCAAAAATGCGAACATTAATTATCTGGGGCGAATAAGCCGATAAAGCGCCTGCCGGGCTAAGGAGGTCAGGCGGGGCGATGCCGCATCGCGCTTCTCGGCTCTCGTTTGGAGCCCGCGTTTACATCACTATCGTCGTCGTTGCAGGAACGCTGGCCGTCGCGGCATCGGTCTACGACCTGACGGTGGCGCCACCCAGCCCGCAATGGCTGGTGCTGGCCCTACTCGCGTTCCTTACGGGCTCATTTAGCATCAAGCTGCCGTCAATCAACGCCCGGATCTCAGTGTCTGAGGCGTTTGTATTCGCAGCCGTACTTCTCTTTGGACCTTCTGCCGCAACTATCATCGTAACGCTCGACGCGATCATCCTAAGCAGTTGGGCGAGCAGTAGACGGCATTCTAAAGTCCGAGCGGCGTTCAACATTTGCGCGGCGGCCAGTGCGATTTGGGTGGCCGCTCACCTCTTCCGAGTTCTCCTCCCCCAAACGCCAACAGCTCCCCGACTCGAGGAGATCATCTTTCCAGTCGCAGTCCTGTCGGCTACATATTTCGGGATCAATAGCTTCTTTATCGCAATCGCTGTCAGCTACGAGAAGTCGAGTTCCCCGATAGAAATTTGGAAACAGAACTTTGCATGGGTCGGATTGAACTACGTGGGCGGAGCCTCTGTTGCGATGCTTCTGGTCACTTACCGTCAGAGCATCGACCTGACCGCTCTCAGCGTCATCCTTCCGATTCTTGCCATTACCTATCTGACATTTCGAACCTCGCTCGGCCGGCTGGCGGACGCAACCCGGCACGTAACGCAGGTCAATGACCTCTATCTATCAACGATAGAGACCCTGGCTATGGCGGTCGACGCCAAAGACCAGATCACTCATGGCCACATCCGGCGTGTGCAGGTGTACGCGGTCGAACTTGCTAGAAGGCTTGGCGTCAACGAGCATTCTCAGCTCAAGGCCATAGAGGCCGCAGCCTTGCTCCATGACATGGGCAAGCTGGCTATCCCAGAGCACATTCTGAATAAGCCCGGGAAATTGACGCCAGCCGAATTCGAAACAATGAAGCGACACGCCGACATCGGCGCCGATCTTTTGTCATCAATTCGATTTCCTTACCCTGTCGTTCCAATCGTTCGACACCACCACGAACAGTGGAATGGCCAAGGCTATCCGAGTGGAATCTCCGGAACCGACATTCCTCTTGGTGCGAGGATTCTCGCGGTCGTTGATTGTTTCGATGCATTGAACTCGGATCGGCCATATCGACCCAGGCTGAGCGTGCCTGAAGCCTTCGCCATCCTGCAAGAACGAAGAGGGACAATGTACGACCCTCTGGTGGTCGATCAATTCCTCTCCGCCTACCACGAAATGGTCGATCAGGCGAACGAGGCAGGTGAGCAAGCGCGAACGCTGCTTGTCTCTCACGCCGCTGCGGACTCCAGTTCGAGCGCTTTAGAAGAGATTCGTGCCGCCGCAGCTGATGGCGCGGTACTGGCAGCTACGCGCCAAAACCTGCTCGAATCCCGCAACCTGACTGAGGCAATGAATGGACTCGGTCAGGCAGTCAGGCAACTCACTCCGTCAAGCGCATGCGCCTTCTTCAGGTACTCACAGGAGTCGGACGACCTCTTTTGTGAGTACGTTAGTGACGAGAAGTTCAGCGCCATTCTTGGACTTCGCATCCGTCCTGGTGAGCGTGTATCGGGATGGGTCGCGGCGAACCGACAGACAATTAGCAACTCAGACGCCACGCTAGATCTCGGACAAGCGGCACTAGTCGTAGAACCTCGACCGCGTAGCGCAGTGAGTACTCCCGTGCTCGGTCTACAGGGTGACTTCCAAGGTGTGTTAACGGCATACTCTCCGGCCATAGATGTGTTCACGCACAGACATGTTTATGCCTTCGAGCAATTGGCTAATACGTTCGGAGAACACTTGTCTCAGGTTCGACCAAAGATCAGCAGGCTCGTAGCGTTTCACCAGCGTCACGGCTAAGAAATACAGCTCACCGGCCGCTCACCGGATACGGAGACAGGCTATGCCCCTCAGCTACTCCGAAGTCGAGTCACTATTTCGTCTTGGTCGGTTTCAGGAAATCAGCACTGACAGTGCCAACGCTCTCCGGGAAATACAGAGGCTCCCGTCTTACGAACACCAACTCCTGATTGCTGAATCATTTGCTCGCACCGGAAGGCTCGAGACCGCGAGTCAACTCGCGCGGCAGATAATTGCTCGACAGGAGTGGCTGCGGGGCCATCCGAGGGCCGAGATGGTCCTCGGTATCGTCGCTCGCGACCTTGGTCGCACCGAAGAAGCACTGCAAAGTCTTCAACGATCACTTCACCCGGCCAAGGAAAGCGGCGACATTGCACAGGCCGCACGATCAGCACTTGCGATTTTCAGGATCATCTCGGAAAGACAACCGCTAGAGATCGTCGGCCCACTCTTGGCGGAAGTGCGTCGCTTGACGATGCGCTCTGCAGATCCTCACCTCACTGCCCTCCTTCATGAGTCTGTTGCTCGCCAAGAAGCCCAAGTGGGCAACCTAGCTCAAGCTCGGCGCCACTTGAGAATCGCATGCTCACTGCTCGAAGCACACCCGAACGCGTGGCTCCAACAGCTTTGTGAGATCAATGCGTTCTGCATTGAGTTCTTCGACTCTAATCTTCCGGTCGCAGAGGAGCACCTGGATCGAGCCAGACGATTCGGAGCGATCTCTGGTACGTCCGAGTCAACGGTTCTCAACAATCTCGGGCACCTATACCTTGAGACCGGAAAATTCACTAAGGCGGAGCGCACCTTTCAGGGTCTAGCCGATAGCAAGATTGACGAGGTGCGCCAAAGCGTTCTCGACGGACTCGCCCGCCTCTATATCGCAACGAATCGATTGCCGGAGTGTGAGCGGGCGCTCGACACGCTGACTGAACTGCAGACTCGAGATCAAGCCGAGATGCCGTTCCCGGCACGTTCAAGCCTGATCACACGCGCGCGCCTTCTTCTGCGCCAGCGCAAATGGCAGGAGGCTTCGCGGATAGCTGATGTCGCAATCGAAGAGGCGCGAAAAGTCGGAGACCGAAAGATCGAATGCACCGCTCTGATGCTTCGCGCTCTAGCGATGGTCAAAGGCGAACAACCTGACGAAGCATCCCGCTCAATCGCTAGGGCGACAGGCCTGGGCGCATGGGCACTGCGTGAGCATTTGGGGATGTTCTGGCAACTATGTTCCCAGATCCAGCAGACCTCTCGTGAGCTGCAAAGGCAATCGCTCGAGCGCGCAAAGAGAATCTGGCGTGAACAAGGTAACGCTTGTGCTGAGAACGAGCCCGACGTGCTCGACGTGAAGAAGTCGAACGAAGCGGATGTCTCGCCGCAGCGCGAAACGCAGTTGGGCCCAAGACTCGCCGCATCTCTCGCGAGTGCTTTCGATTTGTCTCATGACGCCCGCCTCCTAGGCAGTGAGCTCATGGAGGCCCTCCATTCCACGAGTTGTTCACCAGAAGTGCGCATCATGAAATCGCGCTTGCCTGCGGCAGCGAATTCAACAACGCACTGCGTGTTGCCGCTGGGCGAGCATCGAGGTGAGTCCATAGCGCTCTCGTGTCAGATTCCAGATGATCCTGCCAAGGCAATTCTCCTGGGCAACATCTTTCGCCTCGGGCGCGCGGCCGTGGCGCTGGAGCACGCGCGCGAGGAGGAGCGGAATCGCGCGGCGCTGTGGCCGGCCGATCCCATCGAGAGCCAGGGCGGAGCGATCTTCCTCGCCGAAGAGATGCAGGGCATCCTCAACGTCGCCCGGCGCATCGCGCCGACCAATGTCCCCGTGCTCATCACCGGCGAGACGGGCACTGGCAAGGAAGTCCTCGCCCGGACGATCCACGCCTGCTCGACCCGCGCCAAATCCACCTTCCTGCCGTTCAACTGCACCTCGACGCCGAAGGACATGCTCGACTCGCAGTTGTTCGGTCATCGCCGCGGCGCCTTCACCGGCGCCGTCGACAACTTCCAGGGCGTCGTGCGCGCCGCCGCCGGCGGCACGCTCTTCCTCGACGAGATCGGTGACACGAGCCTCGAGGTCCAGCCGAAGTTGCTGCGATTCCTCGAATCGAACGAGATTCACCCGGTCGGCGAGGCCCACCCCACGCGCGTCGACGTGCGCGTGATCGTTGCGACCAACGCGGATCTTGACACCCTCGTCAGCCAGGGACGATTCCGCGAAGACCTCTTCTACCGCCTCAGCATCGTCCGCCTGCCACTGCCGCCGCTGCGTGAACGGCGCGTCGAGATCCCGACGCTCGCCAATCACTACCTCCAGAAATTCGCGCAGGAGTATTCAAAAGGCGACCTTCGGCTCGCCGAAGAGACGATGGAGTATCTGGTGCTCTATCGATGGCCGGGCAATATCAGGCAGCTGGCAAATGAGATGCGCCGCCTCGCTGCGCTGGCGGAGTCCGGCGCGGTGATGATGCCCGAACATCTCTCGTCGGAAATCGCCGCGTCACGTCGCACGATCCCGGCGTCGGAACGCATGCTCGATCCAACTGAAGTCGTCGTCCGTCTCGATCAGCCGATGGCAGCGGCGGTCCGCCATCTCGAACAGACGATGATGCAATACGCGCTCAAGAAGTGTGGCGGACGGATCGAGGAGACCGCTGCCATGCTCGGTCTGTCGCGCAAAGGTCTCTACCTGAAACGCCAGCGGTTCGGGATCGAGCCGCCCCAGAGCCAGGCCCCCACAGCGGCGACAGCGTAACGGCTCCCCGGTTGCGCGCGTGGCGCGATCCGCGACAGGATAACGCGCTATGTCGGAGCATCGCTGGCGCATCCCGGTCGGAGCCGTCCTCGTTCACATCTGCATCGGCTCGGTCTACGCATGGAGCACGTTCAACCGCCCCATCCAACAACTCTTCCCTGATTCGCCGTGGTGGTTCAGCCCGCCGTACACGACGTTCACGACTGCGCTCGTCCTTCTCGGGTTGAGTGCCGCCTTCGGCGGTCCGTGGGTCGAGCGCCGTGGTCCACGCGTCGCCGCGACGGCTGCTGCGTTGTTCTTCGGCACTGGTCTCCTCATCGGTGGGTTCGGTCTCCTGCAGTCGCAGCCGATTCTCGTCTTCCTCGGCATGGGCATCATCGGCGGCATCGGGTGCGGCCTCGGCTACATCTCGCCGGTCAGCACACTCGTGAAGTGGTTCCCCGATCGACGCGGCATGGCCACCGGCATGGCGATCATGGGATTCGGCGGCGGTGCATTTCTCGCCGGCTATCTCAACGTCTACTTCATGGATCGCATCGGTGTCGCCCGGACGGTGATGGCGCTCGGCGCCACGTATCTCGTGATCATGCTCGCCGGTGCCCGACTGCTCCGCCGCCCACCCGAGGGCTGGCGGCCAGAAGGGTGGACGGGACCGACGAAGAAGAGCGTGATGATCACCGACGTCAGCGTCACGCGCAATCACGCCATCCAGACACGTCAGTTCTATCTGCTCTGGGGCATTCTGTTCATCAACGTCACCGCCGGCATCGGCATCCTCGCGCAGGCGTCGCCGATGATGCAGGACATGTTTCATCGCACGGCCGTGCAGGCCGCGCTCGTCGTCTCGATCATCAGCCTCTTCAACGCGGGCGGCCGGTTCCTCTGGGCATCCGGCTCCGACTACATCGGCCGCCGGAACACGTATCTCGTGTTCTTCGTGACGCAGTTCTTTCTGTTCCTCTTGATTCCCACCTTCGCCGCGTCAGCCAACTGGATCCTCTTCCAGATCGCGCTTTTCATCGTCTTTACGATGTACGGAGGCGGGTTCGCCACGATTCCCGCGTTTCTCGCCGACATCTTCGGACCGGAGAACGTGGGCGCAATTCACGGCGCGCTGCTCACCGCGTGGAGCGCCGCAGCCGTCGCAGGACCCGTGATCATTACCGAGCTGTCGAATCGAGCGAAAGCGGCGCTGCCCGAAGGCGCGGACAGGATTCACATCTACGACACGCCGCTGCAGGTACTGGCGGGGCTGCTGGCCGTCGGATTCGTGCTCACCTTGATCGTGCGCCCGCTGCGACCCGCACCGCTCGTCTCAGCCAGTGCCGAGATGCGAGCACGCGAAGCTCACTGACGGCCGGACAGATCGAGCAGGATCGGCAAGTGGTCCGACTCGTAGGTGTCGGACAACGTCTGACAGGTTCGACTCACGCTGGCCTCGAGCGTGCTGAACATGAAGTCCACGCGGCCGATCAGGAAGAACAGCGGCACGTCGAGCCTCCATGGCCAGCGCACGGTCCGCTGAGTGCCGCATGATTCGAGCGAGATCCGGCGACCGATCGTCCTGACCGCCTCGTCCCCGAGTCCTCGACGCGAGTTCAAGTCTCCACCCACCACGAGGGGCAGATCGACCAGTGAGCCGATCCGATCGGCCAATGCCTCTGCCTGGTCGACGCGATCACCATTCGTGTCGAAATGCGTCGTCACCACACGTATCACGCCCATCGCCGGAGCGCGCGGCGTAACGGTGGCCGCGACAGCGACGCGGCGTTGCTTCCCGAACGGGAGCTCGATCGCGCGGACGTCGCTGAGCGGCTCGGTCGAGAGGATGGCATTGCCACGATCCTCGCGCGAGTCGAGCGACGTCGCCGAGCCATTCCGCATCGACGGCACGTATGCGACGGACATCCCGAATCGCTCGGCCAGCGCGACGACGTCGAGGGAGGGGCGACGCGGGCGAATGGACGACGGCACGTCCAGGTCGCGCGGGAGCAATTCGGGTACGCCACTCCCCGCACGAAACGCCTCCTGCATCAGGATGACGAGTCCTGTCTCAGGACGTGAGATTTCACGCAGAGCCTTCGTCATCAGCTCTTCCACGTCCGCGCCGCCGACGTGGACGTTCCAACTGAGCACGAGGAGACGCGAGATCTCCCCATCCCGCCTGGGGCCCGACGCGAACACCGGAGGCCCGACGCTCTCGCACCACCGATTCAGGAGGTCCTGCTCGTGCTCCCAGCGAAGCCACGTCACGCCGGAGACTTCACGAAGGCACGGCAGGGGCTCGGCACGCAGCGGCGCAATCGCACTCGCGACGAGCGCGACAACGACGACCGCGAGCACGTGCCAGCGCGTCATGCGCTGCCACTGGACACAATCCGCTGGTGGGCATCGTCCCAACGCCAGAGGGTTGCGTCGTTCCTGAGCTCGACCCCGCCGAGCCATCGATGATCCACGCCGCACAACGCAACTCTATCCTGATCGCCTCGGAGAACTGCGCGGCCGGCGGGCGTGATCGTCACCGTGGTGCGAAACCACTCGTCAGCCGGTTTCGCAGAAGGGCTCTGCGTGATCAGCGGCGGCGACGTGCGTGACAGCGTCTCGACAAGTTCGACCAGCGCGGTATCTGTCACGTAGTAGGCGCGTTCGTCGGCGTGCATCCGGGGAAATGCCATCGACAGTGTGAGGCTTTCCGCTTCGGCGAGGCGCAGGAGCCGACGCTCGGTACGAGAGAGTCCGTCGGTCGTCCACGGATACTCCTGCAGAAGACGCACGAGAGCTGACGCGAGATACGGCAACGCCGCCGTGTCCGATCGCGTGAAGTCGTCCAACGCCTGCGGCGTCGCCTCGCGAAACGCGCCCCACGCGCGCTCGGCCAATGCGTACTGCGACTCGGTGACGGGCTGGCGTGTGTCCAGCAGGGGCGCCAGCTCCCCTGCCGTCAGTTCCCCCAGGCCTTTGAAATCAGGGCGACCTGGATACGAGCCGATGCACACCAGGCTCACAACCTTCGACGAAGGGACCCGCTCGTGAATCCAGCTCAGGATCTGAATCAGATTCAACTGATCGAAGAGATCGTGTTCGAACCACAGGACGAGCTCATCGTAGTTGTCGTGTTCCTCGATGACCCGCCGCCACAGTCGTAGATCGTTTACCGGATCGTCACTCGGGTCTGCCGGTGGGCCTTCATGAAAGCTCCGGCGGACTTCGAGCAACGCGTCATCGCTCAATCCACCCGGAACCGGGCCGTCATGAAGTGGATCGGCCCAGATCGAAAGCAGTCCCGGTACACCCGCCTCGGCAAGCGTGTGCGTGACACTGCTGCCATTGGCAACATGGAGGAAGCGCGGCATCACAGCTCAGGATAATATTCCTCCCCGCGGGGAGGAACAGGACCATGGAAAACGATGAGCTCACACGACGAGACTTCGTCACGACAGTCGCGGCAGGGCTGGTCGCTGCGGCAGGCGCAGAAGTCGGCGCGCAGGGGCAAGTGACGGAAACGAACGTCGAGATCAAAACGCCTGACGGCACGTGCGATGCTGCATTCATCACGCCGGCGACGGGCGCGCATCCCGCCGTCATCATCTGGCCAGACGCGTTTGGGCTGCGGCCTTCGATGCGAAACATGGCGAAGCGGCTCGCTGGCGCAGGCTACTCAGTACTCGTGCCGAATCCGTTCTATCGAGTGGCGAAGTCGCCGATCTGGGAGGACGCGTCGAAGGTGAACTTTGCGACCGAGCGGCCGAAGATCACGCCGCTGATGCAATCCATTCAGGCGGACGGCGCCGTTGAAAAAGACGCTCCAGCGCTGATCGCGTGGCTCGATATGCAGAAGCAGGTTGATCGCAACAAAAAGATCGGCACGCAGGGCTACTGCATGGGCGGCGGGCTCGTCGTCAGAACGGCGGCTGCTGTGCCGAATCGTGTCGGCGCAGGCGCCTCATTCCACGGTGGCGGCCTGGTCACGCAGAACCCGAACAGTCCGCATCTGCTGGCATCGAAGGTCAAGGCACGGATGTACTTCGGCATCGCGACCAACGACGACATGCAGCAGCCCGACGCCAAGACGAAGCTGAAGGAAGCATTCGACGCGGCGAAGGTGCCAAACGAAGTCGAGGTCTACTCGATGGCCCAGCACGGATGGTGCGTGCCCGACATGCCTGCGCAGGCCGACGGTGCGCCGATCTACAAGATGGACGACGCCGAAAAAGCGTGGGGCAAATTGCTGGCGTTGTATAAGGCGGGACTCGTTTAGTACCCCATCGAAGGCGGAGGCGGGCCTGAAGGCCCGCCTCTACTTTTTCCTCGAGTCAGAAACGATCCGCCCTCCCTTGATCGTCACGACGACCTTCATCAGATCGTTGATGTCCGTGAGCGGGTTGCCGTCGATCAACACCATGTCCGCGAGCTTGCCAGACTCGAGCGTCCCGATCTGATCCTGCTTGAGCGTCGAACGCGCCGCTCCCTGCCCGAGAATCTTGCTGATGTCGCGCGGCGAGAAGACGAGGCGCAGCGCACGCAGTTCGTCCGCGAGTGACTCCTTCGGCGGCCAGCTGGTATCGGTACCGTAGCCGTACGAGATTCCCGCCTCCCACAACAATCGGGCGTTCACCGGCCCCTGCCCTGCGCTCGCGATCGTCTCCCACGGGAAGGGCATCGCGTCGCGGAACAGTGGTGCGTTGTCTCCGCTGAAATGCGGGACGAAGACCGCCAGCGTGGATGTCATCGGGATCCCCGCAGTGGCGATCCGCTTCACCGCTGCGGCATCCTCCTCGAGCCTGCCAATGTGCGGTGTGTGCACGAGCACATCGGGACGCGCCTCGATTGCGGCGAGCGTGTCGATCACCGAGACGGCGTGCGTAATCGTCGGCAGATTGTGCTTCTTGCCTTCGGCGACGATCAGCTTCAGCGTGTCCGTCTCCGGGCCTCCGGGCGTCGTGGTGATCACGGTCTTGATGTAGTCGTATTTCTTGCTGGCCACCGCCTCGACGGCCTTGATGGTCTCGGCGGCTGGAATGCCGGGCGCTGCCACCGTCGGACGCAACGGAGGCCGAGAGTTGTCGAAGCGCGCGGGATCGCCGCCTCGTCCCCCACCACGCCCACCAGCGGGCGCACCAGGCGCGCCGGCCCTCGCAAGCGGAATGATGCTTCCGAGGTAGAGACGCGGCCCTTTCACCGCACCTGCCTCGATGCGCTGACGCAACTCGATCGCTTGATCGGGGCAGATCGCGCACAGCACCGTGGTGAAGCCGGCCTCGAGAAACTCCTGCATCTGCGGCGCGGCGCGCTTGGCCAGCCATTCCGCCGGGTCACCCTGGGCGATGTGTCGATGCGCGTCGATCAATCCCGGCATGAGCGTCCGGCCCTGCGCATCGATGGCCTGCGCATCGCCCACTCTCGCCGGCGCCCCTGACGCGACCGACACGATCTTGCCGTCGCGCACGACGACGGACCCGCGCTCGATGACGCCGCCTTTGCCATCGAGAATGCGTGCGTTGGTCACGACCAGATCCTGCGCGGCCGAGTCACGAACGTAAACCAGCGCTGCCGTCAGGGTCACACACGCAACAGCCACAAACGTTTTCATGCGATTTCTCCCGGCGGCATTCTAATTCCACCGCCGCGCTTCGCGCTTCGGTGGACAAGCTGTGAGCTGATTTCCCCTTGCCGTGCACCTTCCCAGCCAGGGGGAATCGATGACCCGAGTTCTGACCATTGCCCTCGTCACATGTCTGGCGACGTCGATCGCGACAGCGCAGGAAGCCGCGCCGGCCCTGACATTCCTGCCTGCGGCATCGTCGCGATGGGATGTCGCAGCTCATGTCACGTGGCTCGGAGAACGCCAGGCGAATCAGCCGTTTCAATGGGACCGGTGGGTCAACGTCGCCGCTGGCGGTGGCAGCGTTGGTTACTACTGGACGGCTCATCTCAAGACGGAGATCGACCTCTCGACGTCCACGATGGACGAGATCTACTCCATCGAACCGATCGCACTTCCGGGCGTGAGCACAGTGATTCCGCTACAGCGCTCTCATGAGTTCCGCGTCACGACAGCCTCCGCAGGCGTCGTCGGCCAGTTCTTCGAGAACACCTGGTTTCACCCGTTCGTCAGCACCGGGTTGGAGATCGTGCGCGAACACGAGCACGTCGAAACGACGATCCCGATCGGTCCGCCCAGGACACCGCCGCCCGCCATCACCACGGAAGCTGAGACGATTGTGCGGCTCGTCGCTCGCCCGTACGTCGCCACGGGGTTCAAGGTCTACGTCTCTGAGCGCGCGTTCATTCGCAGCGATGTGCGCACATCGTGGTCCACGGACGGCCTCGCCGCGATCGCGTGGCACAGCGGTATCGGTTTTGATTTCTAGGAGGTGCAGCCATGCGTAAGACGATTCACTTCATGACGACGACGGCGCTGATGGTGCTGCTCACCGCACACAGCGTCACCGGACAAACATCATCCGAGGTCTGGCGAAGTTTTGCCAAACAGGTAGAGGTCGGCACCGAGCTCAACGTCCGCCTCAACGATGGCCGTCATTTTAAGGCCACACTCGTTGGCGTCCGCGACGACGCGCTGTTGATGCAACCACGGACTCGAGTCCCGGTCCCAATCCAGGCAGTCCCGTACGGCGACGTCGTGCGACTGGAGCGGACGAAGCCGGGCATGGGCGCAGGTAAGGCCATTGCGATTGGTGCGGCCACCGGAGTCGGCGCATTCTTCGGCATTCTCGCGCTGATGATCAGCGTGGTCAGCGATTGAACACTCGGCGATTTGACGCCGTGTCTGCACAGGAGTAGCGTGGATATACGCCTAGGACGCCAGCAAGTGGCGTCGCGGGGGACCCAGGTTATCTGGGGCGAATCGGTTCGGCGGCGCGCTGTGCGCGACACCAGGCCGTAGAAGACTTCCAACTTCGAGCCCGTCAGCTAACCCCGTCGGCGTGATTGGAGGCTCGTCATGTCGTTCCCGTCCCCACTGGAATACGGCACCGGTCTGTTTTCACGCCTGCGCAGTTCGCTGGCGATCGTCGGCCTGTCGCTCGTCGCACTCTGCGCCGGAATGGTGTGGTTGCTTGGCTCGCGCAATCCGTACACACCTGCGGGCTACGTCGGGTATCTCACTCGCGGCGCAGTGTTCGGCAAGTCGACCTTCTACGGCACACAACGCGGCCCGACGTCGGCGGGACGCAGCTGGCTGCTCGACGTCACCAACGTCAGCGTCACGCCGTACACCTACACGGAAGGCTTCACCGGTGACGAGGCCGTCCTGAGCAAGGACAACCTGAAGATCGCGTTCGCCGTGCATACCGTCTGGCGCGTCGATGAATCGCGCGTACCGCTCTTCATGGAGCGCTACAGCACCACGGTGTCGGACCGGGGCCACGAAAAAGAGCCCGACGCCATCGTCAAAGTGGCGTACGGCAACTTCATTCGCGAGCCGTTGCGAACCTACGCGCGCGACGAGGTGCAGCAGCGCAATGGTCTCGAAGTGAAGGATGCGCTGATCGCAATCGGCGACTCCGTGCTGGCGCGCATCCGCACCTATGCAGTCGATAGTCCGTTCACGATCACCAGCGTCGTCGTCGGCAACGTCCAGTACCCCTCGGAAGTCGCCGATGCAGTGTCACGCAAGCTGGCGGCCACGCAGGAGCTGCAGCGGAAGGATACCGAGATCGAGATCGAGCGGAAGGAACGCACGAAGCGCGAGGTGCAAGCGCAGGGCATCGCCAACGCGATGCAGATCATCCGCGGTCAGCTGAGCGGAATGTACATCCAGCACGAAGCGATCGAGGCACAGAAGGCGATGGTCAATTCGCCGAATCACACGGTCGTATACATCCCGGTCGGGCCGATGGGCGTGCCGATCACCGGGACGTTCCCAACGGCACCGTCTACCGAGGCGGTCGCTACACGGTAGACGTTGCGCCGACGCCAGCGTCGGTGATGCGCTGATCGAAGGACAGCTTCGTAACCACGTGGACCGGGACCCTGACCTCTTCACCGAGGTCATTCCCGACCACGAGGGTCCAGTTGTCGAGGATGTGCTTCCAGCGTAGTTCCAGGAATGCAGCTGCGTGCGGCGGCACTTCGACTGACACGCCTTCCTCGAGCATCTGCTTGCGCGTCTCCGAGTACGAGTACTTCTCGCGATACATGTGCTCGACGCTCCGCTTGACCATCGACGACTTGGTCACGGTTGGCTCGAACTGCTGCGTCGTCGTCTGCGCCTTCTCGTGCTCGATGACGTACGACTGCTGCCACTCTTTCTGAATCTTGAGGCTGCGGTTAACCGGACGCTGCCCCTCGCGATTGTCGATGCGCAGCGTCTCGACCCCGAGGAACTCCTCGCTGAGACCGAGCGGCTCGACGCGAAGCACTTTCCACGACGCCCCGACCGCTTTGTGCCAGAAGAATTCCCACTCGCCTATCTTCCCGTGACTCTGGAGGCGCTGGCAGATCACGTAAGCGTCGTACATGCCGAACACGATGACGATGACGACAGGGAAGATGAACGGGATGGCGGCAACCACGGCGACGATCATGATGAGCGCGCCCTTCTTGCGCTGCCCCATGTTCAACTGGCCCAGCCCACCCAACAGGAGGCTTTGCGCGCCAATCCGGTAAGGACTCGGTAACGCGTCGAAGCGCTCCCGCGCCATCGCGCCTTGCCGGATCAGTTCGGAACCGACGCGCGTGACGGTTGTCTTGCTGGAGGCCAGGGCGGCATTCCAGGTTCGTACGAGGTCGTCCGGCAACGTGTGCGGCAAGTTGTGCTGCATCGTGTGCCCCTTCGGGGCGCGAGAACAGGCGCCCTATCCAGAAGAACGACGACTCGTTGTCGAACGAACGGTATGGATGAAACTATGCCTGCCGAGTGGTGTCTTGTTAACGTTCCGCAGCCCGAGCCCTGGCCCGTTCCGCACCCCCTTGTTTGGCGGAACGAGACCAGGACCCGGGACTGCCGCTCGTCGCCTACTTGCTGGCGGTCTTGGTGTCCTCCACGGTGACAGTCGTTTCCTTGCTGGCGGTCTTCGCCGCCGTTTCCACGTCGAACGGTTCCTCAGGTCCCTTCTTGACGGCCTCGACGCGCGCGAGGTTCTGCTTCGCCTTGTCGTAGGCGGGGTCGGCAGTCACCGCATTGCCATAGGCGGTGGCGGCCGCACTGAATCGTCCCGTGTGCTCGAGCGCCATCCCGAGGTTGTTGTGGAACACCGCGACGTCCTTCTTCAGCTCCACGGCCTTCGCGAAGAACGGAAGCGCCTCATCGGCCCGCTTCTTCTCGAGCAGCACGAGACCGAGGTTGTTCATCGACCACGCGTCCTTGTCGTCCAGCTCGATCGCGCGGGTATACGCATCGACGGCATCGTCGGTCTTGCCCTGCGCGTGATAGGCACGTCCGAGCAGCCGATAGACGTCCGTCGACTTGGGCTCGAGGTCACCCGCTCGCATCAACGTGTTGATCGCATCGTCGTACTGCTTCTTCTCGATCAGGACGCGACTCAGGTTCACCAGGCTCTTGAGGTGATCCGGATCAATCGTCAGCGCCGTTTCGAACGCCTTCTGCGACTTGTCGAGATCGCCGGCCTTCCACGTGGACAACCCGAGCATGAAGTGCCCCCATGCGTTGTCGGGCTTCTGCGTCGTGTAGTCCTCGAAGATCGTCGCGGCCTCGGTGTAGTTCTTCGCCGTGTAAGCAGCTTCGCCGTCAGCGAACGATGACGGGCTCTTGACCTTCGGCGTCGTGTCCTTCACGAATCCTTCTTCATCGGTGCCTGCAAGCGACGGGAGCTCGCTCACGGCCGCCACAGGTTTCGCCTGCGCCGAGTCTCGCGACTCCGTTGACTTCGTCGATGGCGTCTCACGCTTGGTGCAGCCGACGGCCGCACATGCCGCCATCAGGAGCACCGCCGTCAGCTGTCGTTTGGGTCTCATGGTCCTTCTCCTTGTTCGTCGCCGCACGCGGCCGACGTTCGCTCGCATACAGGGCAAGCGAACGGCCATGCGTGGAGAAGGGCGAAATGCCCGGAAGAATGCGGGACTGCACGGCCCCCGTGTCCGGGCGGACACAAGAGCGGAGGGATGTGACGTGTCGCGCGCGACACATCAGAATCGTCAGTTCTCAGGAGTCTCGATGCGTGCTCTTGCTCAATCCGTGACGCCGCATGATCTTCAGGAGGCTCGAGTGATCGGCCAGCCCGAGCGCCTCCGCCGTTCGAGTGACGTGCCAGTCGTGCTTGTCGAGCGCGCTCACGACGATCTGCCGCTCGGCCTGCGCCCTCAGCGCTTTGAGCGTCCCAGCCGGCGCCGCCGGGTCACTCCCCTCGTCGCGGTCCTCGCCGAGGATTTCCGGAGGAGCGTCGGCAGCCGTGATGACGGCGGAGTCGGACGCGATCATCATCCGCTCGAGGCAATTGCGCAGCTCGCGGACGTTGTTCTTCTGCCAGCCGTACGCCGACAGCAACGCCACCGCCTCCGGCGCGATGGTCTTGGGCCGCACCCGTAGATGCGACGCGATGGTCCGCAAGAGATGCTCAACGAGCACCGGCACGTCGGAGAGACGGTCGCGCAGCGGCGGCACACGCAGCGTGTGGACGTTGAGGCGATAGTAGAGATCCTGACGGAACCGGCCGGCCTCGACCTCCTTCTCGAGATCCCGGTTCGTGGCTGCGACGACGCGCGCGGTGATTGCGAGCGCCCGGTCGCCGCCGACCCGCGTCACCTTCCGGTCCTCGAGTACGCGCAGCAACTTGGCCTGCGCCGGCAACGGCAACTCACCGACTTCGTCGAGGAACAGCGTTCCGCCGCCGGCGTTCTCGAACGCGCCGCGGCGCAAACGGTCGGCACCGGTAAACGCCCCTCGTTCGTGACCGAATAGCTCGCTTTCGACGAGTTGCTCGGGAAGCGCTGCGGAATTCACGGCCACGAGAGGTGTCTTCTCCCCGGGCCCTAAGCGGTGCAGCTCGCGCGCGACGAGCTCCTTGCCCGTGCCGCTCTCCCCGATGATGAGGACGCTGCTCGGAATCGGCGCGACCCGCGTGATCGCCTGACGAAGTGCGCGCATCGGTGCGCTGTCGCCGATGAGTGTGGTCTCGCCATCGAATCGCGATCGGAGCGTGTGCAGCTCCTTCACGAGACGCCCGCGTGACACGGCGTTCTCGATCTCCTGGACGACGCGCTCGATCGGTTCTGCCTTGTCGACGAAGCCGTACGCACCAAGTCGAACGGCCTGGACGCAGCGCTCGAAGTTGCCGGCACCGGTGTAGACGATGACTGGCGTTTCGATGCCGCGCTGCTGCAGACGACGAAGCACGTCGAAGCCGTCGATGCCCGGCATCTCGAGATCGAGCACGACGCAATCGATCGGATCGCGGCCGAGGATATCGAGCGCTTCGTCGCCGCCAGATGCCACGATCGTGCCGTAGCCGCCGACGCGTTTCAGGTCGTACGCATACTGCTCGGCCATCGCCGGGACGTCATCGACCACCAGGATCTGCGTCATGTGCGTTTCATCGAGCCGGTCGGGACGTCGATCGTGATGCGGGTTCCCTTGCCAGGCGTGCTCTCGACGCCAAGCGTTCCCTGGAGATCCATCACGAGCCTGCGGACGATGGAGAGGCCCAGACCGGTGCCGCCCTCTTTCGTCGTATAGAAGTCATTGAAGATCTTGCCGGTTTCTTCCGCCGACATGCCGCGGCCCGTGTCAGCGACGACGACCCGGATCGCCGAGGCGCCGGCGACGGGCTCGACGACTTCGGTTGAGACGGTCACGCGCCCCGGCTTCGACTCGAGGCTATCAACGGCGTTCGACATCACGTTCTCGAGGATACGCCTGAAGGCGATCGGATCGCCGACGACACGCGGCAGGTTCGCAGCCAACCGAGTCACGCACTCGACGTGCTCGTGAGCCTGCATGGCGCGCACCACGTCGGTGACCAGTGCATTCAGGTCGCAGTCGCGCCGATCCGGCGGCCGCGACAGTCGCTGATAGCTCGTCGCCAGCGTCTCGAGATACGCAATGCTCGAATCGACGGTCTGCCTGCGCTCGGCGAACACGGAAGGCAGCGCCGCCGGCTCGTCACGCTCGACCTGCGCCAGGTGTCGCATCACGTTCCGAAGCGGGATGAGACCATTCTTGATGTCGTGGTTGATCTGGCGAGCGAGGTCGCCGACAGTGGCGCGCCGCTCTGCCTCCCGCACGCGTGCGGTGCTGCTTCGCAGGCGCGACGCCAGATCGCCAAGGAGCCGCGAGAGCCTTCCCACTTCGTCCGTTCCAGCGTCGAACTGGACGTCGAGCCGATCGAGGTCGAGCACGGCGGTCTTCTCGGCGAGCGTCGCCAGTGGGCGGCTGATGCGCGACGAGACCCACACGGCGAGCACCAACGCGACGACTCCGGCTCCGGCAGCCGTGAAGAGGAACCATGAGTCTGCGCTGCGGACGAGCGCTCGCAGTGGTGTCAGCGGCTGCGTCACCTGCAAACGCGCTTCCACGACTTCGAGGGGTGCCCCAGCATCTGTTTTGATCAACGGCAATTGCAGTTCGCCAACCGCCGCGGGGTTCATTGTCTCGCGCGTCGTCGCAGTAGTGTCCGGCTTTAGGCGGACCGTCGAGGGTAGCCGGACCGTCGAGACCTCTCCTCCCGGATAGATCAACGAGACGACGATCGCCCGATCGCGAGCCAACCGCGCAAGGAAACCCTCGTCAACGACGATTCCGCCGATGAGCGTGAACGTCCGCCCTCCGATCGCGAACGGCCTGGCGCGCGCCAACGCGAGAAACTCACGATCGGCGCTACGCGCGGTCACGAGGGCGACACCGCCGCGCGCATTCGCGAGAGCCGTCGTGAGCCTGGACTCCACACGCCCGTGCTCGTTCCTGAAATGACCTGAGCTGATGATCCGTTCGTCGCCATCCTCAATCTGCAACATCGACAGACCGGTCAGGCGCATCGCGGTACCGGCGTAGTCGAGCAGATACTCGCGTTCCGATTCGACGCCAGCCACGGCAGCAAGGCGGAATCGATTGTCGTTCACCAACGCACTCTCGAGCGACATCAGCCGATCGTCGATGCCGGCGCTCTCGCGACTGAGGTCCTCGCGGATGACGCCGACGACACTGTTGACGCGGAGCTGATACTCGTCCGTCAACCGGCGAGTCATCTCCTGCCGAAGCCCAAATGCGAGGAGCGCAATCGGGATGAGCACGACGACCGCAAACGCGAGGAGGAGACGAGTGCGCAGGCTCATTCGCTATCTCTGATCATCGGCGCCCGCAATCCGCAGTCCTCCGTCCCCTTCACTGACGATTCCGGAGTGACCTCGCCGCACGATGGCGCGCATCCGGATATCGACGAGTGGAACGATCGTCTCTGGGTCGAGCCATGGCGTGCGTTCCATCACGACCTGCAACTCCCGACACGGATCCAGGGGATGGCCATCGAAGGACATCACGTATCCGGCGTCACCTCCCCGTCGTCGCGCCAGAGCAAGAGCCTCGCCAGTCAGTCCCGTCGCTCGTTGGTAAATACGCCTGTCCAGACCGACGAGACGCTCGGCGAGATCGCGCGCGGCACCATCAGTCGCGTCGTAGACGACTCGACCCGAGGAGCGCCATCCCAGCTCCGAGGCTCGAGGCGGCGCAATCTCGCAGTCGGACTGACCTTGCCACCAGAACGGCCCGACGGCGTTCCGCGCCTCTCCTCTGACGGCATCGCGGGCGAGTGTCTGCCTGGCCTCCTCCGACAGGGATGGCGATGTGCGCGCGCGCCCGGGAGTCAGGAGCACCTGAGTTCGCTGCCATGCCAGCGGCACCGACTGGAACGGCGGAAGGGTGGCGGCATAGTCGAGCGCGGCGCGGTCCCGCGTGATCAACAGATCGACCGACTCGTCCAGCAGATCGCGGGGATCACCCCGGGGAGCGAGAAACCGAATCGATGTCCCCGCAGCGGTCGTTATCGTCGTCGACGCGCGATCGGACGTGACGTGCGCCGACCGTGTGCCCAACGGCCACGCAGCGCCGCTCACCGGTTTGGCGAGTGCGAGGTCGGTGTGCGCGAGGGCGTACGGTGCATCGACTCGAGGGTTGCGCAACAGTATCGCCAGCGTGTCGTCGTCCACCGAGATGATCGACTGCACGAGGCGATTGACGTGCGGCTGCAGGTCGCCGCCAACGCCGTCACGGCTCCACAACGCCAGCACCGCACTGGCCGCAACGGGTGAGCCGTCCGAAAAGCGTGCCCCGGGCGGAAGCGTCACGATCCACGTCTGCCCGTCGATGCTGCGCCGCCACGACGACGCCAACCCTGGAACGACGCGGCCCATGCAGTCGATTCGAACCAGCGTTTCGTACAGCTGACGGAAGACGAGCCGTTCGCTGTCGTTCGACGGACGTGGCGCATTTGCCGGGTTCACGGGCTCGCCAAGTGCGACGGTTGTTATTGGCAGACCAGGCTCCTCGATCACCGCGCACTCCGAAAGAGACGGCTCTGGACGTGGCGTCGGAATCACTGGCGGAGCGGGAACAGGTTCGACGATCGGAGCCTGCGGGCTCGGAACGTCGGGTGGTCGCGACGCAGGTTGCGGTGTTGGCGCTCCCGCGGGCGGCGTCTTCGACGCGCACGCGCACGTAAGAGCGAGGAGACAAAAGACGACGATGACCTTCACGTTCTTACACACATGATAGCCGTCCGCTCGTGACGACCATTTCGCTCTGGCGCGAACTATCGGCGCCTTCTCGGTGTTAGCATACGCACCCAAGGAGCGTAGCGATGGCCACGAAAAAGCCGACCAATTTGAAAGTCAAGAAGACGACCGCAGACAAAGTCAAAGGCGGGTTCGCAGGTTCGCCGCAGGCGTAACCCGACCCATCATCAGCTACAGGGAGCGGTGCCGACGAGGCCGCCGCTCCACACCATCGATGGGTGTTGTCGTTTCCTCACGCCGCAGGCGTGATCCAATCAGTCAAGCGCTCGGCATCACACTCCCGCCTCCGTTCAGGCAGTCGGTCGCAGAGGTACGCCTCACGCTCGAGGGTCGCGAGCGGGCGCTCTTCGATTTGCTCTGCGTCGCCGGTCATCTGGGACGCAGCCTTCCCAATGCCATCGGCAACCGCAGGACCACACGGGGACCCAGGGATCCGCGCCGCAAGCTGGCGCGTATCGCCGGACGGATGACAAGTGGCAGCGCGCAGGAGTGGGCGGCGACGAGTGCTCGGCTGATACGCTCGCTGGCTCGAAAGCTGCGCCCGCACAAGAAGGAAGACGCCTACCGGTTGCTCAGAGTGCTGCTCGGAAACGCCTCGATTGCCTTGGCGCCCGACTGTCACGTTCCTACCGATCCCGTTCTCCTCACCGCGTGGAAGACCGTCGTCGCCTTGTTCGCGCGTTTGTATCGCTCGGCGATTCGACCACTGGGACGTCTCCGGTGGCTCGATGATTCGGCGCTGGCCAGGCTGAAGCGAGAAGCGGCTCGTGGCCGCACGCGCGGCCGGCATGCAAGCGGAATGCGACCAGGACCCACCGGTCGTGCGCTGGCGGTCGATCCGAAGTTGATGAAAGCAGTCGACAAAGCGCTTGGGATCCCCGTCGCTCCGGGATACGAAGCGCGCTACAACTTTTATGGTCGCGAGGGCGATTACTTCTGGCCGCATCCCGACGATCCCGAGTACGCAGTCAACGTGCTCGTTTGCCTCGATCACAAGCGGCCGGCAAACGGTACCGGTTCCGCCTTCCTCGCATACCGACCAGATGGATCGGTCGAACGCTACGAGCTCACGCCCGGAAGCGCTCTTGCTGTCGAAGCACGCGGCCTCGTCCATGCGCGCGAACCGATGCGACGAGCTGAGCGAATGACGATGCTGTCGATTGCAGTCAATGCGGTCTAGAGGCGGGCCTCGACGCTGCATGCACCATTGAGGCAGGTGCGGTTGCGCGCGACCCACCTGGAGACCGCGTTCATCGGACGCATCGCGCCGGGCAAACGACTGATCGCCCACAGCGACGACGCCCACCAGATCCGCGGTGCGATCTCGACGACGGCAGCCGCGCCACCAAGGACCGTGCCGTCACGCAAACGTAGTCGCATCTCGACGAGCAGTTGTTCCTCGGGAACCCTGAGCAGCGCTGAGGCTCCAGGCGACTCGAGAAATGGGTGAATTTCAGGGCTGTTTTGCGAAAGGTCCGACCTCGGGCTGCCCCTGCGTATTGGTCAGCGGGCCGAGCTCCGCAGCGACGCCACGGGCAATGGCCGCCGTTTCGCTGCCGGCCTGGAAACACGTGAAGTCGGGACGATCGCGCCAGGCGATCGGACCGCACAGGCGAATGCCCGCCTTCAGCGTGGCGTCATGGACGATGTTGATCGCGCGCTCGTAGTCGGGCGTGCCCTGTCTGAACCCCGAGAAGTTGCCGAGGTCACCGCTCGCGGCGAACAGTGCGGACACACCAGGCACCTTCGCGATCTCGTCGGCGTTCTTCAGCCCCTCGAGCGTCTCGATCATCAGGATGAGAACGATGTTGTCGTTGATGGTCTGGCGATACCCACCGGGCACGCCGCCCCACATGCCAGCATCGAAGGCCTGACCACCGCCGTTGCTGCGGCGGCCGAGCGGCGGGAAGTAGGTCCAGTTGCGCGCCTCGATCGCCTCCTCCACCGTATCCACTGTGGGGACGACGATGACGAGCGCACCGGCATCGAGCGCATGCTGGATCTCGCGTTCGTCGGTGTACGCTACCCGCACCCCGGGGACCGCTCTCGCCGTCGGGCACGTGCGCCACATGCGCGCCGCGTTCTCCCAATCGCGCTGGTCGTGCTGCATCTCGGTCCAGACGAAGTCGTATCCGGCATTCGCCATCGCGCAGTAGGTCGCCGGGTCTGTGGCACTGAACAGCGTGCCGCCCGTGAGTTTGCCCCCCTGCATCAACTTCACCTTGGCCGGATTCCAGATCTTCGAGCCTGGAGGCGCATTGAACGCGGTACCGTACTTCCACGTCGCCGGGTCGAACGGCCCCGAATTGACCGCGCCCATCGGCGCCACATTCTTTGCGTTGCTATCTTTGCCAGCGGGCGCCGCAAGCGGGAACGTCAGCGTGCCAGGGTTTGCGTTGTTCGCGTATGGATCCGCGCCACCGGCACGCCCGCGACCGGGCTGCTGTCCCTGAGCCTGACCCTGTGGCGGGTTCTGCGCTGGTGCGTTCTGGGCGGGTGCCTGCTGCGCCTGCGCCGCATACACCGCGATCGCGATCACCACGCTCATCACCAGACCTAGCAACGGCTTTCTCATGATCAGTCTCCTCAGCGGCACGCCCGGGTGCAGGGAGACTATGCACCGTGTCTCTTCTCCGGGGCAAGGCCGGCAGGCATGCTACGCTGCTGTGACCGGGAGAAAACCATGTTTCTTCGACAAGCGGCCGTTGCTGTCCTGTGTACTGCGGCTGTCGCCACGGCACATGCCCAATGGCACAACTATCCCGCCGCGGGAATTCCCCGCACGAAGGACGGGAAGGTCAACCTCACGGCACGCACGCCGAGAACCGCCGATGGCAAACCCGATCTGTCTGGCGTGTGGGTGACCGACGGCGCGCCGCCCGGAGAGAACGAGAAACTGATTCCGGGTATCGGCGATCTTGCCGTCCCGGGCGATGATCCGCGCGGCTTCAACAAGTTCTTCTTGAACGTTTTCGCCGACTACAAGCAGGAAGACGTGCCCATCAAGCCCGACGCGCTGCAGGTCCTGCTGGCGCGCGCGAAAAATCTCGGCAAGGACAACCCAACGTCGCATTGCCTTCCGGCCAGCATCCCGATGGGCGATCTGCTGCCCGTGCCGCGACGATTCATCCATCTGCCGAACCTGCTGGTCGTCCTTTACGAAGGCATCAACCCCCAGCGCATGATCTATCTGGATGGGCGTAAGCACGTCGTCGAGCAGCCGGCGTGGATGGGGTATTCCGTAGGCAAGTGGGACGGGGACACGCTGGTCGTCGATTCACGCGGCTTCAACGATCGAACCTGGCTCGATGCATTCGGCCATCCCCGCACAGAGGCCATGCACATCGTCGAGCGCTTCAGCCGCCGCGATTTCGGTCATATCGACGTGCAGATGACGTTCGACGATCCCGGCGCGTACACGAAGCCGTTCTCGATCAAGTTCACCCAGTCACTCGCTCCCGACACTGACGTGATCGAGAGTGTCTGCAACGAGAACGAGAAGGACCGGCAGCACCTGGACGCTAAATAGTCCTTGGTGCCTGGTTCTTGGTCCTTGGTCCGTCCCTGGTTCTTGGCCTTGGTCGTTTTGGCTCTTAGTCCGCCCTAGCCCCGCCCCCGGCGAATCACGTCGAAGCGCAAACCACTCGCGCCTTCGCCGCGGCCGGTCTTCTTGCGACGCCCGATCCAGAGCAGCGCACGACCCTGCGCATCGCGTGCGTAGTTGAACGCGCGCGTGAGCTCGATGCCGTCGCGCGGCACCTCTTCATCCTCGACGCGCAAGTAGTCCGTCTCCACCGCTGCGTTTGGATCGAGCCGAAGCAGACTGCCGCGGGGATGAAACATGAATCCCTGCAGGCGATTGTCGGGCGAGCCCTGCTCGGACGTTTCCTCGACGAACGGCGCCGCGCGCAGGCGATCGATGAAGGCCTTGTAGTCCGCGTTCCGCGGATCGGCAAGGCGCGCGGGTGTGACCTGGTAGTGATGCGTCACGACGCCACGCTGCAACTGGATCGACCAGTTGAACGGCGTCGCACCCGCCTTCCTCACCGGCAGGAACGGAATCCAGTTTGCCGCCACCGGCGTTTGCAGTTTGTAATTCAGCGGCGCGCCGCTCGGAACCGCCACGGCATTGGCCGGCGGACGCAGTTCCTGCGTGGTGGACAACCGGTTGCTCTCGAACTTGCGATCGAAGGGTTCCCCGGAGGTGCCCTGCACGCGCTTCTCGACACCCCACACCATGTTCGCCATCTCGTCGCGCATCACGAGCACGTGCTCGAGCGGCGGGCCTTCGAGCGCCGACACGGCCGGACACAGAAACAGTCGATCGGTCAGACGCGGACGCAACGTGAGCGGGGCGGCCTTCACGCTCATCTCGTACATCGTCCACTGCGTGCCGTCAGAGTTCGTTGCCGGCGGGATCTTGACGATGATGCCGAAGTTGTCACGGACGTCGAGCTTCTCGACCTGGTAGAGCCCATTGACCGGGAGCGTGATGGGGAGCGTGAACCAGTCGTTGCCGAACACCAGCGCGTACTCGATGACCGCGATGCGAGCGAGATCGGTCTTCGACGCGCCGAGCATCCCGAAGTTCACGCGGCCGTCTTCGAACTCCCAGTACCGATCGGAGGGCATGCCCGGATAACGTGCGATCGTCGGAATGGGTGGGCGCTCGGGCTCCACGACGATCACGTCGGCGTTCGGCCTGGCCTGCACCTGCGCGGCGCTCAGCGTGAACGTGTGCCAATCCACCTTGCCGTCGGTGTATTCGTCGGCATCGAGACGGATCAGTGGCTGCGTACCGTCGGCCTGCAGCCCGAACGAGTATTCCAGGCGATGCGGATTCCAGTACGGGCTCGCACCGGGGGTGTCGCCGTTGACCGCGAGGTCGTCCAGCCACTGCATCCAGTTGGTTGCCACCGTGCGGAACGCAGCCAACTGCCCGCCGCCCACGCCGAGGCCCGTCCCGAACGCATCCAATGCCGCGTCGTTGCCGAGCATGGGACGGAGGGTGTTCGCCACAGACAGCGCATCCACCGCCTTGCCGTTCAGCAAGGCGCTCCAGACGAAGCCCGCGTTGTCTCCAACGGGGTCCTGCGGCGACTCGATGACCGCGGCGAAATCCTGGAGCAGTTTCGCGATGGCAACGGCGAGACCGGACGCGCGTAGCTGACGCATCAACTGCTGCCCGGCCTGCGCGTTCAGCTTCGGATGGATCGCCAGCACCTGCTCACGTTCGACGATCGCTTCGATCGGAGCGGCGCCGGCAAGCGTCACTGCCGGTACGTCAGCGCCGCCGACGAGCGACGTGATCGGCACGCCCGAGACGCGCAGGGACGCTTCGATTGGGCTGCCCGCATCCTCGCCCTGGAATTCGTTGAACTGCCACTGCCGCGCCAGCATCCAGAGCGGATCCGCCACTCTCGCCTGCAGTGCCTCCGACACATCGTCGCTGGTCGGCAGCGGCTCGAGCCGCGACCACGTAGTCGCCGAGGGATCGGGTTTGACGATGGCTGCCGCGATGACGTCGATGCCTGCCGCGGTCGCCGAGATTCGTAGCGCCATGTGAACGACTCCCCTACTCGAACAACGCCGTCGTGCCCGCGGCCATCTTCATGTAGCTCGCGTCGGTGTTCTGTCCGCTCGCCGCGCGCAGCACGGACAGGTTGAACTCGAGCATCTTCACGAAATCAACCGTGGGCACGTCCTGCTTGAAGTTGTTGGACAGGAAGATGCCCGGCAATATCAGCCCCAGCCCGGCCAGATCCTGCGGACGCACCGCGCGCAGCCGTGCGAGCGCCATCGCCTCGTTGACGACATCGACGAGATCGTCGAGTGTCCAGTGATCCACCGAGAGATCGGAGGGCACTGCCAGCAGGATGCTCTGCGGAGGTCGCGCGCCAGGCGCGTCGAAGTGGAATCCGAGGCCGGTCGTTTCCTCTGTCATCGGAATCGACTCCGACCACTCGTCGATGAAGAGACCTGCCATCGTGTCCGCCGCCGCGATCGACGCCAGCGCTGCGGGTGCATGGACCGCAACCGCCACGACGCCGCGCAGATCCTGATCGGCGGCCGGGGGCAGCGCGCCCCATCGCGCGGTCGCGATTCGGGGGAACTGCAGCAGCTTGAGATCCTGCGGCGCGCTCAGCTGCCCCATCGCTTCAGCGGCACTCAAGACGTCCGAGAACAGTCCGGTCGTCTCGCGAACGCATCCGAGCTTGGGAAGCCAGCCGGCGATGGCGAGGTCGTCTCCGCCAAGCAGCGTCGCGCGATCGCCGAGCGTCGCGGCCGCATCCGTCGCGTATCCGCCGAGCGTGAACCGCGGCAACACGGGAAACGCCTTGCCGAGGATCGCGTGAATCCGGTCGAGCGACGCCTGCGCGCGCTTCACGCGGCTGTCGGTCACGACCGGCAGTGGTGCGGCGTCGAGGCGACCTGTAATCTCGGCGAGGAGTGCCTTCGCACGGCCCACGGCGCGTTCCACCGTCTCGCCGACGGCCACGCGTTCACCCTGCACGTCACTTGCACCGGCGGCGCCGGCACTCACACGCTCGCTCGCGAGTGCGCTGCGCCATCCCAGCTCACGCGCCTGTGCGAGCGCCGCGTGCAGCGCGTCGAGCATGGCAATCGTCGCTGCGGCCTCAGGATCCAGCGCGGCAACCGCTTCGTCGTCTGCTGGCACCGCGGCGATCGCGGTCGTCAGCGCCGTCAATGCCGCCTGCGCGGGTACCTCGGCCTGACCAAGGCGACCCTCGAGATCGACGACATCCACGCCGGCGAACTCGCCGTCGTTGAGTGTTGCTTCGGTCTCGACGCCGTCCTGGGCGAGCACCATGTCCATCCGGCGCAGGGGACGCGCCTTCTCGATCAGTCTTCGCAGCAGCCACGCAAACGACTCGAACGCGACGAGGCCCACCTTGTTCGCCTGGGGCGAGTCTGCCTGCAGGACGATCGCTTCGCGATCGGGCACGGCGCCGGGACGGGCGCGCGCCTTTGCGGACAGCACGGCGCCGATGCGCTCCTGCGCCTCGCTCTGGCCGCCACCCTGCTGCGCCTCACTGCCCAGGATCAACGCGAGCGGGGCCAGCCCCACTTCACTCAGCGTGCATTCGAGCGCCACACCGGAATCGTTCCACGACACGATCTTCGTCGCGTCGTTTGGGTCCAAGACCGCGCTGAAGATATTCGCGCCGAAGACGTAGTTCGCCGGGTTACCGAGGAGCGTCGCAAGCCAGGCATTCAGTCGCGGCTCGACGAGCGCCGCCACGTCGGTGTCGGCAACGCCGGCCCACGGACCGAGCGTGGTGTTTTGCATCGCCACCACCACGCGCTGTGTGTAGCCGCGCGTGCTGTGTGGCGTGTCGACTCCTCGTGTTTCGGGTGGACGCTGTTGCTTGTCGAGCGACAGCATGGCCGCACCGGCGTTGTCCATGTTGCCGCCGGCGATGTGAAAGACGCTCTCGGCCAGCAACAGGTCGGCCACCGAATCCATCTGATCGACCAGGTCGTCGATAATCGCGGCGATCAGGTTCTTCTCGGCCGCGGTGAGGACGACCGCTGGTGCGATCGCCGCAGCGATGTGATCGATGCCCTCCTCGCGATACTCGGAGATCAGACGCACGCCGTCGATGACGTTACGTGCGGAGATCGCCTCCTTCGCTTCGTCGCTCGCCTTGTCGCCGGACGGAGCAAGCGGGAAGGCCCGGCGCAACTCGAGGATGTGCTGCGAGAGCTCGTTGTCGCGCAGCGCGCGCTCGAAGCGATAACCGAGGAGGGCCGCCATCCACTGACCGCTGGCCAGACCTTCGAGCAGGCGCTTCGCGCGTTTCACTCGATGCGACCGCAGGTCGATGTTGAACGGGCTGCCAGTCGCCTGCTTGTTCGCCAGGTGTCCGCTGCGGAGAATCGCCGCCGTCGCCGCCTGCTGCAACGACGGTGCGTGCACGTAGCCGTAGCTGTCGGCGGCCTGGTCGGCTGGCCGCGCAGAGTCCGGCAGCAGATCCTCGACCACGCCGAACGCGCCGATGTGCACGCCCTGAGGCACCTGCTCGCGCATCTCGTCGAGTCGCTTCGTGGCCAGCGACGTGATCCACGCGTCGAGGCGATGCGAGTAGAGATCGAGGGTGCTCTTGAACGCCTGCCCGAGCTCGCCAGCCGTGCGGTCTTTCAGAAAGGCGAGGCTGTCGTTGAACTTCGCGATGTTCTGCAATTGCTCGGGCCAGTTGGCGACGATGGTTCCGAAATGACCACCGATGAAGGTCTCGACCGTCGCATCGCCGGTCGTGCCCTCGAGTCGCACGCCAAGCACGGCGTTGGCATGGCCGACGTCGAACTGATCGCCTACCTGCGTGACGACGTCCACGCCGACGTACTCGGCGGGCCGCATCCGCTTGGCCTGCAGCTTCACCACGGCGCTCAGGTTCGGGCGCGCCGTCACGTGATCGCGGAACAGCGTACGGCCGGAGTGCAGGACCTCTTCGTCGGCGGCGAACGCGAGCATCGCCTCCAGCAGTGATTCGCCGTTCTCCATGCCCACGAGCGTCGCACGGACCTGCGGCGTCGGCGTGGAGAGCACCTTGAGCAGCCCGTCGATGAAGTTGCGCGCCAGCGGCTCGTCGCCGTCGAGCTCGCGCTTTGGTTGCGCGGGATCTCTCTGCACCCACGGCACCGCATCGAGCGATGTCGGCTTGGGAAGCACGGTGCATGTCCCCAGGAACGGCGCTTTCACGCTGAACGGTTGCTTGTCGAGAAGGCTCCCGATGAGGAAGCGCAGAAGATTGTGTTGCCAGTTCGCGATCTGGCTGAAGTCCGGCTGATTCTGCGTCGCGTTCGGACCGGCGACCTGCCAGAACCGTTTGGTCAACGCCCACGGCTGCATCGCCATCACCTGATGCAGGTTCTCGGCGCTTGGATTGCGTAGCGTCGGCACGCTCCGCGTCGCGATGTCCCAGTGCAAGCGAAACCACGTCGTGGCCTCGAACAACTCGCGCTCGAGCGCGGAGTTCGCTTTGGGGACGAAGCCACGCGCGGTGATCGGCAGGATGCCGTAGGGCGTGTTGCCGACGCGCAACGCAGACAGCGGTCCACCGGGGCGCAGGAATCGAACGGCAAACGCTCTCAACTGCTCGATCGCCGAGTCCTCGATCAGCGTCTGCGAGCTGTCAAGCGGGTTCCAGAAGAAGCGCAGCGTGTAACCGAGCGTTGCATTCCACAACGCGTTGATCATGTGCCCCGAGCTGGCGCCTTCGAGCAGGTCCGCATTGGGCACAAGGCCAGTATCGAAGCCGACGAGCGGCGTCCCATCCGGTCCAACCGCAGGCTTCGGGATCCCCAACAGCAACTGCAACCGCGCGCCGGCGCTTGCCAGTTCGTCCGCGACCGCCGCGGCCTGCGCCTCCGCCTGCGCCGGATCGAGCGCATCGACAACGTCGGCGCCATTGCTGGAGAAGCCCGCTCGCTTCGCGCCCGTGTTGTTGGTCGGTGTGCCTTGCGCGACGAACGAGAGGCCATCGCTGTGCTGATGGTTGTCGAGCAGCGAGGCCACGAGCTCCGACGCCGACTGCGGTGTGTGCGTCCAGTCAACGCCGAGCACCATGAGCCGTTCGACGCCCTGCCCCATCTGCGCGCCCTGCAGATCCGCCTGCGTGATGGTGATGGCCATGCCGACGGCCTCGGCGGCCGCATAGTCCACCATCCACTTCCGATCGCCCGCGAATGGATCGGTGTTGTTCGGGTCTTCCATCAGGAGCGGATCGAACAGCGGCGACAGCGCGAGCTGATCCGGGATCACGCTGCCCCACTTCCTGAAGATGCGCTGACCCGCGCGGAACCCGATCGCCACGAAACGGTCGGGAAGCGCCTGCGCGAACACCTGTTGCGACTCGCCGGCGGCCAATGGAATCGCCGCGTCGTCAAACGTGGGCGCCGGATCGGTTCCGATCGCGTCTACATTCGTCGGCGTCGTCACCCGAACGACGTAGGCCGCGCGCGACGGTCCGAGGACGCGAGCGATCTGCGTCCACGGCGACGTGGCATCTGCCGGAATGTCGAATCGCGCGGTCCAGTAGCGTTTGCCTTCGTCAACCTCGTTCGTCTTCAGGCCCTCTTCGTGCGTGAAGCCGTGCAACGTATCCGGGTAGATCCGGATCATCAGTTTCGTCGTCGCGTCGTCGTAGCGCGTCTGCACGGCGACCGGCAAGAGCGCAATCGGGTGCGTCGTGGCGAGCGCCTGCACCATCACGGACGGATCGCGACGACGGATGAGCCGCTCCGAGAGCGCGGAGATCGACCGGAGCGATTCGCGAGCCGCGGTTGCTGACCCTTTCACGGACTCCGATAGCCGCGCGACCTCCGCTTCGGCGCGCCGGATGAGGCGAGGCATGGCGCCCCCACGCCGCAACGCATCGAGCTCCGTCTTCGCACGCTGCAGCTCGGCGCTCGTCGCACGCTGCGTGCGCCGCTGCTCGGAGAGCGTGGCCCGCGCCGCGCTGATCTGGTCCAGGTTGAGAGGTAGCGGGGGCATGCGGGCTCCTATGTCGCGAGATCGGCACCGAGGTAGTACGCGCGGAACGGTTCCTGGATGAGTGCCTTCGCGATGTCGGCCGCCGTGGCGTCGGGGGTCAACGTTGGAAACGACGCGAACGGCTTGTCAGGCACGCTGATCAAACTGCTGACGCTGGCGAATGCACCGGCCTCGACCTGCAGGTGTGACCACGAGAGCGCCTTGTACGGGTTGTAGTTACTCACGCGCAGCGGGCTGTTCGCCGGCTCGAAGAGCCTCAACGCGGACTTGAGCACGGCGCGTTGCAATGGCGCAGTTCCCTGCGGCTGGCCCTGCGGTGTCTCCGGGACGTCGAACCCGAAGCGCGGCTCGCTCATCTGCTCTTCGAGGACGAAGCACCAGTCCGCCACTTGCTCCTTGTCGATGTCGAAGCCGAAGAACGTGACATCGGGCGGAATGAAGCCCGAGAACACCGGCACCTGAATCGCGTCCTTGTCCGGCGGGTTGCCGTCGTTGTTCTTCAGCAGCATCGTGTGCTGGACGCTCTCCGGGTTGGGATCCTGCGGCGTCGTTCGCTTCTTCCAGGCATAGACCGCGGTGTTCGGATACCGTCGCAGCAACTGCCCGCGCACGAGCAGGGCGATGCGGTTCGGATCCTTCATGTTCTCGTCGGTCCGCTCGCCGAGCGGCTGCTTGCGCCACTGGTGGATCGGCTCCATGTCGTTGAGATACACGGTGCCGGCCAGCGTGTAGAGTCTGCGATCCCAGAATCGTTGAAACGGCGTGCCGCGCAGATCGGTCGGGAACGCGCGCCACAGCAACTCGCGGTTCATCTCGAAGTTCGCGCCCGTCATGAACGCGTCGATGAAGTACTGGTTGACCTGGACGAGCATGATCAGGTCCTGCGGCAGGTCGTCGATGCCGGGCATGAACGCGTTCTTGTCGTAGCCCGCGAGGTCCTTGTACATCGCGTTG
>Ga0310810_10000789_pt1 | contig 32095 bp, 29 predicted proteins | sample NCmetagenome_FD_207641 | JGI IMG/M metagenome (GOLD analysis project Ga0310810, IMG submission 207641) | Soil microbial communities from experimental microcosm in Duke University, North Carolina, United States - NC | ecosystem: Engineered > Artificial ecosystem > Soil microcosm > Unclassified ... | reverse complement strand
TCGTCGCACTCACCGCACTCGCCGCGCCCGCGCTCCTCACACCGGCTGCCCATGCGCAGCCGCGCGCCGACAGCTCCAACGCGGCCAACGAAGCCGAGTATTACCGCATCTCCACGCTGCCGATTCCGGAAGGCGTCGTGCTCGAGGTGGGCGGCCTCGAGACGATGCCCGACGGCCGGCTCGCCGTCGCGACGCGGCGCGGCGACGTCTGGCTGATCGAGAATCCCGGCGGCGCGAACGGGAGCCAGCCGCACTACACGCGCTTCGCGCGAGGGCTGCACGAGGCGCTCGGCCTCACCTATCGCGACGGCGCGCTCCTCACGACGCAGCGGAGCGAGCTCACTCGGCTGCGTGACACCGACGGCGACGGACGCGCGGATCGCTACGAGACCGTGTACGACTGGCCGCTCTCGGGCAACTACCACGAGTACTCGTTCGGCCCGGTGTTCTCACCGGCCGGCGACATGTACGTCACGCTCAACCTCGCCTGGATCGGCTACGGCGAGAGCTTCGTGAAGTGGCGCGGCTGGATGCTCGAGCTCGCGCCCGACGGCACGATGACGCCCTTCGCGACGGGCTTCCGCTCGCCGTCGAGCTTCGGCTTCAACCTCGACGGCGACCTGTTCTACGCCGAGAACCAGGGCGACTGGGTCGGTTCGGGCGGGATCAGCCAGGTGAAGCGCGGCGACTTCGAGGGAAACCCGAAGGGACTCAAGTGGTCGGGCGAACCCGGCTCGCCGGTGACGCTGAAGCCGACCGACATCCCGGACACCGGCGAGCCCAAGTTCGAGGTGGCGAAGCGCGTGCCGCATCTCGTCACGCCCGCCGTGTGGATCCCGCACGGCATCCTCGGCATCTCGACGTCGGCGATCCTCGTCGATTCCACGCGCGGCGCGTTCGGTCCGTTCGCCGGCCAGCTCTTCGTCGGCGATCAGGGACAGAGCCGCATCATGCGCGTCGCGCTCGAGAAGGTGAGCGGCGTGTACCAGGGAGTCGTCTTCCCCTTTCGCGAAGGGTTCATGTCCGGCGTGTTCCGCGAGGTGTGGGGGAAGGACGGCTCGATGTACGTCGGCCAGACGAGCCGCGGCTGGGGCGCGACGGGTCGGGCGCCCTACGGGCTGCAGCGGCTGGTGTGGACGGGCAAGGTGCCGTTCGAGGCGCACCACGTGAGCGCGCGGCCCGACGGATTCGAGATCACGTTCACGCAGCCGGTGGATCGCACGACGGCGGGCGATCCCGCGAGCTACGCGGTGAACAGCTTCATCTACAAGTACCATCACATCTATGGTTCGCCGCCGATCAATCAGCTCGCGCATGCCGTGCGCGCGGTGGAGGTGGCGAAGGACGGGAAGAGCGCGCGGATCGTCGTCGACTCGCTGCGGCAGGGCTACGTGCACGAGATCCGGATGAGCGGCGTTCGCTCGGCGAGCGGCGCGCCGCTGCTGCACGACGTCGGGTATTACACGGTGAACCGGATTCCGGCGGGGGCGAAGCTCGCCGTGACATCCCAGGCCTCGCGCCCGTCGCGCGATGCGAGCGCCTCGAGCGCTCCGGTGCGCGGCGCGCGCGGTCCGGCGCTCGCGAAGCATCTCACGACGATGCCCGCGGCGTGGAACGGCGCGGCCGACCAGACCGTCGCCGTGCAGGCGGAGGAAGGGCTCAGGTTCGACGTGGGCTCCTTCGACGTGAAGCCGGGCGCTCGCGTGCAGCTCGACTTCGCGAACCCGAGCGACATGCTGCACAACCTCGTGATCGTGAAGGCTGGCGCCGCGACGAGGGTCGGCGAGGCGGCGCTCCGGCTCGGCCTCGACGGCGCGAAGCTCGGCTACGTGCCGCCGAGCGACGACGTGCTGTATCACACCGCGCTGCTCGAGCCGAGGAAGAGCGAGACGATCTATTTCGTGGCGCCGGATGCGCCGGGCGACTATCCGTTCGTGTGCACTTTCCCCGGGCATTACGTCACCATGCAGGGCACGATGCACGTGCGGCGCTGAGGAATCCCCAGCGCCGCACGTCGATCGGAGCGGGTTGCGTCAGGGCTGCTTGCCCTTGAGCACCGTGTCCTTGACGCTCTTGCCCGCCTCCGTCGCCGCGCCGTGGGCCTCGCTCTTGACGCGGTTCTTCTCCGCCTTGAGATGACGGCCCGTCTTCTTCGACGTCTTGCTGACCTCGCGCGCGACCTTGTTCAGCCCACCGGGATTCTTGGATTTCGAGCCCTTGATCCCGGTCGTCTTCTTGAGCGTGGTCTTCGTCTCGTTGCCGGCGTACTTGAGCGAGCGGTGCGCCTTGCCCGCGTCGCGCTTGACCTCGGCCTTCGTGTCGCGGCCGGCCTTCTTCACCGTCTTGCTCACGTCCTGCGCGACCTTGTTCAGCCCGCCGGGTTCTTGCTTGTCCTGGGCGTGCGCCGTCGCCGCGCCGGCCAGGGACAGAGCGGCGACGAGCGCCGCGATGCGAACGTGGTACCTCACGTTGATCCTCCGAAGATGAGCGGATCCCCGAGGTGCAATTCGTGGGCGAGACGGAGCCGTCGAGTCCGGCTCCGCCTGCTGGCGGACTCGGCGTGGACGTCGCGCGCGGAGTGGTGCTGATGGCGTCGGCGTCCTACTGGAGCCGGCGGCTCGTGCGCAACCTCGGCATCGCGGCGGTGGCGCTCGCCGTCTATCTCGTGGCCGTCAACGCGTCGCATTCGACGCAGACGATGTTCCGGCTGAGCATGGCCACCGGGTACGCGAGCGTCGCGCTGATCGCGTGGGCGATGCTGATCGGGCCGTGGCGCGTGTGGCGCGGCCGGACGGCGCCGGTGAGCACCGACCTCCGGCGCGACGTCGGGATCTGGGGCGCCGTCTTCGGCGTCGCGCACGTCGTGGCCGGACTCCAGGTGCACATGGCCGGCGCGATCTGGAAGTACTTCATCTTCCCCGAGGGCGACCATCCCGTGCCGCTGCGCTACGACCTGTTCGGGTTCGCGAACTGGACCGGCCTCGCGGCGACGCTCGTGCTCCTGATGCTGCTCGCGATCTCGAACGACGTCTCGCTGCGCGCGCTCGGCTCACGGCGCTGGAAGTCGTGGCAGCGCTGGACGTACTGGGCGGCGGCGCTCGTGGTGGCGCATGGGCTGGCGTACCTCTGGATCGAAGAGGGGAACCACGGGTGGGTGTACGCGTTCGCCGCGATCGCGCTGGTCGTGCTGGCGATGCAGTTGATCGGCCGGCGCCGGGTTCTGCGGCGACGCGCGGCATGACAGGGGAAGCGTGTCACTCCGAGCGATCGAAGCGAGTCGAGGAATTGCGATCGTCCGCAGGGGGAGCGTCATTCCGAGCGGAGCGAGCACGCAGTGCTCGCGCAGTCGAGGAATCGCGATCGTCCCGGTAGAAGGCCCCCTCTACCAGTATGATCGCGATTCCTCGACTTCGGGCCTTCGGCCCTCCGCTCGGAATGACCGGGCAGCTACAGGTAACCCTTCCGTTTCAGGTAGCGCACCCAGCGCTCGTAGCCCTCGTCGTTCAGGTGCAGCCCGTCAGGGGTGATGCTCGCATCGAGGCGGCCATGCGAATCCACCACGGCGGGCCATAGGTCGACATAGGTCACCCCCGTCTCTCGGGCCATCGCCCGCAGCAGGCGGTTCACCGCCACGACGCGCTCCTGCTTGTCGTAATGCTGCGGGAAGTTCTTCACCGCCGGGTTGAGCGGCATGATGCTCTGCACGTAGATCCGCGTGCGCGGGCTCTTCGCACGCACGCTGTCGACGATGGCGCGGTACTGCGCGGCGATCACCGCGTCGGGGATGTCCTTGCTGATGTCGTTGATGCCGACGAGGATGAACAGCTTCGACGGCTGGCGGCGGATCACGTCGGCGAGGCGCGTGCGGATGCCGTAGGTGATGTCGGCGCCGATGCCGCGGTTCACGGCCGTGCTGTCTCCCGTGAGCTTCGCCCAGTCGCCGCCCTGCGTGATGCTGTTGCCGAGGAAGATCACGCGACCGGTGACCACCGGTTCGGCGGCGAACGTCGCGAGACGCGTCTCGCGAAGCTCGGGCATGCTCGTGACGGTGTCGTAGAGCCGCTGGTTCGTCGGCAGCGATTGCGCACGCGCGAGCACGGGGGCGGAGCAGAGCGATGCGGCGAGCAGGGCGTGATGCGTGCGAACGAGCATGGCGGGTTCCGGTTTCGATCGCGGGTGATGAGGTGGGGCGCAGCGTACGACCTGGACGCGCGCGGAACAAGGATCGACGCCGCGTTCAGCCGCCGTTCGCCGCGGCTCCGAGCGCACCGCGATAGAGCGCCTCCGTCTCGGCGTCGAACGCGCAGGCGACGATGCGCGCGAGATGCGGCTCGTGGCGACGCATCGCGCCGATCGCGATCTCGGCAGCGAGCGGCTTCGGGAAGCCGTACACGCCCGTCGAGATCGCGGGGAACGCGATGCTGGCGACGTCCTGTGCGAGAGCGAGGGCGAAGCTGCGGTCGTAGGCCGAGCGGAGGAGCTGCGCCTCGCCGTGTGCGCCGCCGCGCCACATGGGACCGACCGCGTGGATCACCCAGCGTGCGGGCAGCCGGAAGCCCGGCGTGATCACCGCCTCGCCGGGCGGACAGGGCGCGAGTGCGCGCGACGCGCTGACGAGCTCGGGGCCGGCCGCGCGATGGATCGCGCGGTCCACGCCGCCCCCGCCGGCGAGCGCCGGGTTCGCGGCGTTGACGATCGCGTCGACGGCGAGCGTCGTGATGTCCGTGCGGAGGATCTCGATCATGTGCGCTCGGGCGCGCGTCCGAACCGTGCTCGGCGGTGCTCGTGGCGAAGGATTTGCCCCCGGTGGAGGCAGTGGCTGCTTCTGCCCGGTTCATGCCGGCGGACCGCGGCGACGGCGGATTCCCGGCCGGAGTGATCATGCGCGCGCCTCGTCTCATCGCAACCCTGCTCTCGACGTCGGTGATCGTCGCCGGCTGCTCGAGCGACAACGTGCTCGGGCTCGGTGTCGCTGGCGGCGACGGGAACACCGACACCACCGCCACCGCCACCGTGCGCGTGGTCAACGCCACCGACGCGACCGTCGACGTCGCGCGGAGCAACAGGTCCGCCGGCGCGGGGAACGCCGCGCTCGTCTTCGGTGCATCGTCGAGTTGCATCGCGACGCCGGCGACGAGTCCGGACGTCGTCGTGCGCGCCTCCGGTTCCGTCACGCCGCTCGCGAGCCTCACGACGCCGTTGCTCGTCGACCGGAGCTACACCGTCGTGGCGTACACCGACGGGCTGAGCGCGACGCAGCTCGTGACCGTGGTGAACGGCTTCACGCCGGCGAGCGGCCAGGCCGGCCTCGCGGTGGTGAACGCCACGCTCGGCGTCTCGTACGACGTGTTCGTCACCGCGCCGGGCGCGGCACTCGCCGGCGCGACCCCCGCCGTCGCCAACGTCGCTCCCGGACTCGCGTCGGCGTTCGTGAACGTCGATGCGACGACGCCGCAGCAGGTTCGGATCGCGCAGAACGGGGCCGTCGTCGCCGATCTCGACCTCGGGAACGTGACGTTCGTGTCGGGGCAGAACACGACCCTCGTGATCGCACAGCCGGTGGGGCAGAGCCTCGCCGTGCAAGGGTTCATCGTGGCGGGATGTTGAGGCGACGTCCGGCGCGCGTGGAACCGTAGGATCCCTCGGAGCATATGCACTCACGACCAGCGAGAACCACATGCCCACGATCCGCACCTCCGCCGCACCCGCCACCGATCTCCACTACGTCGACCTCGGCGCCGGCCGCCCGATCGTTCTGATTCACGGCTGGCCGCTCAGCCACCGCATGTGGGAGACGCAGATCGCTGCGCTCGTCGACGCGGGCTTTCGCTGCATCGCGTACGACCGGCGCGGGTTCGGTGAATCGGGGCGGCCCGCCGGCGGCTTCGACTACGACACCTTCGCGTCCGACCTCAACGACCTGATCACGCAGCTCGACCTGCGCGACGTCACCCTCGCCGGCTTCTCGATGGGCGGCGGCGAGGTCGCGCGCTACGCGGGGCGCTACGGCACGTCGCGGCTCGCGAAGGCGATGCTCCTCGGCGCCGTCACGCCATTTCTGCTCAAGACGCCCGACAACCCGGCGGGAATCGACCGCGCGGTGTTCGACGGAATGATCGAGGGCGTGAAGAAGGACCGCATCGGCTTCCTCGAGCAGTTCTTCCCCGCGTTCTACAACTACGAGCCGGCCAAGGGCGTGAGCGCCGATCTCATCCCGTTCAGCAAGTGGATCGCGTGGGCCGCGTCGCCGCTCGGCACGGCGGAGTGCATCAATGCATTCGGCACGACGGACTTCCGCGCCGACCTGAGGAAGCTCACGGTGCCCACGCTGATCGTCCACGGCGACGCGGACCAGATCGTCCCCTTCGACCTCTCCGGCAAGCTGACGCACGAGCAGCTCCCGGGCAGCCGCCTCGAGGTCCTCCCCGGCGCCCCGCACGGCTTCGCGGCGACACACGGGCTGAAGCTGGCGGAATTGATGATCGAGTTCGTACGGCGGTGAAGGGGGAGGATGGTGAACGGTGGCCCGTGAATGGTGAACGGTGGCCCGTGAACGGTGAACGGTGAACGGTTCCTCGGTTGACGGTTTCTCGGTTGGCGGCCGGCCTCGGGACGCTTCTTACGCTTCACACGCCGCCGTCGCGGTTCCTGCCCGCTGACGTCAACCGTTAACCGTCAACCGTTCACCGCTCTTCGCGGTTCCTGCCCGCTGACGTCAACCGTTAACCGTCAACCGTCAACCGTTCACCGTTCACCGTCCTTCCTGCCCGCTGACGTCAACCGTTAACCGTCAACCGCGCGCTGCGCGACGGCGCAGCGCGCGCCTCCGCTACACCGCGCAGCGCCGATACGCGTCCTCGAGCGAGGCCATGGCCTGCTTCGACGCCGGCACGAACTCCTGCGCCACGTATCCGGTGAAGCCGGTATCCCGGATCGCGCGCATCACCGCCGGATAGAACAGCTCCTGGCTCTCGTCGATCTCGTGACGACCCGGCACGCCCGCGGTGTGATAGTGCGCGATGTGCCGGTGATTGTCGCGGATCGTGTGGATGACGTCGCCCTCCATGATCTGCATGTGGTAGATGTCGTACAGGAGCTTGAATCGCTCCGACCCGACCTTCTCCACGAGCTTCACCCCCCACGGCGTGTGGTCGCACTGGTAGTCGGGGTGATTCACCTTCGAGTTGAGCAGCTCCATGCAGATCGTCACTCCCGCCTGCTCCGCGGCGGGGAGGATCTCGCGCAACCCCTTCGCGCAGTTCTCGATCCCCTCGTCGTCGCCGAGGCCGCCCCGGTTTCCCGAGAAGCAGATCAGGTTCGGGAACCCCGCCGCCGACACCTTCGCGATGTGCTCCTTGTAGAGCGGCACGAGCCACGCGTGGTTCTCCACGCGGTTGAACCCCTTCGGGATCCGCGTCCGTGGATCGCCCGGCGCGTTGGTCATCGCGCAGATCAATCCGTGCTTGACGACGTCGGGGAAATCGGGCGGATCGATCAGCTCCACCGACCTGAGCCCGATGCGCTTCCCCTCGGCCGCGAGCGCATCCACGGTCATGTCGTTGAAGCACCACTTGCACACGGACTGCTTGATGGCGCCGTCCGCAGTCGGCGCGGAGCGCGTGGCGGCGCCTGGCCCGGCACCCGCGCTCACCGCGCGCTGCTCCGCCGCGCCGCCCGTCGCGCACGCCGCCGAGCCGCCCACGGCGCCGAGCGCGGCGAGTGCGCCCCCCATCGCCGCGCCGCGCTGCACGAACTCCCGTCGCGTCGGCATCGCTCGCGCCTCAGTCGGGACGCGGTGCGTTCTTCGGATGCCGCACCACGCGGCGCGACATCACGAGCAGGATGATGCCGAACACGAGCATCGTCGCGCCCCACCACAGGTTCACGTTCGTCGCCGGCGCGATCGTCGACGTCGTCGGGGAGCCGGCGACCAACCCGTACACGGTGAGCATCAGGCCGAGCACGGAGAACAGCCCGCCAATCGGGGCCCGGATGTCGAGACCTTCCATTGAGCTCATGAGGATTTCCGATCAGAGGAAGATGAGATTCAGTCCGACGATCAGCACGATGACGATCCCCGCCAGCGTCGCCGGCCGCTGGAGCCACGGCACGTCGCGGTCCTGCGGCTTCGGCGTGAGCGAGTAGACGAGCCCCTCGAGCTCCTGCTCCACGCGCGGCCGCGTCGCCAGGCTGACGACGATCGTCACGACGAAGCAGGTCGTCCACGCCACGATCGCCGTCCAGAACGTCTGCGCGAGCTCGCTCGGGTAGGTGTGCAGGACGCCGAAGTAGCCGCCCTTCACGCCGGCCGTCGCCCCCGTGGGCAGCGTGAGCCCGTGGTGCAGCGCGGCGCCGATCGTCCCCGAGAGCAACCCCGTGAACGCGCCATGTCCCGTGGTGCGCTTCCAGAACATCCCGAGCGCGAACGTCGCGAACAGCGGCGCGTTCACGAACGCGAACACGAGCTGCAGCAGATCCATGATGTTGTTGAACGAGCCGGCGACGTACGCCGCCGCGATCGACAGGATGATCCCGCCCACCGTCGCGACGCGCCCCATCCACAGATAGTGCTGGTCCGACGCGCCGGGCCTGATGTGGCTCTGGTAGATGTCGTACGTCCACACCGTGTTGAACGCGGTGACGTTCCCCGCCATCCCCGACATGAACGACGCGAGCAGCGCGGTGAGCCCGAGCCCGAGCATTCCCGACGGGAAGAGCTTCACGAGCATCATCGGCGTCGCGAGATCGAAGTCGAGCACCGTGCGCCCCGCCGCGTCCACGAGCGGCGCGCCCCCCGCGCCCATCTTCGCCGGGATCATCGCCGCGGCGCCCTGCCCCACGGTGAGCGCGAGCGCGATCATGCCGGGCAGGATCACCAGGAAGGGGAACACCATCTTCGGGAACGCCGCGATGAGCGGCGTGCGCCGCGCGGCGGTCATCGAATCGGCCGCCATCGCGCGCTGCACGACGAGGAAGTCCGTGCACCAGTACCCGAACGACAGCACGAAACCGAGCCCCATCACGAGCCCGAACCACTCCACGCCGATCGGGTTCGTCGACGCGTTCGTCATCCCCTGCCACGCATGGGTGTACGCGCCCGCCGGCAATCCGTTCGTGACGGCCGCCGCATTGAGCTTCGCCGTCAGCCCGCTCCACCCGCCCACCGAGTTCAACCCGAGCACGACGAGCGGCGCGAAGCCGAACACGATGAGGAAGAACTGCAGCACCTCGTTGTAGATCGCGCTCGTCAGGCCGCCCAGCGTGACGTACGCGAGCACGATCGCCGCCGACGCCAGCACGCTCGTGTTGAAGCTCCACCCGAGCAGCAGGTTGAACAGCTTCCCCATCGCGTACATCGAGATCCCCGAGGAGAACACGGTCATCACCGCGAACGACACGGCGTTGAGCGTGCGCGTCTTCTCGTCGAACCGGAGCTTGAGGTACTCGGGCACGGACCGCGCGCGCGATCCATAGTAGAACGGCATCATGAACAGCCCGACGAACAGCATCGCCGGGATGGCGCCGATCCAGTAGAAGTGGCTCGTCGCGATCCCGTACTTCGCCCCGGATGCGCCCATCCCGATCACTTCCTGCGCGCCGAGGTTCGCCGAGATGAACGCGAGCCCGGTCACCCACGCGGGAAGCGTCTTCCCGGCAAGGAAGAAGTCGGTGCTCGTGCGCATCACGCGCTTGAGCGCGAAACCGACTCCGAGCACGGCCACGAAGTACACGGCCATGATCGCGTAGTCGATTCCCGCCAGATGAGTGATCGGATTTCCGTCCATTGGGCGTCGGAGAGAGGGGGGGCCTGACGTCGTGGGCGAGACGACCGGCTCGCACGGAGCGCCGCCGGTCGCGGGTCGGCCGCAAATATGTTGCTCGGCCCGCCTGGCGAAAGGTGCGGCCCATCACGCCGGCGGGCCCGGCACGTGCACTCGACGGGTGCTCTCGACCCGGACATCGCGATTCCTCGACTTCGGGCTTCGCCCTCGCTCGGAATGACATGGTGCACCCGCAACGCCCGCCCGTGAGCACCGGCGCTTCCGCCTCCCCGCGCTCGCCCACGGCGATCTTCGGCGACGACCCGCACCGCCGGCTCAATGCGCTCACCGGCGAATGGGTGCTCGTCTCCCCCCACCGGATGAAGCGGCCCTGGCAGGGGCACGTCGAGAAGCTGCCGCCCGAGCACCGGCCGGCGTACGACCCGAAGTGCTATCTCTGCCCGGGCAACGAGCGCGCGGGCGGCGTCCGGAACCCGGAGTACACGGGTACCTTCGCGTTCGACAACGACTTCGCCGCGCTCGTGCCGGGCGGCAGCGGCGCCGAGCAGAACGTCGACGGGCTGCTCGTCGCCCACCAGGAGCCGGGCGTCTGCCGCGTGATCTGCTTCTCGCCGCGCCACGATCTCTCGCTTCCCCAGATGCAGCTTCCCGCCATCCGAGCCGTCGTCGACCTCTGGGCCGACGAATACGCCCGGCTCGGCGCGCGCGACGACATCGCCCACGTGCAGATCTTCGAGAACAAGGGCGAGATGATGGGGAGCAGCAACCCGCATCCGCACGGCCAGATCTGGGCACAGAAGTCGGTGCCGCTCCAGCCGCAGCTCGAGGGGGAGCACCTGGCGCTCCACCACGAACGCCACCACCGCACGCTGCTGGCGGACTACCTCCGTCTCGAGCTCGAATTGCAGGAGCGCGTCGTGTGCGCGAACGACGCGTGGGTCGCGCTCGTACCGTACTGGGCGGTGTGGCCGTTCGAGGCGCTCGTCGTGAGCCGGCGTCCGGTCGCGAACGTCGGACTCCTCGACGACCGCGAGCGCGACCTCCTCGGCGACGTCATCAAGCGGCTCACCGCGCGCTACGACGCGCTGTTCGACGTCTCGTTCCCGTACTCCGCCGGGATTCACCAGGCGCCGACCGACGGCGCACCGCATCCGGAGTGGCACCTGCACCTGCACTTCTATCCGCCGCTCCTCCGCTCGGCCACGGTGCGCAAGTTCCTCGTGGGTTACGAGATGCTCGCCGAGGCGCAACGCGACCTCACCGCCGAAGCCGCGGCGCAGCGGCTCCGTGAGGTGCTTCCCGGCTAGCGCGGCGCGCGCGACGTCAGCTGTGCGACGTCATCCGTGCGATCCCCGAGCCGACCGCGCGCATGTGCCGGAAGCGCGCGGTCGCGAGCTGGTAGGCTCCGAACGCGACGAGCCCGAACGCGACGGCGCCGAGGATCAACCAGCGATAGTCCGTCGTGGCGAGCGCGTGCAGCGAGTCGTCGATCCCCCCCGCTTCCCCGGCGTCGCCCTGCACGCCCGCGCGCACGAGGAACACGCCGATGAGTGCGAGCACCACCGCGCGCGCGCCGATGCCGAACCGGCCGAATCGTACGATCCACTTCGCCGCGGTCGGTCCCGCCTCGTCGAGATCGAGATGCTCGCGCGCGCCGTCGGTGCACGCGTCGTACACCTGGTACGCGGCGTAGCCGAGCACGCAGAGCCCCACGACGACGACGATCGCTCGGCCCAGCGGCATGTCGAGGAAGCGCGCCGTCCATTCCCGCGCGGCGTCGCCGTCGTCCGCCCTGTCGTGGCCGAGCAGCCGGAACGCCTGCAGCCCGAGGGCACCGTAGCCGAGCCCTCGGATTGCCTGCGACGCGCGGAGCACCCAGCTCGTCGGCTCGTCGCCCTTTCCTTCCGCGTCGGTCACCGCGGATACGAGCGCCCACGCGGTGTAGCCGAGCAGCCCGAGCCCGATGCCGGCGAGCGTCGCCTGACCGAGCGGCCCCTCGCCGATCGCGCTGAGCGCGCCCGCCGAGTCCGTCGTCGTGCCGCCCGCGCCGAGGGCGACGCCCGCCGCCAGCGCGCCGATGACGACGTACACGACACCCTTGGCCGCGTAGCCCGCGCGGCCGAGGATGGCGAGCGCCGGTGCGGCGGCACGGAGCGCGCGCGGCGCGGCGACGGAAGGAGCGCCTGTGGCCATGGCGCTCCTTCGGGCAGCAACCGTGCCGCCGTCAGCCGCGCAGGATCGACTCGAACAACGCGATCGCCCGCGGATCGCCGCTCTCGCCGAGCCAGAAGATCGCGCGCCGGCGCACGGAGGCGTCCTTGTTCGACCGCGCGATCTCGAGCAGCGGCTCGACGCCGGCGTGCCCGCGAAGCTGCGACAGCGCGAACACCGCCGCATCGCGGGCATCGTCCCGGTCGTCGCGCTCGTCGTCGGCGAACGCCGCGATGTCCTCGCCGTGCCCCGCGAGCTTCGCCGCCGCGAACTGGCCCGCCCAGAACAGCGCCTCGTGGCGCGTCGAGCGCGCCCGGTCCACGCTGTCGCTCGCGATCGCGAGCAGCCGCCGCCACACCGAGGTGCTGTCGGCGATCACCGCGGCGGTGATCGCGCGCCGGCTCACGTCGCTCGTCGCGCTGTCGGCGAGCGCCAGGAAGAAGCTCGCCGCCTCGGCGCTCGGCACCGCGCCGAGATCGGTGGCCCGTTCGTCGTGCCGGACCTCGGGGCCGACGGTGACGTGCGCTTCGGTGATCGTGCCGCGGTCGACGCGAAGCCGGACGCGCGCCGGTCCGGCCTGGCACCAGGTGCGCGAGTCGCCCATGTCTCCGCGCCACTGCCCCATGTGGAAGCGCTCGCCGATGGAGAACGAGCCTCGCCCGTCGCCGCAGACGCCGGCGCGCGCTGTGTAGTGGAGCTCGACCAGTCCCGTTCCGGCCGCGCGCACGCGCTGGGCGAGTGGCTGTGCGCCGCCGCTCGTCGTCGCGATGCACAGCGCGGCGCACGCGGCGAGCCCGACGTGCAGTGCTCTCGTCGTGAGGCGCATGGTCACTTCGACACGAGGTCGGTGATGAGCTTCGTGACGCGCGGGTCGTCCTTCTGCGCGAGCCAGAACAGCGCCTTGCGCCGCATCGCGCGGTCGGCATCGCCGCGCGCGATGTCGATCAGCGCCGTCGTCGCCGCGTCCTCGTCGCGCTGCGAGAGGACGAAGATCACCTGCTCGCGCACGCGCTCCGGCTTCACGGTGCGGTAGAGCGCGAGCAGGTCGTCGACGCGCGCGTCGCCCTGGCCGAGCGCGAACACGGCGGAGCGCCGCAGCTCGATGCTCTCGTCCTCGTTCGCGGCGATCGTTCGCACGAGCGCGACCGCGGCCCTGTCGTCGCTCTGGCCGAGCCAGAACACCGCCGATTTCCGCACGGCGGGCGAGCCGTCGCGGGCGAGTCCCATGAGCGCCTCGGTGCCGGCGCCGTCGGGGATCATCGCGAGCGCGCCCGTCGCCGCGCCCTCGAGATCGCTCCCCGGGCCAACGCCACCGTCAGCCGCGTGCGCCGCGCCGCTCGAACGGGCCAGCTCGGTGAGTGGTGCGACCATCGATGCGTCGCCGAGCGCTCCCGACCAGTGGATCGCGCGGCGGCGCGTCTCGCGTGGGAGCGATTCCATCTTCCCGATGCGCAGCATCTCCGGCGCGACGTTCGCGCTGTCGGCCACCGCGGCGGCGAGCAGCGGTCCGCTGCGCCCGCCCCCCTCGAGCGGGGGCACGAGCGAGAGGAAGTACGACGCCGCCTCCGCCGCGGGCACGACCCCGAGATCGTGCGCGCTTCCGGCGGCCGGCCACGCGCCGCCGACGCGCGTGCGTACGTCCGTGACCTCGTGATCCTTCACGGTCAGCGTCACGCGCGCCGGCCCGCGCTCGCAGCGCATCCCCGACCAGCGGCCGTACGACTCGACCGTGGCCGACATGTACATCGAGCGGTTGATCGACACGCCGCCGCGGGCGTCGCCGCACACGCCGTCGCGCGTGGCGTACGTCATCCGGACCTCGCCGTCGGGGGCCGCGCTGACGCGCCGTGCGAGATCCGTCGCCTGCTGCGCGCCGGCCGCCGGCGCGAGGGTCAGGGCGAGCGCGAGGCTCGCGATGCGGTGGCTGCGCACGTGATCACCTCGGCGCGTTGATGATCTCGACCAGGAAGTCCTTCACGCGCGGATCGTCCATCTGGCCGAGCCAGAAGATCGCCTTCTTGCGCATCTCGCGATCCGGATCGCTCTTCGCGATCGACATGAGCCGGTCGACGGCGGCAGCATCGTGCTTCTCCGACATCACCCAGATGAGCTGCCCCTTGAGCTCGGGGTCGGTGAGCTTCGGGTAGAGCGCCGTGAGGTCCGCCGCCGACACGCCCGCCTGCCCCGCGCTGAAGATCGCCTGCTTGCGCGTCTCCACCGAGTGCTTCGGGTTCGCGGCGACGTCCAGCAGCCAGCGGTCGTTCCCTTCGCCGCGCATCTGCGAGAGCGAGAAGAGGATCTTCTGCCGGATCGCTTCGTTGCCGCTGCCGGCGGGTGCGCCGGCGAGCCGGTCGAACAGCGTGCGCAGATACGTCGCGTTCTCCGGCGAGCGCTGCTGGCCGAGCCAGAACACCGCCTTCTCACGCAGCCCTTCCGGCGCGTTCGCGTCTTCGGCGATGGCCCGCACCGCCGTCTGGCCGCGCTCGGAGCGCTGCTGCATCAGGGCGAACACCGCCTGCTCACGCAGCTCCGGATCCGTGCCGCTCGACGCGAGCATCGTCGCCAGGGCGTCAGCCGCGCGGTCGGTGTTCACCTGCCCGAGCCAGAACACCGCTTTCTTCTTCACCTCGCGGCTCGGGTCGTTGCGGACGACGTCGAGCAGGATGTTCTCGGTCTCGGGCGTGTGCTTCTGGGACACGAGGAACACCGCCTTCTCGCGCAGTCCTTCCGAACAGGCGTCGCGGCGCGCGAGCACGGTCTTGAGGATCGGGATCGCGCGCTCGGCGTTCATCTGGAGGAGCGCGTTGATCGCGGCGACGCGCTCGTCGTCGTCGTTGTCGCCGCTCGCGCACTGCTGCGACGAGCCGCGCGCCGTTCCGTTCATTCGTGCGGCCTCCGCCGATCGCTGCGCATCCTCGGCCGATCGTTGCGCCGCTTCGGAGATCCGTTGGGCGGACTCTGCGACTCGCTGCGCGGATGCGTCGTCGCCGAGCTTCGCCAGCGCCCCGTTCACCCGCGCGAGGAGCGCGTCCGCATCGCCGCGCGTCGCGGCCTTCGGATAGCGCCGCCGCTGCTCGTCGAGCGCGCGACGGGCGTCGCGGAGCTGCTCGTGCTCGCCGATGCTGTAGTTCGCGAACGCTTCCCAGTAGAGCGCGTCGCCGGCGTAGGCGGACTGCGGAAAGCGCTCGACGATCCGCGCGAAGGAGCGCGCGGCGGCGCGGTAGTCGCCGCGATTGAGCTGCTCGCGCGCCGCACGATAGAGCGAGTCGGCGGGGTCGTCCGCCTGCCAGGGCGCGGGGGGACGTGTCGCGAAGTCGCCTGCCGCAGCAGACAGCCTCGCCGCAGGATGAACCCCGTGCGCGCCCTCCGTGCCGGCAGCGGCACCCGTCGCGGCGATCGCCGCCGCCAGTAGGATCTCGGTGAACATGATGACCGTCACGTGTATGAAGAGTGAGGGCCGACTCACGACGAGGCGGCCAGTCCGGCGGGCACCGCGGAGCGCAGGCGCGGGAGCAGATCGCGGTCGCGCATCGCGCGGTCGATGAGCTCACGCTCGCTGGCCTGCAGCGGCGTGCCCGAGAGTTGAACGATCTGCGCGAGCACGAGCTCGAGATCGGAGAACAGCGCGCGCATGCGCGGGTCGCGCCCCGCGGGCGAGTCCATGAGCAGCCGCGTGCTCGACAACACGTCGCGCGCCCAGCGGGCCGACTGCTGCATCACCTGGGGATCGGACGCACCGGACTCCGCGCCGCGATACGCGGTGAGTACCGCCTCCGCCTGCACGAGCGTCTGGATCGCCGCGGCGCGATAGAGCGTCTGCGCCACGGAGTCGCGCGCTGCGACCTCCGCGCCCGTCGCGCGGCCCGGGCGCACCGGCTCGGCCGATGCGACGCGCCGCGGCGCCGCGCCGGGCGTGCGTTGCGTGACGTCGGGCGTGCCGGTGGACGGACCCGGCGGTATCGAGGGAGCCGAATCCGTCGGTCCGGCGGAGCGCGCGGGCTGCTGCGCGAGCTGGATGTGCGAGGATGACGTCGTGCCGTCGCGCTGGCCCAGCTCGCGGCCGAGCACGAAGGCGAGGATCAGGCCCGCGGCGAGCGCCGCGCTCCACCGCCAGACGACGATCGTCCGCGCGCCACGGCGCGGCGCGAGCGGGATCACGGTCGCATCGGGTGCAGCCGGCTCCGCCGGGCTCGTGCGCGCCGCGCGCCGAGCGGCCGAGATCTGCTCCCACATCGCGTCGCGGGGCACCGTGCCCTCGGGTGCGTTGTAGTGGCTCGCCGCGAGCGCGCGGATGCGCTCGTCCTGGATGTCGTCGTTCGGGTCGTAGTCGGTCATTCGATCCAGTCTCCCGCGAAGTCCGCGAGTGCGATGCGGAGCTTCGCTCTGGCGCGCGACAGCTGCGCCTTCGATGTCCCTGCCGTCGTTCCCGTCGCCGCGCCGATCTCCTCGTGCGTGAACCCTTCCACGTCGTGCATCAGGAACGTCGTCCGGCATCCCTCCGGCAGCGCGTCGATCGCCTGCGCCAGCCGCTCCTTCAGATCCGGTTCCGATTCCCGCGAGCGCACCGTCACCGCCGCCGCTTCTTCCAGTACCGCTTCCCGCTGGTCGAACCGCTTGACCTTGCGAAGCCCGTTCAGCACCACCGACGTCGTGATCGCGTGCAGCCAGGCGCCGAACGGCGCGTCGGCTCGGTAGTCGCCGATCCGCTCGAAGGCGCGGATGAACACGTCCTGCGTGAAGTCCTGCGCGAGGTCGCGCCGCCCGGTCATCCGGTAGGCGACCCAGAAGACCCGGTCGACGTGCGCGTCGTACAGCGCGCGCTCCGCCGCCTCGTCTCCTCGCTTCGCGCGCGCCGTCAGCTCGCGCTCGTCCACTTACCGACCGTCCATGTTCGTGCGGATGTCCTGCGGTATCGGTCTCTGCCGGCCGGCCGGCTCGCGGCGACCTCGTCCAACTCGTCTCGCGCCCTCAGGACACGAAGGCCCGGGAAAGGGTTGCGTCGAAATGTCGGCCGCGCCAACCTGAGGGCGAGGGCGTCCCTCTCGCCGGACGCCGGCGACGCCGCCCGCCCCGTCCGCGCCGCCCCATCTATTAGAAGAGGAGTGCCCGCCCATGCAGTCCGGCAGCAACGACAATCGCCGGTTCGGAGGCGTCACCTTCGGCCACGCAGGGGCCTTCTGGCTCGGCGTCGCGCTCGTCACCGCGGGGGTCGCCGCGCACCTCCCCATGTACGTCATGGGGCGCGACATGGGCTACCGGCTCGCCGGCATGCCGATGGGGCTCGGGATGCGACTCGGCATGGTCGCCATCCTCGTCGGGCTCGTCGTGAGCCTCTTCGGACTCCTTCCACAGGGCGCGACGGCGACGGCGGAGCGCGCCTCCCGGATCCGCGTGAGCGCGCTCGACGACGCGCCCCTCACCGCGGCGCACTACGGCCTCATGGTCACCATGATGCTCGCCGTCACGATCGACATCATGAAGCCCACCGCGCTCGCCTTCGTGATGCCGGGGATGACCACCGAGTACGGCCTCAAGGGTCCGCTCAATCCGGGCGGCACGATCCCGGTCGCGTACGTCTCCCTCTCCGGCATCGTCGGCACGGTGCTCGGCTCCTTCCTCTGGGGCTGGCTCGGCGACCGGATCGGCCGGCGCGCGTCGATCCTCTACGCCGGGATCGGCTTCGTCGGCACGTCCATCTGCGGCGCGATGCCGACCTTCTCGTGGAACCTCGTCATGTGCTTCGTGATGGGGCTCGCCGTCGGCGGGATGCTGCCGATCTGCTATTCGCTGCTCGCCGAGACGATCCCGGCGCGGCACCGAAGCTGGATCATGATCCTGATCGGCGCCGACATCGCCGGCGCGTACATCATCACGAGCTGGCTCGCCGTCGCGCTCGTGCCGACGTACAGCTGGCGAATTCTGTGGCTGATCGGCCTCCCGACCGGGCTGCTGTTCATCCTGCTCAACCGGTGGATCCCCGAATCGCCGCGCTTCCTGCTCGCGAACGGCCGCGACGGCGAGGCCGACTCGGTGATGCAGCGCTTCGGCGCGGTCGTCGTCGCGCGTGGCGGCCCCGATCTCGACGTCGAATCCGGCGTACAGAGCCGGTGGTCGCAGCTGCTGAGCGGCGAGTTGCTCTGGCTCACCGTCATCGTCGGCGTGCTCGCCCTCGGCTCGGGGCTCGTGCTGTTCGGCTTCAACCTCTGGATCCCGTCGAACCTCCGGAAGCTCGGCTTCCACGATGCCGACGCGATCCTCCGCAACGCGGCGCTGATCGGCTTCCCGCTCAACCTGCTCGTCGCGTGGATGTACGGCTTCTGGAGCAGCAAGAAGACGATCATCGCGCTCAGCGCGCTCACCGCCGCGGCGCTGCTCGGCTTCGTCGTCGCGGGAAACGCGATCGTACAGAACCGCGCGCTCCTCTACGCGCTCCTCGTGGTGCCGATCTGGGGGATCAGCTCCGTCGTCGCCGTGCTGTCCGTGTATGCGGCCGAGGTGTATCCCACGCGCGTGCGCTCGCGCGGATCCGGATTCGCGGCCGGAGCGAGCAAGGCGGGCGGCGTGGCGATCATCGGGCTCGTCGCCTTCGGCATCGCCGCGCCGTCGATCTCGACCGTCGCGCTGATTGGCGCCGTGCCGATGGCTCTCGCCGTGGTGCTCGTCGCCTTCTTCGGCGTGGAAACGCGCCAGCGCCGGCTCGAAGAGATCACCGCGGAGGAGCTGAAGGTCGCGTACTAACGACCGTCGTCATTCCGAGCGAGCGCAGCGAGTCGAGGAATCGCGATCGTCCCGGTCGAGCGGCCCCTCGCTCGGGATCCGCGTGATTCCTCGACGTCTGGCCTGCGGCCTCCGCTCGGAACGACACATCGCAGTCCAGCAACACACCGATACACCAACACACCAACACACGCTTCGTCCGAATGCCCTCCCCCAACGACGATCGCCTCGGCATGAACGAGCCGATCACGCGCCGAGATTTCGTCAACGCCACGCTCGTCGCGGGCGCGGGGGTGCTGCTGCACGGCAAGGGAGCCGGCGCAATGCTCGCCGAGGACGACTGGACCGGCTACGGCGGCGTCGGCGAGTACGCGCATTCCAACGGGAACACGTGGGACGTGATGTCGGCCGCGCACTCCGCCATCCGCGATCACGCGGTGGACACGAGCGCGCACGTCGTCGACACCGGCGAGACGTACGACCTCGTCGCCGTGGGCGGCGGCATCAGCGGGCTCGCCGCCGCCGTGCTCTTTCAGAAGCAGCATGGCGGCGGAAGCTGTCTCGTGCTCGACGACCATCCCATCTTCGGCGGGGAAGCGAAGCGCAACGAATTCCGCGTCGACGGACAGTCCGTCGTCGCGCATCAGGGCTCCGCAATGTTCCCCGTGCCGAAGCCGGGCGGGTACGTCGCCGGCATCTACGACCTCATCGGGATGGATCGTCACGCGTTCGAGTTCCAGCGCTGGCGCGGTCCGTCCCCCGAGATGCCGCTCAGCCAGACGCCGTACGACACCCTCGGTCCGACGCGATCGAACTACGGCTTCTGGTTCGGTCCGCGCTTCGGCCGGCGCGACGGCGTGTGGGTCGTCGATCCGTGGGGACGAAACCTCGACGGCGCGCCGCTCACCGATTTCCAGAAAGCGGAGCTCGTGCGGTGGCGCACCGTGCACGACGGCGGCGAGCGCCCGCGCTTCGAGGGTGACGAGATCTCGCGCCGGCTCGACACCATCACGCTCGAGGAGTACGTGATGGCGCGCCATCACATCACGCGCGACACGGTGCGCGAGTTCCTCTCGCCGGTCGAGGGCGGCGGCTACGGGCTCGGCCCCGACGTGCTCTCGGCGTACTGCGCGTACGCCCCCGAGGTCGAGTATCCCGACGAGGGCGACGAGCAGCGCGGCGACCAGATGTTCCCCGACGGCAACGCCGGCTTCGCGCGGCTGATGGTAAAGACGTTGATCCCCGCCGCCTTCGCCGGCCCCCACACGGTCGACGCCGTGTGGCGGAATCCCGTCCGCTTCGCCGCCCTCGATCGCACGGGCCAGCCGACGCGCATCCGTCTCGACGCCACCGTGGCGCGCGTCGAGCACGCCGGCGATCCAGCGCGCGCGCCGCACGTCGACGTCGTATATCTGCGTCGCGGAACGCTCCATCGCGTGCGGGCGCGCAAGGTCGTCATGGCCGGCGGGAGCTGGACGACGCAGCACATCGTGCGCGACCTGCCGCAGCGCCACCGCGATGCGTATGCCCAGTTCTACCGGTCGCCCTGCCTCATGATCAACGTCGCCGTGCGCAACTGGCGCTTCCTCTACGACATGGGCATGTCCGGCTGCCGGTGGTTCGAGGGGATCGGCAACTACCTCGAGATCCGGAAGATGGCGATCGTCGGCGGCACACCGGCGACGTTCGGCCCCGATTCGCCGACCGCGCTCACCATCAAGACGCTCTTCGCCAGGCCAGGCCTCCCGATCGGCGAGCAGGGGCGGCTCGGGCGCGCGGAGCTGTTCGGCACCACATTCCGGCAGTACGAGCGCGCGCTGCGCGAACAGCTCGGCGATATGTTCCGTCGAGGCGGCTTCGACCCGCGCCGCGACATCGCGGGTATCATCCTCAACCGATGGGGGCACGCGTACGTGAACCCGCAACCCGGTTTCTTCTTCGGCCGAGACGGCAAGCCCGCGCCGCGCGACGTGCTGCGTAACCAGCCGTTCGGCCGGATCGCGTTCGCGAACACCGATCTCTCCGGCGCGATGGATCATCGGAATTCCATCCTCGAGGCCGACCGCGCCGTGCGCCAGGTAGTGGGCGCATGAGCAGCGCGGGCGTCGTGCGACGTACGCTGGTCGCCGCGGTGCTGCTCGCCGGCGCGCAGCTCGCGCCGCTTCGCGCGGCGCACGCGCAACGTCGTGTCGACGCGCGCGTGGCGTTCGTCGCCGCGCACAGCACGCGCAGTTCGCCAGCGCACTTGGCATCCGTGCGCGCGGCGCCCGACCACACGGCCCGCAACGTCACCGCGATCGTGATCGGCGGTGCGCTGGGCGGCGTCCTTGGCTACCAGATGGTCAAGAGCGCCTGCGTCTCGTGCACCGTGAACGCGCCGATGTATCTCGGCGGGACGGTCGGCGTGCTCGGCGGCGCGGCGATCGGGCTGATGGTCGTGCGCTCGCGCGACCGCGAGGATTGACCGCTGCGGCCGCGACTCGGCGCTCCGGTTCTCGGCCAGCGTTGGGATACGCGTACATCGCCGGCGCTGCCCTGCTCTGGGCGACGATCGGTCCCGCCGCGCGCTTCGCGCTCCGCGCAGGGGTCACGTCGCTCGAGCTCAGCTTCTGGCGCGCCGCGATCGCCGGCCTGCTCTTCGCCATCCACGCGGCGGCGCGACGCCGGCTCCGGATCGCGCCTCGTGACCTTCCCGCCGTGGGCGGCTTCGCGCTGCTCGGCGTCACCTTCCTGTACTGGTCGTACTTTCGCGCCGTGGAGCTCGGAGGCGCGGCGCTCGCCGCGATCCTGCTGTACACCGCGCCGGCGTGGGTCGCCATCGCCGCGACGATCTGGCTCGGCGAGCGGCTCACGGCGCGCAAGTCGGTCGCCATCGCGCTGACCCTCGCCGGCATCGCGCTCGTTGCGCTCGGCGGCGGCGAGAGCGCGAGCCAGGACGGCGCCGCGCCTGCAGCGCACGGACCGGCGCTCGCGTGGGGACTGCTCTCGGGGCTCGCGTACGCGGGCTACTACCTCTTCGGCAAGCGCTACTTCGCGCGCTACGACGCCTCGACGCTCTTCGCGTACGCGCTGCCGGTGGGCGCGGTGCTGCTGCTGCCGGCCGTGCACTTCGCGGCGAAGTCCGCGCCGGAGTGGCTCGTGCTCGTCTTCCTCGCCGTCGTGCCGACGTATCTCGCGTATCTGCTCTACAGCCTCGGCCTCGCGCGCATCGAGGCGACGCGCGCCGCCACGGTCGCGACGTTGGAGCCCGTGGCGGCGGCCGCGCTCGCGTACGTCGTCTGGGGCGAGGCGCTGCGCGGGCCGGGCTACCTTGGCGCGGCGCTCGTGCTGGTCGGGGTGTTGCTGGTCGCCACCGAGCGCGATGCGCACGAGTCGCTGGCGCCGCCGCACGAGGGGCCGGCGCCGGTCGGCTGATCGCGCCAGGACACGATGCAGAGAACCCTCGCACGAGCCGCGGGCGGCCTCCGCGAGGGTTCTCGATGTCACCGGAAAACCATCCAGAGGCGCCGGTCGGAATCGAACCGACGAATAGCAGATTTGCAGTCTGCCGCCTTACCACTTGGCCACGGCGCCGTCCGACAAAGCTAACCGCCCGCCAGCCCTTCACTCAAGTCGCGCCGTGGCAAGCACCTGCGTCGCGCACGCCGTCCCAGCGGCGCGGCTCTTGAAAGCAACGTCCGGCATGTCCGACGTGAATCCCCGGCCCGCGCCGGCCCCGGTGGACGGAGCCGAGCGCCGCCACGCGCGCCGCGGGCACCTCACCGCGCTCTGGAACCTCGTCTTCCGTGTGCTCCGCCAGCTCGGCGTGCACGCGGGAAAGTTCTACGTCACCGTCGGCATCTTCCTCGTCGCGGGCGCGGTCGTCGCCGTCGCCGGCACGCTCGCCTTCGCCGAGCTCGGCGAGCACGTGCGCGAGGGAGCCACGCAGCGGTTCGACGTCGCCATCCTTCGCTGGCTCGGCGCGCATCAGACACCGTCGCTCACCACGGCGATGGTCGAGCTCACGCCGCTCGGCACCGGCCTCGTCGTGCTCACCGTCGTCGGGGTCGCCGCCGCGTTCCTCTGGCACACGACGCACAAGCACTCGGCGCGATTGCTCCTCGCCGCCACCGCGGGGAGCATCCTGCTCAACAACGTCCTCAAGCTCTACTTCCACCGGCCTCGCCCCGACGTCTTCGATTGGGGGACGCACGCTGCCAGCTCCTCCTTCCCCTCCGGTCACGCAATGAGCGCCACGGTGGTGTACGGCACCGTGGGCTACCTGCTGGCGCGACTGCAAAAGCACGGATGGGCGCGCGCGCTCACGCTCACGATCACGACGCTGCTCATCCTCCTGATCTGTCTGACGCGCCTCTACCTCGGCGTGCACTATCCGTCGGACGTGATCGCGGGGATCGTCATCGGGCTCGCCTGGTCGGGGTTCTGCATGGCGACGCTCGAGGCGTCCCTGCTGCTCGCGCGCCGGCGCGCGCCGGCTTCGGTGGCCGAGGAAGCGCCGACGCCGAAGGAGCATGCAACCTCGGCGACATCCGGCGCGGCCGCCGCCGCGCCGGCCGCTGCTCCCGCCCAGGTCTCGTCGCCGACGCTCTAGCTCGCTCGTGGAACGGACGTTGCGCGCTCGACGAATCGAGCGCGCGCCGGGGCGCGCGCCGCTGTACGACAGCCACCCGTACGCGGAGAGTGACACATGGCAGCCAGGAAGCGGAGCTCGGGAGGTCGCAAGTACGGCAAGGCGGCCGGCAAGAGCGTGAAGCGCGCGATGCACAAGAAGAAGCGCGGTACCCTGAAGAGCGGCAAAGGGCGTCACCCGAAGGTGAAGAGCCGCGAGCAGGCGATCGCGATCGGGCTGAACGAAGCGCGCGAATCCGGCGCCAAGGTGCCGCGCAAGCGCTCGTCGAAGAAGTCGACCCGCAAGAAGTCCAGCAGCAGGACATCGAGCAGCCGCAAGTCGAGCCGCAAGACATCGAGCAGCAGGAAGTCCAGCCGCAGGAAGTAGCGCCCCGCGCGCTCGCCCAGACGGCGCGCGACGACGACGGAGGCGCTGGCGAGAAGGCCGGCGCCTCCGTTCGCGTCAGATCGCGCGAACGGCGCGCACTGCCGTGAAGTAGCTCGTCCGCTCGCGCGTCGGCCATTCCGCGAGCCGCTCGTATCGTGCGAGGTGCCGAAGATAGCGTCGCTGCGCCGCCGGCGATCCGTAGCGCTCCACCAGCCGCGCTGCCGCCACGGCGAGCACGCGCGGACAGTGCAGCAGCGCCTCGACGCGATCGACGACGAATCCCGCCTCCTCGACGACCCTGCGCAGCCGCGCAGGACCGCACGTCGCGCCACAGTAGTACGGCACGAGGCCGAGCCGCTTCAGCGGTACTCTCGGCAGCACGCTGCGCAGCGCGACCACCGGATTCGCGAGATTGTCGAGCGTGAGCAGCAGCACGCCGCCCGGCCTCGTGATCCGCGCCAGCTCGCGCAGCGCGACGCCGAGATCGTCGAGCGACGGAAAGTGATCGAGCGTCGAGTTCGACACGATCGCGTCGAAGCTCGCGTCGGCGAATGGCAGCGAACGCGCGTCGGTCGCGAGCGCGGAGAGCCCGCGATGCCGCTCCACGGCCTGCGCCGCGGCGCGCGCCGCGATGTCCATCCCGACCACCACGCGCGCGCGGCGCGCGAGCACGGGATACAGCCCCTCCGTCACGATCTCGTCGAACAGGTCGGTCTTGAGCACGCGCTCCACCCCCTCGTCCGGAAGCCAGCGCTCGATCAATGCGGTGTGGAGCTCGTCGCAGTACGTCCGCCAGAGTGTCTGCGGATGCAGCCGTCCCCACTGGCCGGCGAGCTCCTCCCACTGCTCCGGTGCCCGCGCCGTCGTGTCCGGCCGCTCGCCGGTCGCCGTCATGCGCGCGCTCCCGCGGCGCGTGTGGGCTGCGCCGCACCGGCGCGCTCGGGCGCGCGTGGCATGCCGTGCACGAACATCTCGTCCCACAGCTGCACGCCCAGCACGCCGAGCAGCAGATCGGCCGCGTCGGTGCGGCCGGCGCGATGCACCGCGAGCAGCCGCGTCACCGCGCCGGCGTCGAAGTAGCCGGTGTCGCGCAGTCGCTCGGCCGAGAGCGCCGCCGAGGCGAACTCCGGCAGCGGCGCGCGGAACCATCCTCGTCTCGGCGCGGTCATGCCGCGCTTCTTCCGGCGCGCCAGCTCGGGCGGCAGCACCCGCGCGAGCGCGCGGCGCAGCAGATCCTTCCGCTCCCCGCCGCGCAGCAGGATCGACGGCGGAATGCGCATCGCCAGTTCGACGACGCGATGGTCGAGGTACGGCACGCGCGCCTCGAGCGACGCGCCCATCGACTGCCGGTCGAGGTTGTGCACCACGAGGTCGGGGAGCCGCGTCGTGAGATCGAGCCGCCGGAGCGCGTCCGTGCGATGCATCTCGAACGGCGCGGGCTCGACGGCGGCGCTCGCGCGCGAAGCGGAGATTGCCGCACGCCGCAGGTCGGGCGTGAGCAGCGCGAGCCCGCCCGCGGGCGGCCCGATGAACGCGCCCAGCCGCTCGCGTCCGAGCTGGCGCGGCGCGGCGAGCACGCGTGCCGCCCATGGCCACCGCGAGCGCATCGCCGCGCTCGCGAGCGCACGCACCGGCCGGGGGAGCACGCCGAGCGGAGCGAGCACGCGATCGAGGCCGTACCAGAAGTAGCCGCCGAACAGCTCGTCGGCGCCTTCGCCGGTGAGCACCACCTTCACCTCGCGGCCCGCGAGCTCGGAGAGGAGCAATCGCGGCACCTCGAGCCCGGTCGTGCTCGGGTCCTCGTTGTGCCAGATCGCGTCCGTCAGGCGCAGGAAGTCTCGGCCCGGCGACACGTCCGTCGTCGACGCGAGCGGATATTCGGCGAAGTCCGCGAGCGTCCGCGCGCCTCGCAGCTCGTCGGCATCCGGATCCTCGAACCCGAGGCTGAAGGTGCGGACCGGCGCCGGCGCGTGGCGGCACATCAGCGCGACGATCCCGCTCGAGTCGAGCCCCGGGCTCAGCCAGGCACCCACCGGCACGTCGCTCCGCAGGTGCAGCCGCACGGCGTCGTCGAGCTCGGCCAGCAGCGCGTCGGCCCACTCGTTCGCGTTGCGCGCCGGCTCGGTGCGTGCCGCGACGGTCGCACAGTCCCAGTACTTCCGCAGGGACGCGCGGCCGTCCTCGTAGACGAGCACATGCCCCGGCGGCAGCCGGCGCACCGCGCCGATCATCGTGCGCGGCGCCAGCGGAAAGCCGAACGTGAACAGCTCGTGCAGCGCCCCCGGATCGAGCGCCGCCTCGACGAGCCCGGAGGCGAGGATCGCCTTGGCCTCCGAGCCGAAGAGCAGCCCGTGCGGTCCGAGCGCGTAGTGCAGCGGCTTGATCCCGATCCGGTCCCGCACGAGCACGAGCCGGCGGCGAGGCGCATCCCACAGCGCGAACGCGAACATGCCGCGCAGCGCGTCCACGCAGTCGAGGCCGCGCTCTTCGTACAGGTGCAGGATCGGCTCGACGTCGCTCCGCGTGGAGAAGCGATGCCCCTTCCGCTCCAGTTCCGCGCGCAGCTCGACGTGGTTGTAGATCTCGCCGTTGCACACCAGCACGAGCGTGCCGTCTTCGTTCGCGATCGGCTGGTCGCCCGTGGCGAGATCGACGATGCTCAGCCGGCGCATCCCGAGCCCCACCCCTTGGGCGGCGTGATGTCCGTCGCCGTCGGGACCGCGATGCCGGAGCGTGGACGTCATGGCGCGCACGATCGCCGGGTCGACCGGCTGGCGCGGATCGGCCGCGGCGATGCCGCAGATGCCGCACATCTCAGCCGCTCGCGCGCGGTGTGTCGCGCATCGCCCCGGAGAGACGCGTCACGCCATCGTCCGGCGGAAGTACGGGAGCGAGAGGCGCCCGACGATCGCCGCCGGCACCCACCCGCGCCGATACATCACCAATCCCGCGTCGAGCGCGCGGCCGAGGGGAGCGCGCCACGCGGCGCGCCGCTGCCCGCTCGCGCGCCGCGAGAGAGCGAGCCGCACCGCCAGCGCGCGCGGCGACTCGCCGCCGCGCGCCGACGCGGCCAGCAGCCACGCCACGCGAGCCGCGAAATGCTCGTCGACGAATACGGCGATGGCGCGCTCGGGCACCGCCGCGAACTCCATCGTCCCGCCCAGCACACCGCCGGAGTTCGACACGAAGTCGGGGACGCACACCACGCCGCGCGCCTCGAGCGCCCGCTCCGCATCGGGCGTCACGGGATTGTTCGCGCCCGGCGCGACGACGCGCGCCTGCACCGCGCTCGCGTTTCCCTCGTGCACGCTCCCGTGGCGCGCGCACGGGCAGAGCACGTCCACCGGCAGCGCGAGCAGCGCCTCGCGCTCGATGCGCCGCGCGCCCCCGCCGCGCGCCTCGTCCGCGTACGCCTCGATCGCGCGGCTGCCCAGCTCGCGCCCGAGCGCGGCGAGCCGCGCGACATCGAGTCCATCGGGTGCGTACACGGCGCCGGCGCTCGTCGACGCGGCGACCACGCGCGCGCCCTCGTCGCGCACCAGCAGTGCGAGCGACGCGCCCACGCTGCCGAACCCTTCGATCGCCACGCGCGCACCCGTCAGCTCGACTCCCGCCGCGCGTGCCGCGACGCGGGCCGCCGCGCGCACCGTGAGCGCCGTGTAGAATCCAGACCGCGACGCCGAGCCCCGACGCCTCGGCGCCGTCACGCCGGCGACCGCGAGCACGTGATCGATGTCGGCCCGCGTCGTCCCCATGTCGGTGTCCGGCGTGAACACGCCGCTCCGCAGCAGCGGCGCCACGAGCCGCGCGAACGCGCCGAGCCGCGCGCGACGATCTTCCGCCGGCGCTTCGGGATCGCCGCGGACACCCCCCTTCGCACCGCCCTGCGGCAGCCCGAGGAATCCGTACTTGAGCGTCATCGCCCGTGCAAGCCCGCGCATCTCCGGCTCGTCGACGTCGGGCAGCATTCGAAGTCCGCCGCGCGACCGGCCGTGCACCGTCGAGTCGATCGCGACGTAGCCGAGCACGTCGTCGCCGCTGCGCGCCACGCAGACGAGCTGCTGGTCGTCGCGCTCGGAGAGCAGCTCGATGCCGCTCATCCCCGCTCCGGGACCGCCGCGCGCACCACGCGCGGAAACTTGCCGGCCACGGTCTCCGGCAGCGCCGCGACCGGCTCGAGCGTCGCGACGAGCGACTCACCGTACGTGGTCCGAACGACGTCCGAAACCCGGCCTTCCACGAACGACGCATCGGTGCCCGGCGGCAGCACGGCCCGGATCCGCACGCGGCCCGGCCCGTCGGCCACGAGCTGCACGCGCAGCGCGCCCTCGAGCGCCGTCATGCACTCCGCCTGGAGCACGAGCCCCGACACCGTGCGCCCGTCGGCGAGCTGCACCGTCTCGGTGCGCCGGCCGGCCAGCGTCCGCAGCAGCGGCAGCGACCGCCCGCATCGACACGGCGCGTCCGCGAGCGAGCCGACGTCGCCGAGCTGGTAGTTCAACAGCACCGTCGCACGGTTGTGCAGGTTCGACACGACGATCGCGCCTTCGCGCCCCACCGGCGCCGTCGCGCCTGAGGCGTCGACGGTCCGAACGGCGCACAGGTCGACGTTGAGGTGCCATCCGTCGCGTCGCTCGCACTCGAAGCCGAGCCGCCCGGTCTCCGTGGACTGATACGTGGAGAGCACGCTCGCGCCGGTGAGGCGCTCGAGCAGCGCGCGTCCCTGGCGCGTCATGCCGTCGCCCCCATAGCACCAGACGCGCGGCCCGCGCGCCTCCTCGCCGCGCGCCGAGAGCCAGCGCGCGAAGTGCTCGGCGTAGGAGCCGTACGAGTACACGACGTCCGGCCGCTCCGCGCGCAGCCGCGCCGCGACCTCCTCGTACGTCGTCTCCGGGGGAACGACCGACCGCGTGGCGAGTCGCGACGGGTTGACGGTCCACTCGCTCCACCACTCGCGCAGCACGAAGCTCTGCGCCGCCCGCGGCAGCAGATACAGCTGGCGGTGCCCGATCGCGCGGCCGAGCAGCGCGCCGACCACGGCGCGGTCGCGCTCGGCGTACGCGAGCTTGCGCAGGAGTGAGCGATCGTCCCACCACACGGCGCCGTGCTGCCCGCCGTGCGAGCCCGAGGTGTGCAGCGCGCGCCGGTGCGCGGGCGCGATTCGCGCCGAGAGGAACTGGCGCTCGTCGGCGCGGACGATCGTCGCGTCGATCGCCGGCAGCAGGGCGAGGTCGTCCGCCGATCGAATGTCGCGCGGCACGAGCCCGAGCCCACGCATCGACTCGGCGTAGAAGGGGACGCTCGCGTACGCGTGCGCCACGATCGCGCGGAGGTGCCGCCGCTGGCGTCGCGCGATCCCCTCCGCGCTCCAGAACGGCACACGCCGCTCGTGGCGCGCCTCGAGCGCGATCGTCGCCGTGTTGAGCAGCCGGCCCGCGAGATTCATGGAAGCGGCCGCGCCAGCTCGCCGGCCTGCGCGCGTTCGTCGAACGGCACGATCGCGCGGACCTTTCCGCGCGCCGTGCGCGGCAGGTCGTCGACGCGCGTCAGCTCCACGGCCGCGCGGTCACCGAACCGCGCGCGGAACTCCGCGGCGACGCGGGCCCCCATCGCCGTCTCGTCCACGGGCCCGCGCGTCACCACGGATACGCTGAACGCCCATGGCGCGCGCTGCACCACCTGGTACTGCAGAATCTCCGACTCCGTCGTGAAGATCGTGCGCACGCCCTGCGAATGCACGCGCCGTTCGCCGATCTGCAGCCAATCGTCGAGGCGCCCGAGCGGCTGGGAGAGGCGCGGCAGCGTCCGGCCGCACGGGCACGCGCCTGGAAGCAGCGCCGCCACGTCGCCCAGCCGATAGTTGAGCAGCACGGTGGCGTCGTTCACGAGGTTCGACACCACGACGTCGCCCGGCTCGCCCGCCGCCACGTCGTTCCCCGCGGCGTCGACGATGCGCACGGGATAGAGATCGACGTTGACGTGCAGGCCGTCGCCTTCGCCGCACTCGAAGCCGATCTTGAACGCCTCGACCGCCTGGTACGTGCCGAGCACGCGCACGCCGAGCTCGTCGCGGATCAGCGCCCGTGCCGGCTCGCTCAGCGCGTCGGAGCTGAACGTCGCCACTCGCGGCAGGGGGGCGGCGTACCCAGATGCGCTGAGGTGCGCGAACAGTACGGCCAGATAGGATCCGTAGCCGTGCACGACGTCCGGTGCGAACTCGGCGAGCCGTTCCGCCGAGCGCTCCACCGGATCGAGCACGGAGAGATACTGCCGCTCCACGCGCACCCCTCGGGGCTGCAGCGTGTGCTGGCGCAGGTGCGCCTGCACCTCCTGCGCCGTGCTGCGCGGCGACCCGATCACCGTCTCGCGATAGCCGACGCGCCGCCCGAGCGCCCTGGTGACGATCGTGCGCTCGCGCTCTCCGTGCGCCGCATTCAGCACGATCGCGCGCGTGCTGTGGTGCACGGCGCGCGGCGCACCGGTGCTTCCGCCCGTGCGGAGCGTGAGCCGATCGCTCGCGCGCACGGCCGACGACTCCAGTCGCGCGCCGTCGAGCTGGAGCTGCTCGCGCTCCACGATCGGCAGCCGCGCGAGGTCGTGCGCGTGGCGAAAGGCTTCCGGGCCAAGGCCGAGCTGGCGCAGGGCCTCCCGATAGAAGGGCACCGTGTTCGCCGCGTGCGCGACCATTCCGCGCACTCGGCGCCGCTGCGCCTCGGCGATCGCGTCGGGTGGCGCGAAGGGGATCCGCGCCTGGCCCGCGATCTCGCGCGCGAGAAACGCGCTCCATCGCAGCCTCGTGAACAGCGTCGGCACGGCCCTCCCCTGGCGATCGATCCCGGCGTCGCGCCCGGCGGCGCCGACTCCCGCGTTCAGACTGAATAGCCCGCCGGGGAGTCACCGGCAAGCACGGAGCGACGTCGTGTGGCGGGCGCATCCCGGCGCCGATAATATCGGGCATGGCCGACGTCGCCCCGCCCCTCATCCTCAATCTGGCGCCGACCGGCATGGTGCCGACGAAGGAGCTGACGCCGCACGTCCCGATTTCCCCGCAGGAGATCGCCGACGACGTGGGCCGCTGCGCCGCGCTCGGCGCGAGCATCATCCATCTGCACGCGCGCGACGAGCAGGGCCGCCCGACGACGCGCGCCGAGGACATGGCGCCCCTCGTCGAAGCGGTGCGCTGCGTCGATCCGGCACTCGTCGTCTGCGTCACGTGCAGCGGACGGTTCGCCACTTCGCTCGACGAGCGTGCCGCGGTGCTCGATCTCTCGGGCTCGGCCAGGCCCGACATGGCGTCGATCACGCTCGGCTCGAACAACTTCGTGCAGCAGGCCTCCGTCAATGCGCCCGACACGATCCGCGGTCTCGCCACCCGCATGCGCGAGCGCGGCATCAAGCCGGAGCTCGAGGTGTTCGAGCCGGGGATGCTCACCTACGGCCACTACCTCGCCGAGAAGGGACTGCTCGATGGTCCATGGTACGTGAACGTGCTGCTCGGCAACCTTGGCACCTCGCCAGCGACGCCGGGCGCCCTCGCGGCGTTCCTCGCGCTGCTTCCCCACGACGCCGTGTTCGCCGTCGCCGGGATCGGACGCTTCCAGACCTCGGCGAACCTGCTCGGCATCGCGTCGGGCGGACACGTGCGCGTCGGCATCGAGGACAACGTGTGGTGGGACCGGGCGCGCACCCGCCTCGCCACCAACGCGGAGCTCGTCGAACGCGTGCGCCGCGCCGCGGAATTGGCGGAGCGGCCGCTCGCCACCCCAGCGCAGACGCGCGAGCTGCTCGGGCTCCCCGCCCCGAGCTAGTCGCGAGCTAGGTCCGCGGCGCCGGTTCGCCCGGATCCGCCCATGCGTCGAGATCGCACTCGAGGGTGGTCCAGTGGTCGCGCCGCGGATCGCCGAACTCGTGCACCTTGGCGAGCGTGCCGATCTTCCGGTACCCGAACCAGCGCTCGTACCACGCGATCGTCTCCGGCAGATCGGCGTTCGTCGTCACCGTGCGACAGCCGGCCGCGCGCATCGCGCGCATGCGCAGCGTCTGCAACCGCGTCCCGATGCCGTAGCGGCGATAGGCCGGGTCCACCGCCATGAGCGTCGTCTTGCCGCGCCCCTCGCCGAGCAGCGTGTAGCCCGCGACGCCGACGATCAGCCCGTCCATCTCCGCGACGAATACGTCGGCCAGTTCGAACGCCGGCATCTCCGGGCTCGGCACGTGATGGAAGTTCGCGAACGCGAGCACGCGGAAGATCGCGTCGCGGTCCTCGGCACGGGCGCGCCGGTAGGTGGGCGTTCCATTCGACGTCGACGTCGGCTGGGTCATCGATGCTCCGTCACTCCGACCTGCCGGCAATACTGGAGCACCGGGCAGGTGGAGCACTTCGGCCGTA
>Ga0310810_10000788_pt1 | contig 32102 bp, 34 predicted proteins | sample NCmetagenome_FD_207641 | JGI IMG/M metagenome (GOLD analysis project Ga0310810, IMG submission 207641) | Soil microbial communities from experimental microcosm in Duke University, North Carolina, United States - NC | ecosystem: Engineered > Artificial ecosystem > Soil microcosm > Unclassified ... | reverse complement strand
CTGAACTGCGGAAATCGATCGAGGTTGGCTGCATTGAGCGCGTCCATCTGTGCTTGCGCCTGTTGCACGGTGGCGCCGGGCTTCAGCCGCGCCAGATAGGCAACCGAGTTGCTGTGCCGTGAATCATCCGACTTCTGCTTCGGCGTGAAGGCCATCGGCGTCCAGAGCGCCGACTCGTCGTCGGTGGGGTTGAATCCGGGCGGCATCACACCGACGATGGTGTGCGCGCGTCCGTCGAGACGCATGGTGCGACCCACGGCGCCAGGATCGCCGCCAAAGTTTGCGCGCCAGAAAGCATCGCTCAACACGACTTCGAACTCGTTGCCGGCCTCGCCTGCCTGCTCGGTGAACGTACGCCCCAGTTGCGCCTCCACGCCAGCGACCCTGAAGAACGACGGCGTCACCATCAGGCCTTTGACGCCGATCGGGTTGCCACCCTGGTCCACACTCCGATCGTCCCGCTTGAACAGGGCCTGCTCGGCGAGCACATTCACATCGCGAAGACGATCGAAGTAGTCCGGCACTGCGGAACCACTGGGTTCGTGCACTCCGGCTCCGGGGTAGGCATTGCCAGCCATGACCACGCGGTCGGCATCGGGCAACGCGAGCGGCTTGAGCAGCACGCTGCGAACCACGGAGAAAATCGCGGTGTTCGCGCCGATGCAGACGGCCAGTGTCAGGACCGCCGTGGCGGTGAACGCCTTATCGCGGTAGAGCAGGCGCAGGCCGATGTGCAGATCAGAGAGGAGTGTGCCCATGGTGATGTTGGACGGAAGATGAGTCGCTTGGTTCAATGCTAACGCCGCGGGTAGTGTCCGGCTTGCCCAGGCCAAAGCGGAGCTCGACGGCGGCGGACTGGAACCAACGACTCATCAAGGCAGGTTCGGCACACTTTGTGATAGGCCGAACTGGATATGCAGACGCGGGTTCTCGCGCGTGTATTGCTGGCGGCGCTCGTGCTGGCGCTTCCGGCGTGCGCCGCGCGGTCGAAGGCGCCCGCGACCGTAGCCAGACCAGGCGCAACCCTGGAGGCGCGCGAGGGGTTGGCCTCGTATTACGGTCCCGGATTCGACGGCAAGGTCACCGCGAGCGGGACCCGATTCGACGAGAACGCCCTGGTCGCAGCCCATCCCTCGTATCCGTTCGGGACTGTCCTTCGCGTTACGAATCTGACCAACCAGCGGAAAGTCGAGGTCCGGGTCGTCGATCGTGGCCCGGCGACTGGTCCCCGCTCCGAGGGCGTCATCATCGATGTGTCATCTCGGGCTGCGCGCGACCTTGGATTCGTACGCTCCGGCCGCACGCGCGTGCGCGTCGAGGTCCTTCGTTGGGGCGCCGATCGCGCGTCGTGACCGTCGAACCGTCGGACCCTCGGACCGGACCGTCGCACCCTCGGACCGGACCGTCGGACCCTCGGACCGGACCGTCGCACCCTCGCACCGGACCGTCGCACCCTCGCACCTTCGCTCTGTCGCACCGTACAACTCTCTAGTCATAGAACGCCGGCGATTTCTTCAATTTCGCGTTCGCGCCGAACTCGTGCTCGATCCAGAGCGTCGTGCCGGTCTTCTTCAAGTACTCCTCGATCATGGTGCGCGATGCGGCCGACTGCTGGACATTGAACTCGTTGTCAGGCGGCGCACGATGCAACGTGCGCTCGGGAGGGTAGTGATAGAGGTCGCCGCCAAGCATGACCCGGCCCGTCGAGGGGAGCCGCAGGATGAGCACCTGATGCCCCGGCGTGTGACCGGGCGCCGCTTTCATAACGACGGTGCCATCACCGAAGACGTCGTACTCGTCTTTGTCGATCGCAATCGTCTTGCTGCGCTCGAGCGCCGAGTAGAACGCCGGCTCGACGCGCTCGTTGCCCGGCTTGAACATGAACTCCCGTTCGATCGACCTCACCAGCCAGGTTGAAGACGCGAACTGATTGAGGTTCGCCGTGTGGTCCTTGTGCGCGTGCGAGATCGCCACAAACGTGATGTCGCGCGGCGAGTAGCCGATGGCGGCCAACTGACTCCTCAGCGTCGTCTTCACCAGCGCAGCGGCCGTGGAGTTCACGTCATAGCGTGCACCACCCGCGGCGGCCTGCTTCTCTACCGTGTCATCAGGGATGACGCCCACGTCCCACATCAGCGTGCCCTTCGGGTGCGCGATGAGGAAACACGGCACCGGCATCCGCGCCTCGCCCACTTCCTGCGGCGTCACGTGGTACCGGGTGACGCCCTCGGTCGAGATCGTCAGCATGCCGCAATCGAACACGTAGAGGCGGAGTGCCTTGACCGGCGGCGCCTTGGTCTGGGCCGGAGACTGGGCCGGCACCAGTGCGCCAGCGGCGAGCATCAAGGCAATGAGTGCATATCGCATCGCGACACCTCGCTCATGAGACGGCCACGATAATGCGCCACAGGTGGAGGAAAGACAACGACTTCGTGGTCCCGTGGTTCGCGTTTTTGCTCAGGCCACGCTCGTTCGCCGTCGGCGAAAGTGCGAGCTCATTGAGGCACGGTACTGGTGTGATCGTGCATCGTCGAACAAAACCGCGCCGGCAATGACCTGGCATCGCGGCTGCACATGAGAGCCTCATGCTGATCAAGGTTCACAACGGGACCGTCGCGAGCAGCGGACAGAGTCTGTGCGAGACCTGTCGTCACGCGACCATCACCCGCGGTCACCGGTTCGAGGAGGAGATCGTGCGATGCGAGGCGCAGCCGATGGCGACGGTCGTCATCACGTTCAAGGTGACGGAGTGCACCGCGTATACGGATGCGAAGCTGCCGACCTACTCCCAGCTACTGGAACACGCGTGGATTCTCAGACCAACCAGCGGGCGGCGGCCCGCCGGCTTCGTCAGAAGCAGCGACTTACGAGATGAGGAATTCCAAGAGGTGATCGCGGATTTGCGAGACCTGGGATAGCAACTGCCCCGTGACGATGTGTCGAGTTACACGATGTCGCTCGAGTTGAGGATTCCGACACGTGACCCTCAACTGAAGTGAATGCGCGGATTAAACGGCGCGATGACTCGGGAGTGCGTCGATGCTTTCCTCGCGCGCGCGTTCGGCGCCGTAGCTCCAACCGGACCAGAGTCCGGCCATGAACCACGCGCAGACGGCGGCGTTGGGAATTGGGATTTGACCGCCACTCAGTCCACAGTGTATATATCCACTGTGGTTACATCCACCGTGAAGCGAGCGGCCGCGCCGGCTGTTGAGGACGACGCCGCTGCCGTCCTCACGCCCGCCGTCTTTCACATCCTGCTGGCGTTGTCCGACGGCAATTCGCACGGCTACGGCATCATGCAGGACGTCGATGCCTTCACCGGCGGCGAGCTGCGGCTCGGTCCAGGCACGCTGTATCGGTCGATTCAGCGCATGCTGGTTGACGGCCTCATCGAGGAGCTCGAAATCGCGCTGCACGACGAGTCGGACGATGACCGCCGGCGTCACTACCGCCTGACGAAGAAAGGACTCGAGGTCGCGCAGCGCGAAGCCAGGCGGCTGGCGGATCTGGTGGAGGTGGCGCGGCAACGAGATCTGCTCGGCAAGCGCACAGGCACGCCCCGTCCGACGGCCCCAACGAAGGCGAGACGGCGGTGATCGCTCCAGTTCCGGAAGACTTTCACACCATCACGCCACAGCTCGTGGTCACAGGCGTTGCCAACGCGATCGACTGGTACACGCGAGCGCTCGGCGCGCACGAGCTGCTGCGAAACATGGCGCCCGACGGCACCTCGATCATGCATGCGGAGCTCCTCCTCGGCGATTCGCGCTTCTTCGTCGTCGACGAGTTTCCCGAGTCGATGAAGTCGCCAGCCACGCTGGGGGGCACGCCGGTCACCCTGCATCTGTACGTCCGCGACGTCGATGCGATGTTCAGCCGCGCCGTCGATGCGGGCGCGACGGTGTTGATGCCGGTCGCCGATCAGTTCTGGGGCGATCGCTACGGGATCTTGAAGGATCCGTTTGGCCATCGCTGGTCGATCGCCAGCCGGCTCGAAGACCTCTCACCGCGCGCGTTGCAGCAACGCGCCGCCGACTGGACCAAGGAGCAGCAGTCATGACGACGAAGCGAATCGTGCTCTCGGGCTTTGCCGCATTCATGGTTTCGGAGGTGCTCGCCGTACTGGTCCATGGCTTCATCCTCGCCGCCGATTACGAACCGTACGATGGCACGCTGCTGCGTGCGGGAGCTGATGCGTGGCAGTTTATCTTTCTGCCGGTCGCGCATCTGTCGTTCATCTGCGGGCTGATATGGGTCTACACGCGAATATCTCTCAAAGGGTCCGCCGCGAGACAGGCTGTGTCTCTGGGGTTCCTCGCGTGGCTGATGGGACAAGTGCCGCTGTGGCTCATTTGGTATGCCGAACAGCCATGGCCCGGTTCGCTCGTGGTCAAGCAACTTGGGCTCGAGCTCGTCTCGTCGATCCTGATCTGCTTCACGATCGTGCTGACTGCCCCGCAGCCTCGCGAGATCGCTTCGAGGGTGAGCGTCGCGAAAGCCTGAGCCCCATAGAGGACAGCGCGGCCGCACGTGGCACTCGGGTCACCACAGTAAACGTTGATGATCCCGCCACTTGCGGCGTGCCCGCGATCTGGCATGGCACTTGTTCCAATCACTGGCAGGGAGCCCGTGAGGCTCATGTCAGGGAGAAGAGAGATGAACTCAATCGCGACAGGAATCACAGCGGCGCTGATTTCCGGCGTGGTGATGTACACGGCCGGCGCAAAGTCAGCGCAGGCGGACGCACTCACTCCGAATTCGGCGTTGGTCCAGACGCTGGACGGGCAGTTCGTGCCTGCAACCGCGACTGCACTGCGGCCTGCCGCGGTGTCGCCAGGAGCCGGCATCGTGCCGATCAGCAATCGCACGACCAGCAATCGCACCACGACTCCGCTTCGCCGCCGGACGGTCAATCGCCAAGCCGCTGCACCGGCGCGCGCGCCGGTCCGCGACGATGACTACAGGAACGGCGACTACCAGTCGGAGCGCTCGTGGGGCAAGACCGCGATGATCGTCGGCGGCTCGGCCGCGGGAGGCGCCGGTGTCGGCGGTATCGTCGGAGGCACCAAGGGGGCGTTGATTGGTGCGGCGATCGGCGGTGGTGCGGCGTCGATCTACGAAGCCACGCAGCGGCGGTAACTCACGAATGAGAGTACAGCGGAGCGAGGGTGCGAGGGTTCGAAGGGGCGATGGTCGGACCCTCGCACCTTCGCAGCAGACCATCGCACCTCGCACCGTCGTCCCGTCGCACCGTTACAGTTTTCACCTCCGCCCGGATGTAGAGGCAGGTCTTCAGACCTGCCTTGCAAGCGCGGCGTAGAGCGCATCGCGAAGCGCCACGTCTCGCGGGTCTCCACTCAGCGTCGTTCCCATCTGGCTCGTCACGTACCCATAGCCGATCTCCGCATCCGGATCCGCGAAGCCGAACGCGCCGCCAGCCCCGGGCGATCCGAACGAGCGCGCGCTACCGAAGGGCAACGCCGCGCACGGCTTCATGAAGCCAAGCGAGAACCCGATGCCGTGGCTCTTCATGCATTCGTCGTAGAACCCGCGCGTGGGCGGAATCGCGGGAGCCGCCAGGAGATCGAGCGTCTCCTGGCGCAGTCCCAGCTCGCGGCCGCCGGAGGCGAAGACGCTGTAGGCGTGGGCAATCGCGCGCGCAGTCCCAACGCCGCCGCCGGACGGCACTTCGAAATTGCGCGCGTAGATATGCTCCGCGTCGTGAGGGAGCTCGGAGCCTCTGAGCGCGCGCACGATCTTCGAGCGCGGGTTCATCGTGTCGAGCGCCAGACGAAGCGGGAAACCGTGCAGGACTTCGACCCACGATGGCCGCGAGATCGTGGCGAGCCGTGAGTTCGGGATGTCTTCCGGCATCCGAATGTAGACGTCCAGGCCGAGCGGTGTGGCGATCTCGTCCTGGAAGAACTGTCCGAGGCTGCGATGCCGCGGATCGATACGCCGCAGGAGCTCGCTTTCGTAGAACCCGAGCGTGATGCCGTGATACGCCTGCCGGGTGCCCGGCTCCCACGCGGGTCGTTGTCGCGCGAGCACGACCGCGAGCCGATCGAGATCGCTGACGAGGCCTCGATCCACCGGCTCGTCGAGCACGTAGAGCCCGGCTTGATGCGCGAGAAGCTGGCGCACCGTGATCCGCTCCTTGCCATGCTGTGCGAACTCCGGCCAATACGAGGCGACTGGCTGCTCGTAATCGAGCCACCAGCGGGAATGGGCGACGGCCAGCGTCATCGCCGCAAGGCCCTTGGTGGCCGAGTAGACGATCACCATCGTGTCCCTCTCCCACGATTCGCCCGTCTCTTCGTTACGAACGCCGCCCCAGAGGTCCACGATCTTCTCGCCGCGGTGATACGCGCAGCAGGCGCCGCCCAGCTCGCCGCGATGGGCGAAGTTGTCGGCGAACACGTCGCGCACTTTCTCAAAGCCTGGACTGACGTGCCCCGCGATCTCTCGTGATGTGGCGACCGACATGATGCACCCCCTCGCCGCGCGTCGTGCGGCTGTCCAGCAGAATGCTGAAGAACGCGCGTACGGTGCGACGGAACGAGGGAGCGAGAGTGCGACGGTCCAGTCCGACGGTCCGAAACTGCGAAGGACCAGGCCTTCGTACCCTCGCACTTCGGATTGGACCCTCGCGCGCCGCACCGTCGTTCCTTCGCACCGTAGGTTAGGACGCGCGCGCTCTTCCTAGAGGGGCAAACGTCGTACCTTGGCGGCACTATCGCGCTGCCGCGGGCTTCGATCGGTCGAAGGCGTCATCGCGGGGAATTCTCCGCACGCCCTGCGAACTCGCGCGCAGTAGCGCGCTCGAACCGCATCAGCCGACCTCGATGTCGGCGGCGACAAACTCCTGAGTGACGCTTCTCAACGTCGTCCGGCCGCATCGTCTCGCCAGCTTCAACAGGCGAAGCAAGACCTGCGCGGTGATGAAAGCGTCGCCACTTGCCGTGTGCCGATCGTGCGGAATCACGTCGAACATCTCGCACAAGGCGTCCAGCGTGAAGTGCCGGATCGGCGGGCGGCCCGCGAAGGCGCCGTCCTGCTCGAGATGCAGCGTCAAGTCCATCGTGTCCATGCTGCGGTTCAGCAGGCGCATGGCCCAATGGCGCTCGTAGCCGGCGTCGAAGGTGGCGATGTCGTGGCCGATGTGGTGTCCCACGATGACCCCATCGCGAACGTAGTCGAGGAATCGCTCCAGTGCCTCCGGCTCCTCGATGCCGCGGCGGCTCTCGTCGCGCGTCACGCCGTGCACCGTGACCGCGCTGGTGTTTTCCTCGACCAGGAGCAGTGCGTCGCAGCTGTCGTCGAGGCGGATCTCGCCCGCGTACACGACAACGCTTCCGATCGTGATGAGTCGATCGTGCCGGGCATCGAGGCCCGTCGTTTCGGAGTCGAGCACGACGAAGCGGACCTCATCGACCGGCGTCTCGTCGCTCCAGGTGGTCTCGAACAGCTCACGGTAGCGGGCGATGAACTTGGGCTCCATTAGATCTCGTCAAGCCATGCCGGATCGGCCGAGAACTCGAGAAGCCGCTGGATCACAGGGAACCCGCTCTTCAAGACGTGGCGGTCGTGGCGGCTCAGAAGCGCTGCCGGTAACTCGGCGCCGTCAGTCCCTTGACTGATCCCGACACGCCCTTGTTGCCAAAGCACGATTCGCAGCGTCTCAGCAGCGTCGCGGAAGATGGCCTCGTGCGCCGGCAACAGGTGCCGGGCGGCGGCGAATCGCTCGAATGTGGACGTTCCCATCACGTCGCGCGCGGCCATACCAAACACGCGCCCCAGATCGACGAGCGGCCGGAGCACGCTGTGCTCGAGCCGAAAGACCGTCCCCTGCTCGCCGCTCTGTTCGATGACGGCGTCGTCGTACAAAGTCAAGGGCGGCAGACTCGCGAGACAGTCATGCGCGAGCACCCGGATGATGTCGCGGTCCACTGCTCTTGCAACCGTGTCGCGGACTTCGCCCCATAAAGGCCGGCCGCCGTGGAACGGACGCAGATCGAAGAGCGCCCGGTTGCGCGCCATGCCTTCGATCACCGGGCTCTGGATCCAGGACTGGTAGCGGCGGCTCCAAGCCGCTGCACTGGCGACGTTGAACGACGCCTCGACTGGCGTGGCAACATCCGGCAGGTAGTCACACTCGCCAAGACCTGCGATGACCTTGGTGTATTGGTTGGCCAGATGACGGCTATTCTCGCCGTCATCATGAACCACGACCACATGCGGCTGTCGCGGTACGATCGACTCGCCGCGGCCGGACGCTCCGCACACGCACCAGCAGGCAGACGCAGCATCGGAGCCCGTTAACGCGATGAGGCGATCGAGGATCGCCAGATCAACCGAGTCCGCGAATCGCGCAATCCAGTCGGTAGCGGTCGCGCTGGTCAAGTGCTGGAGTGCGCACGCACGAGCCCGCCGGTTCAGCGCTCGAAGCGACTGAACGTCGGAGGCCCGGCGGATCTCGCGCAGGATGAGGGCTGGCTGATCGCCGAAGACTGGGGCGAGATCGCGCGGTGTGAGAACCGCCAGCAGTCGGCCCGATGGGGTGCCGTCGGTCGTCATCGCCACCGCCCCTGCCTGGTCGTTGCCCATCGCCATTACGCCGTCCGCGATTGACGCCTCCGGACCGACGGTCGGCGGCATCTCGATCGGCATCTCCGATAGCGGCCGGTCGACAACGCCACCTCGCTCGGCGATCCAGGCGAGCACCGTCCTGGGTGTCACAAGCCCGAGGATCTGCGAACTGCTGTTGGCGACAGCCAGCGTCTCGGCCCCGGTCCGCGCCAGCATCCGCGCGGCGTCGGTCACGCTCTGCTCGACACCGCAGGTCTGGAGCGGACCAGCCACGTCGTGCAGGAACATCCGGCGCGGGTCGGCCCGCTCGTCGGTCCGCTTGAAATCAGTCACCACCGACCCTAGTGCGGACACGAACTGGCGCGCGTACGAATACTTCGCCAGCAAGTTGCCGAAATCGGCCGCCGGGAACCCGTAGACGACGACGTCGCTGGCCGAGCGGGCCGACAGCAGGACCGACCGCGCTCCGTTGAACTGCTCGACGCCAAGGAGGTCGCCGGCGCCGCGCACGTCACGCAACGCCGCCTCCGCGCGCCGCTCGTCCCACAGCGAAACCGTGCCCTGCTGAATGACGAACATGTGCATCTTGTGAGGCTCTCCCTGCCACAGGAGGAATTCGTTGGCCTCGTAGAACCGGACCCGACCGTTTGCCGCGAGCGCGACGAGGTCGGCATCGTCCATCGCATTGAAGGGCGGATGTCGCTTGAGGAAATCCGCGACGCGGTAGCGGATGGCAGACGTTTCCATGAGCCAGCATATCTGCGAGCTCGCGCCGAATCGCAAGGAGAGCCGGTCACGACAATCTCGTCGCCGAAGATGTCTGGTGTCGTCGGTCTGCCTTCACCGCTGCGCTGTTCCGCTGCGACAGACCGGGCCGCATCGGAATCGAGACCGAACAGCCCGGCCACGAGACGTCGGCCAGTCGAATGGCGGGGTGGACGGGACCGTTTATGATCAAGGGCCGCACAACCTGCTCGCCGACGGCCTCATCTTCGAGTCGTTCTGCGAGAACGAGGGTGATCGCATTCACCGCGAGAGCGGCAACGGCAAGTCAACGAATCTATGAACCACGAGACGGAGATCGCATGGCACAGGTGACTTTCATCGGGCTGGGGGTCATGGGATATCCCATGGCGCGCCATCTGGCGCAGCGTGGCGGGCACGCTGTGACAGTTTACAACCGCACGGCTGCCAAGTCCGCCAAATGGGTTGCCGAGTATGGGGGGCGGCACGCTCCTACTCCCCGGGCCGCTGCCGAGGGCGCCGACTTCGTGTTCACGTGCGTGGGCAACGACGACGATCTGCGGCACGTCACGCTCGGGCCCGACGGCGCTTTCGCCGGCCTGCGGCCAGGCGCGGTCTATATCGACAACACCACCGCCTCTGCGATCGTGGCGCGCGAGCTGTACGAGGCGGCCAAGGCAAAGGGCGCCGCGAGTCTCGACGCGCCAGTGTCGGGCGGTCAGGCCGGTGCCGAGAACGGCCAGTTGACGGTGATGGTCGGCGGCGACTCCGCGGCGTTTGAGCAGGCGAAGCCGATCATTTCGTCGTTCGCCAAGATGGTCGGGCTGATGGGCCCTGCCGGCGCGGGCCAGCTCACGAAGATGGTGAATCAGTTGTGCATCGCCGGCGTGGTGCAGGGGCTCGCTGAAGGCATCCACTTCGCCAAGAAGGCGGGGCTGGACGTCGAGACGGTCATCAGCGTCATCTCGAAGGGTGCCGCCCAGTCGTGGCAGATGGAGAACCGCTATAAGACGATGGCGGCGGGCAAGTTCGACTTCGGCTTTGCGGTGGACTGGATGCGCAAAGACCTGTCGATTGCCCTCGAGGAGGCGAGAAAGAACGGCTCGACTCTGCCCCTCGCGGCCCTCGTCGATCAGTTCTACGCGGAAGTGCAGTCGATGGGAGGCCGACGCTGGGACACGTCGAGTCTCGTGGCGCGGCTGGAACGCTGACGGCCGGTCTCGTCCGTTGGAGGGTACGACGATGAAACAGAGCTCACGACATCGCGCGAGCGGCGCAGTGCTCCTCCTCGTCATGGCGGCGTCGATGGGCGTGGCCACCGCGCAGCGTCGCCCGCCATCGGAACCCAACTACGATGCCTTCTACGAGCTCGGGCCCGATTCCCTCGTTCGCCGCGGCGTCCCGAAAGGAAAGATCGCCGGGCCTTTCACGCTGCCGAGCGCGGCGTTTCCCGGCGTCGATCACGACTACTGGGTCTACGTGCCGGCGCAGTACGACGGCAAGACCGAAGTGAGCCTCATGGTCTTCAACGATGGGGCCACCTACATGCAGGCCGACGGGTACTACCGCGCCGTAAACGTCCTCGACAATCTGATCTATCGCCGGGAGCTGCCGCTCATGATCGCGGCATTCATCGATCCGGGGAAATTCCACGCCGACGGCAAGTCGAACCGGCAGCCCGAGTACGACCCGGTCACCGATCGCTATTCACACGTCATCGTCGACGAGCTCCTGCCGAAGGTCTATGCCGACTACCGGATTTCGCGCGATCCGGACCGCCACGGGATCGGCGGCTGGAGCTCGGGTGCCATCGCGGCGTTCACGGTCGCGTGGGAGCGGCCCGATCAGTTCCGCAAGGTGTTGAGCGGTATCGGCACGTACGTCGATCTTGCCGGCGGGCACCTATATCCGGAGAAGGTCATGGCGAGCGAGCGCAAGCCGCTCCGGATTTTCATGATCGACGGGCGCAACGACAACCGCGGCATGAGCGCCGACGGCACGTACGATCCGAAACGCGACTGGTTCTATCAGAACGTCCGGCTGAAGGACGCGCTCGTGGCAAAGGGATACGACGTGAACTACGCCTGGGGCATGGGCATCCACAGCCACGACATGGGCGGCGCGATGCTGCCGGAGATGATGCGCTGGCTGTGGCGTGATCATCCCGTGTCCGTGGACCCGCACGACACGTCCGAACGCTCCTTCAGCAAGTAGATGATGAATTGGCGACCCACAGGAACAACGCGCGCCTGATCTACTCCACCGAGACCGGCGGCAAGTGCCCTGTGTGCGGCTGGCCTCAGCGGGACTGCCAGTGCAGCACGCGCGAGGCAGTGGAGGCCGTTCCGGCACGCGTCGTCGCGAAACTGAGAACGGAGAAGAAAGGACGCGGCGGCAAAACGGTGACGGTGGTCTATGGGCTGCCACGGAACCCGGAGTTCCTCAGGCAGTTGAGTCAGGAGTTGAAACGCGCATGCGGCGCGGGCGGAACGGTTGTCGAAGGTGGAATCGAAATTCAGGGCGACCTCGGCGCGCGCGTGCGAGATGCGCTTGAAAAGCGAGGTTACGTCGTCAAGGGCTGACCGACCTCTGCCGCTCCGCCGGCTCGAACTATGATGAGCCCGCCCTTGGTCAGGATTCAGGAGGTTCGCATGGGCTCTGCTCTTCGAGTGGCCATTTTTCTCGTCGCGTCAATCGCGCTGCTTCCGGTCGGTGCACGTGCGCAGGCGAACGGCGACGCCGTCGGTTTCGAGCTCGCGTGGAATCACGTCGCGTTGAGCGTGCCGAACATTGCCGAATCGATCGCCTGGTACGAGAAGATGCTCGGCTTCAAGGGCACCGTACGTCCGGGCCAGCCGGGCGCCCGCCAACAGGTCGCGGATCTTCGCCGCGGCAACATCACCATCGAACTATTCCAGGTGGCGGACGCAGCTCCGCTGCCGGAGTCGAGGAAGAATCCGACAGAAGACTTCCGAACGCACGGGGTGAAGCACTTCGGTTTCGAGGTCAAGAACCTGCCCGCCGTTCTCACGGAATTGAAGGCCAAGGGCGTGAAGATGGCCTTCGAGATGCGCGTCACGCCGACCGAGGACTTCGCGTTCATCAGCGACAACGCTGGCAACGCGATCGAGCTCATCGAGCACAAGACCCGGTAGGCGGCTCGCGATACCGAAGGCATCGAAAAACTCGACGATGAGTTGATTGCATGATGCCCGAGTCGATCTCTTCGGCGGCGACAGCGATCGATGCGACACAACGGAAACTGATCGTCGGCATCGCCATCGCCACGCTGGTGGTATTTGCCCTTGTGGTCGCCGACCTGGCGCGCGGCGGCCGCCCCGATCCGCCGACCCTGCGAGCCGCGGCTACCTTGCTCGATGGCGCCTGGCGATTCCATATCGGTGATGACACACACTGGGCAGACGCCGGCATGGACGACAGTGGATGGGAGACGATCGATCTAACCGCCCCGCCCGGCAGCCACGACGGCGACGTGGGTCTGCCCGATTACGTAGGTGGGTGGATGGCGCACGGCCATCCCGGCTATGAGGGTTACGCCTGGTACCGGCGCGCGGTGACGGTGCCGGCCCGACCCGGGTCGTGGGACATCCTCGGGCCGACCCTCGTCGACAACGGCTACGAGCTCTATTGGAACGGCCAACTACTGGGCGGGTCGGGCAGGCTAGGCCCGGACCCGCGCGTTGTCGGCACGCGGCCGCTGCGGTTCGCCCTTCCCGCGGATGCGGCGGGCACGCGTGGCGTGCTCGCGGTCCGTGCCTATATGCCTCCCGGTTCTGGGGCCAGCGCAGACGGTGGCGGCATGCACAGCGCGCCCATACTGGCTCCGCGGCCGATCAGCGATGCGCTCCATCGCGTGCAATGGGAGCGAACCATCGCCGGTTACATCGTCGATGCGATCGAGCCGCTCGCGATGTTGGCGCTGATCGGTCTGGTGCTGTGGTGCTGGTCTCGCAACGGCCACCAGGGGTTCCTGATCTTTGGCAGCATCGCGCTGGCACTCATGGCGGCCAGACGCCTCAACAATGCGATCGTCGCGTGGACCGATCTGCAGGATCTGGCGACCTACACATGGTTGGCCAAAGTGATGTGGGTGCCGGCGGTGGCGGCCTGGGCGTTCGCCTGGAATCGCTGGCGCCTGCCGCCGTGGCGGAGCGTCGATGTGTCCGCTGCCGTACTGGCAGTCCTCGGGATTATTGCGGCCGTGACCCCGTCGGCGACTGTGACCAGCGCCAGCAGGCTCGGGTCGATCGCGCTGTTTGTCGTAATAGGCGCGCGTATTGCGCGCAGCGGCCCGATGCGGATCCTGGCGCTCGTCACGCTGGCCTCGATCATCGCCGGGCTGTTTGGCGGTGAGCTGCTCGATCCGCTCGGCGTGCCCGGCATCTGGTTTCCGTTCGGCATCGGCGTGTCGCGGACGCAGTACATCTACGCGATTGCCATCCCGCTCATCGGCTTCTTGATCGTGGGAACCCGTACGCGTGCCGTACGGGCGTGTGTCGAGACGAGATCCAACTCATGAACGATGCCGTCGCAACGACTGATCCAGGTATCGGCGAGCACGATGTCGTAACCGCAACCTGCGGCACGCGCCCGCCAACGATAGCACCGCGCGCGAGGGGCACGCGCGAGCGGGTCCAGGTGCCGTCAGGTGCAGCGGCGGTTAGGATGACGTTTCTTTCTTCTTTCAGCTGATGACGCGCCGCTATGAACACGCGTCCACAGTGCTCACGTCGAACAAAGGCTTTGAGGAATGGGGCGAGATCTTCGGTGACGAGGTCATGGCCGCCGCACTCATCGATCGCCTCGTCCACCACTGTCACCTGGTCACGATCCGCGGCAACAGCTACCGCATGCGCCAGCATACCGAGCTCTGGCAGACGCTTCACGCGCCACCGGAGCCGGAATCCGCTCCCGCGCGTCGGCGCCGCGCCCGTCAGGAGGCCGCGACGATCTGAGGCTCGTCCCCTCGTCGATCTGTCGGATTTTCAACCGGCGGTACTGTCGGATTTTGGACCGGCGTTGATAGCCGTGATCCTTGGAGCCCCATACATAATCTTCGTGGGCTCGGCGGAGAGACGCCATCCCGCATGAGTGAAGCTGCCGCTGCCTTATGGCTGACATCTTCCTCAGCCACGCACGGGCTGACCGCGCACGCGCCAAACAAGTCACGACGCGCTTGAGGCTCGGGGTGGAGCGTCTGGTGGGATGACGTTGCGCTTTACGAGCGCCCAACGTTATCTGATTCGTGAGCTGACGTCCCCGGACCGCCGACTGTTCCGGTTCTGCCGTCTGTTCCACTCGGTTCTGCGGTTCAGCCAGCCATAACGTCCAGCGTTGCCCGGTATAGACGGGCTGTATTTGATGAGCGACCTGTCTGCAAATCTTTGCAGTCCCAGGTAATGACTTGTGACCTCCGTCATTGCCGTAACCGGTGGATCGCGTCTTGAACTACGGTGAGGCACAACCACCATTAGATACCGCACTACCGCAAGCGTCGCCTGCATCGCATCCAGGACGCCGCTCACGTTAAACCACGTCCCGCGTTTGGCGGCCAACTGACATACGAGGGCTTACTGACGCAGCAACTGCGTCTCCGACAATGGCACACGAACGAACGTCTGAGCACTTGGAAACCTGCTGGCGCGTGGTCGATGGTTCGACCAGTCGAATCCTGACCTGTTCGCTCTTTGGTGCTTCGACTGCGGGTGTGGAACTTCGAGTGGGCTACCTACTTGATGTTCCACTGCATTCGGAAACAGTCGTCGATATTAACGCGGCACGAGCATTGGCACAGAGCTGGCTGAAGGCTCTGCGCGGTGGCCTATCACCGCGAGACTTGCAACACTGGAATGTCTACCGGAAATAGGCAGCGGTTTCCCGCATATCAACTAGATACACCTACTGAGGCTTCAGCCATCTTCTTCGCAGACTCAGTGAGGGCCTCTCTGGTCCCGCGAGTTGGTCATGGCGGGGTGTTAAGCGGTCTAAGCGCATCGCGTCTGCTTACTTGAAACGCCGTGAATACGCTTTCATTCGCATTGACACTTCGGCTCTTCGTGCCGTTGTCATACTGTGACGATCCTGTCCACGTGCTTGCGGGCACTACCGAAGAACATTCCGAGAGTTATTGGAGTGTCTTCGGCAGCGGCCTGAAGTGGTCGACCACTTTCGGATCGTCTTTGCGAATGGCCCAGATGTGTCCACATCGTTTGCACAGGTAGTAATTAACGACGGCACTTAGCCGAGGGAAACGCTCAACACGTTCCGCGAAATTGCACGCCGGGCAGACCGATATTGTGTTGCGCAATTTGTTACGTCCAATTTCGAATATCCAGTGATAATCGCGATGGAGCCGTATAGACATTCCGACGCGATATAGCGTAGATACACAAAAACCGTGCCCGTAATTCAGCTCGTTCACCCAACGCCTGACTCCCAGCGTCCCCGATACGGAGGCCACTCGAGTCGCGGTCAGCTCTGCTGTGCGGTCAATACTTTCTTCAGATTGGCACGAGGCGGTCGGCCACCTTGCGTTGCCTCCCACGAGCCATCGCACCAAACATCAAGCTGCGGTCGCCGGCCTCGCCGGCCCACAACACGACGCTTTCACTACGGTCCACTAAGCTGACCGACCCTGATGCGTTGTCAGGGAGGCCCTGGCCGCATCAGGGACCGTGCAAAGTGCGTGACACACGGCAAGACTCGAAATTCACCTGATGACGCTCCAACGTTCTGCCGGTTACAAGACAGACGTCTGGCGAACCAGGAAACTATCCGTCTGCGTATACGACTGGACGCACCTCCAGCCGGTGCAATTCGAGTGAGCTGCACGCCTTAGGTAGACTATCGCCTGATCGGTTTGGCCGTCTTTTGATCCACGGAGATGTTCGCGCCTCCTAGGAGCGTGCGACGCGGTGGTCCGTCCTTGCCTTTGTCAACGTGCCACATATAACGGCAAGCCTCACATCGAAAGAAATCGACGTTGGGAGAATAGAAGACTTCATTGAGAGACAACGCACGGCACTGATTGCATTGTGGACAGTGGGTTCGCGCTGAAACCATGTTGCACCGAACTCTTGGTTCTATCAGGCGGCTCTCGTTCCCGAAAACGGTGGGGGACGCGGCGTGCCAATCCGCCGGCAGGAGCAGGAGGAATCTGCACATCGGACATGCATCGCCGCGCCCGCTACATACGACGCACATGGTGTGCCGAGCGTGAGTGTGCCGGGAGCATCGCGGAGGAGCAGAACCGGCGCTTCTCGCGTTCTCACACTTGCATAGCAGCTCACATCCCGCTGAACTCGCTTGTCTCGTTTCTGCGCACTTGGGATTTGTTGTTCTTGGTCTGACGCAGTCAAGTCAGCGGATGTCGTCAGAAAACCGGCAACAATGGTCGGCGCGTGGGTGGGTTTTCTGTTGTGTGTGAACTCCCGGCGGTTTCGGGGACCACTAATGGAGTGTGGGCTTGATCCGATCGCGTGGACATCTTCCGAAAGGTGGATACGATGTCCCGACCGATGGCAGATACTCCCACGCGCCGGCAGCGCCGGCGCTTCGATGATGACTTCAAAGCGCAGGCGGTCCGGCTGGTGCTCGACGAGGGCAAGAGCATCCCGGCGACCGCGCGCGACTTGGATCTGACCGAGTCCAATCTCCGGACCTGGGTGGAGCGCGCCCGCGCGGATCGCACCCGGGGGAAGACCGGCCTGACGACGGCGGAGCGCGAGGAGCTCGCCCGCCTGCGGAAAGAAAACCGCGAGCTGCGCACGGAGCGCGAAATCCTAAAAACAGCCGCGGCCTTCTTCGCGAAGCACCAGCAGTGAAGTTTGCCTGGATTGCGACGGAGAAGGCCACCTTCCGCGTCAGTGAGTTGTGCCGGACGCTCGACGTCGCCCCGAGCGGGTACGACGCCTGGTGCCGTCGACCGGAGTCGCCGCACGCCGCACGTGATCGCCATCTGAAGGTGCTGGTGCGTGCGTCGTTTGCGACCAGCAAACAGCGGTACAGGAGTCCGCGTATTCACGAAGATCTGCTCGAGCAGCACGAGCGCGTGAGCCGCAAACGCGTGATCCGGTTGATGCAGGAAGACGGATTGAAGGCGCGCGTGCGGAAGCGCTTCAGCTGCACCGCCATGAGCGATCACGACCAGCCGGTCGCCGCGAATCTCTTGGACCGCCAGTTCACCGCCGAGCGGCCGAATCAGCGCTGGGTCGGCGACACCACCGAGTTCGTCATCGGCGAGAGCGGGACGCTGTATTTGGCGGCGGTGCTCGACCTGTACTCACGCTTCATCGTGGGCGGCGGCGATTGCTACGACAACGCCGTCATGGAGAGCTTCTTCTCGACCGTGAAGAGCGAGCTCGCCGATTGGTTCGACAGCTTCGGTGAGGTCAAGATGGAGCTGTTCGACTACATCGAGGTGTTCTACAACCAGCGCCGCCGGCACTCGACGCTCGGCCGGATCAGTCCGGCCGCCTTTGAGCGACGCGCCACCGCGGCGTAGCGATGACGAGGGGGCGCTCGGTGGCGGCTACGATTCCAGCCTTGTGCTCGACCGGCACGCCACCGAACGCCCATCGACTTTCTTCGATCGCTGAGGGAGACTCTCTGAACCTAGCCAGTACCACGTCGACTTAACCAACCCGTCCACCGACTCGGATCAGGCCCAAACGGCTGCTGGAAGAGCGGCAGCCTCGTGCGTGGAGAAATACTGGAGACGAAGGATTCGCAGTTCAGTACGTCTCCAGCGACGTGTAAGTTCAGTGGCGGGGTGGACGCGTGCGCTGTTTGACGAGGAACACACCGGGACTCGAGCCTCCACTCGTGAGGAACTCCGCGAAGTGTTTCGGCATCGTCTGGAGATCATGCGTCACGAGGATGCGATCCTGCCTGGCAGCCAGTGCGAGCACCTCGGCATCGCTGACGCCCTCCAAATGGGCCGCATGAGCCGAGAGGTAATCGATGGCGGGCTCGCGTCGTAAACAGCCAGCCACGATGGCATGGTGGAGACTGGCATCCGCCAGGAAGCGGACCATGCGTCAGCGCGGCAGTCGGCGTCGAGCGCGGTCGAGGCGCTCCTTCAGCTCGGCCGGTGCCTTCTGCGACTCACTGAACGCGTCTTCCGCTCGTTCGCGCGCGGCAACTTCGCTGTCCACTTCATCCTTGTGTCCGAGGTAGAACGTGATCGCGCCGTACACCTGCTCGAGGGTCAAGGTGGGAAACGCCAAACGAATCGCTTCCGGCGATTGACCGTCCCGAAACTCCCGGACAATGGACGCCAGCGGCACACGGCTTCCGGCAAGGTAGAAGCCCTCGTCACGACGCTCGACAAACTGCCGATCCACAGGGTCCATTGGGATCTCGATTCTACCGCGGTGGCCTACAAGAAGTGCGGGAAGGGTTAGATCCAGGCGAGGCCACTGCCGTGGTATCGACTGCGACCATGCGCGATGTCGTCGTTCTTCTCTTCGTCGCCGTAGTGGCGCGATTCCTCGCTCGGCGAGGGTGCGCGAGAAGTCGAACCGGCTGAGACCAGCAAGCTCGTATGCCTTGCCGAACGAGAGCAGATCGCTCGCGTACAGCGTGAGATTCACCGTGGGAATTTCAAGACTGCTGCAGGACAGCGTGATCGGCGTGGCGAGCCGCGTAGGCGAGGGCGGCCTTGATGTCGTCCGGTTCGAGGTAGGGGAAGTCGCGCAGGATATCGTCCTGCGTGGCACCGCCCGCGAGGCTTTCGAGGATGTCTGTCACCCGAATGCGCATACTCCGGATGCACGGGCGACCGCCGCACTTGTCCGCGTCGATCGTGATGCGCTGAAGGAGCTTCACACGATGATAGTGCCTGCCCTGGCACCCAAGATCAATGGCCGGTGTGCAGCGCGAGATTCACGGGAACGGATCTAAGCAGGACCAGCAGACTCCGCTCGGTCCGCTGAGTTCTCGTCTCACCGATCGTTTCGCACTGAAGCGACGTAGGTTCGGCGATAAAACGCCTTTGTCCCGGAACGGCTGATGCGAATCTCAGTCTTATGGCGTGGGTCGCCGCCAGCGTGAGTCGAGTAGTACCCGAGCAGGTAGTACTGACTCATCTCGAGCGTGATGCGCTCGAAGGCATTCTTGAAGTCTTCCGAGTTCCTGAGCGAGAAGCCGCCTGTTTCGTCGGCGAGCGCGTGCATGCCGTCGAGGAAGTTCGAGACCGGGCGTCCTGCACCAGTCCTGACCTGACTGCCTACGCCCGAACCGCTTCCTCCTGACTCGGCCGAGGCGCGCGGCCAGGCTGGGTTTCGCGAACCACGCGGATCGATGGCGTAGAGCGTTACATTACCGCCGGCGGCCGCGCGCACCGTGTCGGTCATGCCAGAGCCGCACCAAAGCGTGCCGCCCGGAGTCGAAGGCGCTGCTCCCGGAGCGCAGCCGATTCCGGCAGAAAAGAAAACGATGGCCTTTCGAACATCCCAGCCAGACGCGGAAAGATCGAGTGAGATATCACGAGCGGCGTGGAGGACGGAGAGCGCCGTCATCTCGACGATCCCGATCGGAACGCTCGGGTCGAATTGGCCGCGCAAGCGATCGACCGCCGAGAGCAGCAGCGATCCATCAGAAGTCAAGTCCTGACCCTTCGCACGCGCGAGCGGGCTCAGGTGCCGTCAGGTGCAGCGGCGGTTAGGCTGACGTTTCTTTAAAAGCTTCCCAAGTTCCTTTGGTCTTACGAAGCAGCAGTTCATCGTGTCCCGGAACGAGTAGCTCTCGAAGCGTCCCCACCACCTCGAAACCAAGCCTCTCGTACAGACGCCGAGCACCTGCATTGAAAGACGACACGCAGATGAACACGTTTGGGCTGTCTCGAAAGATTCGTTCCTCGGCCCAGTGCAACAGCGCCGACCCAATCCCCCGGCGACGACAATCCGCGCGGACGCAGAGTATTTGCACGTAGCCGCGCAGTAGACCACGCATGTCGATGACGACAAACCCGGCGACCCCATCCCTGTCGCGGATTGCGTGTACCTCTTTCAGCGGATCGGTGAGAACGGCAAGGGCCGTTTCGCGTGACAGTCGAAGCGTCAGCCACGGTTCGGAGCTGATCATGAGCTCCGCGCATTCGGCGGCCTCACTATTTCGATTGAGTGGCTCAATCCGCTGGTCCGCGCTCATCGCGATGTGTTTGCGTTCAAGGAGTTCGGCCCAACTCCCCACACCCATCCGCGGCAATTGTCCTGGGCGGCCCGTCAACGGTCAACCTACGGCGGACAACCTTCGCGTGAGCTCACGTGACGTGGCCTGCCAACCGAAGCTCTGGGTGAACCGAACGGCAAGGCCCACCTTCGCGCGTTGCGCTATGGTGTGCATCCTTCGCGTGAGTCATGAGCGAAGGATGGCGGGGTGGACGGGACTCGAACCCGCGGCCTCCGGCGTGACAGGCCGGCGTTCTAACCAACTGAACTACCACCCCAAGGGGAAACTTTGAAGTTTAAAGGTTGAAGTTGGTAAGTAAGTTTGAACTTACTTAACAACTTTGCCCTTTAAACTTCCCACTTCAAAACTAGTGGGCGGTGCAGGACTCGAACCTGCGACAGCCGGCGTGTAAAGCCGGTGCTCTACCACTGAGCTAACCGCCCCGCCTTCGCTCGCCGTGTCACCCGAGCTACGGCGAGGCGAGCCGCCTTCGCGCTCGCGATCCATTACATCGCCCGCGCTTCGGCGAGGCAAGCCGCCTGGCGCCTGTCACTCGTGGCGCTTCGGCGAGGCCAGCCCTCGACCGACTGTTCCGCCTCCGCGCTCTGCACCGCGCGTCGGCATGACCGCAAAACCCGATTATATTTGCGCGGCGACCTTCAAGGCAAGGAAGGCAAACCCGATCAGCAGACCGGCGACGGCGCGATATTCCCGATTGCGCATCGCCCGTTCGATGCTGAATCGGCGGTCCACCTGCTCGCTCTCCGACCGCCGGTAGGCGTCGTAGGCGCCGCCGAAGCGGCCGCGCAGGAAGGCCTCCTCAGTCCGCACCGCCGCCGTCAGCGTCGCGCCCATGTAGAGTCCTGCCAGAACGGCCACGACGACGCTGTGCGCGGCGATGACGACGCCAACCGCAATTACCGACGAGCCCACATAGAGCGGATGCGCACTCCAGCGATACGGCCCGGATCGCGTGACCTCGCGGCTCTTCTCCAGATGACCGGCGGCCCAGACGCGAATGACTTCGCCGATCGCCGCGACCGCGAGTCCGATGCGCCAGCTCCCCCACGTCGGCGCGGCCAGGATGGCCGTGGCCACCGCCGTGACGAACCCGAGCGGCACTCGCCGCCGGGCCAGGAAGCCGAGCGCGCCCGGCACGCCCGGATCAGCCATGCGCATCCATCCGGCGCTCGGCAGCGGAGAGGACCTCATCGACGTCGATCTCATCGATGCACGCGCGTTGGCGCCGGCATTTTCGTTCGTAGTGGCACACGCAACCGCTGACGCGCGAGATCGTGATGTCCGCGCTCGACCACGGGCCATTGCGCTCGGCGTCGGTCGGCCCGAACAACGCGACGACCGGCGTGCCCATCGCCGACGCAATGTGCAGCGGTCCCGTGTCGCCAGAGACCATCAGCTTCGCACCGCCGGCGATCGCGAACAGATCGACGATCGTGGTGCTCGGCGCGAGTTCAGCCGTCCCACGCGACGCACCGACCGCACGAGCGGCGATGTCTTCCTCGCCGGGTCCCCAGAGCACGAGCGATCGCAGTCCGCGCCGCTCGTGAAGTCCGGCAGCCAGCGAGCCGAAACGTTCCGGCGGCCAACGCTTGTTCGGCCACGCCGCGCCCGGATTGATCAGGACGTAGCCGCCGGATCCAAACCTGGCAGCGACTGTGTCACTCGCGGCGGTGCGCGGCACCTTCAAAGGAAATCTCACTCGCAGGTCCTCGACACCGAGGCCTCGCATCAGCGACAGGTTCTTGTGAACGACATGTGGCTCGCGCCCGGCATCGGGCGTCTCGCCGTAAAAGACGCGCGCCATCGGCTCGCGCAACTGCTCGCGCGGCATGCCCACGACTCGCCGCGCGCCGGCCGCTCGCGCCAGCACCGCAGATTTCAACAGACCCTGCAGATCGACGGCCGCATCGTACTTCGTACGCCGCAGCTCCGCGATCGTTCCGAGCAACGCGGACACACTCCCGCGGGGATCGATCGGAATCGCGCGATCGACCCCCTCGACGATGGCCAGCACCGAGGTGTATCGGGGATCGACCAGCCAGTCGATTCGGGCGCGCGGGTAACGGGATCTCAGCGCCGCCGCCGCAGGGATCGCGTGGATGATGTCACCGAGCGATCCGAGTCGAACCAGGAGGAATGTTGGCGCCGGCCCGTTCACGGCTTGGTGGCCTGGGCCTGACCGGACGCGATACGCGCCAGCAGGTCGCGCGTCGAATGGTCCTTCGGGTCGCCGACAATCGCGACACGGCCGCCGTAGGCACGAACGACCTCGCGCTCGGGTACCGTGTCGACGGTGTAATCAGTCCCCTTGCAGTGGACGTCCGGGTGCAGGAGCTCGAGAAGAGGACCGACCGTGGGCTCGGAGAATACGGTGACGAAGTCCACGCATCGAAGAGCGGCGACGAGCTCGGCCCGAGACTCGGCCCCGAGCACGGGACGATTCTCCCCCTTCAGCGCCTTCACCGACTGGTCGTCGTTGATCGCCACGACCAGCAGATCGGCCTCCTGGGCTGCCGCCTCGAGATACCGCACGTGACCGACGTGAATGATGTCGAAACACCCGTTGGCAAAAGCCACGGTCTGCCCCGACGCGCGCGCCTCGCGGACGCGCATCACGAGCGTTTCGCGCGAGAGCACCTCACCCACGCGCGCGACCTTTCGTGCCTTCGCGCGCTGCGGCGTCGGCACGCACGGCGCGACGAAGTTCGTCGGCCGACGCTGTGGCGGTGCCGCGTTTCATCACGACGATCCCGCCGGCGTAATTGGCGAGATGGGCCGCGGCTTCGAAGGTGGCGCCTGCCGCCAGCGCCAGCGACATGGCGGCCATCACCGTATCGCCGGCGCCGGTCACGTCTGCGATCTCGTCGGAGCCGAAGATCGGAATATGAATCGTGGGCACATCCCGCTGAAAGAGCGCCATCCCCCGACCGCCGCGCGTCACGAGCACGGCCTGCATGGCCGTCCGTTCGAGCATCTGACGACCCGCGCGCTCGAGCACCTTGAGATCGTCGGCGATACGAACGCCGAGCGCGTGCTCGACCTCGGACTCGTTCGGCGTGCACGCGGTCAAACCGCGATAGTCGAGCACGCGGTAGCGGCTGTCGACAAGAATCGGAATCGGATGGCCCTCGCGTGTAAGCGCGCCACGCAGGCGAGAGACGAATGCCGGTGAGACCAGACCGGATCCGTAGTCCGACACGAGCACGGCGTCTGCCTTGATGGCGGCTTTCAGCGTGCGCTCCTCGAACCGGGCGCGCGTCTCGCGATTCAGGGTGCCGTTGACCGCCCGATCGATCCGCACCACCTGCTGCTTTGCCGAGTGCACGCCGCCGGCGAGGATCCGCGTCTTGACCACGGTGTGGTGCCCGTCAGCGCGGATCACGCTGCGATGGTCCACGCGCGCGTTCAATGCCACCGCCAGCCGGCGTGCCGGCTCGTCACGTCCCACGACGCCAGTCAGGATCGCGCGCCCGCCGAGCGCCGCGACGTTGTTCGCGGCGTTGCCGCCGGCCCCGGCGACGACCTCGGTCGAGTCGTACTCGAGGATCAACACCGGCGCCTCGCGCGACACGCGCGCGACGCGACCGTAGACGAACTCGTCGGCCACGATGTCGCCGATGACCGCGACCGTTCTCGTTCCGAGTGCGTCTACAACTGCGAGGAGCTGCGCAGAATCCAACCCACGGCCTCCATCAAGTTCTCGAAAATAGCATCGGCGCGAACGCCTTCTGGCGGATCCTGACGTTCCGGCCCGGAGCGCACGAGGATCGCTCCGGTTCCCGCCGCGCGGGCGCAGGCGACGTCCAGCCATCGGTCCCCCACGACGAACGATCGCGAGAGATCGAGGTCCAGTTCCTGGCACGCTTGCTCGATCATTCCCGGCCCCGGCTTGCGGCAACGGCACATCTGCCGGTAGCGCTCGATCTTCGATTCCGCGAAATGCGGACAGTAGAAGTAGCGATCGATGCTCGCGCCCGTGCCCTCGAGGCGCTTATCGATTTCGCGGTGCACCGTGTGGACGAACGCCTCGTCGATGATGCCGCGGCCCACCGCCGCCTGATTGGTGATGACCACCGTGGCGAACCGGGCTCGCTTCAGCAGGCGCACCGCGTCCACCGTCCATGGGAAGAGCGTCAGGCGGTCGAGTCGATCGAGGTAGCCGCACTCCTCGACGATCGTCCCGTCGCGATCGAGAAAGACAGCGGGGCGGCTCATGGCTCGAGGCTCACAGTCGCGTCGGGAGTCGTCATCACGTCAGTCACCGCCTCGAGAACACGCTCCGGCGACAACCCTTTCATGCACCGGTGATCCAGAGGACACTCCCGCAGCATACATGGCCGGCACCAGACATGGTTGATGAGGATCTCGACGCGGCCGCCACGCCGGGACAGGGGCGCCGTTTCGCGCTCCCGGGTTGGGCCGAACAGGGCAACCAGCGGCACGCCGGCTGCGCCCGCTACATGCATAGCGCCAGAATCGTTGGAGACACACGCGTTTGCCAGACTGAGCACGCCGATCAGCGTCGCCAGCGTCGTTGCACCCGCCACGTCCATCACGGCCGGGCGAACATCTTCCGGCACGAGCGACCGAACCCACCGCGTCGTCACCGCATCGGCCGAAGAGCCGACGAGTACACACTGCGCGCGCTCCTCGCGCCCGAGCCTGGTCACGACTTGCGCGAAATGTTCCGGCGGCCATCGCTTGGCGGCGCCGTACGCCGCGCCTGGTGCCATGGCCACCAGACGCCGGCGCCGATCCCATCCCGCGGCCAGCAAGATGCTCCGCGCCTGCTCGACGGCCGCAGGCGGCACCACGAGAGCCGGTTCGACCGCTCCGTTCTCGACACCCAGCGCGTGGACCAGGCGGCGGTAGTATTCGGCCTGATGCGAGCGAAATGCGGGCCGCGGGAGCGCGCGAGTGAGCAGCCGCCCACGCAGGTCGGTCGCGAAGCCCCAACGCTCGCGTATGCCCGCGCGTCGCACCAGCCAGGCGGAGGCGAACGAATTGGGCAGCAGCACGCTGGCATCGGCGCGCACGGCGCGCAGCGCGCCAATGTCGGATTGACACGCCCGGCGCGCGAGCAGGCGCCCGTTCCACTGCATCACGATCACCTCGTCAACGACGGGCGACATCGAGAAGAGTTCGGCGACCGATCGCCGCGCCGCGACGGTCACGTGCGCATGCGGGAACCGCCGGCGAAGATCGCCGACCGCGGGCAGCGCCATGACAGCATCACCGAGCCAGTTCGGTGACATCACCAGCAGACGATCGACCGCTGGCAGTTCGTGATTCACGCTTCTATCTTCTCGCGTCTTTGGCGGACTGCGGACTGTCGGACGTCGCACCGGACCGTCGCACGTCGGCCCCTCGTCCCGTCGCACCCACGATTCAGCCCTGGATCGTCTCCTGCTGCGCAGGCGCGGGCTCGGCATTCCGCCATCGCCGATGCATCCAGAGCCAGAGCTGCGGATCGCGACGAACGTACATCTCGAGCACGTCGGTGCATCGCTGCGTGAACTCGCGGATCGCCTCGGGTCCCTTCGTCTGCGGAGGCGGCACGGGCCGGTCGTAGATCAGCCGGTAGCGGCCGCCAGGAAGAGGAAACGCGAACACCGGAATCACCGGTGCGCCGGTACGCAACGCGAGCGCCGCCAGCGCCGACGTCGTCGCTGCCGGTCGATTGAAGAACTCGACCGACACCGCGTCGGAATGGAGATGCTGATCGATGAGCATCGCCACACCGCGGTTGTTCTGCAGATCGCGCAGTACGCGCCTCAACCCACCCTGCCTGTAGATCACCGCGTTGCCGGTGCACGTTCGAATGCGCTCGAGCAGATCGTGCAGGTACGGGTTGTCGAGCGGCCTCGCCACGACCGAGATCGGCTCGGCGTGCAGTGCGAAGGCGATGGCTTGAATCTCCCAGTATCCGAAATGGCCAGTGAAGTAGAGCACGCCCTTCCCTTGCCGATAGGCGTCCTGCACGTGGTCCTGGCCCTCGACATCCACACGCGCGAGCATCTCCTCTTCGCTCAGCGTGGCGAACTTGATCAGTTCCAGGAGCAGGCCGCCGAAGTGTGCGAACACCGCGCCCGACACCTTGCGCAGCTCCGCCGGGGATCTCGTCGGGAACGCCTGCGCCAGGTTGCCGACAGCGATGCGGCGATGAAAGACGTCGACCAGCGACACCAGTCGCCCGAAACCACGGCCGCATGCGCGAACGAGCGTGACGGGCATGAAGCGCAGGCCGGCGCTGACCGCCTGCACGATGCCGAGCTCGACGCGATACCTCACAGGCGATCCCGCAGCCATGATTCGAAGCGATCGGCTGGCTCGATCGACACAGTCATCGGCAGCACCGCCCATCCCGGCTGGCGCGGAAGCCGCACGGCGTCTTTCTCCGTCGTGACGATGAGATCGGCGCCGCTGTCATGGGCGGCCGCGCGAATGCGATCGAGGTCTCGGGGCGTATACCAGTGATGATCCCGGAATCGCAGCGCACGCACGACCTCGTGCCCCTGTCCGCGAAGCGCGTCGACAAAGCGCTCCGGACGGGCAATGCCTGCCACGGCCATGATGCGAGTGCCCGAGGGAGTCTCTGCGTCGAGCGATCGGAGCGGCAGATACCTGCTCGTCACCTGAAACACCGGCATGCGATCGAAGGCCGCGGACACGCGAGCGACGTCCGCGAGTGAGCCAGGGACGAGCACGGCGTCGGCTGAACACGCCGCATCCAACGGCTCTCGAAGTCTTCCACCCGGCAGCACCGCATCATCGAGATCTGCCGCCGGCATCACCACCAGATCGATGTCTCGCCCCAACGGCAGATGCTGAAAACCGTCGTCGAGGATCATCACGGTGCTCGCGAACTGACGCTCGGCCAGACGTCCTGCGAGATATCGATCGGGGCACACGAGAACGGGCACACGCGGTAGCGCGCGCGCCAGCATCTGCGGTTCATCGCCGGAGCGATCCACGTCGGCGAGCAGCCGCTCGCCGTCGCTCACCACGAGAACTCCGTCAACCGGTGTGCGGCGCGCGTATCCCCGGCTCAGAATCGCCGGCCGTGCATGCATGTCGAGCAGCAGGCGCGCGAGCGCCGCCACAACGGGCGTTTTGCCGCTGCCACCGACGGAGAGATTCCCGACGCTGATGACACGGCAATCGAGACTCCGTCGCGACTGCGGATGCCGCTCGTACCACGAACGGCGAAGCCGTGCGACCCGTCCGTAGGACGCGCTCAGCAGATTCAATGGATCACGCGGAAGGGACGGACAACTGACGGTGGCTCGCGTGGCGGCAACAAGTCCGCGAGCACTCTCAAGGTCATGTCCTTGGCGCCGCGATTCGAGTCGATCAGCGCACGGGCGGCTGCGCCCAACCGCGCACGGCGCACCGGATCGGCCATCAGGCTGACAACGACGTCCTCGAGCTCGCGCGCGGTGCGGACCTGCACGGCTGCACCGTTGGAGAGGAATGTGTTGGCAATCTCCGCGAAGTTCTCCATGTGCGGGCCGAATACGATTGGTTTGCCATGCACGGCCGGCTCGAGGATGTTGTGGCCACCGGACGGCACGAGGCTTCCGCCGACGAACACGGCGGTCGCGATCTGATAGAGCTGCGCGAGCTCTCCGATGGTGTCGAGGATCACCGCATCGGCGCGAGGCTCGGCATCGATCGGCAGATCGCTGCGGCGAACCGTGGACAGTCCTTCGCGCTGACACAGCCGCTCGACTTCCGCGAACCGCTCCGGATGCCGCGCCGCCAATATCAGCAAGACATTCCCGCCGGCCACCGTCGTCCGCACGCGGTTGAAAGCACGAATGACGGCTTCCTCTTCACCTTTCGACGTGCTGCCGGCGACGAGTACGAGCCGCGACGGCGAGAGGCGGAAGAAACGAACGACGCGCTCGCGTCCTCGCCCTGGCGTCGTGGACGGATCGAGCGAATCGAACTTCAGGCTCCCCGTCACCGTGATCCTCGCCGGGTCGGCCCCCAGGTGCCGCAGCCGCCTGGCGGTCTCTTCGCTCTGGACGCAGCAGCGATCGATATCCGACAGCACTCGCCGAATGAAGGGACGGACAAGCCGGTATCTGGGAAACGAACGCGACGAGATGCGTCCATTGACGAGCGCCGTCCGGATGCCGCGGCGGCGGCACTCGCGCAGCAGGTTGGGCCAGATCTCAGTTTCAACCATCACGAACAGCTTCGGCTTCACGACGTCGAGCGTCCGGCGGATGGTGAAGTTCCAATCGAGCGGCAGGTAGAACACGGCGTCTGCGTCCGGCACGCTTCGACGCGCGACGGTCTGTCCCGACAGCGTCGTCGTCGACAGGAACAGTCGCAGTTGCGGATAGCGGGCGCGCAATCCGGAGACGATCGGGCGGGCGGCGAGTACTTCTCCGACCGATACCGCATGCACCCAGATCGATTCCTCCGCGTCGAGATTGAAGGACACCGGCAAATACCCCAGGCGCTGGCCGAGGCTCCCGACGTACTTGTTGTGGCGAAGGGCCTGGTACAGCAAGTAGGGCGACAGCAGGACGAGCGCGACCAGAGTCGCGACGCTGTAAAGGAGGTACACGCTCTAAATCACAGGAAATGTGGGCCTTACAATCAAGAAAGTATAGCCGCGCGTTTGACCCTGTTCAAGGCGCGTCACTACAATCGAGGCCACGAAGTTCACGCAGGGCATCGAGGCCACGAAGAACACGAAGGATCATCTTCGTGGCTCTCGTCGCTGAGGAGGAATCGCAATGGCCGTCAAGGTCGGCATCAATGGGTTCGGGCGAATTGGGCGCAACATCATGCGTGCGGCGCTGGGATCGAAGGACATCGACTTCGTAGCGGTCAACGACCTCACCAACGCGGCGACGCTCGCGCACCTGTTGAAGTACGACTCCGTGCTCGGCAACCTGCACGCAGACGTGAAGGCGACCGGCGACGGCATCTCGGTCGACGGTGACGCGTTCAAGGTGCTGTCGGTCAAGGATCCGGCACAGCTTCCGTGGAAGGACCTCGGCGTTGACGTCGTCTTCGAATCAACCGGGATCTTCACGAGTCGCGACGGCGCCTCCAAGCACCTGGCGGCGGGCGCGAAGAAAGTGATCATCACGGCACCAGCGAAGCAGCCGGACATCACGCTCGTGCTCGGCGTGAACGACGACAAGTACGACCCCGCCAAGCACCAGATCATCTCGAACGCCTCGTGCACGACCAACTGCCTCGCACCACTCGCCAAGGTGATTCACGAGAAATTCGGGATCACGAAGGGGTGGATGACGACGATTCACTCCTATACCAACGACCAGCAGCTGCTCGATCTGCCGCACAAGGATCTGCGCCGTGCGCGCGCGGCGGCGCTTTCGATGATCCCGACGACGACGGGCGCGGCTTCGGCCGTCGGCGAAGTGCTTCCGGAACTGAAGGGCAAGCTCGATGGCTTCTCGATGCGCGTCCCGACGCCGAACGTTTCAGTGGTAGACCTGAACGCCGTCCTCGCGAAGACGGCGACCGGCGAAGAAGTGAACGACGCCCTGCGCGAGGCAGCGAACGGGAAGCTCAAGGGAATCCTCGCGATGTCGGACGACCCGCTCGTGTCGATTGACTTCCGTGCCAACCCGAACTCGTCCATCGTGGACAGTGCCTACACCAAAGTGATGGGCGGGGATTTCCTGAAGGTCCTGTCCTGGTACGACAACGAGTGGGGGTATTCGAGCCGCTGCGTCGATCTGCTTCGCCAGCTCGTCGCGCGCGGTCTGTAACGGAACCGGGAAAACGGAACCGTGACCAAGAAAACTATCCGCGACCTCGATCTGAAGGGGCGTCGCGTATTCATCCGCGTCGACTTCAACGTCCCGCTCAAAGGCGGCGTGATCGGCGACGACACTCGTATTCGCGAGTCGCTGCCGACGATCAAATACGCGCTCGATGCGGGAGCCGGATGCGTCATCCTCGCGTCGCATCTCGGCCGGCCGAAAGGCAAACAGAATCCTGATATGAGCCTGCGGCCGGTTGCCGTGAGAACCGGTGAGCTGCTCGGCCGGTCAGTGGCATTCGCCGAGGACTGCGTCGGGCCCGCCGCGGAGGCCGCTGTGCGAGCCACGCCTGCAGGTGGCGTGGTGTTGCTCGAGAACTTACGCTTCCACGCAGAGGAAGAACGGAACGACGTCGCGTTCGCGGAGAAACTCGCGGCGCTGTGCGACGTCTACGTCAACGACGCATTCGGCGCAGCCCATCGCGCGCACGCATCGGTCGAAGCGCTCGTCCGGCTCGTGCCCGAGGCTGGCGCGGGGCTGCTGATGGAGAAGGAGCTGCGCTACCTTGGGGCAGCGATTGGCCACCCCGAGCGCCCGTTCGTGGCCATCATCGGCGGAGCCAAGGTCTCGGACAAGATCGAAGTCATCGAGAACCTGATTCCGCGCGTCGACCGGCTGCTCATCGGTGGCGCGATGGCGTACACGTTCTTCAGAGCGCTGGGCAAACCGGTCGGCAAGTCGCTCGTCGAAGATGACAAGCTCGATGCCGCCCGCGATGTCATGGCCCGCACACACGTAGCGTCCGGCTCGAGCCCGACCTCGAGCGATCGCAATCCGCAACTCCTGCTTCCTGTCGACCACGTCGTCGCGCCAAAGCTCGAAGCGGGCGCGCCCGCCGAAACGCTGTCGGTGGATGACCCGGCGATTGGCGATCGCATGGGCCTCGACATCGGGCCGAAGACGATCGAGTTGTACTCGTCGGCACTCGGCGATGCGAAGACGGTGGTGTGGAACGGTCCGATGGGTGTGTTCGAGCTCGCGCCGTTCGCGACCGGCACGATGGAGCTTGCGGCGGCCGTCGCGCGCGTGAATGGCACGACCATCGTTGGTGGCGGCGACTCGATCGCCGCGATCAAGAAGTCCGGCGTCGGAGGTCGCATCACGCACATCTCGACCGGTGGCGGGGCGTCGCTCGAGTTCCTCGGCGGCCAGACGCTGCCTGGGGTGGCTGTGCTTCCGGATGCGTGAATCGCGCAATGTCTGCACTCTGCATTTTGCATTCTGAATCAGAGAGATGACCATGAAGATGCCCTTCATCTGCGGGAACTGGAAGCTGTACAAGACGGTGGCCGAGGCCGTGAAGTACATCAAGGAGTTCCGCAGCCTGGTGAAGGACATCGCTGACGTCGAGATCGTGGTGGCGCCGACCTTCACTGCGCTGCACGCAGCCGCGGAGGCTGCGCGGAACAGTAACGTCGTCATCGCCGCGCAGGATCTCCATTGGGAGCGCGAGGGCGCCTACACGGGCGAGATCAGCGCACCCATGGTTCGCGAAGCGGGAGCCGAATACGCCATCGTCGGGCACTCCGAGCGCCGGACGCTGTTCGGCGAGACCGACGCCACTGTCAACCGGAAGGCACTGGCGGCGTTCGCGGCGGGTGTCACGCCTATCGTCTGCATCGGCGAGACGCTCGATCAACGGGAGCGCGGTGAGACGATGGAGGTGCTCGATCGTCAGATCAAGCTCAGTCTCGACGGTCTGACGGGCGAGCAGATGGCGCTCCTGGTCCTGGCCTA
>Ga0310810_10000787_pt1 | contig 32147 bp, 23 predicted proteins | sample NCmetagenome_FD_207641 | JGI IMG/M metagenome (GOLD analysis project Ga0310810, IMG submission 207641) | Soil microbial communities from experimental microcosm in Duke University, North Carolina, United States - NC | ecosystem: Engineered > Artificial ecosystem > Soil microcosm > Unclassified ... | reverse complement strand
CAGGTCGATCGCCGCATCCAGTCTCGCGTCAAGAAGCAGATGGAGAAGGCGCAGAAGGAGTACTACCTCAACGAGAAGATGAAGGCGATCCAGAAGGAATTGGGTCGCAAGGACGAGAAGGGCTCTGAGATCGACGAGCTGAAGAAGAAGATCGAACAGGCGAAAATGCCGAAGGACGTCGAGGAAAAGGCCGTCCAGGAGCTGAAGCGCCTCGAGGCGATGCCGCCGATGTCGGCGGAAGCGACCGTCTCACGCAACTACCTCGATTGGCTCATTGCCGTTCCCTGGCACAAGAAGACGCGCGAGAACCGCGATCTGAAGCACGCCGAGACGGTGCTGCACGAAGATCACTACGGCCTCGAGAAGATCAAGGACAGAATCCTCGAGTTCCTCGCCGTGCGCTCGCTGGTGAAGAAGCCGAAGGCGACGATCCTGACCTTCTCCGGACCTCCCGGAGTCGGCAAGACCTCGCTGGCCAAGTCGATCGCCCGCGCCATGAACCGCAAGTTCGTGCGGTTGTCGCTCGGCGGCGTGCGTGACGAGGCTGAAATCCGCGGTCATCGCCGGACGTATATCGGTGCGTTCCCTGGTCAAATCATTCAGATGATGAAGAAGGCCGGCACGCAGAACCCGGTATTCCTCCTCGACGAGATCGACAAGATGTCGATGGACTTCCGCGGCGACCCGTCGGCGGCGCTGCTCGAAGTGCTCGACCCGGAGCAGAACAACACGTTCCTCGATCACTACCTCGACGTCGAGTACGACCTGTCGAACGTGATGTTCATCTGCACCGCCAACGTGCTGCACACGATCCCGCAGGCGCTTCGCGATCGCATGGAAGTCCTGCAGCTCGCCGGCTACACCGAGCAGGAGAAGATCGAGATCGCCAAGCGCTTCCTCGCGCCGAAGGCGATCGAAGGCGCGGGCCTGACCGCGGACAACATCGTCATCAAAGACGATGCGATCCAGACGATCATTCAGCGCTACACACGCGAGGCCGGCGTTCGCAATCTTGAACGCGAGATCTCGTCGATCTGCCGCAAAGTAGCTCGCAAGGTCGTCGTCGAGGGCAAGGAATACAAGGAAGAAGTTGCCAGCGACAAGGTCACCGAGCATCTTGGCGTGCCGCGCTTCCGTCCGAGCATGGCGGAAGAACAGAACGAGGTCGGCATTGCAACGGGTCTCGCCTGGACCGAGGTCGGCGGCGAGCTGCTCGTCAGCGAAGCGACGCTGATGGCGGGCAAAGGCAAGCTCACGCTCACCGGCAAGCTGGGGGACGTGATGCAGGAGTCCGCGCAGGCGGCGCTCAGCTACGTGCGTTCCAAGGCGTCGGAGCTGAACCTGCCCGAGGACTTCCATTCGAAGATCGACATCCACGTGCACGTGCCTGAGGGCGCCATCCCGAAGGACGGCCCGTCGGCCGGCATCACGATGGCGACCACGCTGGTCTCCGCACTGACGAAGATCCCGACCCGCCGCGATGTGGCGATGACAGGCGAGATCACGCTGCGGGGCAAAGTGCTGCCGATCGGCGGGGTGAAGGAGAAGGTCCTGGCTGCGCATCGCGCCGGCGTGACGAACATCGTCCTGCCGCGTGACAACGAGAAGGATCTCGCCGACATCCCGAAGAACGTGCTCGACAATCTGGACATCCACATGGTGTCCACGATGGACGAGGTGTTGAAGATTGCGCTGGCCGAGCCGCTGCCGGCGCGTATCCCGGCGACGCCTGTCGTCGCCGAGGTAACGGAACCAGCCGGAGATACTCGCCCGCACTGAGATCGTGATTCAGGCTCTGGGCTTTGGGCTTTCGGCTTTGGACGCGAACACGCGATCGAAACGAGGCGCGGGGTCCAGAGCCAAGAGCCTAAAGGCCAAGGCCAATCGCGGTGCAGATAACCGCTGAATTCATCACCAGTGCGACGAATGCGCGCGATTTCCCGCGCGACCGGCTGCCTGAGATCGCTCTCGTGGGGCGATCGAATGTGGGCAAATCGAGCCTGATCAACGCGTTGGTTCGGCGACCGGTCGCACGTACGAGCGCCGCGCCTGGCAAAACGCGGCTCGTCAACGTCTACCGGGTACAGCGAGGGTCGTCAGATCCGCGGTACCTGGTTGATTTGCCGGGCTACGGGTACGCGCGCGCCACCAAGGGCACTTCGGGACAACGAGGGCGCGATGCTGCCGCAGCGGAAATCAACGCATTGACCGAGGCGTATTTCGGACGGCCGGGTGAACGGGCGGTGATCTTGCTCGTTGATTCGCGTCATCCCGGGTTGGCCTCGGATATGGATGCCTGGGAATGGATTCGGTCGCAGCCCTTTGCGCGGAGGGTCGTGGCCACAAAAGCCGACAAGCTGACTCGCGCAGATCGTGCGCGTCATGTTCGTGAATTCGAAACGTTGTTTGATATGCCGGTGGCGCTGGTCTCAGCGCTCACAGGCGAAGGACTGGATGACCTGTGGAAGATGATCGCAAGCCTGCCAAACCGAACGGCGGCGTAGCCACCGCTCCCCCCGAAAAAGCTGAAAAGCCGGAGAAGCCGGAGAAGAAAGAGACGGCCGCGGCGGCGCCCGCTCAGCCCGCCCAGCCCGCCCAGCCCGCCGCTCCGGCCCAGACGATCTCGCTGTCGGCGATGAAGGAAATGAGCATCGCCGCGCTGACCAAGATCGCCAAAGACCTCGACATCGCCGGCGCCACCGGCATGCGCAAACAGGAGCTGATCTTCGAGATCCTCCGTGTGCGCGCCGAGAAGAGCGGCAACGTCTTCTCGGAAGGCGTGCTCGAGACGCTCCCCGATGGCTTCGGCTTCCTGCGCGCTCCCGATTACAACTACCTTCCCGGTCCCGATGACATCTACGTCTCTCCGTCGCAGATCAGGAAGTTCGATCTGCACACCGGCGATACGGTGTCGGGCGTCATCCGGCCGCCGAAAGACGGCGAGCGCTACTTCGCGCTGATCAAGGTCGAGGCGATCAACTTCGAGCCGCCCGAGAAGACGAAGGAGAAGATCTTCTTCGAGAACCTCACGCCGCTCTACCCGCAGCAGAAGGTCAATCTCGAGACCGACACGGAGAATCTGTCGGGCCGTGTCATGGATCTGCTGACGCCGCTCGGCAAAGGCCAGCGCGGTCTGATCGTCGCGCCGCCCCGCACCGGCAAGACGATGCTGCTGCAAAGTATCGCCAACAGCATCACCAAGAATCACCCTGAGGTGTACCTGATCGTCCTGCTCATCGACGAGCGGCCGGAAGAAGTCACCGACATGCAGCGCTCGGTGCGCGGCGAGGTGATTTCGTCGACGTTCGACGAACCGGCGCAGCGCCACGTGCAGGTCGCCGAGATGGTGATCGAAAAGGCCAAGCGCCTCGTCGAGCACAAGAAGGACGTGGTCATCCTGCTCGACTCGATTACGCGTCTCGCCCGCGCCTACAACACCATCGTCCCGGCCTCGGGCAAGGTGCTGTCAGGCGGCGTGGACAGCAATGCCCTGCAGCGCCCGAAGCGCTTCTTCGGCGCCGCGCGCAATATCGAGGAAGGCGGCTCGCTGACCATCGTCGCGACGGCGCTCGTCGACACCGGGTCGCGCATGGACGAAGTCATCTTCGAAGAGTTCAAAGGCACCGGCAACTCGGAAATCCATCTTGATCGCAAGCTGACGGATCGCCGGGTATTCCCGTCAATCGACATCACCAAGAGCGGTACGCGCAAGGAGGAGCTGCTTCTTCCGAAGGAAGAACTCAATCGCGTGTGGGTGCTGCGCAAGGTGCTGACGCCGTTGTCGCCAAGTGAGGCGATGGAGTTGCTGCTGTCCAAGATGAGCAAGACCAAGACGAACGGCGAGTTCCTCGCAGCAATGGCGGCGGGCAAGAGCTAATGGCGGTCTCGGCGGAGACCCCTGCACCAATTCACCTCAGAAAGCATGGCGCCAGGACGCGCCTCGCTTCACCGCATCTGTCGATCGTGATGCCCGTCTACAACGAGATGGCCACGATCGACGAAATCATTCCTCGTGTGCTCGCCATTCCCATTCCTGTCGAGCTGATCGTCGTCGACGACTGCTCGACGGATGGCACTCGAGCGCATCTCCAGGAGATGCAGCGAGAGCTCGGATTCACGCTGCTGCTTCAGGAGCGTAATCAGGGCAAGGGAGCCGCGCTGCGACGCGGGTTCTCTGCCGTCACCGGCAACATGGTGGCCATTCAGGACGCCGACCTCGAATACTCACCCGAGGAGCTTCCCGATCTCGCCGCACTCATCATCGAGGGACGCGCCGACGTCGTCTACGGCTCGCGCTTCCTTGGCCGTCATCGCGTGTTTCTGTTCACGCACTATTTGGGCAACCGCGTCCTGACGCTGCTGACCAACGTGCTCTACAACACGATGCTGACCGACATGGAGACCTGCTACAAGGTCATGCGACGCGAGGTCCTCAACGGACTCAACCTCGAGTCCAATGGCTTCGGCATCGAGCCGGAAATCACCGCCAAAATCTTCAAGCGCGGTTACCGCGTCTACGAAGTCCCCATCAGCTACGATGGGCGCACCTATGAAGAGGGCAAGAAAATCAGCTGGCGCGACGGCGTCGTCGCCCTCTGGGTCCTCTTGAAACATCGCTTCGGACAATAGAAAGTAGGGGCGACGGATGCGTCGGCCCTACGGGTCCTCCCCCCTCGAATACGCCAGCAAGATCGCAGCGACTACGTCAGTCCTGCTGATCCTGGCCCTGACGCTCGTCGTCCATCCCGACGCGACGTGGCTGCTGCGTGGCCTGACCGTTGTCGCGCTCGCCGCCGGCTGGTTTCCCTTTGTGCTGCCGTTTCGCGTTGCCGCACCGGCCGGGCAACCTATCTTCTGGCTGTTCGTCGCCGCGGTCTCACCGGCGTTGCTGCGCCTGGTGGCCGGCCGCGAAGGGCCGGTCCTCGACCTCGTCTGGATGGCCGGCCTTGCCGGTTCCCTGCTGCGCACCATGCAGTGGTCACGCTGGACGATGCCGTTTCCCTGGAATGTGCTGATTGGCGGCTGGACGCTCGCCCTGTCGCTGTCGTGGCCGGTGCTCGTCGCTCGCGAGATCGGCTTCCGCCTGTCCGGTTTTCACGATACCGGTGCGCTCAACTCGTGGTCGCTGATGCCGGCGCCGCAGGCCGCGGTCTGGATTCTGTACGTCGTGCTCGCACAGCTGATTGGCGCGCTCTGGTTCGAACGAGCCCGGGAGAAAACCGCGGAGGTGCGATCCCCAATCATGCTGAACGGCCTGTGGGCCGGCGCGACGGTCGCAAGCGTCGTCGCGGTCGTTCAGGGAACGATCAATATGGGTCTGCTCAGTACCGAGTTCTGGGCGTCGCTACGGCGGGCGACCGGAACGATGCTCGACGCCAATTCGTACGGCGCGTGCGCGGCACTTGCCGCGCCGATCGGCTTCCTCGGTGTGCGGGCGCTCGCGCCTCACGCACCCGCGGCCGCTGTCACCGTATTCGCGATCAATCTTGCGGGGATGTGGCTTTCGGGCTCGAGAACCGCGTTGCTCTGCGGTGCGATCGGCACGGCCGCCCTCGTCGTTGGTCTCTGGCGCGAGCGGCGCGTCTCTTCTACGCCGATGACGCGCGTCGCGATTTGGATTCCAGCAGGGTTGCTCGCCGTCCTGGCCATCGTGATGCTGACACCTGCCGCGAGTCCCATCGAGCGTGCCCTCGAGATTCCATCAGGGTGGGCGGGACTCAAGGAACTGTGGAATCGCGGGGGCTACGGACCGATCGCACTGCAGATGACACGCGAGCACCCGCTGACAGGGATTGGGGCGGGCAGCTATCGCATCATCGCGCCCGACTACGGCCGCGCGTTACTCAACGACGCGCTGCCTCCCGACAACGCGCAGAACTGGTGGCGTCATCAGATCGCCGAGCTTGGCGTGTTCGGGGGTGCGCTGATCATCGCGTTCTCAGTGCTCGTCGCGTGGCGGGTGATCGCCGGACGCGAACGCGATCCGGACGTCGCATCGGCATCAACCGTGCGCGGACTTCTGCTCGGTCTCGGTGTCACGTCGTTCTTCGGCATGCCGACGCAGAGTCCACTGGTGTTGTACTGGTTCCTGGCGCTCGTGGCGTGGTTCGCGTGGCTCGTACCCGATCCAACGCCGCGTCGTCCCTCGACGACGCTCGGGACGAGTGCGTCGACGTCGCCGGGGATACACGACGCGCACGCGCGTGAACCACGAATAGCGTGGATCGTCGCGGCTGCGCTGGCGGTCGCGTACGCGGCTGGACATGTGTGGCTTGCGGCCGGTCCACTGCATCCGGCACAGCGCGCGCAGCATGCGGGCCGCGACTACGTCGTCGGCGCATACCCACCAGAGCCTTTGCCGGAAGGCAACGAGTTCCGATGGACGGGACGCGAGGCGCGGTTCATCTGGGCGGCAAAGACGCGCTACATGGCAATCCGCCTCTGGGCTCACCACCCGGACATTGCGTCCAAGCCCGTTCACGTCACCGTGACCAGCCCATGCGGCGTGCTCTTCGACGAGGACCTTAAATCTGATGCCTCGATCAGCCTGGGGATGGTGCTTCCCGATGGTCAGCGCACCCTCGAGGCCACCGTGCGCGTCTCAAGAACGTGGTTGCCTGCAGATGCTGGTGAGCCTGATGACCGCCAGCTGGGCGTCGGGATTCTGGCTGATTTCTCGACGGATCCGGCCTTTGCCAAGAGTCAATTACGGGCTGTGAAGCTGTCCGGCTGTGGCGGTGGTATATAATTTCTTTTTCTACCAGCCCCGAAGGAGCAGACAGTGAAGGAAGGGATTCACCCGAACTACAAAGAGGTTGAGGTTCGCTGCGCGTGCGGCAACACCTTCAAGACGCGCTCGACGAAACCCGAGCTTCACCTCGAAATCTGCTCCAACTGCCACCCGTTCTTCACGGGCCGCCAGAAGCTGATCGACACGGAAGGCCGCGTCGAACGGTTCACGAAGAAGTTCGGGACGCAGACGTCGGAGCAGCGCAAGACCGCCGCAAAGGCGGTCAAGGTTGCAAAGGCCGCGACCAAGACCACCGGCGCGAAGAAGACCGCCGCGAAGAAGACCGCGACCGCCTAAAACAACAACGCCGGCTGCGCCGCCCGCGACTCGAGCTTCCGGTCGAGTCGCGCGAGGCGGTACTCAGCAGCTTGGCGCCTCGTCACATTCTCATCAACATCCAGCAAGCGGAGCGTAAAGTCGCGCGCCGACACGAAGTCGCGTCGCCGATGCTCGTGATGAACCGCGAGCGCCTCTGACGCTTCGCGCTCGATCGGCCGTGGACATTCGGTGAGGCCGAGCACACGCCGCCACGCATCGGCTGCATCGTCGTACTGACGTAGGCGACGAGCCACCATTGCGTAGGCGCGCAGTGCTTCAGCGCGAAGGTCTTCGTCGGCGTCGCCGAACTCGATCGCTCGCGCGAAGCTGGACTTGGCTTCCGCCATCATTCCACCACGCTCATACAGACGGCCCATGCCGAGCGCTTCACGCGCGCTGCGCGCGGCAGTGGGACCATCTTCGAGCAACTGCGCGGCGCGAGCCGTGACCAGCGCGAGCGACAGCAGGTCGAGACGATTGTGTTCGAGCACGGCGGCCAGCGGCCGCGGATCGCCGGCGTGCACGTAGCGGAAGTAGCGCGCAGGAATCTCGAACCCGGCGACGTCACCATCGCGCACGTAGCCGCACAATTGCTGTTCGAGAGTGCTCAATCGACACGAGGAAGGCGCGTCCTGCTGTTGATCGTTGTAGGGCACGTCCTTTTGGACGTGCCGCCACATACGGCGCGCCGGATGGAGCATGTCGATGTGCGGCATCTCGCCAAACGGCGAGGTCAGCCGATGCAAGGCAAAGCGCGTCTCGATTAATGGCACGTCGAATGACTTGCCGTTGTAGGTGACGACCGTTCCCGCATCCGCGCCGAGCTCGCCGACCGCTTCGAGCAGCGCACGCTCCGCTGTAAAGCTGGACAGAAAGAACTGCCGGATCCGGAACGTCCCCCCAGCGAACCAGCCACAGCCGACGAGGAACGCATACGTCCCCGCCCCACCAGCAATTCCCGTGGTCTCCAAATCGATGAACAGCAGACGGCTTCCGCACGAGCCGTTGGCGAGGAGCGACAGGCGCGGCCACATCCCATCCGAAGGGGGTAAGCCATCGGCAAGCGCCATCGACCCGTGACGATACCCTGGCACGTACATGCGATCGACGACGAGGTACCGCTGGCCGCTGCGCTCGTGCCACTCGCCGTCGAGCACCTCGGCAACGGCATCGCTGTCAGGGCAGACGTGGGGCGGGTCTTGTTCCTTAGACCCGCCGTGAACCTTGAGCCCGCCACCGATGACGCCGCGAAGACGATCAGAGAGCGTCGTCATGCGGAAAGTGCAGGCGCAGCGTCGGCACCTGCCGTGAGCGCTGTCGAAGGAGTCGAGTGAAGAAGCTCGAGGATGCGAAGCGCGACGCGCTTGGCCATCGGACCGGTGTTGCCTACCGGACCGACACAGGTGGGACACCCGCTCTGACACTCACATCCGGCGATGAGATCGTGCGTGCGACGGCGCAGTTCCTCGTCCATGCGGAACAGCGGCTCGCTGAAGCCAACTCCGCCCGGATAGTTGTCGTAGACAAAAATGCGCGGCTCGTCGGACACCGTCACGGGCTGCCCCATGCGGGTGAGGTCCGGCTGTTCGCCCTGTTCTCCGCTGCCAATCGATATGCCGATGTCGTGGCGATCACACATCAGCAAGAGCTGAGCGACCTGGCGCATCGCAAATGAGAGACCGACCACGCCGTCGCGGCGATCGTCGGCCGCATACGGCAATGCCGCCATCACCTCACGTGGGATAGTCAGCCAGTAGGCGGTCGTGTGCATCTCCTGCTCGGGAAGGTCGAGCTCGCCTGAGCCCACGTTCTCGTTCGTGTAGAACTTGATCTTCTTGAACCCGACTACTCGCGAGGACACGTGCACTTCTCCATGGCAGGAGTGTGGCGGGTCTTGCTGTGTAGACCCGCCGGAACCGCTGGCCCCGCCGGCAAACGTGTCGAGAACGGTGACCTTCGTGTACGTGATCGCGTCGGTGTAGTAGTCGCAGTCGATCTGACGCACGTAGGCCTTGCGCCCTTCGAAATCCAGCTTCTCTACCTGATACAACGCGGCCTCGACGATGTAGATCGCTTTCTCATGCAGTGTGGACGGCCCGCTGTTGAAGCTGGTCTCACCGATGACATCGGCGTCGTGTGTCGTATCAACGACGACGAAGTTGTCCGACGAGATCGAACGCAGGCTCACCGCGTCCGCTGGATAAGACTCGTTCGTCCATTGCCACACGCCGTCTTCGTGCGCGCCTTCGGCGCGTTGGCTGTCCATCGAGCCCGCGGCACGATGAACGAAGCCGCCCTCCTCCAACACGCCAAGCACTTCCTGGAGATTGTGGCGGCCGTACTCTTCGGACGTCGTGAACGGCAGCTCGAACGCCGCGCACTTCACGTGATCGACGAGGATGTGCAGGTTGTCGGGATTGATCAACGCGTGCTCGGGCGATGCGTCGAAGAAATACGACGGATTCCGCACGATGTACTGATCGAGTGGTGCACTGCTTGCGACGAGAACCGCCGCCGAGCGTCCGCTGCGACGGCCCGCACGGCCGGCGCGTTGCCACGTCGCAGCGATGGTGCCGGGATAACCAGCCATCACGCAGGCGTCGAGCGCCCCGATATCGATGCCGAGTTCGAGGGCGTTCGTCGAGACCACGGCTCGCACCGTGCCTTCACGCAAACCCTTTTCGATCTCGCGCCGGCGCTGCGGCAAGTACCCGCCGCGATATCCGCGAATCTGTTCGTCCGTCCCCGGCGGTCCACCGAAATCGTCCTTGAGATACGTCGTGAGGATTTCGGTCGCCAGGCGACTCTGCGCGAACACGATCGTCTGCAGCTTGCGCTTCAGGAACTCGGTTGCGAGGCGCCGCGTTTCGGCCAGATACGAACGACGGATGCCAAGCTGCGCGTTGACGACCGGCGGGTTCACGAAGAGAAAGAACTTCTCGCCACGCGGAGCGCCACTCTCCGAGACCAGCTCGAAGGGCTGCTCCACCAACGCCTCGGCCAGTTCACGAGGATTGGCAATCGTCGCCGAGGAACACACGAACGTCGGCGTCGATCCGTAGTGTCGGCATATGCGTCGCAGCCGCCGCAGCACGTTCGTCAGATGACTGCCGAACACACCGCGGTACGCATGCAGTTCATCGATGACGACGTAGCGAAGATTCTCGAACAGCTTCGCCCATCGTGGATGATGCGGCAGAATCCCGGAGTGAATCATGTCCGGGTTGCTCAACACGATGTGCGCACGGCCGCGAATGGCGCGTCTCGCATCCTGCGGCGTGTCGCCATCGTAGGTGAACACACCGATCTCGAGATCGTTCCGTCGTGACAAATGATCCGACAAGTCATGCAGCTCGGCGAGCTGGTCCTGCGCGAGCGCCTTCGTCGGGAACAGATAGAGCGCCCGCGCTGACGGGTCTCGCAGAATCGTGCTCAACACCGGCGCGTTGTAGCAGAGCGTCTTGCCCGACGCGGTCGGGGTCGTCACAACCACATGACGTCCGGCGAGCGCGTGCTCGATAGCGAGTGCCTGATGCGTATAGACCTGATCGACCCCGCGCTGGCGAAGCACGTCGCACAGACGCGGATCGAGAGCGTCGCCAAACGGCGCGTAACGCGCCTCCAGCGGCGGCAGACGACGGATTGTGGTGATCCAACCGTCAGGGTTGTCGGCGCGATCCGGGACTCCTCCGGTGAGGCGATCGAGCGCGGCGCTCAGTGCCTGATCGTGCGCGGGATCGGTGCGTCGCGCCGGAAACATGGCTGACGATCATAAGGCGAAAGCCAGGGGGCTTCAACGAGTTTTCGCCGCGGTCCAGACCTCGAGCTCGGCGATCGTCCAGGGCGCGTCGTTGCCGCCCGAGGCCGCGCGCATGCGGACGTAGCGCGCCTGGCGAGGCGGGAAGTCCACAACGATGCGCATACGTGTGGGGTCTTCCATCGCCGCAAGAATGGCTCGATCGAGCACGGTCCCGCTCCACGCAGGGGTCCACGACGTCCCGTCTTCCGATGTCTCCACGGCCAGCGCGCTTGGAAACAACCATGATTGGGTTCCGAGATCGTTCACGACAGCGCCCACCGTGTGCACGTCGCCGAGATCGATCGTCAATGCCTGCCGCTCATCCCAGAGCCCGCACTGCCAGACCGAGGTCTCATCACGGTCCATCACCTTCGACAACAGTTCAGACGAACATTGCGATCGCAAGTCGCGCAGCGGTAGCTGTTGTCCAGCCGGGCGAGGAAGTCCAGCGCCATGACGAGCTGGCACACGATAGACGACGCGCGCGTGGTCGCTGGCCACTCGAGTGACGCCGGGCTGTTGCTCGATCAACGCACGCAATCGCAGCGCATCCTGCGCCACGACGACGTGCAGATCGCCCAGACGCAGAAACGGCGTGAGCATCGCGTCCGATTCCGCGCGGGCGGCGCCGACGAGCGCGGTGTAGTAGCTCGGCCCCCAACCGCTGTAACCGTTCACCGCCCTCCAGTCACCGGCAACCGCTCTGAACACTGAGTGGATATCGCCGAAGGTCGGCTCGGGTGGCGCTTCGAGCACGGTCGTGCCTGCGAGGCGATCTGCTCCCGGGACCGTCGTCGGCAATTCGGCGGCGCGAATGCGATCGATCCATCCGTCGCTCAACACGGCGAGGCCGACGATCGCCAGCGCGACCGCCATCGTCCGTCGCGATTGCCCGCGTGTGAACTCTGATACGACCAGTCCGGCCAGGGCCGACAAACAGATCGTTGTCATCAGCCAGAAACGCGCCGGGACGCGCAGAGCATCCACACCCGGGAGTGACATGAGGAGGTGATACGGCCCTGGAATCCCCGGGTCACCCATGAACGTCATCATCGGGCCGAGCGCCAGCGCCCACGTCACGATTGCAGCCACCAGGTAGAAGCACATCGTGCGCGACTGACGCACCATCGCGCGCACACCTGGCGAGAGGGCCAGCGCGACGAGCACGGTGAGCGTCACGATCTGAATCGGCTTGCGCAACGTCGAAGCCTGGACCCGTAGCGGTCCGAGATCAAACATGAACGGCCCCGACACGAGCAGCACGAGAATGACGATCGTGTAGACCGCAGCAATGAACAACATGACGCGCCTGAACCACGTCACGACTGTTCCACTGCGGATCGACTCGGAGCGCGACGACCGCACGACCATGCCGACGAGCCCGATCATCGACAGCAGCAACAGCGCGACGCCGGGAAACAACTCGCCCTCGGGTCCGCACTTCACACGCACCCAGCCCCAGAACGTGAGCAGCGGCGGTGCGCACAGCAGGCCGGCGATGTCGGCGCTGAAGCCGCGAATCTCCCAGTAGCCGCGCACGAAGCCAAACTGACTGTGCACGCTCGTGTACCTGTAGAGCACGGGGGCGAGCGGCAAGACCGCGATGATCGTCGCGAGCGCGATCATCCCGAGCGCGTGCCACTTCCGGCTCACGATCACAAACCATAGCGCCCACAGACCGACGAGCACTGAGAACATCACCAGCGCATATCCGTTCGCCGCGCCTTGAAGCACCCATGCCGCGCCATACAGCACAAGCCAGCGTCGTTGTCCGCTCTCGATGTACGCGTGCAGGCCGAGCAGCGCCAACGGCGCCCAGAATGTCGCGAGCATCTGAATGTGCGGCAGCTGTGAGATGCGATACGGCGCAAACGCAAAGGCGAGACCGGCGACGAACGCCCCCGCCGCGCTGCCGGTCAGGCGATAGACGAGCGCATACATCGCCATCGCGCACAGCGGAAACGTCAGCAGCAGGACCAGGTTGTAGGTGATGACGAGATTGCCGGTCAGCCAGTAGATCGGCGAGGCAATGACGCTGACTCCGAGCAAGTGCTCCGAAAACGTGAGGGTGTCGCGCGTCGGATAGAAGATCGGGAACTGATACCACGCGTCGGTCAACGGCACGTGCGTCGCGTTCCACTTGAGGATTGCAGCGGTCAGCAGCGGGTCGCCCGGATCGTTCGCGATCGTCGAGCCCAGATGGGTCAGCACGTCTCGGCCGATGACGATTGTGATGATGGTGTAGACCAGCAGGCTCAAGGCAGCCGCCGGCACCCAGGCTCTTTTCAACGCCGCTCCATCCTGATTCCTCTAATTCCTGAGTCCCGCTTCCTGATTCCTGATTCCTGAGTGGTTATGGTAGCGTGCCAGAGCACATGTCTCACGCCAATCACGTCGATCGACGTCATACGCAGACCCAGGAGCGCTACGCCGCCGACGATCTCGAGACAATGCAGGAGGCGCGCCGCTATAGCGCGCACCTGTTCAACCTGTTTCGCGCGCACCTTGGCAAGCGGGTGCTCGAAGTCGGGTCGGGCATCGGCACGATGACACGGCCACTGGCCGATGCCGCCGACCTGGTGGTGGGTCTCGAGCCCAACGCCAATTGCGTCGGCCGGCTCGAGGATGCGATGCGCGGGCACCCGCGATTCGTGCTGCACGCCTGCCATCTCGAGGAGTGCGATCGCGCCGAGTTGGCGAACCATCGCTTCGATACGGTGGTGTGCGTGAACGTCCTGGAGCACATCGAAGACGATGCCGGCGCGCTGCGAACGTTCAAGGACGTCTTGATTCCGAACGGACGTGTGCTGATTTTCGTCCCGGCCGTGCAAGCGGCGTACGGACCGCTCGACGCCGAACTCGGCCACCACCGACGCTACTCGAAGCCGACCCTGGCGAAAGCGTTCCGCGACGCCGGACTCGACCTCGTGGCGCTGCGGTACACGAATCCGATCGGCTTGCTCGGATGGATGTACAACGCCCACATCAGCAAGTCCACCGCGCACAGCCTCACGCAGGTGAAGCTGTTCGAAACGCTGATCGCGCCGTGGGCGCTCCCGCTCGAGCGGCTCATCACGCCGCCAATCGGCTTGTCACTGATTGCGGTCGGACAGAAGAGATAGGCCGCGTGGCGGCAGGCACCGCACCGACAGGCGTCAGAGGGCTAGCACCGGCGGTCGTCAGTCGTCTTGCACCGACGAGCGTCAGTCTCTTGCACCAACTTGGTCTCGCACCTTGGCGAAGTCGATATCGCGCTCCAGACGCCACCTGGTGAATTCCGGCAGGCGCCGCATCGGCAGCGCCAGGTGCTCGCGGGCATGCGCGACGTCGCCACGCAGCGCGTACACCGCAGCGATGTAATAGCGCGTCGCCGGATCATCGGCACCGGCCGCGACACGACGCGCGTGCGCCTGAATCGCCAGATCGCCAAAGCGAATCGATTCGGCCTCTTCGCCGCGCGCGTGATGCACCGCGCTGATCTTCTGATGCAGTTCGATCACCGTGCGTTCGCGCAGCGCGTGATCGCTCGTGTTCAGCCACTCCAGCTCTCGCCGGAACTCGGCGTACGCCGCATCATATTTGCCGCGCAGATAGTGAACGTAGCCCAACCGCTCATGCGCGCCGACGATCAGCAAGCCCTCGGTGCCCGACATCGCCCGCTCTTGAAGCTCGATCGCGTGACGCGCTGACTCCTCCGCGGCGTCGAGATTGCCACTGAGCGCTTCGAGCATCGAGAGCTGCAGATACGTGTACCCTGCCTCGGGATTGAGCGCGAGCGCGGCGCGCAGCTCGGCGATCCCCTCGGGGACCAGTCCCTTCCAGAGCCAATACGCGCGGGCCAGCGTTTGATGCGCATCCGCGTTGTCGGGCTCGATCTCGATCGCCCGGCGCAACGAGGCAAGACCCTCGTCGAGCTTTCCTGACCCAGTCAGGGCAGTCCCCAGCCAGACGTGCGCATTGACCAGCGACGGGTTGAGGCCAATCGCGCGACGCAGCGGATCGATCGCCTTTTCGAGCAGCGTCGGCATCCCGAGGAAGTTGCCCTTCAACGTATTCGCGCCACCCAGGGCCGCCCACGCCGAGGCGTACTTCGGGTCGAGCTGCACGGCGCGCTCGAACAGCGCGATCGCGCGGTCGATCGCGTCGCGGCCGGCGGTGCGCATGTTGAGCACGCCACGCGAATACGCCTCGAACGCTTCGACGGACGAGGTCTCATCGCGCTCGATCGCGTCTGCCTCGGCCTTTCCCAGCTTGACGTTCAAGCTCCGGCTCAAATCGAAGACGATGCGGTCCTGCAGCTCGAAGATCTCGTCGACGCGACCGTCGATCTTCACCGTGCGCAGCAACGTGCCGTTCAGGACTTCGACCAACTGCGACGTGATGCGAATGCGATCGCCGATGCGTTGATACGCACCCGAGACGACCCACCAGGCGCCGAGTCGCCGGCCGATCTCAATCGCCAGGCTATCGCCGCTTCGACCGGTCTCCGCTTCGACGTTCTTCAATTGCTCGAACACCTGCGCGCGACCGATCACCGTGACGTCGCGGACGTTCCTCAGATCGGAGGTCACCGTCTCGGCGATACCGGTGCCGATCCAGTCATCAGCCGCATCGCCGGTCACGTTCGAAAACGTCAGCACGGCAATCGTTCGCTCGCCGGTTTCTACATGCGCAGCCGGCCGCACGCCTGTCGTCGACGCGCCGGTCTCGAGCCGTCGAGTGGCGTGACGAAGCGCGTTGTACATGTCGCGCGCGGCGTTGTATCGCGACACTGGCGCCTTTTGCAGCGCGCGGCCGACGATGTGCTCCACGTCGAGCGGGATATCTGGATTGACCAGACGGACCGACGGTGGATCTTGTCGAAGAATCTGATCGAAGACAGCTGCGAGGGTGTTGCCGCGGAATGGCAGCGTCGCGGTCAGCATCTCGTACAGCACGACACCGAGGCCCCAGAGATCGACGCGGTGATCGACCGCATCACCGCGCAGCTGCTCTGGCGCCATGTAGGCGATGGTGCCGAGCACCATGCCCGGCGCGGTGACGAGGATGTCGGGCCGCGTCTGCAGCGTCGCTTCCACAGACGAGGGGACCTCCATCTTCGCCAAACCGAAGTCGAGGACCTTCACGAGCCCGCGACGCGTCTGAATCAGGTTGGCGCTCTTGATGTCGCGATGAGTCACGCCGCGACTGTGCGCTTCGTCGAGGGCGTCGGCGACCTGCGCAGCGATGTCGAGAGACTCGGAGACCGGTATCGGTCCACGCGAAATGCGGTCCGAGATCAGTTCTCCGTCGACATACTCCATCGCGATGAACATGGCATCGCCGTGTTCGACCAGGTCATAGGTGACCGCGATGTTCGGTGACTGAAGGAGCGACGCAGCCTGCGCCTCTCGGAAGAGCCGCGCCCGGCTGTCGGAGTCGCGACGACGATCCGGCGGCAGGAACTTCAGTGCGACCTGCCGCCCGAGGCGCCGGTCGTCGGCGACGTAGACCTCGCCCATCCCGCCAGAACCGAGTCGTGGGCCGATGTGATACTGCAGGATGGAGGTGCCCGTCAGGGCCGCCGTACTACTCACGCTGCTCTCATTCTATTTGCCTTACGCTACTGGCCACTGATGACTGTCAGTTCCCCTAACGCACGCGCGACCGACGCGAAGCTCGTCCGGCGGCTGGGACTATGGCCTTCGATTGGCCTGGTCATCGGCATCACCATCGGTTCGGGCATCTTCCGTACGCCTGCGGTGATCGCGACCCGTGTACCTGATCCGACGCTGATGCTGGCGGTTTGGGTTCTTGGCGGACTGATCTCGCTCTGCGGGGCGTTGTCGGTGGCCGAATTGGCCGCGTCCTTGCCTCAAACCGGCGGCTGGTACGTCTATCTCCGCGCCGCGTGGGGGCGCCTGGCCGGCTTCCTGTTCGGGTGGTCCGAGCTGGTGCTGATTCGCGCCTCGGCGACGGGTGCGGTTGCCACCGTGTTCAGCGAGTATTTGCAGCGCTCGTTCGGCTTTGCACCGCTCCCGACGCGCACCAACATCATCGCAGCGGTGACGATCGTGTTCTCCGCGATCGTCAACATTCGTGGCGCGCAGGTCGGGGCAGCGTTCACCACCGTGTCTACGGTGACCAAGTTCGGCGCGCTCGCCGCGCTGACACTGCTCGCCTTCCTGCTCGGCGAGCCAGACGCAGCCGCGACACACTTCACGACATCAGCCGGCACCGTCCAGCCGGGCCTGTTCGGACTAGCCATCATCTCCGTGCTGTATGCCTACGATGGGTTTGCCGATGTGGCGTTCGCCGCTGGCGAGGTGACAGATCCGCAGCGCACGTTGCCGCGCGCCATCATCGGCGGCACGGTGGCCATCATCGCCATCTATCTCGCGGCGAACCTCGCCTACCTCTATGTGAATCCCATCGATCGACTTGCGCAGTCGCCGCTGATCGCGGCGGACACGATGCAGGTGATCGTTGGCCGCGTTGGCGTCGCGTTCGTATCGGTCGTTGTCACCGTGTCCACCTTTGGCGCGCTGATTGGCATCATGCTGACAGCGCCGCGGGTGTTTTTCGCGATGGCAGACGAAGGCCTGTTCTTCCCCGTCATGGCGCGCGTGCACCCGCGTTACCACACGCCCTACGTCGCCATCTCACTCGCCGCAATGCTGGGCGTCGCGTTCGTCCTGACGAGAACGTTCGAGCAACTCAGCGACACCTTCGTGCTCTCAATCTGGCCGTTCTATGGACTGGCCGTTGCTGGTCTCTACAGACTGCGCCGTCGAACCGATTTGTCACGCCCGTACGAAGTGCCCGGCTATCCAGTACTGCCCGCGGTCTTCATTGCCGGCGTCGCGTATCTGGTCGGCAATGCACTGGTGACTGACCCGGTGTGGACCAGCGTCACATTCGCGATAGTGCTCGCCGGAGTGCCGGTCTATTCCGTATTCTTCGCGACAAAGAACACGAAGACTTAACCCAGAGATCTCAGCGGTCTCCGCGTTTTGTATTTTCTCTGTGATCGCTGTGGGCTCTGTGTTTCAGATCGTACTGATAGAGTTCCCGAGATGGCACACTCATTCAGGTCCAGGCTCCGAGCGGGTGAGACGCTCTTCGCCCCGTTGATGACGCTCAACTCTCCCGCCGTCGCCGAACTCATGGCCGAAGCCGGATTCGATTGGCTGTTCATCGACGCCGAGCACTCGACGCTCGACACCTCGCAGATGCAGTCGCTGCTGCAAGCGGCGGGATCGACGCCGTGCGTCATTCGCCTCACGTCTGGCGACGATGTGCCGATCAAGAAGGCGCTCGACATCGGTGCGGATGGGATCATCGTGCCGCAGGTCAACTCGGCGGATCAGGCGCGCCGCATCGTGCAATCGGCGAAGTACGCGCCGATCGGTCAGCGCGGACTCGGCATTGCGCGCGCACATCGCTATGGCCTGAAGGTCCGCGAATACATGCAGAGCGCGAACGAGGACACGGCGGTGATCGTTCAGGCCGAGCACCGCGATGCGGTCGCTGAGATCGAGGCGATCGTGCGTGTCGAAGGTGTCGATGGCGTGTTGATCGGGCCCTACGATCTCTCGGCGAGCCTGGGACTACCAGGCGCAGTGGATCACCCAGACGTGCGCGCTGCGATCGAACGCGTGCGAACGGCGTGTCAGGCGGTGGGCTTGCCGCTCGGCATCTTCGGCCTCACCGCAGACGCCGTGCGCCCCTACATCGACAAAGGGTTCACGATGATCGTGGCGGGCGTGGATACGATGCTGCTCGGGAGCGCTGCGACTGCCCTCGTCGCTGCGCTACGCTCGTCTACGACCCTCCCCCGATAATCGCCGCAATTACCCGCTTCCGATAATTGCGGCCGCAATGGCTTGCCAAACGGCGGTTTCGCCGACAGGGATGCGCAGCGCCTGCTCAATGATCAGCACGAGACCGCCCCAGACGTACGCCTGATGCACACGGCGCCGTGAGACGACGTCGTAGAGAATCGCCGACAGCAGAAACACGTCGGTCGCGGGGAGGTAACTCCAGGTCGAAGTCCGCAGAAACTCGAACGGCAGTCGCGCGACAGCGGCATCGAGAATACCGATCGTGGCAAGCAGCATCAGCCGCTTGTGTGTCTGTGAATCGCGGCGCCGCGCGATCGCAGTACCGACGAACCCCGCAAACGCCATCATCGACAAGAGCGGCGTCGTGAGAAACGCTTGCGCCTCTTGGACAAAGCCGTCATCCACCTGACGACGCATCGACCAGATGCCGGCGGTCGTGCCAACGACGACCATCACCACGGCGAGTGCTGCCATCACCCACCCGAGACGGCGATGAACATTCGCCCGTCGCACCGCTACCAGCGAGGTCTGTGCGAGGAAGAGCGCGATCCACGCCGTGAACAGGACGCCGTGCACGATGAGATACGTAGGCAGCGGCGTGGACTCGTAGTTCGCGCGCAGGAAGAACGTCGGCGAGAAGCCGATGAAGACGACCACCGCCGCGGCGATCGCCATGCCCGTGTAGAACTGCCGGTCGTAGCGAGCACCAATTGGACGCACGAGGGCTGGCGCTTCGACGGTCATGAGCGAATGATATCTTCCAGAGGTACTGATGCGCATTCCGTCGCGCGTGCTCGACATCGAGCTGCCGCCTTTCGATCCGCTCAACGTGCGCGCCGCGGAGCTGCGCGCACAGGGACATCACGTCATTTCGCTCGGGCAGGCGCTGCCCTTCTTTCCTCCGCCGCCCTCTGTGCTTCGCGCGGCAGAAGCCGCGCTCCACGCGCGCGACGTGCACCTCTATTCAACGGACCCGGGGCGTCCAAAGTTACGGTCGTTGCTCGCCGAACGGCTGGCTGAGTTCGGAATTTCGTGCGGCTTCGAGGATTTGGTCATCACCGCCGGCGCGAATCATGCCTTCGCCACGGCGTTGACGACGCTCGTGAACCCGGGCGATGAGGTGGTTCTGCCCGCGCCATATTTCACGAATCATCAGATGCAGGTCCAGGCGTCGGGTGCCGTCGCGGTCGAGGCGCCGCTGGCAGATCAGCGGACGTACTGCCTCACCTGGAACGACATCGCCCCGGCGCTGACGCCGCGTACGCGCGCCGTGGTCCTCTGCAATCCGAGCAATCCTACCGGTGCACCGGTCTCCGCCGAGCACGGCACACGCATCGTTCGGGAACTCGCGAGCCGCGACATCCTCGTCATCAGCGACGAGACCTACATGCAGTTCGTCTACGACGGCGATCACTGGAGCGCGGCATCGGTTCCCGACTGGCGGCGCAATGTCGTCGTGATCGGCACCTTCTCGAAGTCATTCGCGATGATGGGATGGCGCGTCGGATTCGTGCTTGCCGATCGCTCGGTGTGCGAACAGGCGACAAAAATTCAGGACGCGATGATTATCTGCGCGCCGACGATTTCGCAGATGGCGGCTGAGAGCGCGGTTCGAGACGACTGGTCGTACGCGACGCAGTTTCATCCCGAGTTCGTGCGCCGTCGTCAGCTCGTCGCCGAACGTCTCGCGGCAATACCGAAGGTGTCGTGGTCGCCGACGGGCGGCGGCTTCTTCGCCTTTGCGCGCGTCGACGGATGCACGGACTCGACGGCGCTCGCCAACCGTCTGCTGGACAAGGCGCACGTCGTCACGATTCCTGGAGCCGCGTTTGGCCGGAGCGGCGAAGGGTGTGTGCGACTCTCGTTCGGGTCGGTGTCGAGCGAAGATCTCGTCGAAGCGCTCAACCGGCTCGAGTACGTCTTCTAGCTAGAACGCTCGACTCTGACAGCCGTCCACGACGATCGACGTACCGCTGATCCAACTGGCGCGCGGTGAGGCAAGGAACGCGACGACATCGCCGACTTCCTCGGCGCGGCCGAATCGGCCGAACGGCAGCTCGCGCTTGACGAACTCGGCGATGGCTGTCGGATTCTCCTGCTGCCGCTTCCACCACGATCCACCCTCGAACAGAATCGATCCAGGCGAAACGCTGTTGACGCGGATGTTGGCAGAGGCGAGTTGTTGCGCCAGCGATTTCGCGAGGCTGATCTCGGCCGCTTTGATCGCGTTGTAGGTCATACGTCCGCCAGCCTCTCGGCCAAACACGGACGCAATGATGATGATCGCGCCACCGCCGCGCCGCGTCATGTGGGGCACTGCCAGACGAGAAGCACGCACCGCGGGCAACAGCGTCTGATCGAAAGCTTCCTGCCATTCGGCGTCCGACGTTTCGAGCAGTCCGCCGCCACGCCCGAGACCAATGTTATTGACGAGCACGTCGAGACCACCGAAGCGCTGGACGGTGTCATCGATCACGCGCTGCACACCCACTGCCTGAGTGAGATCTGCACGCACGGCGAGCACGCGATCGTCACCACCGGCTATGCTCGCCACCTCTCGTGCAGCCCCAAGCAGCGTCGCCTCAGTGCGCCCGCAGAGTGTGATCTGACAGCCTTCCGCCGCCAATGCTTTCGCACTGGCCAGGCCGAGACCGCGACTTGATCCAGTGATGATCGCGACTTTATCCCTCAGTCCGAGATCCATTGGTAGTGCATCATATAAAATCAGTTAGGGCGCCATGCAGTTGACTCCAGGCGCGACCCGAGGGGTTCAACTCGATGCGCATCGGCATCCCGGCCGAAACCAGTCCGGGCGAGACACGTGTGGCGGCCACCGCGGAAACGGTGAAGAAATTCACCGCCGGTGGCCGCCACTCCATCCTGGTCCAAAAGGGCGCCGGCAGCGGCGCCAGCATTCCTGATTCCGAATTCATCGCCGCCGGCGCAACGATCGGCTGCGCCGCCGACGTTTACGGCCAATCCGACATCGTGCTCAAGGTCGCGCGGCCTGAGCCCTCGGAACTGCCGCAATTGCGCCGAGGAAGCATCCTCGTCGGCCTGCTCTCGCCGCACGAGGATCTGTCGGAGCTCGCCGCGACTGGCGTCACCGCGTTTGCCATGGAACGGCTGCCGCGCATCACGCGCGCGCAGACCATGGACGTGCTGTCGTCCCAGGCCAACATCGCCGGCTACAAAGCCGTCATCGTCGGCGCCTACGAGTACGGCCGCTTCATGCCGATGCTGATGACCGCGGCTGGCACCGTGAAGGCCGCACGCGTCCTGGTGCTCGGCGCCGGCGTCGCGGGACTCCAGGCGATCGCCACCGCAAAGCGGCTCGGAGCGGTCATCGAAGCCTTCGACGTACGGCCCGACGTGAAGGAGCAGGTCGAATCGCTGGGCGCGAAGTTCGTCGAGGTCGCGCTCTCGGACGAAGAGCGTCAGGCTCAGGCCAGCGCCGGCGGCTACGCGCGCGAGATGAGCGACGACTACAGACGCCGGCAGTCGGCGCTCATTGCCGAACGCGCCAAGGCCGCCGACATCGTGATCACGACGGCGCTGATTCCGGGTCGCCCGGCTCCAGTTCTCGTGCCTGAAGAAACCGTCAAAGGCATGAAGCCCGGCTCGGTCATCGTCGATCTCGCAGTGCGCCAGGGCGGCAATTGCCCGCTGAGCGTCAAGGACGAGACCGTCGTCCGTCACAACGTGAAGATCGTCGCACCGTCGAATCTTCCCGCCTCGTTGGCCGCCGATGCGAGCGCGCTGTATGCACGCAATCTGCTGAATTTCACGGCCCTACTGGCCGATCCCAAAACCGGTGCCTTGACGATGGACCGGTCGGACGAGATTGTTGCGGCCACGCTCGTCTGCATCGACGGCGCGGTTGTGCAACGCTGACATGACTCGTGTATGGGACCTGTTCGCTCTTCTCTGTTCTCGCTGCTCGGTTCGTGTTCGGGTTCACGTTCTCGAACGACGAACGCCGCGCGAACGTTCGAACGCCCGAACCGAATATGAACACGAACCAGGAACACAGAACCTGGAAGCGTGAACGACGATTAGCTATAGGGAGCTGACGTGGCCCACGGAATCACGGTTGATCCTCTCATCACGAATCTGATGGTCTTTGTGCTGGCCATCTTCGTCGGCTATCACGTCGTCTGGCACGTGACGCCCGCGCTGCATACGCCGCTGATGAGCGTCACCAACGCCATCAGCTCGGTGATCATCGTCGGCGCGATCCTCGCCGCTGGATCCGGAGTGATCGATCGCGGCAGCATCCTCGGAGCGGCGGCCGTTGCGCTCGTCGCCATCAACACGTTCGGCGGATTTCTCGTGACCGAACGGATGCTGGAGATGTTCAAGAAGAAGGACACCAGGGGCGGCAAGAAGTGATCGATACCTTGTCCCCCAACGTCATCGCGCTCATCTATCTCGTGGCGAGTGTGCTGTTCATCCTCGCCCTCAAAGGTCTCTCCAGCCCGCTCTCGGCTCGCCGCGGCAATCGTTTCGGCATCGCCGGGATGACCATCGCCGTCGCCACAACCCTGATCATTACCCGCCGCGTCGATCTGACCCTGGTCGCGCTGGCCGTCGGCGGCATCGTCGGATGGCTGGTTGCGAGGCGCGTCGAGATGACGCAGATGCCCGAGCTCGTCGCGGCGATGCACTCGCTGGTTGGCCTCGCGGCGGTGCTCATCGCGATCGCGGTCGTCAACAATCCTGGGGCATTCGGCATCACGGATCCCGTTCCCGCCGGCAATCGCGTCGAGCTGTTCATCGGCACGTTCGTCGGCGCGATGACGTTCTCCGGATCAGTGATCGCGTTCGGCAAGCTGGCTGGGCTCGGCAAGATGCTGCGGCTGTTCTCGAGCGCGCCAGTAGTGTTCAAGGGTCAACACATCCTCAACTTGATCATGGCGATCGTCATGATCGCGTTCGGCTTGCTCTTCGTCGTGGCTGCGCCCGGGACTCACTGGCCACCGTTCATCATCATGACGGTGATCGCCTTCGTCCTCGGCGTGCTGATCATCATCCCGATCGGCGGCGCCGACATGCCGGTCGTCATCTCGATGTTGAACAGCTACTCAGGCTGGGCGGCCTCCGGCATCGGCTTCTCGCTGAACAACCCACTGCTCATCGTCGCCGGATCGCTGGTCGGATCGTCAGGCGCGATCCTGTCCTACATCATGTGCAAGGCGATGAACCGCTCGTTCATCAGCGTCATCCTCGGTGGATTCGGCGCTGCTGAAGGCACCACAGCCGCGGCCGAACAGAAGCAGGTGAAGTCGGGGTCAGCGGAGGACGTCGCGTTCCTGCTCGGCAACGCGGAGAACGTCATCATCATTCCGGGATACGGTCTTGCCGTCGCACGCGCGCAGCACGCGGTGAAGGAGATGGCGCAAAAGCTGATCGCCAAGGGCATCAACGTTCGCTACGCCATCCATCCAGTCGCCGGCCGCATGCCTGGCCACATGAACGTGCTGCTCGCCGAAGCGGAAGTGCCGTATGACCAGGTCGCCGAGATGGAAGACATCAACGGCGATTTCGGTGCTGCTGACATCGCCTTCGTCCTCGGCGCGAATGACGTCGTCAATCCACTCGCCGAACAGAAAGGCAGCCCGATCTACGGGATGCCCATCCTCGAAGCGCACAAAGCGCGCACCGTCGTCGTCAACAAGCGCTCGATGGCATCGGGCTACGCTGGCATCGACAATCCGCTCTTCTACCTGGACAAGACGATGATGGTATTCGGCGACGCGAAGAAGGTCGTCGAGGACATCGTCAAGGCGATCGAGTAGCACCGACGAGCGTCAGCTCGGTCGCAGACAAGGCTCTATACTGGGATTTGAGCGGGTTGCCAGATGTCATCGGTTCCGCCGCCCCTACCGTGGTTACCGCAGTCCCTCGCTGGAATCAGCCGCGTCCACCGGACAGACTCGACAGTTCGCATAGCCGTAGTGATGAGCGGTGGCGGACTGCGCGGCGCAGGGCATATCGGAGTCCTTCAGCAGCTCGTCACTAACGGCATTCCCATCGATGTGATCGTTGGCTCGAGCGCGGGCGCAGTCGTCGCCGCTTACTATGCCGCGGTCGGACTCACGCTCGATGAACTGATCAGCGATGCGCGGACATTTCGTGGCCGTCATCTGCTCGCCCACAGTCTGAACATTCGCTTCGGACGTCGGCTCGATCGGATTCTCGGCAGCGCAAGTGGAGTCATTCCCTCGCGTCTCGAGCAACTCGAAGGGGCGACGTTCGACCGGCTGCATCACGGTGTTCGAAGCATCGGCATCGTGTGCCACGACCTGACGAGCGGTCGACCACGCTGCTTCTCGACCGGATGCAGTGATGGTGTTCGCGTGAGCGACGTCGTCCGCGCAAGCGCATCGATTCCTGGTCTGTTCCCGGCGGTCCGGGTGGAGTCCGATCACGAACGGCTGTTGCTGACGGACGGAGGGATCAGCGATTGCCTGCCGATCGCATTTGCGCAGTCTGCACCGTTATCAGCCACGCATCTGATCGTGTCGGACTGTCGTTGGCTCGCGCCGACGGCCCCCGAGAGTAGCGATCGAGTGATCTATGTGAGGCCGCGGCTTTCGACGACCGGAACACTGTGGGCACCTTCTGCCACTTTGGTCGCGGCAGTCCGTCATGGCGCCGCCGCAGTCACCGAGGAAATTGTGGACCGCGCCCGAAGCTGGCGCAGCACTCTTGCCACGGGCGACTATCGCTCGTCGGTGCAATCGTACTAACGCTTGTCGGTGCAAGCCTGATACTTGTTGGTGCAAGCCTGATATTTGTTGGTGCGAGCCTGATGCTTGTCGGTGCAAACCTGATTCTTGTCGGGCGAGCGTGATTCTTGTCGGTGCGAGCCCGCACCGTCACGCGTCAGCCCCTCGCACCGTCACGCGTAAGAGCCCCTTGCACCGACATGCGTTAGACCCTTTGCACCGACACGCCTGTCAGGCGACACTCCGTCACAGCGATCGAGTAGGCTAGGCGACGCGAAGATCCTGCGCTGGAGGACACGATGGCCAAGACGAAGAAGAAGGTGAAGCGGCCTTCGACGGCCCGGAAGACGAAACGGCCCGCGAAGAAGCCCGTCCGGGTCTCCTGGCTTGCGAAGGGCTACCCCGTGTTGTCGCCGGTCACCGTGCTCGACGATTGCGCGCGCGCGATCGATTGGTACAAGAAAGTGCTCGGCGCCAAGCAACGGCTCCGCTTTGACATGCCCGGCGGCACGGTCGCGCACTGCGAGCTCGGGTTCGGCGACGCGGTGATGATGATGGGCAGCCCGATGCCGCCCCAGTTCCCGCCCAAGAAGGCGAGCCTGTCGATCTACGTCAAGAACTGCGATGCGACCTACAAAGAGGCGTTGAGTGCCGGCGCGCGCTCGATGCAGGAACCGGCCGACCAGTTCTATGGCGATCGCAATGCGCGATTTGAGGATCCATTCGGCAACGAGTGGACCGTCCTGACCCACGTCAAGGACGTCAGCGAGAAGGAAATGAAGAAGGCGATGGCGCAGATGACAAGCGGTGGCTCATAGCCACCGCAGCGCCTACTCGTATCTCAGCGCGTCGATCGGATCGATGCGGGCGGCTTTGAGCGCGGGATAGACGCCAAACAACACGCCCACCGTCACCGAGACGCCGAACGCCATGACCACCGACGTGGTTGTCACGATGGTGGTCCATGCCGCCGTCCACGCAATCATCCACGCCAGGAGAAACCCGAAGGCGATACCGAGCAATCCACCACCGGCCGAGATCAACACCGCCTCGCTCACGAACTGTCGCGCGATATCGAGTCGTCGCGCGCCCACCGATCGGCGGACGCCGATCTCGCGTGTGCGTTCCAGCACCGTCGCCAGCACGATGTTCATGATGCCGATACCGCCGACGAGCAGCGAGATCGCGGCGATAGCGACCATGACGTAGGTAAAGATCGCTTGCGTCCGCTGCTGCTGCGCGAGCAGGTCAGCGGGGATCGTGACCGTGAAGTCCGCTGTCCCGCGATGCGTCGAGTCCAGCACGGCGGTCACAACCTTGGCGACCTCGATGCTGTCCTGGCCGGCAGCCACCTGCAGGTCCACGCCGGCGAGCTCGTCTTTCAACCCTGAACCCGGATCCTGGAACCGATACTCGAAGGTGTTCATCGGAATGTAGATGATGTTGTTCACATCGGCCGTCGCGTTCCGCTCGCGACGCGGATTCTGAGCGAGCTGCGCCTCGAGCACGCCAACCACTTCGAGCCATGTGCCATCGACTTTGATGAACTTGCCAAGGGCGCGTTCGTAGCCAAGCAGATTCACTTTCGCGGTCTCACCGAGAACAGCAACAGCGGCGCTCGTCTGGTTGGCCCAGTCGTCGAAGAAGGCCCCTTCAGCGAGGCGGAGACTGTGAATGCCGCCATACGACGCCTCTACCCCATAGATATCCGGCATGTCCGGCGACGGCTTGGGCAGCATCGTCGCTGGACGCATCGTCTTGCGCACTGACATGACCTCGATCGCGTCGATGTTGGTCCGGAGAATCCGCGCGTCGCGGTGCGTGAGCCCAGGCGATGACTGCCGCCGCTGCTGCATCTCTTGAGAGCTGGACGCCGGCAGCGAGTCGACCAGGATGTTCCGCACGCCCAACAGCTCGATGAACCGCAGTGTCTCCTCACGTGCCCCGGCACCAATCGCCATCATGCCGATGACCGAGCCAACGCCGAAGACGATGCCGGATGTCGTGAGCAGCGTGCGCGTCTTCTGCGCACGCAGATTGGAGAGCGCCTGGATCAGATCGGACAAGAGCATCATTTGCCGAGCGCTCCGAGCGGACCGTTCGCACGCGTGTTCTTCGTTCGGCGGCCAGGCTCTGCCAATGCGATTGTGGCGCCTTCGTCGACACCCTTGACCACCGCCTGACTCTCGGTGCGGCGGACGATCGTGACGGGATGCGAGACGTAGCCCTCGGGCGCCTGTCGATACACGAACCAGCGTCCCTCTCGCTCGAACACCGCTTGGGAGGGCACCCACAACACATCGCTGAGCGTTTCGACCCGGATCACCACATCAACACTCAATCCTGGTCTCAGTCCCTCGTCTGTCTCGTCGAGAGCGATTCGACAGTTGAAGGTACGGTTCCACGCGCTTCCGGCAGATCCGCCAAGAAGGCTGACGTGGCCTTTGAATTCGCGCCCCGGTATCGCTTTGGGACGGACGATGGCACTCTGCCCGGTGACGAGGAATGCCCGATCGGTTTCGGGGATCTGCGCGCTCACCTCCCATCCGCTCAGATCAGGAATCTGCGCGACCATCTGACCGGGACGCGCCGAGTCACCCAGTTGAAACGTCGGGATCTGCATGCCGTAAAAGAGCACGTTCAACCCGTTGGTGTTCTCGGCGAGCTGCACGTAGCCCGACGTCGGTGCGCGAAGCGTCAAGCCCGCAATCGTCTCGCGGGTTCTGTCCACCTTGGCCTGCGCCTCCTTGACGCCGGCACGCTGCACATCGACGCCAGTCTGTTTCGCCGCGTCGCGGTGTGCCAGGTCCACCTGCGCCTGCGCGTTGCGATTCCGCGCTTGCTCGAGTGCGATGCCTTTCTTGCGCTGATCGACCGTTCCGAGGAACTGATTTCCGAGCTGATCGAGCTCCGATACTTTGAGGTCCGCCTCGCTGGTCTTCACCTCGAGTCGTGCCTTCTCGAGCGCGACGAGTGCCTCGGCCTCTGCCTTGATCTGCTGCTGCCTCGCTTCCTCCAGATCGGCCTCGGCCTCCAACAGGTCGTACTGTTGACCGCTTGGATCGAATGTCGCCACGACCTCGCCAGCGCTGACGAGATCGCCGGTGTTGCGAAGAAACGTGATCGGCAATTCCGCCACACCCGCTCTCGGCACGATCAGCGGCTTTGCGCCGCCGCCCTGCAACTCACCGCGCGTGGACACTTCGATGTGGACATCGGTGCGTCGCACCGTCGTCGTCGGCACGCCGCCCTTGTCGTCTTCAGAGAGCGTGTCTACCGCAACGCGCATGCCTCGACCCACGCCGTATCCGGCAGCGATGATGGCGGCAGACACGACCAGCAGTGCAATCGTCTTTACGATCATTCGCTGCCCCCCGCGCCAGCGGGGGCCCCCGCTGCAGGGGGGCCCGCAGCTGCACCGGCTTCGTTCACGGCATCGGCAAAGGGATCGACGAGCGCGACGCGCGCGTCGCCGCCGACACCTTTGATGGCGATTTCGTCGGTGTTGCGAGCCAACACCTCGACGCTGACTGGCGTGAAACCGCCCGCGTGACTGACGTAGACCGTGGGTTTGCCATGGCGAGTGAACAGGGCTTTTGCTGGAATGATCGTCGCCGCGGGAATGCGATTCGCGACGACGTCGAGGGTCCCGTTCATGCCGGGCCGTATGCGCGGATCAGCGCGGGTGCCGAACGCAGCGTAGGCATGAAAGCTGCGCGCACGTGCATCGACGGACATCTCTGCCATCGGTGAGATCGACGTGAGTGTTGCAGGAATGGAGAGGTCGGTCAGCGCGTCGATCCGAATGATGACTTCGTTACCGGCACGCATGCGGCCGCGATCAACTTCTTCCACAGTCGCGTCAATGAGCAGCGACGAGAGATCGGGGATCGTCGCGAGGTTCATGCCTGCCGGCACCTGATCGCCAACGCGATACGGCTGTTGTGTGCCGGCGACCTGCGCCGAGATCGAGGCACGATTCGCGGCATAGATCGCATAGCCGGAGATCGGCGCGCGAATCTCCATGCGCGCGATGCGCCCTTCGACGATGGCGACCCAGGCCTCGGCATCCTCGAGTTGGCGACGCAGTGATGCCAGTTTCGATTCGCGTGATGCCGCGCGCTGGGAAACTTCTGCGTCGAGCTGTCGCAACTTCTGTCGGGCCACGCCCAGATCGATACGACGCCGTTCAGCGTCGAGACGCGCGATGAAATCGCTATCGGCGGTGTCCAGTTGCGCCAGTTCAACACCCAGGCGCGCGTCGTTCAGATCCCGTTGGTCGTGCTCTGCCGCGGCTTTGCCCTCGGCGGCGGCCTGGTCAAGGCTCGCGCGAGCGCGCTCCGCAGCCGCGCGACGCTGAATCAAGTCACGTTCCGCCGAACTCGAATCGAAACGCACAAGTGGCTCCCCCGCTTCGACGCGCTCGCTGACCGGTGCCATCCACGCGATCCGCAGATCCTGTGCGAGCGGCGCATAGATCGGAACCGAGCGATCCGCCTGCACCTGGCCTCTCGTTCTGATGACGGCGACGAACTCGCCCGTGCGCACGGGTGCGAGGGGCAACACCGCCTGCTCAACCGCACGGAACTGAACGGTCCCGACCCACACGGCAATCACGACCGAGGCCGTGATGACGATGACCGAGATAATCCGGAACCGGCTCAACGTGCGACTCCAAGGGACGCGACCCGCGAGGGCGCTGGCGCTTTCTCGTCTGCCAACACAACGGCCGCTGACAGGTCGGGCATCAGACGTGGATCCGATCCCTCGAGTCTGAAGACAGCCATGAAGGTCTTGAGGCCGCGGCCAAGGGCCGGCGATGCGGCGATCGGACTGGCGGCGACGAAGCTCGCCGGCAGGGTCATGTCGGGGTACGCATCGACGAACACGCTCGCGGTCAGGTTCGGCCGGAGCAACGCGCCATCGGGCTCGGCCACGCTGACACGCACCAGCATTTCACCGGGATCGAAAATGCTGAGGAGCGTGCTGTTCCGCGTCAGTTGATCGCCGACTTGCGGTCGAACCATGGAGCCGTTGTTGTAGAAGGCGGTGTGCGCCACCATACCGGCCAGCGGTGCCCGGACCTTCAACTTCTCCAGGTTCGAGAGCGCTCGTTCGTGTGCGGCGCGCTGTCGATCGCGCTGGAGTTCCAGGATTCGTAGCGCGGCTCGATCGGCGCGCTCTTCTTCCGGCTGCGTACGGCGAAGACTCTCGACACGCGCCAGCGCCTTCGTCTCGCGAATCGTGTTCTGTTGCGCTTCGATGGTGCCGAGGACCGGGGCCTTGCTCACGTCGAGCCGCGCTTTGGCAAGATCGGCCTCGGCCTGTTCGCGCTCGAGCCGGCGCTTTTCCACATTGGCCGCGTTGTCCGCCTGCCGTTGCCGCACCTGGTGAGAGAGGTCGTCGTACTTGGCCGCGCTTTGCCTCGCCTGATCCAGTTGCTCGAGCGGATCGAACTCGGCGATCAGATCCCCTTTCGCCACCGTGGACCCGTTCGGAACGATCCGCGTGAGCGTCATCCTGAACGTCTGGCCGGTGACCTGCGGTACGGTGACCCGCGTAGACCGGACTGCTTCGAGCAGGCCGGTCCACCGAATCGTTCGCGCGTGCGCGGTACTGTGGGATGTCGTCGGGGCAGGCGTGGAGGCTGTTGCAGACGTTTCGTTGACGGTGTTCGATCCCGAACAGCCTGCCAGAACAGCGCTACAGAGGACCCCCACTGCGACACGCATCCAAGCCTCCGATTCCGGACGTCGGATCTTAGACGCGTTTCGACGTCATTTGGGCGACGTCGGCGTCCCGGAGACTGCGGACCGCGTTAGCTCGACGGTGAGGACGCGAAGCGAACGACTATCGAAGACTCACGCGCTCGACGTTCTCCATGAATACGTCGCATTGCGGACGACGGAGTCCTTGCTTCGCCATGGCGCCTGACGTCGCGAATTCGACATAGCCGCGAGACTTGGTATCGAACTTGGGCCACTTCGGCAGGCCCGGACCATTGGGATCACCGGTCTTCGCGAAATTGGTCCAATACCGCTGCATCACGTCGGACAGTCGCGCATCGGCCTCGGTGGCGCGCGCGGGTGGACCGACGCCAATCACACCCTGTTGATAGGTGCCGAACACGTGGGACAACTCAGAGGCATGCGTCGCGCCGAGTGCCGCTCGCTCCGGCGGCACATGGACGAATTCGTATTCGAACGCAGGATTCCCCGCGGCCGCGTGCCACACCGCCTGCGCGACCGTCGAGCACCTGAACGACGAGTCGGTGGCCCACTGCTCCGCCGCGGTTCCGTACACTGGATCGGGTGCGCCGGCGTAGAGCGTCACTGCGCGTGACGCGAGCGGACCGTAGCGCGTCGCAATCGCCTCGGGCAGATCCTTTGCCACTGTCGATCCCGGAACCTGCTCACGGCCGTTGCTTCCAAGGAGCATGGGCACACGGTGCTGCGTACCAGCCGCAAACACCTGCGCCGGCTTTCGTGGGAAGACGTAGCCGTCCACGGTGATCCCGAGATTCGGAAACACGTCCGGGATCTGATCGCCGAGAAAGTAGTTCGCATCCGCGGCAATGATGGCCGCGGGCGAGACCGCGCGCAGCGCCTCGAGCGACGCATCGGGCGCGACCTTCCATCGGGCTGCCGCAGCCTGACCACGCTTCTCGGCTTCGGCGAGCGTCGAGG
>Ga0310810_10000786_pt1 | contig 32153 bp, 24 predicted proteins | sample NCmetagenome_FD_207641 | JGI IMG/M metagenome (GOLD analysis project Ga0310810, IMG submission 207641) | Soil microbial communities from experimental microcosm in Duke University, North Carolina, United States - NC | ecosystem: Engineered > Artificial ecosystem > Soil microcosm > Unclassified ... | reverse complement strand
TTGTGGCATACCGATTGTCCATATAAGCGTGGAGCGCCTTGCCATTCTTCGGAGGTATCATGCGGGTGAGGCTAATCTGTTTGGTTGCCTTGGCTTTCAGTTTCGCAGGAGCGGTTGCCGACGCTCAGACTTTATGGACTTACTACAGGCTAGTCTTTCGGCCAGCCTCTGGCAGCAACACGACGCGTAGGATCCAGGATAAGTTGGGCCAACCGGCTCTTGTACAAATCTACTTAGTACTTGATTTATCGTCGTTTTGAATATTTATTGATCAACATGGATATAATCAATCTTACACCCGGACAATTGAAAAAGGCGGCTGCGATCAAGGAGAAGATCGACGCTTTGAACAGAGAACTCAACAAATTTTTGGGCGGATTACCTACAGCTGGCCGCAAGCCGAAGAAAAGGCGCACGATGAGCGTGGCGGCAAAGAGAAAAATCGCCGCGGCGCAGCGGAAGCGGTGGGCGAAGATCAAGCGCGGGTGATTAACGCAGTGGTGCGATCTTATTTGAGCGTCTCTGCGAGCTTTTCTGCCTTCTCGATATCCGCCCCTGATAGCGATCGTTTCATCAGGTTCATTCCTTGACCGCATCGGCCAAGGCGTGGGCTGCGCCCTCGGGCAATTCTCTCCTACGCATTTAATCGTAACGTTTACACGATGCAATCACTTATGTGGAGTAGCTGGCGGTGCGCGTCCTGACGCGAAGCTATCGAAAACACCTCGCGTTATCCAGGTTGTCGCTGATTCAAAAAAGTCCCACGTTGCGCTCGGTCCATTCGCGATTGGCTCACGGCTCTCCGAAATCATTCCGAATATTGGGGATTTGCCGGTTTTTGTCACAACTTTTCAGCCGTGAATGACGTCAAAGAGTTCGTTCTGTTCAAAAACTTACCATCAATTCCCCTGAATTCCGTGGCGCAGCCTTTGTATTTGAGTGATCGCTGCGGCGCCGTGCGATCGGCTCACAGTCGGCGCCCGCTTAAGAGTGTGAATGATGCAGTTTGTTTCAAGCTTACGGGCGCGCTCTATCGCTTTTGTTCTATTGGCCGTCGTTCCGGCCTTTGGGGTCATTCTATTCACAGACCAAAAATATCACGACTCGATCGGTACTCAGGTGCAAAAAAACGCTCTTGGCTCGGTGCGCGTAATCACGACTGAACAGCGCCGCATTTTCGAGAACGCCCATCAGCTTCTAATCACTCTTTCGCGGCTGCCGCAGGTTCGTGAACACAACGCCGCGTCATGCCAGAAACTCCTCTCCGGACTTCTCGAGCCTCTTTACGCCGACCTGGGCGTTGTCGATCCCAAGGGGAGTTTTGTGTGCAGCGCTCGAGGGGCTGCAAATTTTTCGCGCCCGGCCGAAATAAATTCCGATGTTCGCCACGTCGCTGAGACGCGTGATTTCTCCGTTGGCAGCATTCGAAAGAATGGGGCCCCCGGAAAAACGGTCATCACGCTATTCTTTCCCGTTACAAACCCGTCTGGATCTCTTCAATCCATCGCCTTTGTGGACCTCGACTATTCCTGGATCGTCCGGGCCACAGCAAAGCACTATCTCCCGCCCGATGCCTCTTTCGCGCTTTTCGATGAACACGGCACGGTGGCCCTGAAATATTTCGAGAATTCCGAAGCCAGTAGCAGCCAAGGTGAAACATTCGTCGCAAATGGAAAGTCAGCGTTTGGCGTTGAAGGGCATATCGAGTCGATTGGCCAAGGCGCGATCACGCAGATGGTAACCTACCGGCAATTGGATCACCGTATCGGCGGCAAGATCATGTATGCCGCTATAGAAATCCCAACCCGTACGGCTTTTGCTGAGACCGAACGGATCTTACGCCAAAATCTGATGGTGCTCGGTATACTGACAGCATTCACGCTCCTCGCCGCCTGGTTTGGCGCCGATCTTTTTGTTCTTCGCAGAATCCGCGACCTGATGAGCGCAACGAAAGCACTTGCCGCCGGCAATTTGAAGGCCCGGACCCGTCTTCCTTACGGCGCGAGTGAACTCGGTCATCTGGCACGGACCTTTGACGATTTGGCTACGACACTTGATCAGCGTGCCGCCGAGGCTAAACTTGCCGAACTGGAAATCCAAAAACAAAATCTCCGTCAAAGCGCGATACACAAGATCAGCGCCGCCATGGCTTCGAGGTTAAATATCGGAAACGTGCTGCAAGCTCTCATCGACGGCGTTGCCAACTTGTTCCCCTTTGGCTGCATCACCCTCAGCTGGGTCGACGATAAGGGAAATCTGAACCTGTCAGGCTCGGCGTCAGAGACGGAACGGGGTATTCTGGGGTCCGTCGCGGAGCAGGAAACCGGATTGCCCCAGGAAGTATTTCGACTGAAATCGCCTCTCTTGATCGGCGACTTGGGTAGTGATCCGCAAAGTTCCAATCTCGTTGAGCTTCGGGAGGCCGGTTTCATCGCCTATTTTGGGCTCCCGATTGCGATTACGGATCGGGACCAAGGCGTTTTGTCACTTTATGCAGTAGAGGCGATTGATTTGAGCAAGGAAGATCAGGAATTCCTCGCAGATCTTGCCCATCAGGCAGCTGTTGCACTTCATAATTCCCGCCTTTACGAGCAGACCAAGAAGCAAGCGGGTGACCTGGAGAAATCCAATCGCATCAAAGATGAGTTTTTGGGCGTCATGTCACACGAGCTGAGAACCCCCATCAACGTCATCATGAACTGCTCCGAAGCGATGAACATGGGTGTGTTCGGCGAAATGACGCCGGCGCTCGAAACCGCCACTGAAAAAATCAGAATACAATCGAGTCATTTGCTGTCGCTCATCAACGGCATTCTCGAAATCACGAAAATCGAGACGGGTGTAGTGAGTGTCACGGTTGAGCCGATTGACGTCTACCAACTGACGGCGGAACTCCAATCTGATTACGCTTTCATGGCCAAGGAGAAAAGTGTCTCGCTCAACTGGCATATCGCGAATGACTTGTCGCAAATTAGCGCGGACCGCATGAAACTCCGCCAGGTACTGATCAATCTCGTCAACAATGCGATCAAATTCACCGACGAGGGAAGCGTCGAAGTCTCTTTTCACCGTATCGGTGCGCAAGGGGAAGTGGAAATCACGGTCAAAGACACTGGAATCGGTATTCCCGACGAACTTCTGCCGCGCATTTTTGAGAAGTTTCACCAGATAGACAGCAGCACAACGCGCAATTACGGCGGAGCTGGCCTTGGCCTTTACGTGGTCAAGAGTTTCGTGGATGCGATGGGCGGGACGCTCAGCGTGCAAAGCAAGCCGAATGAAGGGACGACATTCATTGTGCACTTGCCGGCGAACTCGGATGCGCAACGGGTCGAATACGGCGTGACGCCGGGCAATGTGACCGCACCCTTGCCGGATCCGTGCAGAGAAGGAGAATTTTGATGTCCGTACCAACACTCCGTCGATTCATCGTCAGCTACTCGATAATGCTCGCTCTCATGGTGGCTGTCTCCGGCTACTCGGTGATGCAACTCGGCAAGCTTAGCGCTGCGGCACACATAGCCATCAACGTGGAGCAGACGATGATAGCTGAAACGAACCGCCTCGCGGACGCTTTTCTGTCAGAGGTTCGGTACGCGGGGAAATTCAGCGCCACCCAAGCGCCGGTGCACTACGAGCAGTACAAACAATTCAGAGCCGACTTCGATCGGTCGATGCTACGGCTAAAGTCATTGGCGGCGTCAGACGAAGCGATGCAGCGCCTTTCACGGGCGGAAGAATATCATGCCCAGTACCAACAACTTTTTGCAAGAGAAGTCGAATATCTAAAAGCCAAGCAGCCCTACGCGGAAACACGCTATCGAGAAGAGAGAGAGCGTCTTGTTGATTATCTTCTCCGAGAAGACGAGGCACTCAAAAGCAGTCTCGAAGGGAGTCTGCAGCAGAGAATTGGCTACGTGGAGCGGACGGCGAGGGCCAATCAGAGATTCACCTCGATCGCCACGCTGCTTCTCGGTATTTTCGGCATTGTGTTCGGATTCTGGCTGGTAGGCGGGCTACCGGCCAGTTTGATGGCTCAGAGCCGATCCCTGACAGTCACGACTGTCTCCTATCTACGTTCTCTTCCTTGGGCACGCAAAGTAATCCGGGTGACGAGATGAGAGCATATTACCTGTTGGCCGCACTCGTTGTCTTCGCCGCTCTGACCGGCTGTTCATCGATGACCCACCTATCCGAATCTAGTGCACCGACAGCGGAGAAGCGCGCAGCATTTGAGGCAGTCAACTTGTTGGTTTCGGAGGGCCAATACGATGCTGCCTACAACGAGACTCAGAAAATAATGAAGGAAGGGGCGGCGCCTGACGTAGCGCTGTTCAACCTCGGCATGATTTCCGCGCATTCGGCAAATCCAAAGAAAAATTATCCCCGCGCACTTTCTCATTTCCGTACCGTTATAAAGGAATATCCTCAGAGTCCGCTGGCGGAGCCCGCGAAGACGTGGATCCAAGTGATCGAGGAATATCAAAGAATATCCGAGGAAAAGCGGCTGCTCGTCCGAGAACGTGAAGCCCTCCTGCAAGAAAAAGAAAAATTGAAATACGCGAATGAGAAGTCCCGTCAGGTCGATGTCGAGGTCGAGAAGCGAAGACGGGAACTGCTACGCAAATAGCCCCGCGTCAATTTTCATCTAGACTCTTATTGTGCCGTGATGCTGCATGCCTTGTGAAAATTTTACTCCGCCGTTTTTTTATAGGCGGCTTGTCGGTTTCCCTTTGCGGGCGCATCCGTGCTCTCCTGATTTCTAGAATCGCAGGATGGGGCGGCTGTGCGGAAACGACGCAATCCTAGAATCACCCGCCCATGAATCCAACTTAAAACAAGATTCGAACGAATAAGCCCCCCGTACTTCACGCTCGCATTGGGTGAGCCAGAGCGTATTGGCCGACTTGCTAAGAAAGCTAGTGCTATCAATCTGTCGTTTGACATCAGGGGTGTGGAGCAACTGCGGCGCTGCTGATAGTCGCTAGAAATTGTGGTACGGGTTCGCTAAGCTGCCGCGCCATTGGGGTGACGTGTTGTTATCCACCTCGTTGGTCTAAAGGAATCCGACCGGCGGGAGCGACCATCAAAATGAAACGCCACCGTACAAATTCAAAACCAAGGATAACGATCAGCCGCAGAAAAACTCCTTGGGCGACATCGACCACCTTGGAGCGGGCTTGCGATCTTCTAAAGCTGTTTACGCCTCAAAAGCCTCAATGGACGATTTCCGAGCTCGCTCGTCATTTGGATGTTCCAAAGAGCGGTGTTTTCAGGCTGGTCAAGACGTTTCAACGAAAACAGTTTCGTCGATCCAGAGACGATTCCCATGAGTATGAGCTTGGATCGGGAATCTGGGAGCTGACCGGAACTGTGATCGGGAAGCGCGCGCGGTTGGTCGAGAAGGCATCGCCTTTTCTCCGAGAGCTGAACCGAACCACGGGACTTCTCGTGTCGCTGCGTGTCCTTGAAAACGGACAAATGGTTATTATTGATCGGGTAGAAGGTGCCGATCGGTTAAAGTCATTGTTCCAGTGGGTACGCATCAACCGTTAAATCACGGCGCGCCGGGAAAACTTCTTCTCGCTTACTCCTATCAAACGGATAGCGCGCAGCTCCGTCAGACGATTTCCCGAGGTCAGATCGTCAAGCTTACCGATCGAACCGTAATGGATCCGCGACGACTGGAAGACGAGTTAAACAAAGTACGCCGCTTGGGTTACGCAACCAGTGACGGCGAAGCAATCCGCGGAACAATTGGAATAGCCGTCCCGGTATGGAACTCAGCCGGCCAGGTCGAGGCGGCTCTCGCCCTCACCGCCGTCGAGTCCTTGTGCAACATGAAACAACTGATGAAATTCCTTCAGCCTCTGAAGCGCACAGCGGAGAATATTTCGAAAGCGCTTGGGCATCAGACCGATAAGATACCGCGCTAATCCACTTCAACTATCGTTTTCTTTGAGGACAGCTGCCAAGACACTCGACGGCTATTTATGCCCGCCGTCTCTAAAAAGTTAAGCAGTCAACATAGCAAAACAGATTTCCTTGACAGCACCTGCATGAGCGCGGTACCCACTGCTAGGTGTTCAACATAAATAAACTGCTAATCTTGGGTCACCGGCAAGCTGACCGATGCCGAGTTAGGCATGGCAGCGCAGATGTTCGCGGACGTATTGCACCAGCTCTCGACATTTTTCAAAGACTCACGCAGATGAGGCAATCCTATGAGTTTAGATCTCACCAAACAGTCTGCATATGTCGACAAGACCGCTTACGAAGTGTGGCAGGAAACCGAAGGCGTGCCGATTTACAAAGGTCTCGCCATAGACGATTTAACAACGGTAGCGGTGGGGCCTTGGAAACGAAAGGGCGCTGCGGGGGCTTTTATCAATCTGCTCGGCGCGGGGCGCAGTTGCGACAGTTACCTGTGTGAAATTCCTGCTAAGAGGCAAACCTTGCCGGAGCGCTATCTCTTCGAAGAATTGATCTACGTGGTCAAAGGGCGTGGCGCGACCACTGTTTGGAGTGAGAGTGGCCGCAAGCAGACCTTCGAATGGCAACAGGGCAGCATGTTTTCGCCGCCGCTCAACACCTGGCGGCAGCATTTCAACGTGCAGCGAGACGAGCCCGCCCGATTCGTCGCGCTCACGGATGCACCGGTGATGATCAACCGCTTTCGCAATCTGGATTTTATTTTTAACAATTCGTTTGGATTCTCCGATCGCTTCAGCGGCGAAGAGGGGTTTTTCAGCGGCAAAGGCAGAGTTGTCGAGAGCCACCGCACCTGGGATTCCAATTTCATCGCCGATGTTCCTGGATTCAAATTGATCGATCACAGCGCGCGCGGGCAGGGAGCCAGCGGCATCTTGCTGCATTTCTCGTCGAACACCATCAGCGCGCATATCGAAGAATACCCGGTGGGAACCTATCCGCGCGCGCATTGGCATGGGCCGGGGGCGCACATCGTGATTCTTTCAGGTGAAGGCTACTCGCTTCTCTGGGAGCCGGGAAAGCCGCGCACGCGCATCGACTGGCGACCAGGCACGCTTTTCGTGCCGCCGGCCAAATGGTTTCACCAGCATTTCAATCCGGGCAAAGAGCCGGCGCGCTATCTCGCCCTCAAGCCCTGGGGATTTACGTATCAGGTTGAAGACTTGGTGAAGACTTTGGAAGTTGAAGCTTCGGGCGGAACACAGATCGACTACAAAGATCAGGAACCAGAAATTCATGAGACCTTTGTCAAAGAATGCGCGAAGCGCGGTGTCGAGGTGCGGTTGAAGTTTTAGGCTTCAGCTTTTGTGTGGCCAGTGTATAACGCGCGGCTGATTTTCACCACGAAGAGCACGAAGGACACGAAGGTTGGAGATAGTTAAGACTCCTAACTTCGTGTCCTTCGTGGTGAAAACATCCCCACAATAAACCGAAATAACCAAGCTTTGAGGCCGCAACAACTAATGTTCATGAGGAAAAGACGATGAATGTCAAAATGACTGCGGAGGAGGCCAAGACTTTCGTCGATGGAGTCTATCGGCAGGTGGCTGAGCGATGGCGGCAACGGGTCAGCAGCTCGCAATTCATGAAAGCGCTGGTCGCGGGAGAGCTTTCAAAGGAAACCTTTCGGCTGTTCTTCAAAAACTGGGCCGCGTACACGATCGAAATCAACACCCTGGAAGCGGCTTCCTACCACAAGCATATTCACTTCTTTCGCAAGCATCGCGATTTGATGGCGGCCATGGCGGAAAAACTGGCGGATGAGTTAATTCATCCGAAACCGCCGGGACATATTCATGTCGTGATCGAAACAGCCAAAGCGCTCGGCATCAGCGAGGACGAGGTTTTTCTCACTCCGATGCTGGCCGAGTTCCGCGCTAAGATCGATTTCTTTCGGGCCATTGTCTGGGAAGGCACGGTGGCCGAATTTTACGCCACCGGCGCCACCGAAGAACAGTTCGGTCATTGGGCAGGCGAAGTATTCACGGCTTTGACTACCCATTACGGACTCACCCCAGAGCAGGCGGTATATTTTTCGCTCCATGAGGAAGCGGACACGCGAGAGCACGAGGACGGCATCATGGGCCACGGAGACTTTCGCAAGATGGTATTACGGCGGTTGTTGCAGGACGGCGCAGAGGTGAGGCCGGGCTACACCTTGGAATATTGTGCTTTGAGCTGCATCGATCTACACGGGGCAATTCTCGACGCTTGCACCAATGCAGCCGCCAGAGGCCAGCAGTGAAGTCGGCGTGGATGCGTTTGCTAGGAATCTTCACCATCGCGCTGGCGCTGGCAGTTCCTTTCGCAGCTCAGGCTCGGGACGGCGCGATAGTGAGCTATGACGGTTATGCCGGGTTCCAAGGTCCATTGTGGGCGGCCAACGACTTAGGCCTGTTCAAGAAGAATGGTTTGAAAGCCGAAATGGTTCTGATTACCGGCAGCACGCGCGGCATGGCGGCGTTGATCTCCGGCAGCACCGATTTCGCTCAAGGTTCGGCAAGCGCCTCGATTCCCATCCGCTTGCGCGGCGGCGATCTCATCATCGTCGCTGCGGCGCTCAATAAGTTCCCGTTCAGCGTGGTGGCACAAAAAGAAATCCGCAAGCCGGCGGATCTGGTCGGCAAAAAGATCGGCATCCTAAATTTCGGGGGTTCCACGGATCTGGCCATCACGCTCGCCCTTAAAGAGTGGAATATACCGAAGCAAGCGGCGACGATCTTCGCCAGCGGCGGCGCGCCGGAGCGGTTGGCGGCATTATCGACGCGAGCAATCGATGCATCGGTGTTATCGCCGCCGGAGACCATCGTTGCGACTCGCCTGGGCATGAATATTCTCGCCCATTTAAGCGATTTGAAAGCCGCGTTTCCTCAGACGGTGATGACGGTGCGGCGTTCCTTCCTGGAGAAAAATCGCGACACGGTGAAGCGGTTTGTGCGCGCTTACAGCGAGGCGATCTACGTATTTAAGAACGACAAAGCCAAAGCCCTGACGGTCTACGCGAATCGCCTCAAGCAGCAAGATTCCAAAGTCCTTGATGCGACCTACGATTATTTTGCTCCAAAATTCTCCTTTCCGCCCCGAATCGAGCGCGACGGCATCCGCAACGCGCTTCAATTAGTGAGCGACCGCGACCGTGAAGCCAAGGGTGAAATCAACCTGGAGCAATTTGTCGATGAAAGTGTGATCGATGAATTGGAGAGAGAGGGATTTTTCAAGAAGCTGCGCTAGGACTTGGTTTTATCGGGGATTGCGGACGACGCTCTTTGTTTGTACAGGGAGAGGAGGCTGAGCGACTCTACGTTCGATCTCCGGAGAAGCACGTAATGGAAGAACCTAAGATATCCACAAAACCAATCGGCGAGAGCCGAAGCTCATATCGGAGTTGGGTGGAGAGCGAAGGAATCCCGCTGATCGAGGGATTTTTTCTCGAAGACATTCGGAAAGTCCCGCTCGAGCCGTGGGCGCGCACCGGGGGACTCGCTTCTCGGATTTGTCTCGCCGGCACCGGCGAAACCAATGACGCTTACATTTGCGAGATTCCTCCGGGAAAAGCGCTCAAGCCGCAGCGACATCTTTTCGAAGAATTGATCTATATCGTGAGCGGACGCGGCGCGACCACGGTCTGGAACCAGCCCGATTCCAAGCACACTTTCGAATGGCAGGAAGGTTCGGTGTTTTCTCCGCCTCTAAATAGCTGGTACCAGCATTTCAACGGCAACGGCAGCGAGCCGGCGCGCTATCTCGCCGTGACCAGCGCGCCGATCATGATCAATCTGCTGCACAACACGGATTTCATGTTCAATTGCGACTACGCGTTCACGGATCGTTTTGACTCGCAAACCGACTACTTTAACAATCCCGGCAACTGGTATGCGGGAAGAACGTGGCAGACGAACTTCGTCGCCGACGTTAAGAATTTGAAATTGCTCGACTGGAAGGAGAGAGGCGGGGGAGGCTCTCAGGTGCGCCTGGAGCTTTCCGAGAACACGTTGTGCGGTCACATTTCGCAATTTGCCGTGGGCTCGTACAAGAAGGCGCATTTTCATGGCCCGGGCGCGCACGTCATTGTTCTCAGCGGTGTGGGGTATTCTTTGATGTGGCCGCAGGGTCAGTCGATCAAGCGCTACGACTGGAAGCCCGGAAGCTTGGTCGTGCCGCCGGGCAATTGGTTTCACCAGCACTTCAACGCGGGGGCTGAACCTGTCCGCTATTTGGCGCTCCGTTGGGGCAGTCAGAAATACCATGAGATGTGGGGGGAAGGTAAAGGCAAGGTCGATGTCGATGTCAAGCTCGGCGGCAATCAGATCGAGTATGAGGATGAAGAGCCGCTCGTGCGGCAAATGTTTCAGGAGGCTTGTGACAAAGCCGGCGTGAAAAATCTGATGGAAAAATATTATACGAAAACCGCAGAGTGAAAGATTGAATTCACGCAAACGATCTTGCATGGCAAATCGCGTACAGAAATAACCGAGACCATGAGCAACATGCATCGAGAAACAAATTTCAAAGCTGTGGGTTTTCCCATTCCACGCGCGGACGGCCTTGAAAAGGTCAGCGGACGAACACGTTACGCAGCGGATGTGGATTGCGAGGGGGTTCTCTGGGGCAAGATTCTTCGCAGCCCACATCCGCACGCGAAAATCGTGCGCATCGACGTTTCCAGAGCGCGCAACGTCGCCGGGGTCAAAGCCATTGTGACCGGCGAGGATGCCAACGATTGGTGCATCGGCAAGCAAATTCGTGACATGCCGGTTCTCTGCCGCGATGTGGTGCGCTTTGTCGGCGACCGCGTGGCTGCATTGGCCGCGGAAACTCTCGACGCTGCGGAAGAAGCGCTGAATCTTATCGAGATCGACTATGAGCCACTGCCGGCAGTCTTTGATCCGCTCGACGCGATCAAATCCGATGCGCCGCTACTGCATGAAAACGTCGCCGCGTATCCCGGTGCGCCCAAGGATACGCTGGCGCTGGATGTCCATAACGGATTGACCCGCCTGGCCTGGCGCAAGGGAGATGTCGAAAAAGGATTTCGCGAAGCCGATCTCGTGCTCGAACACACTTTCCGCATCCCGGCGCGGCATCAAGGCTACATCGAGCCGCATGCGAGCATCGTGGCGGTTGAAAGCGACGGCAGGATTCAAGTGTGGACGTCGGCGAAAAATCCTTTCGGCGTGCGCACACAACTGGCAAACGCGATCGGCGTTCCGGAGGAGCGCATTCGCATCAACGTCGTCAACGTTGGCGGCGAGTTCGGCGGCAAGGGCGACGCCGTGGATCTGCCGATCGCCTACCTGCTGGCACAACAGTCCGGCCGGCCGATCAAGCTCGTGATGACCTACGCCGAGGAATTAACCGCAAGCAATCCGGCTCATCCGACCACCGTTACGATTCGCAGCGGCGTAAAGCGCGACGGTCGCATCGTCGCGCGCAGCCTGCGCGCGCTCCATGCCAGCGGCGCCTATGGCGCGCTCAAGTCCAAAGCTTCTTTGGCGACCGGACACTATGTCGGCGTGCCTTATCGAGTCGAGAATGGGGAATTCGAGTTCCTGCAGGTTTACACCAACACGGTGCCGGGCGGTTACTATCGGAGTCCGGGCGCCATCGCGACGGTTTTCGCGCTCGAATCGCACACGGATCTTCTCGCGAAAGAGCTCGGAATGGATGCGGCGGAATTTCGCTTGAAAAACCTGATCGGCGAAGGCGAAGAAGATGCCGTGGGCCAGCGATTGCACGATGTGCGTTTCCGTGAAGTGTTCGAAGCCGCGCTGACGGCTGCCGATTGGAAGAAACCTAAGCCGGATCACGTGGGCCGCGGTATTGCCTTGACCGCGCGTCACATCAGCGGCGGCGATACCGGTGTAGTGCTGACCATCGAAGCGGACGGGATCTTGACGCTGTTAAGCCCGACCATCGATCAAGGTTCAGGTACGCACACGATCCTGCGCCAGCTCGTCGCCGACGAGATGCGGGTTTCCGTCGATCAGGTGCGCGTCAATATCGGCGATACGGATATTTCGCCTAAGGACAGCGGCGTGAGAGCGAGCCGTATTACCTACGTCGCGGGCCGCGCCGTGTTGCAGGCAAGCAAGACCTTGCGCCAGAAGCTTGCGGAGCAAGCCGCTCGCTTGCTGGAATGCGATCCGTCCAACGTTGAGTACGGAGAAACCAAGTTCTGGTCGAGCCAGGAGCCCGAGCAGGAAGTGAGTCTCAAGCGAGTTCTCGGGCCGCTCGATGGCCGCTTCTCGGTGAGTGTCTATGAAGATTATCCCTATCCCGATCATGTGAGTTATTTGTGCGCCCAGGTGGCCGAAGTCGAAGTCGATCCGGAAACCGGCGCGCTGCGTGTGCGCCGCATCGTCAGCGCCCATGACGTCGGCACCATCATCAATCCCATCGGCCATCAGGGGCAAATCGATGGCTCCACGGTGATGGGCTTCGGCCAGGGCGTTATGGAAGAGCTCGTGATGGAAAACGGCCGAGTCGTCACCAACAACCTTGGCGATTACAAGCTGCCGACAGCCAAAGACATCCCCGAGCTCAAAACAGTGCTTTTGGAATCGCCCGGAGGTGTCGGTCCTCTGAATGCGAAACCGATCGGCGAATTCGCCAATAACTGTCCTCCCGCTGCGATCGCAAATGCCGTAGCTGACGCCGCGGGTGTGCGTTTGTTCGATTTGCCGATCACCGCGGCCAGAATCTATGACGCGCTAAGCAAAAAGAATGGGAAAGAGAAAGAGGAGTTGCGCCGTGAAGTTGCTGGCAAATAAGACCGCGATCGTTACGGGGGCGGGCAGGGAATCGGGCGCGCTGTGGCCAAGGGACTCGCCGAACAGGGAGCGTCCGTCGTCATCGCTGAGCTCAACGGCGAGAACGGCGCACGCGTTGCCAAGGACATCGAGGCGGCCGGCGGAACGGCTGTCGCGGTTCAGACGGATGTATCAAAAGAGGAATCCGTCGAAGCCATGGTGAAGGAAGCACAGCGCGCGTTCAAGGAAGTGCACATTCTCGTGAACAACGCGGCGCTGTTCCCCGCATCCTCCGTGGCAGAAATGAAATTTTCCGAGTGGGAACAGGTGATCCGCACGAATCTGACGGGGACTTTTTTCTGCTCTCGCGCCGTCATGCCTGGCATGAAGCAAAGGGGCGCGGGGAAGATTATCAATTTTACTTCCGGCCGGGCGCTGCAGGGTTCCAAGCACGGCGCCCATTATGCCGCGTCGAAGGGCGGCATCATCGGTTTCACCAAGTCGCTCGCGCTGGAACTCGCGCCACACGGCATTACCGTCAACAGCATTTGCCCGGGCGCCATCGACACGCCGCAGCCGAAGGCTCACGTTAAAAATGAAGCCGAGTTCTATGCCAAAGCCAAAAAAATTCCCCTGGGCCGTGTCGGGCAGCCGGAGGATCTCGTGGGGGCCGTTTTATTTCTTGCCAGCGATTGGTCTTCGTACGTTACAGGGCAGATGATTGCGGTTAATGGTGGATCGATCATGTGGTAGTCGGATTCTGAGCAACCAGCAAAGGAATTCCATATCGGAGTGACTCATGAAAGAGCGATTCAAAAAGAAAACCGCGAGCGTGGCGTGGTTGCTGTTGGTGTCGGCGCTCTCGATATCTCATGCCTGGGCGCAATCCGAAGAGGAATTGATACGGGGAGCGAAAAAAGAAGCAAAGGTCATGTTCTGGAGCTCCATGCGGATCGAGGACTCGAAGATGCTCGCGGCCGGCTTCGAGGCTAAATATCCCTTCGTGAAAGTAGAAATCTTCCGCGCCGGCGGCGAGCAGATCGTCAATCGCGCCATCGCCGAACATATGGCGGGCAACACGACCTACGACGTGGTCAATGCATTTGCGCTCAAGGTCCTGCAGAAGCGGGGAATGCTCCAGCCCTATGCCGCGCCCGAGGCGGCGGGTTATCCGTCTGGTTACAAGGATCCGCAGAATTATTGGGTTTCTCTTTACAGCGGGTACAACGTGATCGGCTTCAATAGCAAGCTGGTATCCAAAACCGATGCGCCGAAAAATTGGGAAGACCTTTTGAATCCTCGCTGGAAGGGCAAGATCGCGATGGATAATGAGGAGTATTTTTGGCACGCCGGGATGCTTCACCACTGGGGCCATGAAAAAGGCAAGCAGTACATGGACGCGTTGAATCAGCAGGGATTGCAGTTTCGCTCCGGCGGCCACGGCATGCTCTCGGACCTGATGTCTGTGGGAGAGTTTCCCATCGTCGTGGTGGTTTATCCCGACGCGATCGAGCAGATGAAGGCAAAAGGCCAACCGGTCGACTGGGTCAAGACCACCGATCCGATTTTGGTAAACCTTGCGCCGGTCGGCATCGCGGCGAAATCGGCTCATCCTAATGCCGCCAAGCTGTTCCTGAACTACAGCATTTCAAAAGAAGGCCAAGAGACTTTGCAAAAAGCGCGGCGCGCATCGGCAAGAACGGATGTCAATCCGATGATTCCGGACATGGATCCACGCAAGCTCAGACTTGTGCCGCTCGATCCTGAGATCCCGACCGAGACTCAGCATATCGATAATTTTCGTCGCGCCTTCGGCTTGAAGTAAGATTAGACCCAGAAGTTGCAGGATGAATACTCAAGTCGAGGGTGATCCCATCTCAGTGGCGGTGATCGCGAATCGCCTGACGGCAATCACCAAGGAGATGGGGCAGATCATGCTGCTCACATCGCGCTCGCCGATCTTCAGCGAGTCACGCGACTTCGTCACTGCGATCTTCGATGCCGAAGCACGTTTAGTAGCGCAGACTTCCTATATCCCGGTGCTGCTCGGCGCGATTCCTTTCGCGATGAAAGCGATCTGCCGCAAATATCAAACCCAGGAACTTCATTCCGGCGACGTGATCGTCGCCAACGATCCTTACGAGGGCAATAGCCATCTTCCCGACGTTACGATTGCGCGGCCGGTATTTTACCAAGAACGGCTCGTTTTCTGGTCGGTGACCAAAGGACACCAGGCGGATCTAGGCGGAGCCGGCGTGGCGGGTTACAACCCCGCCGCGAAAACCGTTTGGGAAGAGGGACTGCGTTTGCCGGCGATCAAGCTCTATGATCGCGGCAGGTACCAAACTGACGTGTGGGACTTGATTCTATTGAACGTCAAGAGCCGGCATCTCGTCGAAGGTGATCTGCATTGCCAGATCGGCGCTACCGCGCGTGGCGAAGAAGCGCTCATCGAGCTGCTTGGTCGCTACGGAGAACCGACGGTGCAAGCGGCCATCGCTTCCTACTTGAGCGCCACGGAAAAGAAGATGGCCGCCGCCATTCACGCGATCCCCGATGGCATCTATTCCGGCGAGCGGGGGCTCGACAATGACGGCGTTGACATGAATCAAATAGCGAATGTGCGCGTCGATCTCAGAGTCGAAGGCGAAAGATTGACCTTCGATTTTTCCCGATCCGACAAGCAGACGCGCGGTTACGTCAACAGTCCGCTGGCGAACACGGCATCGGTGTGTTTTCAGGCGCTATTCGCCTGCATCGGTTCGGCGATTCCGATCAATGCCGGGTCGTTGGCCTTAATCGATATCGTCGCGCCGGAAGGTTCCATCGTGCATTGCCGTCCGCCGGCGCCTACGACCGCGTCGACGTTGCTTACCTGCGCTGCTATCGCCGACGCAGTCTGGATCGCGCTGGCCAAGGGGATTCCCAGTCAGTCGCAGGCCGGTTGGGGACGCCGCTGCGCGCCCATGAGCGCGGGCCACAACCCGCGCACCGGCCGCGCCTTTGTGTGCACGCACCACAATTGCAAAGGCGGTTCGGGCGCGACAGAAGGCTACGACGGCTGGAATCACACAGGACCGGTGAGCAACATGGGCGGCTCACGCGCCACCGATCCGGAGATATTCGAAGCGGCTTATCCTTATACACTATTACAATACGAGTTGGCGCCGGACACCGGTGGTGCCGGACGCTGGCGCGGCGGCACCGGCGCCGTGCTTCGCTGGCGCGTTGAAACCTCCGAGATCCAATGCGTCACCGTGGGTTCAGGGATGCTCGAAGAGACGCGCGCCTACGGGCTCCTCGGCGCTCGACCCGGTTCGCTCCCGCGGATGAAAATAATTTCCCGCGACGGCGCCGAGCGTGAGTTGGGCGTTAACGCCTTCCAGTCGGTGAACGAAGGCGACACCTTCGAGCTCATATCTCAAGGTGGCGGCGGCTTCGGCGATCCACTGGAACGCGATCCCGATCGCGTTCTGCGTGATGTCCTCGACGGTTTGGTGTCGGAGCCAGCAGCGCTCGCCGACTATGGCGTGGCGATCATCGGCATCAACGACGATAAAAAACTCGATTGGCAGGCAACACAACTGGAACGCGCCCGGCGCAAGGCCGCGATGGCGAAGCGCTGAATTTCAAATCGATCCAGCAGCGATCGATCGCATGAGCGGCAATGTCCCGGATTAAAAATGGTTCTTTGATCGGCATCGATGTTGGCGGAACTTTTACCGACTGCGTTCTCGCGCAGGCCGACGGCGGCACCGTGGTCGAGAAGACTTTCACGACGCCGGAAGATCCATCCAAGGGCGTGCTCGACGGTTTGGAAAAGCTCGCGTCGAAAACCGGACTTCCTCTGAAAGATTTCCTAACGACCGTGGTGCGCATCATGCACGGCACGACCATCACTACCAATGCCGTGCTCACCGGCCGCGGTGCCAAAAGCGGCTTTATCACCACCGAAGGATTTCGCGATGTGTTGTTGATGCGCCGCGGCGTGCGCGAGGAGCAGTTCAATTCCAAATGCGCGCCGCCGTCGCCGTTGGTGCCCCGCGCCTTAAGCTTCACTGTGGCGGAGCGAGTTGATTGCGATGGGCGCGAGACTGTCCCGTTGGATCACCAGGGAGCGCGCGCCGTTATCGGCGCGCTCAAGCAAGGCGGCGTCGAAGCGGTGGCGGTGAGCTTCCTCTTTTCTTTTTTGAATCCTGCCCACGAGCACGAGATCGCCGAGATCCTCAAAGAAGATTTTCCTGAAGCCTACGTTTCTCTGTCGACGCAAGTGTTGCCGCAACTGCGCGCCTATGAGCGCCACAGCGCGACCGCGCTCAACGCCTACGTCGGTCCAATTCTCACGCGCTATCTCGAGCGCTTGAGCGCGCGTCTGGAAGGCGCCGGGTTTCGCGGCCGATTGCTGATCATGCAATCCAACGGCGGCGTGATGGCGCCTGAGATGACCGCGCGCTTCGCTTCGCGCACGCTCTTGTCCGGGCCGGCAGGCGGGCCGGTGGCGGGAATTTTCTGCGGTAACCGGGCCGGCTATCAGGATCTCATCACCATGGACATGGGCGGCACGAGCTTCGATGTTTCCTTCATCAAGAACGGCCAGGTGAGTTTTACCACGGAAGGGTCCGTCGGCGGTCATGCTATGGCATTTCCGGTGCTCGATATCCGCACGGTCGGCGCGGGCGGCGGCAGCATTGCGGTGGTCGATGAAGGCGGCGTGTTGCAGGTCGGTCCGGCGAGCGCCGGCGCGGATCCTGGCCCGATTTGCTACCGCCGCGGCGGCACCGAGCCCACCGTGACCGACGCTGATCTGGTTTTGGGTTATCTCGGGGCCGAGGATTTTCTCGGCGGTAATTTCCGGTTGGATTTGGCGGCGGCGGAAAACGCCATCGCGGAAAAGATCGCCCGTCCCTTGAGCGTCGACGTGCTCCGCGCCGCCGAGGGAATTCATCGCCTGGTCAATGCCACCATGGCGGACGCGATTCGATTGATTTCCATCGGCGCGGGACACGATCCGCGGCAATGTGTCCTGGTGGTGGCGGGTGGTGCCGGCGCCGTGCACGCCGCCGCGATTGCGGCCGAGCTGGAGATACATCGTTTGCTGATCCCGCGTAACGCGTCTGTGTTCTGCGCCGCGGGCATGTTGCTGTCGGATTTGAAGCACGACTACGTGCGAACTCTCTCCGGCGAACTGGATAAAATCCCGCAGGAAAGAATTAACGCGCTCTACCGCGAGATGGCCGAAGAAGCCGTTGCGACCCTGCGCCAGGAAGGAGTGCGCGAAGAAGATATCGAGCTACTTTACGGTGTCGATTTGAAATACGTCGGTCAGTTCCATGAGATGACGATTCCGCTGCCGTCGCCCAGCGAGAGTTTCGTGGAGCTCAAGAAGGCCTTCGACCTTCAACACCGGCGGCTCTACAGCTACAACTTGCCGGATCAGCCTGCGGAAGCGCTTCATTGGCGTTTAACCGCGGTCGGCCGGACGGAGCGTCCAACAACGGAAAAGCCCAAGCCTTCGCCGGGGCGAGCGGCGCCGAGCAAGCAGCGCCGGGTTGTCTTTGCAGGCGCACAGATCGACGTGCCGGTATTTGACGGCGCCACGTTGGCGCCTTCGATGAAGGTTCATGGACCGGCGATTGTCGAGGAGCCGACCACGACGGTGGTGATACCGCCTAAGTGGGAGCTTGTTGTAAACGACTTCGGTGACTATGAAATGGTTTCGGCATAAGAGCGCCGTGATGGGCGTGGAAAAAAACCTAGCGGCGGATTTTCAAACGACTTAGGTCTGAGGAGATTTCTCCATGGCACTTTCTTTCGGCATCAGTTTCGCGCCCAATCATCCACGCGATGTGGGCGAGTGGTGCCGTGCTTCCGAAGAGGCCGGGTTCGAGCGCATTGGCATGGTCGACTCGCAGGCGATCTATCGCGAGCTTTACATCAGCTGCATTGCTGGCGCGCAGGCGACGAAATCGATTCAGCTCGGACCGCGAGTCACCAATGCGCTGACGCGTCATCCAACGGTGACCGCGAGCGCACTTTTGACCTTGAACGAATTGGTGCCGGGGCGAGTTTTTGCCGGTCTTGGCACGGGCGACAGCGCGCTTTTCAATATCGGTCTAAAACCGGTGAAGCTCGCGATGCTAGGCGAGTTCACGGCCTGCTTACGCGCGCTTCTGCGCGGCGAGAGCACCAACTACCAGGGTCATGAACTCAAGCTCACCTGGGGCAAAGCGGATATTCCGATCTACATCGCCGGTCATGGACCGAAGACTCTCGAGCTGGCGGGACAATACGCCGACGGCGTGATTGTCGGCACCGGGGTCGGCCATGAGGTTGTGCACCATGCCTACGAGTCCATCGCCACGGGCGCCGCGCGCGGGAGGCGAACACTCGATGATCTCGACGTATGGTGGGCCTTGAGCGCTTATGTCGCCGACAGTCGGGAGGAAGCCCTGTCGGTAATCCGCATGTTGCTCGCCGCGAAGGCGAATCATCTGGCGCGCTTTCCCGAGCAGAACAAACAAGTGCCGCCGGAATATAAAGACATCCTCGAGCGCATCCATACGGGCTACAATTATTTGGAGCACCAAAAGCCCGGCGCAGCAACGACCAACGCAACGCTCGTGCGCGAAAGCGGTTTGGAGTCCTATCTCGCCGATCGCTACGCGATCGTCGGCACACCCGACGATTGTCTCGCTACGCTCAAGCGCATGGCGGACTTCGGCGTAAAAAAAATCTGGCTGAACGTTCATTTTGATGACAAGCTCGGTTTCATCCGCCGTTGGCGCGAAATCATGACGAGGTTCCAATGATCGACCCGACCAAGATTTTCTCGAAAATTGCGCGCGGGCTCGTTGTTTATGCCGTCATGATCGCCGCAGTGCTCACCAGTTTGCACGGCAGCAGCTTTGCCCAGGAAATCTTCGTCGCTCATCCCGCGCTCACCTTTGGCGATATTCCTTATTACATAGCCAAGGAGAAAAATTTTTACCGCGACGAAGGTTTCCAGGTGAAGGATCTCTACATCCGCGGCGGCGTGACCGCTTCCCAGGCGCTGCAAGCGGGTTCGGTCCATTTCACGCTCGCTCTCGGCACCGGCGCGCGGGCGGCGCTCTCCGGCATGACGATCAAGGCAATCATGGTTTATTGCGACAAGCCTTTTCATTTTCTCTACGGGCGCCCGGATCTCGGCGTGCGCAACGCGGCGGATTTGAAGGGCAAGCGGATTGCCGTGACCGGTGTAGGCTCGACGACCTATTATGCGACGCGCAAGGTAGTGGAGCGGCTCGGTCTGGACGCTGATCGCGATGTGCGAATCTTATCGGTCGGTGATATCTGGCCGGCGCTTGCCGGCGGCTCGGTGGAAGCCGGATTGATCCGGCCGCCGTTCACGAATATGGCGGACAAGATGGGCATGGTGCGGCTGGGTTATGTCGGCGATGCGATCCAAATGCCCATGTCGGGTCTGGTGACTTCAGAGAAACTGATTCAGCAACAGCCCGACCTGGTGCGCCGCTTTATTCGTGGCACGGTTAAAGGATTGCGATTTTTTCTCGACAAGAAGAATGAGAACGAAAGCATCACCGCGCTCAATCGCGTGACCAAAATGGAACCGGAGGTCGCTAAGCAAACTTATGATTTCTACTACGGCATCATGACCCGCGACGGCGTGCCGTCGGAGCGCGCGTTGGTTGATGATTTTGAGCTGTCGCGTTTGATGCTGCCGAAGGCCGAGATCCAGAACGTGACGCGCCAGCAGGCGGAACAAAAAATGTATGACTTTCGCTTGTTGAGAGAAGTCACGAAAGGCTGAATCAACAGCTCGCCAGTGAGATTTCTACCGGAGGGGTAAGAATGCTTCGACTAGCTCAACATGACCGGATTTCTGTGAGACGTTTCAAGTCTTCATCCGTTCGTCCTGAGCCTGTCGAAGGACTCCGGATAAGTTTTTCAGCACCGGCTTTCTTTGAGGAAAACCATTATGACTGATTTGCGAGAATTCTTGGCCGGCACGGCAAAACTTGGCGAGTTGAAAACCGTGCGTAAGGCGGATTGGAACCTGGAAATCGGCGCGATCACTGAGATCTCCGGCGCCGAGCCCAATCCGCCGGCGCTGCTCTTCGAAGACATCATAGATTATCCGCCGGGCTTCCGGGTCTTGACCAACATGTTCCAAACCCAGTCGCGCACCGCACTGGCCCTTGGCTTGCCGACGAATCTCGCGGGTGTCGAGCTCGTGCACGCGGTGAAAGATATTCTAAAATCGGTGACACCGCTGCCGCCGATTTTGCGCGAGAGCGGAGCGATTCAGGAAAATTTTTTCACAGGCAAAGATGCCAATGTTTTGCGGCTTCCCGCGCCCAAGCTACACCGCGAGGACGGCGGCAGATATCTCGGCACGGCCGACGCGGTCATTACAAAAGATCCGGATGCGGGTTGGGTCAATCTCGGCACCGCCCGCGTTCAGGTGCTCGACGAGCAGCGGGTTGCGCTCTACGTTTCGCCGGGAAAACAGACCCGTTTGATCGCGCAGAAATATTGGGAGAAAGGCCGCGCCTGTCCGGTGGCGTTGGTGTGCGGCATCGATCCGGTGCTGTTCGCCGTTGCCGGCGTCGGGCTGCCCTGGGGCATGTCGGAGTATGATTTCGCCGGCCACATTCAGAAATCTCCGGTAGATGTTATCACAGGAGAGATGACCGGGCTGCCGATTCCCGCGTCGGCAGACATCGTACTCGAGGGCGAAATCCCGCCGCCCGAAATCGAATCGGCGATGGAAGGGCCCTTCGGCGAATGGACCGGTTATTACGCGTCGGGAACCCGCCCGTCGCCGGTGATTCGGATAAAATCGATTTACCATCGCAACGATCCGATTCTCACCGTGCTGCCGGATTTCAAAAGCTATCCGTTGTCGAGCTATTTGTTTCTGGTTTTCTGCGCCGCCGGTCTATGGAATGAAATCGAGCAAGCGGGCATCACCGACATCAAAGGCGTGTGGCTGGCCGAGTGGGGCATGCGTTTTTTTCAAGTGATCTCGGTCAAACAACGATACGGCGGCCACGCCCGTCAAGCGGCGCACATCGCGCTGGGCGCGCGCGAGGGCGGCTACCTGGGCCGCTTCATCGTGCTTGTCGACGACGATATCGATCCGGCCAACATGGCCGACGTTCTCTGGGCGCTATCCACCCGGTGCGATCCAAAGAGCAGCATCGAAGTCGCCGGCAATTGCTGGAGCAGCCCCATCGATCCGCGCCTTACGCCTGAACAGCGCGCGGCCGGTGATTTCACCAACTCGCGGGCGATCATCGACGCGTGCCGGCCCTTTGCCTGGCGCGATAAGTTTCCCAAGGTTCATTCCATCGATCCCGCTTACCGCGACGAGATCAAAGCGAAGTGGAAGGAAATCTTCAGCTAGCTTTCTCAAGGAGAACCGCATGCCGTTTTCTGATCTGCGGGAATTTGTCAGCGCGCTCGACGAAGCAGATGAGCTCGCGCGGGTAAAAAAAGAAGTAGACCCCAAATACGAAGTCGGCGCCATCTGCAAAACCATTCACGATAAGGGCCGGCAGGCGCTGCTCTTCGAAAAAGTACGCGGTTGCTCCATGCCGGTGGCGACCGAGCTGCTCGGCACGTTCAAGCGAATCGCCATCGCCATCGATGCCGACGAGCACGATTTGTTCACACAAGTGATGGAGCGGACCAAACACTCCGTCGAGCCCACCGTTGTCAGCGACGGGCCATGCAAGGAAGTCATTCTAAAAGGCAATGACGTCGATCTTGACCGCTTGCCGTGGATTACCTGGAACAAAACCGAGAAAGCGCCCTACCTCACCGCCGGTCTGGTGATCGTCAAAGATCCCGAGTACGGTCGAAATCTCGGCGTGTATCGCATGATGTACGCCAACCGCCGGCAAACTTTCCTGCGTTTGAGCCCGGGTCACCACGGCTATGAGTACTATAAGAATGCCGAGTTCCGCGGCGCCAAAAAGTTGGATGTCGCGGTGGTGATCGGCAGCGATCCGTCGATTTTTCTCGCATCGCAGTTTGTCCCCGGCATCGACGTCGATGAGTTCACCATCGCCGGTGCACTCAGGCAAAAACCCGTGGAGCTCGTCCGCTGCGAGACGGTGGACATAGAAGTGCCGGCGACGGCGGAGATCGTTCTCGAAGGGCAGGTGAGCATCCCGGCTGAAATCGGCGACGAAGGGCCGTACGGAGAGTTCTGCGGCTACTCGGTGGGCACGGTGATTCGCGAGCGCATGTGGACGATTCAATGCATGACCATGCGCAAGAATTCCCTGTATCATGGATTCTATCTCTGCAAGGGGATCAATGAGGAAGGCGTGATCAAGAGTGTCACCGCGTCGGTGCAGGTCTACAACGAACTGAAGTCCGGGCACCCCGCGATCAAGAAAGTCTACTGCACCGAAGCGGGTATCGGTATCTTTCATTGCTACATCCAGGTCGACGAGCGCCTCAAGCGGCCGGGCATGATCAACAACATCCTCGCCGCCTCGGTGGGCGTAAAAGGCAGTCGAATGAAACATGTCTTCGTGTTCGACGACGATATCGACATCATGAGCCCCGAGGAAGTCGAGTGGGCGATCGCGACGAGAGTCCAGGCAGATAAGGATGTGTTCATCATTCCAAACACTTTCGGATTGAGATTGGACCCGTCAGCGACGGCTGAAGGCGTAACCGCAAAGATGTTTGTCGATGCGACTAAGAGCAAGGATTTCAGGTCGGAAGATTTGGCGCTTCCGCCCGAAGAGGTATGGCAACAGGTTAAGAAAAACTGGGATAGTTATTTTGTCGGTTAGCTTACGAACTCTGGCTCAAGATAGCGTAGCCGTGTTTCAAATCCATTCGAAATTGTCGGCCGTTTTTATTTCTCGCTTTCGCAAGAGACGGAAACTACTGAGTTGGTGGGCATGGATTTTATTCTTGGCGATTGCACTTTCATTCGTTGGCGCCGGCACCGGCCTCGCGCAGGAAACCCGGGTACGTGCGGCGTACTCCGCCATGAGCGGTTCCATGGCGTGGGTCTGGGCGGCGAAGGAGGGGGGATATTTCGATCAGCACGGGTTGAAGGTTGATCTCATTTATATCGGAGGCACGGCGCAGCTCTTCCAATCGATGCTCGCGGGTGAGATCGACTTCGGCATCGGCGGCGGTCCGTCGATTATCAACGCGAATCTTCAACGGCGGTCGATCGTCATCGTCGCGGGCACGTTAAACCGCATGATCATGAAAATCATGGCGGCGCCGCAAATCAGGACGGCCGCGGATATTCGCGGCAAGCGAATCGCGGTGACGCGTTACGGCACCAGTACCGATTTCGCCGCGCGATTGTGGCTAAAAAACCTAGGACTGTCTGCGGAGAAAGACGCTGTCATTCTACAGGTCGGCAGCGTGCCGAATGTTCTTGCATCGCTGCAGAGCGGGGCGAGCCAGGTGGGCGCGCTTTCGCCGCCGGCCCATTTACAGGCTGAAAAATTGGGCTTTGCCGAACTGATGGATCTGTCCAAAGGGAATATCTTTTATCCGTACACATACGTCACCGTGTCCGCGCCGTTTCTGGAAAAAAATAGAACCTTGGTCAGGCCTTTTGTCGCGGCGGCGGTGGAAGGCATCCGCCGCTTTGGAGCGGACAAGCCCTTCGCGAAAAAATTGATGGCAAAGTATCTCCGCATCACCGACGAAAAGGTGCTCGAAGAAACCCACCAGCTTTTTTCCGACCTGTTTGAGAAAGTGCCCTATACCAAACGCGAAGGCTTGGTGAGTTTGGCGCAAATTTTGGCGGAACGCGATCCGACCATTGGCGCGCTCAAAGTTGATTCGATCGTCGAGGATCGATTTGTTCGCGAGCTTGAGACCAGCGGATTTATCAAGAGTCTCTATAGAGACAGATAGGCATGCCATTCAATCCGGAGCGTACATGAAAACTCACCTGTCACCTGGAGAAGAATTCTCTAAGTTGCTTCATATTTGCAGAGCAATGAATTGTTAGAGAGGGGAAGTTGCCATGACAAAAATCGAAGGTTTCATCGATGCTGATGGACACGTTGTGGAGAGCGACGCGGAACTCTTACATTTCTTACCAGATCCATTCAAAAATCGTGAGGACCTGCTGTCGTTTCCCTTTTTTCCAACTTTGGACGGCTTTCACCGACAGGCGCGGAGAGTCGCTGATGGCAAAGGTCGGTATATCGCAAAAGGCAGCCTGAAGGAGTGGCAGCAGTTTCTCGACGAAGATCACATCGCCTGGTCAGTTTTATATCCCACCGCAGGGTTAACGTTCGGTCTGGTGAGAGACAAGGAATGGGCGTGCGCAGTAGCGGCCGGCTACAATAATTATTTGTATGAAACCTTTACCCGACCAGAAAAACGATTGAAGGGAATGGCTTTAATTCCGCTGCAATCGATCCCTGAAGCGGTCAAGGAATTAAAGCGAGCGGTAAGGGAGCTTGGGTTCGTCGGCGCCGTGCTTCCCGCCGTCGGGTTGCGTCAACCACTCGGCGACGAGAGATATTTCCCGGTGTACGAGGCGGCTCAGGAGCTTGGCGCTTTGTTGGCAGTACACGCCGCTCCCACCCAGGGAATCGGCGTCGACTCCTTCGATCGCCTGATCGAGGTCCGCGCGCTCAGTCACGGGTTCGGCCAGATGATTCAGATGACCAGCATGATCTACAACGGTGTTTACGATCGCTTTCCAAAACTCAAAGTAGCGTACGCCGAAGCGGGTTGTGGTTGGGTACCTTATTTGATGGAGCGACTTGATTTGGAGTACGAGCATCGTAATACCCAAGTGCCGGCATGTAAAAAACCTCCGTCCGAACACCTGAAGAGCGGCCGGATCTTCATTCACTGCGAGCTCGAAGATCGCGGCATCGCCGCGATGGCCGATATGTTTCGCGACGATATTTTGTTCTGCGCTACGGATTTTCCCCACGAACCGCGGTCGGAGTTTCACGAGAACATTGAAAAATTCATGGCACGGGAGGATGTCCGCGCCGAGACCAAAAATAAAATGTGCCTCGAGAATCCAAAACGGATGTATCCGTTGGCGTTTCACTAGAAGAGCGCTTTGTGAGTCGGGTTCAAGAGTGACTAAACAATATTCCCAGGAGAATTGAATGGCGCTTTCGGATAAAAACGAGCCGCTCCATGAAGGCAACATGCCGCGTCCCTATGAGGACGTGAGACAATGGCTCGAGCTTGTTGAATCCATGGGCGAGCTCAAGCGCATCGACGGGGCCGATTGGGACTTGGAAATAGGCACCATGGCGGAGCTGATCTATCGCGAGCGCACCGGCACGATTCCGGCGCTGCTCTTCGACCAGATTAAGGGATATCCCAAAGGGTTTCGCATTCTTTTCGGCCAGCAGACTTCCTATCGCCGTCTCGCCCTGATGGCCGGGTTGCCGATGGATAGCGTCGGACTGAAGCTCGTCAGCCGATTCAAGGAAAAGCTCAACAAGCTGCAACCGATTCCGCCGCGCATTGTGAAAACCGGACCGGTGTTCGAAAACGATATGTCCCGCGACGCCATCGATGTGCTCAAGTTTCCTGTGCCGAAAGTGCACGAGCTCGACGGCGGCCGATTCATCGGCACCGCCTGCATCGCCATCACGCGCGATCCCGACGAAGGCTGGCTGAATCTCGGCACCTATCGCGCCATGGTGCACGATGAGAAATCCGTGGGGCTTTTTATGTCGTCGGCGGGAAAGCACGGGCGCATGCACATGGAGAAATATTTCAAAAAAGGCAAACCCTGTCCGGTTGTCTTGTGTGTTGGCCAGGATCCACTCCTCCTCTTAGCCGCCGGCAATCCCATCGAGCTCGGCTACTCGGAATACGATTACTGCGGTGGCATCCGAGGCCGCCCCTACGATCTGGTCGAAGGCGAAGTCACCGGTCTGCCGTTTCCCGCGCACGCGGAAATTGCCATCGAAGGCTTCCTTCATCCCGGCGACATCAAACCGGATGGTCCCTTCGGCGAATGGCTCGGCTACTACGGCACGCGCATGGAAGACACGCCGGTGCTGCGCATCGAGCGCATCTATCACCGCAACGATCCGATCCTCTGCGTCGCCCGCCCGGGGCGCCCGCCCACCGATTATTCCCTTTCCAAGGGAATGATTCGCGCGGCGCAGCTTTGGGACCGCGTGGAAAAAGCCGGCTTGCCGAACGTGAAGGGGGTGTGGTCCCTCGAATCGGGCATCGGCAGTTTGTTCAACGTTATTTCTATCAAGCAGGCGTATCCCGGCCATTCGCGCCAAGCGCTCTTTCTCGCCTCGCAGTCTCTGGGCGGCGCCTACAATGGCCGCTTCGTCGTGGTAGTGGACGAAGACATCGACCCGACGAGCGAATTTGACGTACTGTGGGCCATGGCCACACGATGCGATCCCGATCAAGCTGTAGAGATCATCAGCCGCGCCGCCAGCGGTTCATTGGACGTTTGCATTCCGCCGGAGAACAAAGGGCATAGCTCGCGTTGTCTGATCGACGCCTGCATGCCTTACGATCGCCGCCATCGGTTTCCTCCTATCGCCGAATCGAGCGAAGAATTGAAAAACCAAGTGCGAACGAAATGGCGCGAGACGATTTATGAATGAAACATTTTCTTCGACCCTCGTGTCGTTCCTTAGAGATTTCGCGCATCGCGCCACGGGTGAAATTCGTTTTTCACCACGAAGATCACGAAGGACACGAAGGCTTCGGGAAACTAATTTTTTAAACTTCGTGCCCTTCGTGTCCTTCGTGGTGAATAATCCCCTGCCGACACTTACACTTCTTGCCATGAATCTTCTTTTCCCCGGCTCGCTCTCTGCCCAAGAGCTGCTGCGCGCCGGCACCATCTTCAGCGCGACCCAGGCGCCGCTCTGGGCCGCCAAGGAGGGACACTATTTCGAGAAGTATGGGATCAAGAATCTTGAAGTCATCCAGTTCTCCGGGGGGCAACCGGTGACTCGTGCCTTGATTGGCGGCGACATACAGATCAGCACCACCGGCGGCGCTGCCGTGGTCAACGCCCGGCTCAAGGGCGCGGACACGATGATCATCGCCAGGACCGTCGGCGTATTCCCCTACACGCTCTTCGTCAGCAAAGATATTCGCGACGCAGCAGACTTGAAAAACAAAAGGCTCGCGGTGAGCACCGTCGGCGGCTCCGGCTACGTGGCCATGCAGTATGCGCTCAGGAAACTCGGCCTGGATCCCGACAAAGACGTCACCATGCTCCAGATCGGCGACTTCGGCACCCGTCTGGCGTCGCTCGCCGCCGGCACCGTGCAAGGAGCACTGCTGCTTCCACCCTTCACGTTGCGGGCGCGTGAGCTGGGATTACGCGCTCTCTATGATCTGGTCGGTAGCGGCATTCAATATCCGATCAATCAGATCACCGTGCGCCAATCGTTCGTCAAGTCCCACCGCGAAACCGTGAAGAACTTCATGCGCGCCTTTGTCGCGGGCCTGGCGCGCTTTCGCACCGACCGGGAGTTTGGCACCCGCGTGCTCGGCAAGAATCTGCGCGAAAACGATCCCAAGATTCTTCAAGAGACTTACGATTTTTGGCTGAAGGTCTTTCCCAGGGTTCCCAATCCCGGACCGGAGGATGCGACGGTTTTTCTCGAGTTTATGCAAGTGAAGGAGCATCGCGATTGGCGCGACTTTGTCGATACTAGCGTGATGGACGAACTGCAGCAGGAAGGATTTTTAAACAGCGTCTACAAATAGCGAGGCTGACATGAGATCCGCCGTAGTCCTCTGGACTGTGCTGAGTGTCCCATTGGGCTTGGGTGCCGCTGCTGCGCAGGACCTGGCCAAAGCCAAGCAAGAAGGACACATCGTTTTTTATACCTCCTGGGGACCGGGCGACGCCGATTACGTCGTCAAAGCGTTCGAGAAAAAATATGCGCCGCTCAAAGTCGAAACCGTCCGAGCGAGCAGCGAGAGAACTCTGACTCGTCTCTTGAACGAGCACCGCGCCGGCACGTTTCTCGGCGACGTCGTCGCCGTCAGCGGCATTCAGTCGGGAATTTTGAAAACGAAAGGCGGATTGGAACGCTATCAATCGCCGGAAGCGGCCAACTTCCCCGCGGAATGGCGCGACCCGGATGGATACGGCACGGGTCTTCATCAAACGATCTATGTGATCGGTTACAACTCGCGGCTGGTCCCAGCCGACGCTGTGCCGAAGAATTATGAAGACTTGCTTCAGCCGCGCTGGAAGGGCCAGCTCGGTTGGGACACGGAAGAATACTATCTGTTCGGCGCTCTGCTGAAAGCCCGCGGTAAAGAAAAAGGTCTGGACTACTGGCGCCGCCTTGCCGCGCAGCAGATCAATTTTCGCAAAGGTTACACCTTGATCAGCGAACTGGTCTCCGCCGGAGAATTTCCCGTGGCGGTTTCGCTCTATCAACACCGCGTCGACGAATACGCCGAGAAAGGCGCGCCGCTTCAGTGGGTCGCCCCCAATCCGCTCGTCGGCGGCGACCCGAACAAGATTTCCTTGTTGAAAAATGCGCCGCGGCCCACCGCGGCCAAATTATTCATCGACTTCATGCTGTCGGCCGAAGGTCAGAAACTGCTGCAGGACAAAGGCCGCAGTCCGGGCAAGATCGGCATCGGGCCGAGGAACCCTCGGCTGAAAGGCGCGAAGACCTTCACCCTGCACGTAACCGCCGCCGAATACGAGGATCTTGGCAAAGAATTCAACCGGATTTTTAAGGTGCAATAAGACTAATATGGCGTTGAAACTAACGATGACCTGCGGTCCGTATGATCGTGCCCGCGCGCTGATCGACGGCACTGTCAAGCCCGAAGGCATCGACCTCGAGATCCGCGTTAACAAAAGCCCCGGGCGGCAGACCAAGATCGACGGCAAAGAGTTCGACGCGGCCGAATTTTACACCGCCACGTATGTGGCGGACCTGCACTATAAAAGTCTCGGCTACACCGCGATCCCGATTTTCGTCAAGCGGATGTTTCGCCACTCTTATATCTACATCAACAAGCGTTCCGGTATCCGTTCTCCCGCCGATTTGAACGGCAAGCGCATCGGCGTGCAAAACTGGCTCACGACCACGGCGGTCTGGGCGCGCGGACTACTTGAAGACGAGTACGGCCTCGATCCGAAATCTGTGACCTGGGTGGCTGACCGCGTGAGCGGCGTCGGCGATTGGAAACCGCCCGATTGGTTGAAAATAGAAACCGTTCCGAAAGGACAAAAACAATTCGATCTCCTCGCTGCCGGCGGCATCGACGCGGGCATTACTACCGGAATCTGGGCGCCCAACGTGCACGCCGATGTCGGCTTTCTGTTTCCGAATTATGCCGAGCTGGAGCGCGACTACTTCAAGCGCACCGGATTTTTTCCGATCATGCACACCTTGATCATCAAGAATTCAGTCTTGGAGAAAGATTCCTGGGTCGCCATGAGCCTGTTCAAAGCCTGGCAGGAATCAAAACAGAAATGCTACGAATGGCTCCAGTGGCAGCGCGTGCACCAAACGTCTCTATGGTATCGCGCCTTGTGGGAGGAAGAACAGGCCGTTGCAGGAAATGATTCCTACGTGTGGGGCTTCCGAAGTACAAGACCGGAGGTCGACAAGCTGCTCGAATACTGCCACCGCCAAGGTTTAACGACGCGCAAGTTCGAGCCCGAAGAAATGTTTCATCCGAGCACGCTGGAAACCTAACGGGCCCGTAGCGAACAGACAGTCTGTGCACCAAAAGATTGCTAGACAAAGGAATCTCCCAACTGATGGCGGCGGGCGAGTTTCCCCTCGGGATCGTCTACGCTCATCGCGTGGAATCCATGAAAAAGTCTGGAGCGCCGATCGAGTGGGTCAAAGCGAATCGGTTATCGGCTCGGTCGGACGCGGAGCCGTTGGTGCAGGAGATGAACCCCCGGCAAGTTGAAGCTTGCCGCAATCGATCCGGGCGTCGGAGAAGAGTTGACCCGATACAGCAAAGAGTTTCGCGAAATTTATTTTCAGTAAGCAAATAGGGTGCTAAAGCGATGAATATTTTCGATGCCGATCAAATTGATTTGACGGCTTCGGATGAAGGGTTAAGAATGAGATGAAACGAGTTGGAATGTTTGTGCGCTGCATCGGGTTTATGTTGTGTGCTGCGGCTCTCAAGCCGATGCTGGCCGGCGCGCAGTCGCTTCCTAAGGTGACTATCGGTTACCCGGCCAGAAGCATCGCGTCCATCCAATTATTTATCGCTCAAGAGAAGGGATTCTTTCGTGACGAAGGGGTTGACGTTCAGCTCAATCAGGTTCGGGCCGATGCGGCTATGGCAGCAGTGCTGACAGGGGAGTTGTTCGCGTACGATTCTGTCGGAACAAGTGTCAGGGCATTTCAAAAAGGAGCGCCGGTCAAGATCCTGGCCGTGAACCTCCAAGGTCCACTTTTTTGGTTGGTCACGCGATCCGAGGTGAAGTCCTTTAGCGAGTTAAAGGGAAAGGTGATGGGCACGACATCTTTCGGCGGAGTCCAGCACCTGGCAGGCTTACGGATGTTACGCCGCGGGGGACTCAATCCCGAGGACGTGACGGTGGTCTTGGCGGGGGATACCACAACGCAACTCCAGTCGATTGTAAACGGCGCGATTCAGATCGCTGTGTTGTCTCCGCCAACCGTGATTCTTGCGCGAGACAAGTTCAAGCTCAATGTTCTGGCCAATGCATTGGATGAGTTTCCCAGCTTTTTCCAAAGCGGCTTTGCGGTTGCCGATAAGACACTCTCTAATCAAAAAGATTTGGTCAGGCGCGTTCTGCGCGCGCGGGCTAGGGCAAACCGAGTTTTCTTCGAAGTGGAAAACGACGCAAGCGAAATCATTGCCAAGGTTTTGAAAGTGGATCTTCCGGTTGCGCGCGAATCCTACCGACTATCGTTTAATGCCTTCTCGACGAACGGAATTGTTTCGCAAAAACAGATTGAAGAATTTCTTAAGACGGATGGCGAGATGGCTAAAATTTCCGACCCCCTGCGCGCAACAGCCGCTTTCGATTTTTCTCTTCAGCGCGAAATAAACAGCGAACTCGGTGTAAAATAACGAGCGCTGCTATCGAGCGACGCGCCTAAGAGTCACGCAAAGATCCTATGAGCTGACCCGGGTTTTACGGACAGTTAATTAGTTCTCAGTGAAAAAGTACGGTTAAAAGTCCAGGTTATTCGGGACGGGAACGAGTAACGGAAATTGTCATGAGAGTTCAGTTGGTTTTTCATCTCATCTTAGGTTTGTTGCCACAGATTGAACGCAAAGATCGCCAACCCGGTCTGCACTGCGCCCCTCCAGCGGGAGAGTTTTCACCGAGATTTGAGGGAGGCGCGACCGGCGGTTTTGGTTTTCTGAATCCTCATCTCGTATTCCTCCGGGGGTAAGTATCCCAGAGCCGAATGCAGT
>Ga0310810_10000785_pt1 | contig 32170 bp, 29 predicted proteins | sample NCmetagenome_FD_207641 | JGI IMG/M metagenome (GOLD analysis project Ga0310810, IMG submission 207641) | Soil microbial communities from experimental microcosm in Duke University, North Carolina, United States - NC | ecosystem: Engineered > Artificial ecosystem > Soil microcosm > Unclassified ... | reverse complement strand
TCCCTAGAGAATCCAACGGTAAGCGTGTCGCCCTGATCGGCGCCGGCCCGTCTTCTTTGACGGTAGCTAACGATTTGCGGCCGCTCGGTTACGAAGTCACCATCTTCGAAAAACAGAACAAGCCCGGTGGGCTGATGCGGACGAATATTCCGTCGTTCCGGCTGCCGGAGAAGGTGCTCGACGATGAAGTCGGCACGATTCTCGATATGGGCGTCGATATCCGCTACAACTCTCCGGTGGGCAGCCTTCAAGGGCTCTTGAAAGACGGCTACGATGCGGTGTTCGTCGGCACGGGCGCGCCCCGCGGCAAAGAACTCGATCTGCCGGGCCGCAAGGATACGGATCGCATCCACATCGGTATCGACTGGCTGGAGTCGGTCGCCTTCGGACACATCGATAAAATCGGCGAGCGCGTCCTGATCATCGGCGTCGGCAATACGGCGATGGACTGTTGCCGGTCGTCGCGCCGGCTGGGCGGCAAAGACATAAAAGTCATGGCGCGCCGGCCGCGCGGATACTTCAAAGCCTCGCCCTGGGAACTGGAAGATGCCGAGGAAGAAGGCATCCATATCACCATCAATCACGCTCCCAAGCGCTTCGTCGTCGAAAACGGCGTGCTGAAGGGCATGGAGTTCGAACGGCTGGAATGGGACGCCGACGCCAAGCAATCGCGCGTGATCGACGAAGTATTCCTGCCCGCGGACGATGTGATCCTGGCGATCGGTCAGGAAAACGCGTTTCCCTGGATCGAGCGCGACCTGGGGATCGAGTTCGATAAATGGGGCATGCCCACGGTGGACAAGACCACGTTCCAATCGACCCGTCCGGGAGTTTTCTTCGGCGGCGATGCGGCCTGGGGACCCAAGAACATTATCTGGGCGGTCGCGCATGGGCACCAGGCGGCCATCTCGATTCACAATCATTGCCAGGGCGTGCCGGTGACCGACCGGCCCAAGCAGGGTTCCAACCTGATCAGCCAGAAGATGGGGATCAGCGAGTGGAGCTACCACAACGACTACAACCCTTCGAAGCGCCAGAAGATGCAGCACGTGGAGCTGACGAAACGCTTTCAGCAGCTCAACATTGAAGTGGAGCTGGGGTTCGATCCGGAGCAGACTGCGCGCGAAGTGCAGCGATGTCTCAACTGCGACATCGAGACGGCCTTCGTCGAGAATCGCTGCATCGAGTGCGACGCGTGTGTGGACATCTGTCCGGTGCAGTGCCTGACCATCACCCGGGACGGGGACGAGACTGAGCTGAGAACGCGCCTGTCGGCGCCCGCCGTCAATCTGGCCCAGGCGATTTACGCATCGAATCCGCTGCCGCAAACTGGGCGCGCCATGGTGAAGGACGAAGACGTTTGCGTTCACTGCGGCCTGTGCGCCGAGCGTTGTCCCACGGCGGCGTGGGACATGCAGAAGTTCGACTTGATAATTCCCTACGCAGGAGCAGCATGCACGACGTCCTCCGTACTCGCGTAAACGATTTCGCGGTCAAGCTCGCCAATGTCAACGGAACAGGCTCGGCCAGCGCCAACGGGCTGCTAATGCAGGCCATTTTCCGTATGGGAATTCCCGTATGCGGCAAGAATCTGTTTCCGTCGAACATCCAGGGACTGCCCACCTGGTATGAGATCCGCGTGAACAAAGACGGCCACTCGGCGCGGGCGCTGGATTACGACCTGATGGTCGCGATGAATTCGCAGACCTACGATCGCGATATTAAGGAGGTCCGGCCGGGCGGCTACCTGCTGTACGATTCCTCCTGGCCGCTGGATCCCGACCTGCACCGCGAGGACATCACGTTCCTGGGCGTGCCGCTGGCCGAGCTGTGCAACCAGAATTTCGAGGATCCACGCACGCGTATTTTGATGAAGAACATCGCCTACGCCGGCGCGATGGCGGCGACGCTCGACATCGACATGGACGTGGTCAACGCGCTGCTGGACGAGAAGTTCGCCGGCAAGAAAGCGCTGCGCGAGTCCAACCACAAAGCGCTGCAGCTGGGCTATCGATTCGCCAAGGACAATTTCGATTGTCCTCTGCCGTTCCGCCTCGAAAAGATGGACGGCAACAAGGACAAGATCCTGATCGACGGCAACACCGCGACGGCTTTGGGCGCGATCTATGCCGGATGCACGGTAGCGGCCTGGTATCCCATTACGCCGGCCACGTCGGTGATGGACGGATTCAAGGGATTCTGCGAGCAATACCGGAAGGATCCTGAAACCGGCAAGAACAATTACCTCATCATCCAGGCGGAAGACGAGCTGGCGGCCATCGGCATGGTGCTGGGCGCGTCCTGGAATGGCGCTCGCGCGTTCACGTCAACCGCCGGTCCCGGCCTTTCGCTCATGAATGAACTGCTGGGCTTCGGCTACTACGCCGAAATTCCTGCAGTGGTGGTCGACGTCCAGCGTGTGGGGCCGTCCACGGGTATGCCGACGCGCACGCAGCAATCTGATCTGATGATGGCGGCCTACGCGTCGCATGGAGATACCAGGCATATTTTGTTGTTCCCGGCGAATCCGAACGAGTGTTTCCATTTCGCGGTTAAGGCGTTCGATCTGGCCGAGCAATTCCAGACGCCTGTGATCCTGATGTCGGATCTGGACATCGGCATGAATGACTGGGTGGTTCCGCGCCTGACCTGGGACGATACCTACAAACCGGACCGCGGGCGGGTACTGGATGCCGAGGATCTGGAAAAGAAAATCGGCAAGTTCACGCGCTACAACCCCGAGGACGAGAATTTCGTCGCCGCGCGAACACTGCCGGGCGTCAGCCAGAAAGGTTCGTATTTCACCCGCGGATCGGGGCACAACAAGTTCGGCGGCTATACCGAGACGCCGGACGAATACCAGGAAGTGATGGACCGCCTCAAGAAGAAGCATTCAGCCGCGGCGAAATTCATCCCGGAGCCGGAGCTGGTATCGCGCGAAGGCGCGCGTTTCGGTGTGATCGCCATGGGCGGCTGCGATCCTGCCGTCCGCGAGGCGCTGGATGTTCTCGACCGTCAGGGCACTCCCGCCGATTACTTGCGCGTGCGCGGATTTCCGTTCGGCGAAGCAGTGGAACGGTTTTTAGCCAAGCACGATTTCTGCTTCGTGGTGGAGCAAAGCCGCGATGCGCAACTTCGGTCGCTCCTCACGCTTGAAACCGCTGTGCCTAAAGAAAAGCTGCGAAGTGTTCTGGTGTACGGAGGATTCCCCTTGAGTAGCCGCCACGTCGTGCAGGGGATCTTGAGCCAACTTTAGAAAGGCATTTTAGAACCGACCATGCCGTCGATCGCAAAACCCATCGCCACGCACCCCACGTTGCAGCGCAACACGCTGGGACTGACCATTCGCGACTATGAAGGGTCCATGTCCACGCTGTGCGCGGGCTGCGGGCACGATTCCATCACCGCCGCCATTATTCGCGCGCTGTGGGAGCTGGATACCGAGCCGCACATGGTCGCCAAGCTGAGCGGCATCGGCTGTTCCTCGAAGACTCCGACGTATTTTCTGAGCGGCGCGCACGGTTTCAACTCCGCGCACGGACGGATGCCGGCGATCGTTACGGGAGCGGCCGCGGCTCATCGCAATCTCTTGTACGTCGGTGTTTCGGGCGACGGCGATTCGCTTTCCATCGGCCTCGGCCAGATGTGCCACGCGATCCGGCGCAACATTCGCATGGCCTACATTCTCGAAAACAATGGCGTGTACGGGCTGACCAAGGGCCAGTTTTCTGCATCCTCCGATATCGGCTCGAAGAGCAAGCGCGGCGAGCCAAATCGGATGGCGCCTATCGATCCCGTGAAGCTGGCGCTGTCGCTGGGAGCGACCTTCATCGCCCGCAGTTTTTCGGGTGACAAGGATCAGCTGGTCCCGATCCTCAAGGCTGCGTTCACGCATCGCGGATTTGCGCTGGTGGACGTGGTGTCGCCCTGCGTGACCTTTAACGACCACGAGGGGTCAACTAAGAGCTATAAGCACACGCGCAAGAATACGCTGCGGGCGACGCAGGCCGACTGGGTGCCGCCGCAGAGCGAGATTCTGGCGCAAATCAGTAAGTCGGGTACGACGTCAGTCACGATGCACGACGGCAGCGTAGTCAACTTCAGCGCGGTTCCCAAGGATTACGACCCCAGGGATCGCCGGAAGGTGGCGGCGTATCTCGACGATCAGCCCGCGAACGCCGTCGTCACCGGGCTGCTGTATATCGATCCGAGCGCGCCGGATATGCACGAGCTGGGCCAATCGTCGCCAACGCCGCTGCGCGATCTGGCGTATGAGAAGCTGTGTCCGGGGTCGGCCGAGTTGGAGCGGATGCAGGAAGAGTTTCGGTAGGCGCTAATCGCAACCCAGCGAAAATCGCAGGGCGGCGCAGATCTGGCTCATCCGCGCGGGACTGAGTTGCGCGACGCGTCTCCCCAAGCGGGCTTGGGAAACTGTCGAGGTATTGTGAAGATTCACCGCGCAGGGCCCCTTCATGCCGTCGTCTTCATCCAAGGGGACTTCGGATGGAGCGCCACGCAGCGTCGATGTAACCGGCGCGACGGTTACTTTGGACAAATGAGGAATCAAGTTGTCGCGCGTCAAGACAACCACGGGACGTAGCTTGTCCGGCGGCGGGAACGGATAGAGCCGAACCTCGCCCCGGGCTATTCTTCCAGCCATGCCGTCTCGTTCTCCCAAAGCGTGATCTCTTCCTCGGTTTGGGGGTGAGCTTCGTATGCCTTCCGGTCGCGTTCTTCCATTTCCCGGATGCTCTCGCGCTTTGCGTATTCGCGCAAGGCCTCGCGCACAAGAGCCGACCGATTTACTTTCTTACGCTTGGCGAGCCGGTCGGCGGTTTGCCGAAGCTTGGAATCGATGACAACCTGGATTGTTTCCACTGTGGACCCTACTCCACAGTATACTCCACATATGAAACTAGCCGACCTCAAGAAAGAGCTCGCAGCCGTCGCCGATCCCGAGCGCGCCCGCAATCTGGCCTGGTTCTTCAAGACCGGCAAAGGCCAGTACGGACATGGCGACCGATTCATCGGCATCACGGTTCCCGTCGCGCGCCAAATCGCCCACCGCTATGTCCGCCTCCCGATCACAGACATCGCCAAACTCCTTGCGTCGCCGATTCATGAGCACCGCTTCGTGGCACTCGAAATCCTCGTCGCGCAGTATGAGCGCGGAGACCTATCTGTCTACAACTTCTATTTGAAACACACCAAGTTCGTGAACAACTGGGATCTGGTGGATACCTCTGCTCCCTACATCGTCGGCCAGCATCTGTTGACACGCCCGCGAAAGATTCTGTACCGCCTGGCGAAATCGCGCAATCTGTGGGAGCGCCGCATCGCGATCGTCTCCACAATGATATTCATCCGCGCCGGCGAGCTTGAGGATACGTTCGCTATCGCCAAACTTCTGCTCGAAGATGACCACGACCTGATCCACAAAGCCGTAGGCTGGATGCTGCGTGAAGCAGGGAAACTGTCCAATCCGGAGCTATTACGATTTCTGAAGACAAACTACGCGGCGCTTCCCAGAACCACGCTGCGGTATGCGATCGAAAGGTTTCCCGCAGCCGAGCGGAAGCGCCTGCTGGCAGGCTAGTGTGTCATCGCGTAGACGACGTAATTCAGCGTGATTCGGATACCCAAAGCCGAGAACTTTTCCGGATAGGAAGGATCGTCCGCCCACTCCCACGAATCACCCGTATCGTTGTTGAACCACGCGGCAATTGTCATGCGCCCCTTCTCGTCAAAGGCCCCTTTGAAATGGGGGTCATAAGAGACGCCATCAAGCGGGCGCATCCCGTTGAACCTGGCCCACTGTCCGAGAATCTGATAGCGCTTGTCGAGATCGAACAGCATGTGAAACGCCTGGGCATCGTCAGGCAATTCCACCAGCTCGCGCTGGGGGTAAAGCTGTTTGACGGTTTCGGCAATCGCTTGCTGTTCGTTGGGCCCCCACATGTCGTCGGCGATGAAGAAGCCTCCCCGATCAAGGTATTCGCGCATCTTGGCCGCCATTTCGCCGGTGAGGTCAATGCTGGTGGTGCGAGCGGCAAATAGGAACGGCCAGTTAAAGATATCGTCGCCGTCCTCGAGATTGATGGGCTGCTCCACGGGCCGCCCGTTGATTCGCGTAAGGCGGCGAAGCGCCGTCATGAGGTGGCGATCCCCGGCCGGATAGTCGTTGGTCCAGTTGGTGCGGCCGCCCTGCCGCCAGTCCCGGCCGAAGCCTCTAAAACGGCCGCCCCCGGATCCGGAAGGGTACATCAGGCGTCCAAAAACGAACTCGGAAGGATTCAAAGCATCCGGGGCCAAGGGACCCATCTGATCTTCGCCGGGGAACTCGCGAAATTCACGCTGGAAAGCGTAGGTCACTCCGATAGAGGCGGCCAGAGCCGCCACCGTGATGAGCGCCTTCGACCATTTCACAACCCGAGGATAACATCCGTAACCTTATGAAAGTTGACCAAAACCCCTCTGCTGTGATAACTTAAACGGTTTAAGAAACGATTGCTGGTTTCTTAAAGCTCCTGGTTCCCCGACAAGTTTTCTAGATGCAAGAAACGCTACAAGCCCTAGGTGGGATACTGCAAAAAGCCAGTATCACCGTTGTCCTTTTAATTATCCTGCATTTCTATCTGAAGGCCGTGCTATTCGGGCCGTTGGACCGCATCATGCAGAAGCGGCGCGAGCTGACAGAGGGAGCCCGCAAGATCGCCGAGGACAGTTTGGCGGCTGCCACTCGCAAGGCTGACGAATATGAGGCGAAACTTCGTGACGCCCGCTCGGCAGTTTACAAACAACAGGAAGAAATTCGGAAGGGCTGGCTCGAAGAGCAGGCGAAACAGGTGGCCGAAGCGCGCGGGCGCAGCGAATCGGCGGTGAAATCTGCTCGGGAAGCGATCGCTCAGGATGCGGCCGCGGCTCGCAAGTCGCTCCAAGATTCGAGTGCCGCCGTAGCGGATCAGATTGTGACCATGGTTTTGGGCAGGAAAGCCGCATGAAGCGCCTGCTGATTCTGGCGATTTTCGGCGCGGTTACTCTCGCAGCGGCGGAGACCGAAGCTCCTGCCGAAGTTTCACCGATATGGAAGTGGGCGAATTTCGCGATCCTGGCGGTCGGACTAGGATACGGCATGGCCAAGGGCCTGCCTCCCCTGTTCCGTTCGCGGACCAAGGAAATCCAGCAGGGCATTTCCGAAGCGCAGCAAATGAAACAGGACGCGGAAAAGCGCTCGGCCGAAATGGACGCGCGTCTGAATTCGCTGGGCGCCGACATCGAGAAATTCCGCACGCAGTCAGCCGCCGAGATGCAGCAGGAGGGCGAGCGCATCGGCCGGGAAACCGCGGCGCAGATCAAGAAAATCGAGCAGCAGGCCGCGGTGGAACTCGAATCCGTCGGGAAGACCGCGCGCCGCCAGCTGAAGGAATATGCCGCCGAGCTCGCGCTGGGGTTGGCCGAGGAACGTCTTCGCGGACAAATGAACGGCGCGGCGGAATCGAAGCTGGTAGACGATTTCGTGGTCGATCTGGAGCGGAAAGCCGCACAGGGGTCTAAGAATTAAGATGCTTTCCGTGGTCTCGGCACGATACGCGCGCGCGCTGGTGGACGTCGTCACGGCGCCGGGGTCGAACACGGATCCGGCCCAGGTACTTTCGCAGTTGCGCGCCGTCCAGGCATTAATCCATGGGTCTACGACGCTGCAGAATGCGCTGAATTCACCGGCCGTTGCGCCTTCCCGCAAACGGGCCGTGATGCGCCGGCTCATGGAACCGATGAGCGTTATGGAGAAAGTCCGCAACTTCGTGTACGTGGTGATCGACCATCGCCGCGCCCACGACTTCGCTTCCATCGTGGATGGGTTCGAAACGCTGCTGGACGAACGATTGGGGTTTGTGGCGGCGGAGGTACGCAGCGCGATGCCGCTCACGGATGCACAGCGCGTCACATTAGAAGCCCAGGTATCTCGCCTTGCGGGGAAGAAAGCCAAACTCAAATTCTCAAGCGATCCCACGCTGATCGGCGGCGTGGTGGCGCACGTAGGCTCTACTGTCTACGACGGCAGTGTGCGGGGGCAACTCGAAAGGTTACGAACAAGGCTGGGAGCCGGGTAGCTCCCGGAGTAAATTTATCTATGGCTCAAATTCGGGCAGATGAAATCTCGCGCCTGCTGCGCGAGGAAATCGATAATTACGAACGCGCGGTAAACGTGGCCGAAACCGGCTCGGTGATCTCGGTGGGCGATGGTATCGCCCGCGTGTACGGCCTGGAAAACGTCATGGCCGGAGAGCTGATCGAGTTCAAGGGTGGCGTTTCCGGTATCGCCCTGAACCTGGAAGAAGACCAGGTGGGCGCAGTGCTGCTGGGCGAATTCGCCGGCATTAAAGAAGGCGACGAAGTACGCCGCACCGGCCGCATCATGTCGGTACCGGTGGGCGAAGCCATGGTGGGCCGCGTGGTCAACGCGCTCGGCCAGCCCATTGACGGGAAGGGGCCTATCGAGACCACGCAGTTCAACGCCATCGAGCGTCTGGCTCCCGGCGTCGTCGACCGCCAGCCGGTCCGCGAACCTCTGCAGACCGGGATCAAGGCCATCGACGCGATGATTCCGATCGGCCGCGGCCAGCGCGAGCTGATCATCGGCGATCGCCAGACCGGAAAAACAACGGTGGCGATCGACACCATCATCAACCAGAAGGACAGCGGCGTCATCTGTATCTACGTCGCCATCGGCCAAAAGCGTTCGACCGTCGCGCAGGTGGTCAAGACGCTGGAAACCTACGGCGCCATGGAGTACACCATCGTCGTGGCGGCTACGGCGTCCGATCCCGCGCCGATGCAGTACATCGCACCGTATTCGGGCAGCGCGATGGGCGAATATTTCCGCGACACCAGGCGCCACGCCCTATGTATTTACGACGATCTTTCCAAGCATGCCGCGGCGTATCGCGAGATTTCGCTGCTCCTGCGGCGCCCCCCGGGACGCGAGGCATTCCCCGGCGACGTGTTCTATCTCCATAGCCGCTTGCTGGAGCGCGCTTCCAAGCTCAACGACGAACTTGGCGGCGGGTCTCTGACGGCCCTGCCCTTCATCGAAACCCAGGCCGGCGACGTTTCCGCGTACATTCCGACCAACGTGATTTCGATCACCGACGGCCAGATCTACCTGCAAACCGACCTGTTCAACTCCAACATTCGCCCCGCCATCGACGTCGGTATCTCGGTCAGCCGCGTCGGCGGCAACGCGCAGATCAAGGCCATGCGGCAAGTAGCGGGAGGATTGCGGTTGAGTCTGGCGCAGTATCGCGCGCTCGCGGCGTTCGCCCAGATGGGATCGGAGCTGGACAAGGCTTCCATGGCGCAGTTGACGCGCGGCGCACGCATGGTCGAAATCCTCAAGCAGGGCCAGTATTCGCCGATTCCAGTCGAAAAGCAGGTCGCGATTATCTTCGCGGGCACCAACGGCATCCTGGACGATCTGCCGGTAGATCAGATCCGCGCATTTGAGCAGGAGCTTTACAGGTTTCTCGAGAATGCGCACCCGGCGATCCTCACTACGATCAAGGAAAAGAAGACCATTGACGACGATTTGAAGGGCAAGCTGACCTCGGCGCTTCAGGAATTCAAAACCCGGTTTGTGCAGGATCAAGCGCACAAGAAGTAAATGCCCAGCCTGATTGACATCCGGCGGCGTGTTCGCTCGGTCAAGAACACCCAGCAGATCACCAAGGCCATGAAGATGGTCTCGGCGGCTAAGCTGCGCCGTGCGCAGGACCAGGCCATCGCCGCGCGTCCCTACGGGATTATCTTGCGCCAGATGCTGGCGAACGTGGCGCAAGGGGCTGCCAATGATCCGGACGCCGGCGCGCATCCCCTCCTGGCGGTTCGTCCCGAAAAACGCATCTTGTTAGTGGTGATTACCGCGGACAGCGGATTAGCAGGCGCGTTCAACTCCAATCTCATCAAGCTCGCTCAGCGCTTTGCCGATGACCATCGCGATGCCACGCTGACCTTCGAGCTCATCGGCAAGAAGGGCGTCAATTACTTCCGGCGGCGATTCAACGGCATTTCGGGCACGCATACCGATCTTTTCCGCCGCGTGAAATTCGAGGACGCCGACCGGATCGCAAACGCGATCATCGCGCGATTCGAGTCCGGCGAAGTGGACGCCGTTTATCTCTTTACCAACGAATTCAAGAGCGCTCTAGCCCCGGCGTTGACCTCAACCCGTATCCTGCCGATCGAAGTGCCGAAAACGGCCGCGCAGGTGGATTACATTTACGAGCAGAATCCGGCCGAGCTGCTGGGGAGCCTGCTGCCGCGTTACGTGAAACTGCTGGTCTACCGGGCGTTCCTGGAATCGGTGGCAGCCGAGCACGCCGCGCGCATGGTCGCGATGGACGCCGCCAGCAAGAACGCCAGCGACGTAATCGACAAGCTGACCCTGCAGATGAATCGCGTCCGCCAGGCCAGCATCACGCGAGAAATTATCGAAATCGTGAGCGGCGCGTCCGCTCTTGAATAAAAGGAATTGCATATGAACGAAGGCAAAGTGATCCAGGTGGCCGGACCGGCCGTCGACGTGGAATTTTCCGAAGGACACATTCCCGTCATCCGTACCGCGATTCGCATTACCAGTGAAGGCTTCAACGTACCCGATCCCATCGACATCATTTGCGAGGTCGCGCAGCACATCGGCGAAAGCCGTGTGCGCACCATCGCGCTGCAGCCCACCGATGGTTTGGTCCGCGGCATGAAGGCGGTCGATCTGGGCGAGCCGGTCATGGTGCCGGTCGGCAAGGAAACGCTGGGGCGCGTGCTCAACGTCATTGGCCAGCCGGTCGACAAGATGGGTCCGGTGAATACCGCCAAGCGCAGTCCCATTCACCGCATGGCGCCATCGTTTGAGGAACAATCCACCGAATCCCAAATGTTCGAGACCGGCATTAAGGTCATCGACCTGCTAGAGCCGTACGTGCGCGGCGGAAAAATTGGTTTGTTCGGCGGCGCCGGCGTGGGCAAGACGGTCATCATTCAGGAGCTCATTTCGAATCTGGCGACCAAGCACGGCGGCGTCTCGGTGTTCGCCGGCGTGGGCGAACGAACCCGTGAGGGCAATGATCTTTGGCTCGAGTTCCAGGAAGCGGGCGTCATCGATCCGCACGATTGGAAGAAATCCAAGTGCGCCCTGATCTACGGCCAGATGACCGAGCCCCCTGGCGCACGTTTGCGGGTGGCGCTTTCTGCGCTGACCGTCGCGGAATACTTCCGCGATGAAGAAGGCCAGGATGTGCTGCTGTTCATCGACAATATTTTCCGCTTTACGCAGGCGGGTTCCGAGGTATCGGCGCTGCTGGGCCGCATGCCCAGCGCGGTGGGATACCAGCCCAACTTGGCATCGGAGATGGGCGATCTGCAGGAGCGCATCACTTCAACAAGATCCGGATCGATCACCTCGGTCCAGGCGATTTACGTGCCCGCCGACGACTACACTGACCCGGCGCCGGCGACTACCTTCGCGCACCTCGACGCAACCACAAATCTTTCACGCTCGATTTCCGAGCTGGGTATTTACCCCGCGGTGGATCCGCTGGCGTCCACGTCGCGCATTCTCGATCCGTTGATTATCGGCGAGGAGCACTACAACGTCGCGCAGGCGGTCAAGCAGATCTTGCAGCGTTACAAGGATTTGCAGGACATCATCGCGATCCTGGGCGTCGACGAACTGTCCGACGAGGACAAAGCCACCGTGGCGCGCGCCCGCAAGATCCAGCGATTCCTTTCGCAGCCGTTCGCGGTCGCCGAGGCGTTCACCGGCCTCAAAGGCAAGTACGTCAAGGTGGCCGACACCGTGCGCAGCTTCAAGGAAGTCGTCGAAGGCAAGCACGACGAGATTCCGGAACAGGCGTTCTACATGCAGGGCTCGATCGACGATGTCCTGGAGCGCTACGAAGAGATGAAGAAGCAAGGGTAACGTGGCAGATACTCTGCACATCGAGATCGCTACGCCGGAAAAGCTGGTGGTAAATCGGCAGGCCGACTACGCCGAGATCCCCGGCAAGGACGGTTACATGGGCATCCTGCCGGGCCACGCGGCGTTACTCAGCGAGCTGGCCCACGGGAAGCTAACGCTGACCACTGCCGGCAAGGCCGAGAGCTTCACGGTTACCGGTGGATACGTGGAAGTCCGCGATAACCACGTCCGCGTTCTGGCCGACGGCGTAGAATAATTTTTATGAGGCGCATGACCAAGATCGCGATTGCGATCGCAGCCGCGGTGTTTTCGGTAATCGGTGCCACCGCCGTTTACGCACAAGAGAAGTATTCGCTCAAATCGCCGAGTGGTATCGCATTCTCCGACTTCAAGGGATATGAGGACTGGGCGGTGGTCTCTTCCGCCCGAACTGACGAAGTGCTCAAGGTGATCGTCGCCAATCCGGCCATGATCAAGGCGTACAAGGCCGGTATTCCGGGCAACGGCCAGCCTTTCCCGGATGGCGCCAAGATAGCGAAGCTTCAGTGGAAGCCCAAAAAGAGCACCGAGGCCCCCTTCGCGGTGGATGTGCCAGACGTCTTTAGCCAGGCTTTCGTCATGGAAAAGGACGCCAAGAAATTTCCGAAAAGCGGCGGGTGGGGATACGCAGTATTCAACTACGCAGCCGCAACCGACAAGTTCACGGCCGATCCCAGCCCCTCCGACTGCGGGCACACCTGCCATGTCGCCGTGAAGGCGAAGGACCACATCTTCCACCCGTACCAGAAGCGTTGAACGGAACGTTCGTTCCATTTAGTTCCCGCTGGGAACTATAATTGAAGCTTCCATGCAGATTGACTGGTTCCCGCTGTGGCTCAGCCTGCGTGTGGCATTTGTTTCCACGGCCGTAGCCTTCGTCGCCGGCCTGTGGCTCGCTTACATCCTGGCGAATCGCGAGTTTCGCGGGAAAGAAGTCCTGGATGCAGCCATAACCTTGCCGCTGGTTCTGCCGCCCACCGTGCTCGGATACTACTTGCTGGTGCTGCTGGCGGGAAATAGCCCACTGGGCAAACTGTGGGAAAACGTCTTCGGTTCGCCGCTGGTGTTCACCTGGAAAGCTGCCGTCGTGGCCGCCTTGCTGCACGCGCTTCCCTTGCTGGTGAAATCCGCCCGGGCCGCGCTCGAAAGCGTCGACCGGAGCCTCGAGCGCGCCGCGCGCAACCTGGGCGCCTCGGAATGGCGGTTGTTCTGGAGAGTGACGCTACCGCTGGCGCGACGGTCGATCCTGGCCGCGACTGCTCTGGCGTTTGCACGGTCCCTGGGTGATTTCGGCGTCACGCTCATGGTGGCGGGCAATATTCCCGGACGCACGCAGACCGTGGCCGTCGCGATTTATGACGCCGTCGAGTCCGGCAACACTGCCTTGGCGCGGACGCTGGTGCTGGTGATTTCCGCGATTGCGTTGTTGATTTTGACCTTGGCCAATCGGCTCAACCCCCGATACGAGACTCGACACGAGAGATGATTAGCGCCCGGCTGCGTAAATCATTTTCCGCACGGCCGGATTCAGTGGCATTTTCGCTGGATCTGGAATTTCAAGCCGCCGCGGGCGTCACGGTCTTATTTGGGCCCAGCGGATCGGGCAAGACCCTGACGCTCGACCTGATCGCGGGCTTCGTGCGTCCCGACGACGGCCGCATCCTGCTCGACGACGAGATTCTTTTCGACGGAGCCGCCGGCGTGAGCCTGGCTCCGCAAGCCCGCAATTGCGGTTATGTGTTCCAGAATTACGCGCTGTTCCCGCACATGACCTTGCGCCAGAACTTGGAGTTCGCCGCCGAGCGCAGGCCGCGCCTAGAGCGCCATCGCCGCGTGAACGAAATGCTGGAACGCTTCCGCCTGGGCGACGCGGCCGGCCGGCGTCCGCATGAACTATCCGGCGGGCAGCGCCAGCGTTGCTCCATCGCCCGCGCGCTGATCGGCGCTCCCAAGCTGCTGCTGCTGGACGAGCCGGCGCAGGGGCTGGATGCGCCGCTGCGCGCCGAGTTCTACGAAGTCCTGCGGCAGGTCCGTGCCGATTTCAAGACTCCGATCCTGCTGGTGACCCACGACCTGGACGAATGCTTCGAGCTGGGCGAAGAAATGCTGATCCTGCGCGAGGGCCGTCTGGTGCAGAGCGGAGCGCCGTCCACCATCCTCGATCAGCCCGCTAATGTCGACGTCGCGCGGCTGCTGGGGGTTTTCAACCTGATTCCAGGAGAGATCCGCGCGCTCGATCCGGGCCGCAATACCAGCAAGGTACAAATGGGCGAGTACGAGCTGGACGGCCCCTATTTTCCTGGCCACCTGAAGGGCGACCGCGTCACCGTCTGTATGCGTCCAGAACGACTAGCCGCGCTCGCCCGCAATGGCCGGCCCGGCGCCAACCAGATTCCCGCGCAGCTCGAACGTACAGTCGAAAAGCCCCAATGGATGCGCCTGGAGTTCGCGGGCGGCATCGCCGTCGATGTCGCGCGTGCCGACTACGAGCGCGTTCGCGATACCAAGGATTGGGTGATCGAATTCCCGCGCGAGTCGCTACGGGTGCTGTAGTGGTTGTCGAGAGGATCTCGACACGGCACGCAAGCGCGCGCCCTGCGTCAGCGCGGGCCGATACAGGCCGCCAGGAGCTCCGATTTCAGCTCCGACTGCAGATCGTCGCCCAGCTTGTGCCCCTGATGCGTCACGTAGAACACGTCCAGCGCCTTGTGCGCTTCCGTGTCGATCATCACCACCTCGATGTTGCAGCCCGCCAGCGAGATGGCGTTGGCCAGATCGTACAGCAGGCCGGGACGATCCTCGGCGACGATCTCGATGAGCGTGGCCTCGTCGGAAGCGTCGTCCTTGAAGGAAACACGAGGCCGGATCTTCAAGCGCGACGATAAGAAGGGCTTGGGCCGCCCCTTCAGCAGCTTGTCGGCATCCTGCTTGCCTTCGACCACCTTCCGGACCACGCCGCGCAGCCGGTCGACCTCGGGCGGATTCAGCTCCAAAGTCCGGTGCGGGTCGGCGAACGTGAAACTGTCCAGCACCATACCCGTGGCATTGGAAAACGCCTCGGCTTTCAGAATATTGAGGCCGAAGCTCGAAATGGTGCCTGCCACCGATGCGAACAGCGCCGGGCGATCCTTGGTCAAAAGCGTTAGTTTATGGATCCCGCGTTCGTGCAGGATCTCGACAGCCACCGGGCGCGACGCCAGCTGCTGCGCGAGCGCGAAATGCGAGTCCACCTCGTGCGCGGTGTGGGTGCGCAGATAACGCGTCGGCAGCCCCTCCAGAAACCTGGCCCGCTCGGCCGGCATCCCGGCGGCATCGTGGATGCGCTCGCTCACCAGCTCGCGGGTCAGCTCTTCATACGCCATCAGGTAAACACGCCACAGCTGTTCCATGCGCCACGGCGTCATGGCTTGTGGATTCACCGCGCTGATATCGGCATAGGTCAGCATGGTCAGCAGCTTCAGCCGCTCGAGCGTGCCGACGCGATCGGCTAGCGCGCGCGCGGTGGAACCGTCGTGCAGATCGCGGGAGCTCATGACGCTCGATAGATCCAGGTGCCGCAGCACCAGGAACTCGATGGTCTCCCGATCCGCTGCCGGCGCGCCCAGGCGGTTCATCACGGCCCGGGCAATTTCGCCAGAGGCTACCGTGTGATCGCGGCCCGAGCCCTTGCCGATGTCGTGCATCAGCAGCGCGAAGCGCACCAGCCAGGGATCCTCTATCTCGCTCATCAGCTCCGTGAACCGTCCGTCGGACACCGTTTCTAGCGATCCGATCGCTACCAGCGTGTGCTCATCCACGGTATAACGATGGTAGAAATCCCGCACTACCAGACACTCGATGTTGCGCCACTCCGGCAACGCGTTCAGCAGAACGCCGGCTTCCTGCATGGCCCGCAAGCCCAAGGACGCCTGGGGCAGGGACAGCATCCGCTTCCAGTCGTCCCAAGTCGCTTCCGGCGTGAAACCGTGCAAGCGCTCGATGGTGTCGGGTGCCAGCCGCAGCCCATGACGCGCCACGAACTCAAACAGGCTCAGATCCTGCGGCGGCTTATGCGCCCGCAAAAGCACACGATCGCGCGATACGGTGAAATCGCTGGTGGAAAGGCGCGACCGCCATTCATGAAACCGGCCCAGTAGCGTCCCCGCTTTCTCGGTGGAGACCTCCAAGGCTTGCCTCACCGCCCGGTCCACCACGCGAGCCTGGCGGTAATATTCCCGCATGAGTGCGGCCGGATGGTCGCTTAGAGATTCCTGCGCGTCGAAGCTCAGCGCGTTCTGGTCCCGGCCGGCAAGTTCATGCAGGCGCAAACGAACGCCGGAAAGGAAATGGAAGGCCGCCGATAAGTCCGGGATGCCCTCGCGCGGCTCCAGCATCAATAGCCAGCGCGTCGTCTGGAGATCGCGGAATCCGCCGGGGGTCTCCTTAATGTTGGGCTCCAGGTGATAGATCGTGTTCTGATATTTGGCCCGCCGTCCTTCCGCCAATCCCGCGATCTGGCGAGCGAGAGCCGCCGCGCGCCGGGCCTGAAACTGCCGGAACTTATCGTCCAGCGTTTGATACAGCGCGGCGTCCCCGGCCAGGAATCGGCGGTCCAGCAGGCTGATGGTGAACTCAGCGTTATCCTCATGTTCGGTAACGCAATCCGCCACCGAGTGCACCGAATGACTGGGGCGCAGTCCGGAGTCCCATAGGCTCTGCAGAAACGCGGAGATGTTCTCGCGCGGCGGCAGGTTCTTGTCCGATTCCGCCAACAAAAGAAGGTCGATATCGGAATGGGGAAACAGCTCACACCGGCCAAATCCACCGACGGCCACCACCACCAGACCCGCGCGGAAAACCGGCTCTAACGTCTTCGCATACGCCGCCCGTACGCGTGCTTCCACTTCCGCCGTACGGCCCGCCAGCGTCTGCTGGACTTCGTCCGGACCGGCCGGCGGGAGCACCGCCACCTCCTTCACAATGCTGTGTCTCCTCGATCGTCGTTGCGGATGCGGACGGCGTCGGCAACTTCGGACACAAAGATCTTCCCGTCGCCGATCTTACCCGTGCGCGCGGCCGCGACCAGGGTCCGGATCACTTCGTCGGCGCGCGGATCGGCGACTACCAGTTCCAGCTTCACTTTCGGCAGCAGGTCCACCTTGTATTCCATCCCGCGATAGACCTCGGTATGACCCTTCTGCCGGCCGTGGCCGCGCACTTCGGTGATCGTCATGCCATCGACGCCGATCGTCTTCAGGGCCTCTTTGGCGTCCTCCAGCTTGTGCGGCTGGATAATTGCTTCGATTTTCTTCATGTCAGGTCTCCTTGCGGAAGTTTACTCCCGCCGCAGCTACCTCGCCTACGACTCGAGATTGTAGCCCTCTTCTCCGTGCATGCTCAGATCCAGGCCCTCGGTCTCCTGTTCCTTGCTCACGCGCACGCCGCAAATGACGTCGCAGATTTTGAGGATCACCAACGTTCCCACGATCGCCAGTCCCCAGGCGATCAAAACGGCGATGATCTGGTTCATCATCTGCCCCGCATCGCCATCCACCCATCCCATCGCCTTGCCCATCCGAAGATCGTTGACTTCCTTGGTCGCGAACACGCCCGTCAGTAGCGCGCCCAGAGTCCCGCCGATTCCATGCACGCCGAAGGCATCCAAGGCGTCGTCGTAGCCGAACATCTTTTTGACCTTGGCGACCATCAGGTAGCACACCACGCCCGCGGCCAGTCCGATCAGCATCGCGGGCATCGGCTTCACGAAGCCCGAAGCCGGGGTGATCGCCACCAGTCCCGCTACGGCGCCCGAGATGGCTCCCAGTACGCTCGGCTTGCCGGCCATCATCCATTCGATCGCCATCCAACCCAGCACCGCCGCGGCCGTGGCGAAATGGGTAGCCACAAACGCCGAGGTCGCCAGCGATCCCGCCGCCACCGCGCTGCCCGCGTTGAATCCGAACCAGCCCACCCACAGCAGGCAGGCGCCGATCACGCTCAGCACCACGCTGTGCGGCCGCATCGATTCGTCCGGATAGTTGTCCCGCTTGCCCAGGTACAACGCGCAAACCAGCGCCGAAACTCCCGAAGTAATGTGCACCACCGTTCCACCCGCGAAGTCCCATGCAGGATAGACACCGCCCAACGTGCCGTTGAGGAATCCGCCCTTGCCCCACACCATGTGCGCCATGGGAAAGTACACCACCAGCGACCACAGCGTCATGAACAGCAGCATAGCCTTGAACTTCATCCGTTCGGCGAACGCTCCGGAAATCAGCGCCGGCGTGATGATGGCGAACATTAACTGGTAGATCATGTAGGTCTGATGCGGAATGGTGGCCGCATAATCCGGATTCGGATCGGCGCCCACGCCCCGCAGGAACAGGTAGCGCATATCGCCGAAGAAGGCGTTCCCTTCGCCGAACGACAGGCTGTAACCGACCACCGCCCATAGAATGGAAACCGTGGCCATCAAAATGAAGCTGTGCATCATGGTTCCCAGGACATTCTTCTTGCGCACCAAACCGCCGTAGAACAACGCCAGACCCGGACCGGTCATCATCAGCACTAGGGCCGCGCTGGTCAGCATCCAGGCGTTGTCGCCGGCCATCTGCGCGTTCTTGACGGCCTTGTCCAGATCGTCCAGTTTCTTGGCAATATCCGGCGGGATGGATTGCGCCAGCGAAACTCCCGCTGAAAGCACCAAGAGCGTCAGAAACTGTAGCGATCGTATCCATTTTGTGAATGAATGTTGTTGTTTGAAAAAAGCAGACGGTGCTGCCGCGCTCTCACAAGCGCGAAGCGTGGGGAAAGACAAGTTCCTCATAGGCGCTCCTTTGTGTCCGTACGCCGACGTGGCGTAAACCTCACCAGTATAGTGACTTCCCTACCCCCTTGCGTTCGATTCTTTTGATGGGATTGATTGGAAATTGTTATGAGCCCTGGGGCGCCGCCCGCAAGGCGTCCAGCAGCTGCTGGCGAACTTTCTCGCTCAGTTCCAGTCCGATTACGTTGCCCATCCCGGCCCGCCGCAGGTAGCGCACCCTGCCCGAGCCTGCCACGGCCGCCTTTTCGACGCGTAGATTCACGAAGGTCTGGGCAGGAATCACCTCGCTGATCTCAATCCGCAGTCCGTCCGGCGAGATGTCCCGGCATTTGCCCCCCGCGTAGTGCTCTCCTCCCCGCTCGTCGGCCCAGGACAACCGGACCGGCAGGGTACAAGGAATGCGTTCATGACGCCGAAATTCTCTCCGAGGCATCTCCTAGATTCTAGCCTTTCACGGATTCGCCAGAATCGAAGGCATGCGGTTTCGCTAGAATCGGATGCATGCGGTGGCTGCCGGTACTCTTGGGTGTCGCGGGAGGATTTTGTCTCCCCGCCGACGCGCGCGAGCCCGTTCGTTCCCGCCATGCCATGGTAGGTGCGCAGGAGCCCCTGGCGGCCGATGTCGGTGTCCAGATCCTCCGGGACGGCGGCAACGCCATAGACGCCGCGATCGCCGTCGGATTCGCGCTCGCCGTCACCCACCCCTACGCCGGGAATCTGGGCGGCGGCGGATTCATGCTGATCCGTTTCGCAGACGGCCGTTCCACCTTTGTCGATTTTCGCGAGCGGGCGCCGGAGAAGGCCTCGCGCACCATGTACTTAGACGCTTCCGGAAAGCCCACCCGCCAAAGCCTGGATGGTTGGAAGTCCGCGGGCGTCCCCGGAACTGTCCGCGGCTTCGAGCTGGCCCACCGGAAATACGGCAGCCGCAGATGGGCCGCGCTCATTGAGCCGGCTATCGCCTTAGCACAGCATGGATTTCCCGTCAGTTACGCACTCGCGGAATCACTCAAGAGCGCCCGCAACTTGTCGCAAGACGCGGAATCCAAACGCATCTTCCTCAAGAATGGGACTACCTTCGCGCCCGGGGAGACACTCACGCAACCGGAGCTCGCGCGCACGCTCAGCCGCATCGCGCAGAACGGCGTGAACGGGTTCTACGAAGGCGAAACCGCTCAAAAGCTGGCCGATGCCATGTCCCGCAACGGCGGACTGATCACGCTCTCCGATCTCAAGAACTACGCCGCCGTAGAGCGCGCGCCGCTGACCGGCACCTATCACGGGTATGGAATTATAGCAGCGCCCCCACCCAGTTCCGGCGGCATCGGGATTCTGCAAATGCTGGGGATGCTGGATGGCTCCGGATATCAGAAATCCGGCGCCGGCTCCGCGGCCCAGATCGCGTATCTGACGGAAGTCATGCGCCGCTATTACGCCGACCGCAGCCAGTACCTGGGCGATCCCGACTTCGCCAAGCTGCCTGTGAGAGGCTTGCTCGATCCCGCCTACATCCAGCGGCGTAGGGAGAGCATCGACCCGAACCGTGCCACACCCAGTTCCCAGTTACTGCCCGGCCGGCCAGCCGGACGCGAGGGCGGTGAAACCACGCACTACAACGTCGTCGATGAGCAGGGCAACGCCGTCGCCGTAACCTACACGCTCAATGAAGGCTACGGCAACGGGATCACCGTCCCCGGCCTCGGCTTCCTGCTGAACGACGAAATGGACGATTTCGCGGCCAAGCCGGGCTCGCCCAACGCGTTCGGACTGATCCAGGGCGAAGCCAACGCCATCCAACCTGGCAAACGGCCGCTGTCTTCGATGACGCCGACCATCCTGACGCGCGATGGCAAGTTCTTCATGGCGGTGGGGGCACCGGGGGGAGCCAGGATCATCTCCGCGGTGCTGCAAGTGATCCTGAACGTGGTCGATTTCGGTATGAACGTTCAGGATGCCGTGGACGCGCCCCGCATTCATCATCAATGGCAGCCCGACAAGCTGTACCTGGAACCGGGGATTTCACCCGATACGGCCGCACTGCTCAAATCCCGTGGCTATGACATCGATCATTCGCCCGGCTTGGTACTCGCTCGCGTCGAAGCCATCCTCAGCAGTGGTGGCTGGCTGCAGGGCGGCTCGGATGGCCGCGCCTCAGGGAAAGCGGCCGGATATTAATTGATGCAGCGGGCCCTTTCGACGCACCTCTTCGCGAATCACCGCCTGACCAGCGTGTGGCTGGAACGGATCTGGAACGCCGGTATCCCCCTGGTCGAGATCTTCTGCGCCCGCCAGCATCTGGACTATCGCGATAAATCCCAGATCTCCGATCTGGGGCACTGGTTCCGCGATGCCGAGCTGAAAGTTCACTCCCTGCACTCGCCCATGTACGACGATAACGCCTGGGGCCGTACGGGACCGCAGTCCATCATCACCATCACCGAACCGGTCAAATCCAAGCGCCTGGACATGGTGGACGAAATCAAGCGTGCTATCGAAGTCGCCGAGACCGTCCCATTCCGCTACCTGATCCAGCACCTGGGCGTCGCCGGGGAAGAATTCGACGAGCGCAGAATCGACGCTGCGTTTTCCGCACTCGAGGAAATCAATTTGTTCGCCCGCCAGCGGGGCGTGGAGGTGCTGCTCGAAAATACGCCCAATGAGCTTTCGAGCGCCGAACGCCTCCTGATGTTCCTGAACATGACGCATCTGAATCTGAATGTGTGCTTCGATGTGGGTCACGCCCACATGTATGGCAGCGTCGAGAATGAGTATCGCCTGCTGAAGCCGCGCATCCGCTCGATTCACGTGCACGACAACAACGGCACCGACGATTCGCACTTGTTCCCGGGTAAAGGCTCGATCGATTGGCCGCGCGCCATGGATCTTTTGCGTTCAGCAGAGGCTCAGTATCCCCTGCTGCTGGAGTTGCGCGAAGTCGACGAAATGCAGCATCCGGTCGAATCGGCTCGGACCGCTTTCGAATATCTGGAAGGACTGAAAACTCCCGATGAGTCTTAGAATCACGATCGCCGATGCCGGCCGTCACCCAGGTGAGACGGTCGAGATCGCTGGTTGGCTCTACAACCTTCGTAGTGGCGGCAAGATCTGTTTCCCGCAGGTGCGGGATGGCTCGGGGATCATACAATGCGTTGCGGTCAAGTCCGCGCTTCCCGAAGAATTGTTTGAATCGCTCAAGCACCTGACCCAGGAGTCATCCCTGATCGTGCGCGGCAAGATTCGCACCGAAGCGCGCGCCCCGGGCGGTTTCGAGATGGATCTGGAAAGTGCGCAAATCGTCCAGCGCGTGCCAGAATCCGATCCCTATCCCATCACGCCCAAGGAGCACGGTATCGATTTTCTGATGGACCATCGGCACCTGTGGCTGCGCAGCCGCCGCCAGCACGCGGCCCTGCTCGTCCGCCACGAGGTGATCAAGGCGATTCGCGATTATTTCGATTCTCACGGCTTCATCCTGGTCGACACGCCCATCTTCACACCCGCTGCGTGCGAAGGTACCACCACGCTGTTCGAGGTGGATTATTTCGAGGACGAGAAGGTCTATCTCGCACAATCCGGCCAGCTCTACGGCGAGGCGACCGCTGCGGCGTTCGGCAAGACCTACTGCTTTGGCCCGGTATTTCGCGCGGAAAAATCCAAGACCCGCCGGCATCTAACCGAGTTTTGGATGGTGGAGCCGGAGATGGCCTTCGCGGACCTCGAAGATGTCAAGCGCGTGGGCGAAGAGCTGGTGCTTCATGTGATCGGCCGCGTTCTCGAAAATCGCCGCGAGGACTTGAAGGTTCTGGAGCGCGACGTTTCGAAACTCGAAGCGGTCCAGGCTCCCTTCCATCGCATGAGCTACGACCAGGCCGTCGAGAAACTCAAATCCAAGGGCAGCGAGATTGAGTGGGGCAGCGATTTGGGCAACACCGACGAGACGCTGATCACCGAGGATCTGGATCGCCCGGTGATGATCGATCGCTACCCGGCCGCGGTCAAGGCGTTCTATTTCGCACTTGCGGATGACCGGCCCGATGTTGCCCTGGGCGTCGATTTCATCGCGCCCGAAGGATACGGTGAGATTATCGGTGGCGGGCAGCGCATTCACGATCTGGACCTGCTCCTCAAGCGCCTTGAAGAACACAAACTGCCGCGCGAAGCGTTCGAGTGGTACCTGGATCTACGCAAGTATGGCAGCGTTCCGCACGCCGGTTTCGGGATGGGCGTGGAGCGATTCGTAGCCTGGATGTGCGGCCTGGAGCACGTCCGCGAAACCACCGCATTCCCGCGAATGATTTACCGCACGCGACCTTAGGTTGCTAGCCTAAGTTGGTGGCAATCGATGATTCTCAGGTCGTGGATATCATCAGCATAAACCCGGCTGGGAGTGTGGTCTTGACGGTCTCGGATCATCTTGACTGGGACGATTCCATGCGGCACCAGACCATGCTGCAAGAGAAGCTCAATCGTTATTTGGAGTTCATAGAATCAGGAGAGATCCTGGAGAGTTATCCTAGCGCGACGGGGCGGCCTGTAATGATAGAGGTTGTAACCCAGTACGACCCTGATCTAGGAGGGAGCCAGTTCCTCGAAAGAGCAAGAACGATCGTTGAACAAGCGGGATTTGGATTCCGGCATACCCGCTTCGAGAGACACCTATCATGAAGATCGGCGCAACGTGGCCACTAAGGACCCTGCTAAAATCGAGTCGATGAAATACCGGGTCTACCTGGAGCAGGACGAAGACAGAATATTTGTAGCCAATTGCCCAACTTTGCCCGGCTGCGTTTCGCAAGGAAAAACTCGCGCGGAGGCAACTGCCAACATCCGGGAAGCGATTGAAGGGTACCTGAAAAGCCTCGCCAAACACGGCGGTCCTGTGCCGCCTGGAATTGAAGAAGAAGTCATCGAGGTCGATTCCCAATCACAAAGAACTTGCTAAGGGAACACTCAGAACATTGATTCGTGAAGCAGGCCTCTCGGTGGACGAATTCACACGCCTCCTTTAATAGCCACAGCCCTTGAAGACGCGATAATCGTTAGAGGTCTCTTGCTGTCATGCACCAATCGCACATCGCCATTATCGGCGCGCCCATGGATCTGGGTGCGGGACGCCGTGGTGTCGACATGGGACCCTCCGCCCTGCGCGTCGCCGGACTGAACCAGAAGCTCGCCGACCTGGGCTATCAGACCGCCGACCTTGGCAATGTCGTCGTGGACCAGCCGGAAAGCTCGCCCACGGGTCCCAGCAACGCGCGCTTTCTTCCGCAGATCGCCCATACCTGCGCGCGCCTGGCGGAGATGGTCGAGCGCGCCGCGGAGCAGGGGCAGGTCCCCATGGTCCTGGGCGGCGATCATTCCGCGGCCATCGGAACCGTCGCGGGCATGTCGCGGCACTTTGGTAAAAACGGCAAAAAGCTTGGCCTGCTGTGGATCGATGCACACGCCGACATGAACACGCCCCAATCGAGCCCCTCCGGAAATGTTCACGGCATGCCGCTGGCATGCATCATTGGTCAAGGCCCCGCCGAGTTGACCGGTATCGCCGGGGTCGTGCCCATGGTCGATCCCCGAAACGTCGCCATCGTAGGGCTGCGCAGCGTGGACGACATCGAGCGCTTCAATGTCCGCGGGGCGGGCGTCCATCCGTTTACCATGCGGGATATCGACGAGCGTGGCATGCGCACGGTCATGCAGGAGGCGATTCACGCCGTATCCTCAGGCACCGCGGGCTTTCACCTTTCCTTCGATCTCGACGCCGTCGATCCGTCGGAAGCGCCCGGCGTCGGCACCCCAGTCCACGGCGGCATCACCTATCGCGAGGCGCACCTGGCCATGGAAATTGTCAACGACAGCGGTTTGATGACGTCCATCGAAATGGTGGAGCTGAATCCGGTGATGGACGTCGCGAACCGGACAGCCATCCTGGCCGTCGAACTGCTGATGTCGGCTTTGGGAAAGAGGATTCTCTAGGATGCCCCTGCGCGTGGCCGTTTTGTATGGAGGACGCAGCGGCGAGCATGAAATCTCGCTGCGCTCGGCCGAATCAATCATTGCCGGACTCGATTCGGCGAAGTACCAGGTCCAGCGCATTTTCATCACACCGGAAGGACGTTGGCAGCCGTACGCCATATCACCTGAGCCGGGATCGAATCCTGCCATCGACGTTGTGTTTCCGGCCCTCCACGGCACCTTTGGCGAGGACGGCACCGTTCAGGGTCTGCTCGAGCTGGCCGACCTTCCCTACGTCGGCGCGGGCGTTCTGGCCTCGGCCGTATCGATGGATAAGGAAGTGACCAAGCGCCTTTTAATCGAGCGCGGGCTGCCGGTAGCGGAGTATTTCACGGTGATTCGTGACCACCACGAAAGCGTCAATCTTCCGTTTCCGCTGTTCGTCAAGCCCGCCAATCTCGGATCATCGGTGGGCATTTCGAAAGTGAAGACCAGTGCCGACCTGTCGGCTGCGCTCGAACTCGCCGGACAGTACGATCGCAAGATCCTGGTGGAGCGCGGCATCACCGGCCGCGAATTTGAATGCTCCGTGCTGGGGAGCGAGCAGCCCCTGGCCGCGGTCCCCTGCGAAGTCATTCCCTCGCGCGAGTTCTACGATTACGAAGACAAGTATCTGCTCGATGCCGCCAAGCTCATCGTGCCGGCGCCGCTATCGCCAGAGCAAACCGCGGAGATGCAATGCCTGGCCATCGCCGCCTATCGGGCCGTCGAATGCGAAGGCATGGCGCGCGTCGACTTTCTAATGGAATCCGCCACTGGGAAACTCTACATCAATGAGATCAACACGATTCCCGGCTTCACCTCGATCTCCATGTACCCCAAAATGTGGGAAGCTGCGGGCGTGCCCTTCGCCGAGCTCCTGGACCGCCTGATCGGGCTGGCGCTCGAACGCCATCGAGTCCGCGCCGCTACGCGATTTAAGCGATGAAGAGATTCGCCCTCATTTGCGTTCTCCTGCGGCCGTTATTGGGCGCGGATGATCCAGCGGCCGTGGAACAGGCTCTGAAGAAGATGGCCAGCATTTACGCCACCGTCGAAAGCGAGTCCGCCGATCCCGTACCTGCGGCCACCGCCATTTATCAGGGCGCGATTCCTGGAATGCTGCGCACCCTCGATCCGCATTCGGTGTTCTTCGAGCCCGAGCAGTTCGAACAGCTGCAACAGATGCAGGCCAGCGAGCGCAAGGGATTCGGCACTGTTGTCAGCCTGGTCCCCGGGCGGGTCATCGTCCTGCAGACCCTTGAAGGCTCGCCCTCCGCCAAGGCCGGCCTGTCCGCAGGCGATGAGATTCTGGCCATCAACACGATCCCCGTCCGCTACCTGGATATCGATCAGCTCTCCCAGCTCTTGGGGGAAGCCCGCCAGCACGAGGCCACGCTCGATGTCCGCAAGCCCGGCAGCGAACGGCCGGTTCAGATCGAGATGTCGCCCGCGCTGCTCGACGCGCCCACGGTCGATCGCGTGTTCATGGTCGCGCCCGGAATCGGCCACCTGCGCATCAGCAGCTTCGAGGAACCCACTGGACGGCTGGTAAAACAGACCATCGAGAAACTGGGCGGTGAGTATTTAAAGGGCCTGATCATCGATCTGCGCGATAATCCGGGCGGCGCCGTGCAGTCCGCCGCGGAAATCGCCGCGCTGTTTCTCTCCCCCGATCAGGTCATTTTTACGATCGGCGGACGCAACACCAAGGCCGAGAGCGTCGCAGCGCCAAAAGACTCCATGCCTTATACTTTCCCGGTCGCGATTCTGGTGAACGGTAAAAGCGCCAGTGCGTCCGAGATCGTGACCGGCGCGCTGCAGGATCACGATCGGGCCGTCGTTCTAGGCGAACCGAGTTTCGGTAAAGGTTTAGTGCAGCAGGTGTTTCCGCTCTCGGCCTCCAGCGGCCTGGCGCTCACCACAGCGTTCTACTACACGCCCAGCGGCCGCTCGATTCAGAAGCCGTTGGCAAGTGGCCAATTGGGAGCGGCCACGGTAGTCGCCCGCGGGCCGTTCCGCTCCGACGCCGGCCGGCCGCTGCCCGGCGGAGGCGGCATCCAGCCGGACCAGATCGTTTACCCCGCGCAACGATCCCGGCTCCAGCTCGTGCTCGATGCCAGCGGATCCCTCACCACCTTCGCCGGAGAATATTTGCTGACTCACACGGTTGGTGAAGATGGGCAGGTCTCATCGGAGATGCTCGATGCGCTTAAGGTATTCCTCTCCGAGCGGTCGATTCAACCCGGCGTTGCGGATTGGCTGAGCACTCGCGATTGGATCGCCAGCCGGTTACAGCAGGAAATCCTGAATCTCAAATTCGGCGTGGCCCGCGGCGATGAAATCGAATTGCAGCGCGACGCCGTCATCCAGGCCGCGGTCAAGAAGCTGCGCGGCGCGCCCTGAAATAGTGCAGCGCCAGGGGAGCGACGCTGAGGAACACGATCCCGAGCACCACTTTTTCGAAGTTCGACCGGATGATCGGAATCGCTCCCAGATAGTAGCCCGCAAGGGTCATCGAGAGCACCCAACCCAGCCCTCCGATCACGTTGAACGAGACGAACCGTGAATATTGCATGCGCCCGACGCCCGCCATGAACGGCGCGAAGGTGCGTACGATGGGAACGAACTTCGCATAGATCAGCGTCTTGCCGCCGTGTTTCTCGTAAAACTTGTTGGTGCGGGTGATGTATTCATGCTTGAACAGCAGCGAATCCGGCCGCACAAAGATGCGCGGCCCGGTGTGGCGGCCCAACAGATAGCCGCTCTGGTCGCCCAGAATCGAGAAGACCACCAACAGGGCGCAAATCGGTACGATATCGAGCTCGCCTGCTCCGGCAACCACGCCCACCGTGAAGAGGAGCGAATCGCCAGGCAGGAACAGTCCGACTAACAATCCGGATTCCGCGAAAACGATTCCTCCCAGCAGCGCGTATCCCCACCAGCCCGTGATGACCTGCGAGAGCAGCTGAATCAGGAGATCTGGGTCGGTGAGGCTCCGCCAAACTTCAACCAGAGAATGAAGCATTGTGACGGGCGCGCTTACTTCTTGCGCAGGTCCGCGGACATGCTCTGAATCTCTTTCTGATGTACCACTACCTTGCCTTCCCTGGTAAGCTCTGCCAGGATGCCGTCCATAAGAAGCGTATTGCGCTCCTGAGCTTTTTTCTGCTTCAGCTGGCCCAGGATCCCGTCGCGCTCTACCGGCAGCGCCGTCAAGTCGGCCTCGGACTTCTCGACGACTTTGGCGACGATGTTCCGCGACTGAATCATGAGAGGACCCAGCACCTGGCCCACCTTCGCGGTGAAGACGTCTTCCAGCGTCGCGGCCGGCCCCAGGCCGTCAATCGAGTCGGCGCGTCCAACGGCGCCCGAGGTCGTCACTTCAAGCTGCATCGACTTGGCGACTTTGTTGATGTCCTCACCCTTCTTCATTCGTTCAGCCGCGTCCTTGGCGCGCTCCGTGGCGATCTGCTCGGCCTTCTGCTCCGTCAGCTTGTCCCGGATTTGCGCTTGCACCTCGCTGAACTCCGCCGGCCGGCCGGGAGTGCGGCCATTCAGAATCACCACCGCCATGCGGTCGTTGGGCAGAACCAGCAGCGGCGACACTTCCTCCGGCTTCATGGAAGCGAGCGTCTGCTCGATTTCCGGATTTACCCCCAAAGTTGGAATCGCATCACCGGCCGCGGCGGAGGGCATCACGATCACGTCCGCGTTATCCTTCCTGGCAACTTCGGCGGCCGACTTGGGCGCTTTAACCAGCGCCGCATGCAACTCATCGCCCAGCGTCTGCATTTTGTCAGCGACGGATTGGGCGCGCACTTCCTTGGCTAGCTCATCCTTTACTTCTTCGAACGGCTTGACCTTGGCAGGATCTTTTTCCAGCACCTGAATGATGTGATAGCCGAACTGCGATGTCACCACGCCGCTCAATTCCTTCGGCTTCAGCGCAAAGGCCGCGCTGTCAAACTCGGCGACCATCTGACCGTGAGTAAACCAGCCCAGATCACCGCCTTGGTCCTTGCTGCCATCGTCGGAATTCTTCTTGGCCAGCTCCGCAAAATCCGCGCCGCCCTTGAGCTGTTTCAGCAGGTCCTGAGCCTTGGCTTGCAGAGCTTTCTTCTCCGCGTCCGACTTGCCTTCGGTCTTGAGCAGAATGTGCCGGGCATGGACGCGTTCCGGCATGCGGAAGTTATCCAGCGCGCCGGAATACGCGGCGCGAAGCTGCTCGTCCGTCACGTTAATCGAAGCAGCGACTTTTTGCTGATCGAGTACCACCACCTGGTAACTAAGCTTTGCCGGCTGGATGAAGCTGGCCTTCGCCGATTCGTAAAACTTGCGCACTTCGTCCTCGGTGGGCTTGCCCTGATCGCGAAACTTGGCCGAGGGAAAAGCCACGTACTGGATCTTTACATGTTCATACTTCTTGCGGAATTCGTCCTCGATCTCCTTAGGCGTGACCACCAGGCTGCCCAGGACCGCGCTCTGCAGCTTGTGCAAAATCACGTTATCGCGGGCCTCGTCGACCACGTCCTGCAGCGTGAGACCTTGCTGCGCCAGGGCGGCCTCGAACTGCTCCTTGGAGGAAAGCGCGCCGTTGGGAAAATACTGCGGATAGTTCGCCACCAGGCCCGAGAGAGCTTCGTCATCCGTGGCCGTAATGCCCAGCCGATTAGCTTCATAGAGGCCCGCGCGCTGTGAGATCATCTGCTCGACGAACTGCGGCAAGTAGACCTCGAGCAGTTCCGGCGGGACGCGCCCGGCGCTGTATTTCTGGAAGAGATTCTGGGCGTCGAGGGTGGTGATTTTCTGACCGCCGATTTCCGCCAGCACGGGATTGTTCGTGTTGGTGTTCCCCAGATTGTAGTTGGGGATCAGGTAGGTGACCATGGATAGCGCCACCAGGGTCAGCAATCCACCCAGGATGTATTTCTTGATTTTATCCGAGCTCCGGAACAGATCGAACATATAGTGATGTCTCCAGCTGCTGCGCGCGGCCGTATGCGCGCTTGAAACCGCCTGATTTTCAAGGGCGAGCTAAGCTCCAGTATATCGCAGCTTGGGTTCAACAGCTCTTGTATCCACTCAGTTCAGTTGCAGGCAAAATGGGGACCGCCCGCGAGATTAGAACTCCCCGTGAATGGCTCGGACCGCCTGCTCCAGACCGCCGCGGCGCACCACGATCGCGATGGTCAGCTCGCTCGACCCCTGGGCGATCGCAATGATGTTGATATCGTGCTTGGAGATGGCCGTGAAGATCCGGCCGGCGAGGCCTGGCGTGCCACGCATCCCCTCGCCCACGACCGCGATCAGGGCAACATCGGCATCCACATCGATGGGCTTGAGATAGCCGTGGACCAACTCCAGCGCCAAATCTTCTTCCAGAAATTCCCGCGCGCGCTCCAACTCCGACTGGCGAACCAGAAAACAGAAGCTCTGGCGATAGCTGGAGCTGGTGAACGCCAGGATTTCAACGTTGGCGCGTGCCAGCGCGTCCAGTGCCCGCGCCATGACCTTGGTTCCGCTGACGGCCGAACTAGCCGGCTCGATCGCCACCATGGCAACGTCCGTCATCGACGTAACCGCGTGCGGCCCGTGACCTGCATCGACCACCGGCAGAATGCGCGTACCCGGCTTTTCGGGCGCGAAACTGTTTTTACTCCACACCGGGATCCCGCGTTCGGCCAGCGGTGCCAGCGTACGGGGATGCAGCACCTTGGCTCCGTTGTAGGCGAGCTCGGCGGCTTCCGCGTACGTAATCTCCGGGAGCACGCGCGCGTCTGCCACCAGGCGCGGATCGCCCGACATGATGCCGTCGACGTCGGTCCAGATCCACAGTTCCGCGGCGTCCAGAACGGCAGCTAAAATCGACGCCGAAAAATCCGAGCCCCCACGCCCGAGTGTCGTCGGGCGATGATCCAAAGTCGATCCATTGAATCCCGTGACCACGGGCACCTTGCCCTGCTGGAGCAGCGGACCCAGCACTTGGGCAGCGCGCGCCCGGGTCGGCTCCATCAGCGGCGTGGCGTTGCCGAACACGGCGTCGGTCGCGATGACGTCGGCGGCGTTCACGGCGGCAGCAGGAATGCCCTCGGATTCCATGTGGAGGGCCATCAGGTAGGCCGACAGGCGCTCCCCCACGGCCACGGCTTCATCGACCGACCGGGGAGGCCGCTCGCCCAGCATCATCACTCCCTTGGCGATGCGTGCGAATTCGGCGATCAGGCGTTCCACGCCGGTGGTTGCCTCCTGCTGTTTCTTTTCTGGAAGCAGCCCGCGGCAGCATTCGCGATGCCGCTCCGCAAGCTTTTCGAGATTGGCATCGAGATCGGCTTGGTCTCCGGCCTCCGCCTTGCGCAGTGAATCCAATAAGAGATCGGTCACCTTGGACATCGCCGAGACCACCACGACGACCGGGCGCTTGGAGATTTGTTCTGCAATCAGACGCACAGCGACGCGAATGCGCTCGGCCGAGCCCATGCTGGTGCCGCCGAATTTCATGACCAGGAGGTCGCTCACTTTTCTATCTGTGATCCTTTCCATTGGAGGTGCGATCGCGCACCAGCTTGAGTACCGCTTCTTCCACCTGGGCGGGAGTCAGATGGGTGGTGTCCAGATACTCGGCGTCGGGAGCCTGCGTGAGTGGAGCTTCCACGCGGCTGCGATCCCGCTGATCACGCGCCTCCAGGTCGCGGGCTACTTCGTCGACCGGCACGCCTAGCTCTGAAGCGCGCCGCCGGGCACGTTGTTCCGGTTGTGCGTCCAGGAAGATTTTCACCTGCGCTTCTGGAAACACCACCGTCCCGATATCCCGGCCTTCCATCACCGCGGGTCCGGCTGACCCGATGCGGCGCTGCTCCTCCCGCATGGCCCGCCGTACACCCGGCTGCGCCGCCACGCGGGAAGCGGCCTCGCTCACCCCCGGGTCGCGGATCTGGGCCGTCACGTCCTCGCCGTTCAGCAGCACCTGGTCGCCGGGGAGCTCGATCTGGGCCTCCCGCGCCAGCTGTTCCAGGCGATGCAGATCGTCCAGATCCATGCCTAGGCGCAGCGCCCACAGAGCCACCGCCCGGTACATGGCTCCCGAGTCGATGTAGGTGAATCCCAGCCGCCGGGCCACCGCCCGCGCCGTGGTGCTTTTGCCGGACCCTCCAGGCCCATCTATCGCGATGATCAAGCTTGGGGGCATGGATTCGATTTAAGTATTCCATGGCCTGACGCCCAGAAGAAGCACCACATATTTGTGGTGTTCCCGAATGGCAGGGCGGCCACCGCACTTATCTTGTTTATCTGCATTCGGGTAACCTGCGCCCGTGGAACGACGCCGCTTCTTGATAAGGGACCCTGCCATATTACCAATACAT
>Ga0310810_10000783_pt1 | contig 32209 bp, 30 predicted proteins | sample NCmetagenome_FD_207641 | JGI IMG/M metagenome (GOLD analysis project Ga0310810, IMG submission 207641) | Soil microbial communities from experimental microcosm in Duke University, North Carolina, United States - NC | ecosystem: Engineered > Artificial ecosystem > Soil microcosm > Unclassified ... | reverse complement strand
ACGGCCGGGGAGATTTCAACCCTGGCGCGAATGCCGTACCGGCCGAGGAGGCCGAGCCCGATCTGTCCCTCCATTCGGTCGATCGCCTCGTCGTGATCGGCTCGGATGCCATGATGGGCGCGGTGGCCCGCGCGCGCCACACGGTGCTGGCGCAGTTTCTCAAGCCTGACCACAAGGCCATCGGCAGCATCAATTCGCCCATGCAGTGCATGATGAAAGAGATCTGCGCGCAGTGCCTCCAGCTTCACAAAGATCCCAAGACCGGAGAAGAGACCGTGGTCTTCTCCTGTTTCAACCAGGATCAACAACTGGATCGCGTGGATTGGGGCAACCTGCGCACGCGGCTTTCCCAGAACGGCGTGCAGGAGAAACTGACTAAGCAGTGGATCGACCGGTGCCTGCGGCAATTGGGAGTGCGCGCCGAGCCGCCGCCGGTCGCCTGATCCGTCCACGTGACTGGCTAGCGGAGTCCGGCCTGTGTCAGGAAATCGGCGGCTACCGCTGCCAGCGGCCGGTGCTCCACGTCCACTTCCGCGTTCAGCTTGCGCATGGTGTCGGCGCGAAACTTGCCCGATAGCTCCGCTAGGGCCGGCCGCAGACCGGGCTCGGACGCGATCAAGGCCTTTCGCACCAGCAGGCAGGCCTGGTAGGACGGAAACACCTTGCGATCATCGGCCAGAATCTTCCAGTCCGCGGACATCAGATGGCCGTCGGTGGCCCGCGCGGCAATCATATCCACGTCGCCTTTTTCGAGCCCCGCAAAGAGCTGCCGGGAGTCCAGGATGCGCTGCGCCGCCAGGGGTAGGCGGTAGGGAGCCAGGCTCTGCAAGCCGTCGGAACGGGATTGAAAATCGTAGGTCAGTCCCAGTTTCCAGCGGCGGTCGGTCTTGGCTTCGTCAGCAGCGTCGCTCAAACTGGCGATCTTTTCCGTGCCGCTGGCGCTCACGACCATCGCGGTAGGGCTGTCAAACCCCAGAGGATCCAGGAGCTCGATCTGCGCCCGATCCATCTGCCCCCGCACCCGCGCCAAGACGATCTGCGGGTCGGCGTCGGCCTGCTCTTTGAGGATATCGGATTCGATCAAGCCGGTATATTCCGGGTAGATGCCGACTTCGCCGGAAAGAATCGCCTGATACAGTACCGCGGTGCCGCCCAGTCCCGCGCGGCGCTGGACGGTCCGGCCCAGGCGATGCTCCACATGCTGCGCCACGATTTCGCCCAGTAGAATTTGCTCGGTTTCGTCTTTCGAACCGACGATCAGAGGCTTTTTCGAGCCGCCGCAGGAGGCCAGGAAACCGGCGCACAGCAGCGCCGCAAGGGTGACACGCAGCATGGCGAGCATTTTTAAGGATATCGCGAATCCTTCGGGGGAACGCGGCGTTTTGCTATCCTCAAATTCTTTAAGCCCCAAAAGATGTCTTTCCAGATTCGTCCCCTGAAGGAATTCCTGGTGAAGCCGGCGCTGCCGCCGGCGCTGGCCAGACTACCCGAGCTCGGCTTGAACCTGATGTGGAGCTGGCACCACGCGCAGCGCGCAGTGTTCCGCCGGCTGGATCCGGTCATCTGGAAAGCCTCGAATCACAATCCCGTGGTGATGCTGGGGCGCGTTCCGCAGGAAACTTTGGAACGGGCGGCGCGGGATCCGCGGTACCTGGCGGTATACCGCCGCGCTTGCGAAACCCTGGACGCCTACCTGGCCGCGCAAACCGCGTCGGACATGCTGGTGGCCTACTTTTCGATGGAGTACGGGTTGCTCGATTGCATGCCGATCTATTCCGGCGGTCTGGGCGTACTTTCCGGAGATCATCTCAAGGCGTCCAGTGACGCCATCCTGCCGCTGGTGGGCCTGGGCCTGCTGTACCAGCGCGGTTACTTCCGGCAGTCGCTCGATCCCAACGGCTGGCAGCAGGAGCGCACGCCGGTCAACGACTTTTATTCCCTGCCGATCACCCCGGTGACGCGCCCCCTTGGCGGCAACGCCGACAGCGAGATGATCGTGGAGGTGCTCGCCGGAAGTACCCCGATATACCTCAAGGTCTGGAAAATCGATCTGGGACGCGTGCGCCTGTATCTTCTCGATAGCAATATTCCCCAAAACACCGATCCGTTTCATCGCGACATCACCGGCCAGCTCTACGCCGGCGATCAGCACAAGCGCATCTGCCAGGAAATCGTTTTGGGGATCGGTGGATTGCGCGTGCTGAAGGAGCTCGGACTGCATCCGACGGTGTATCACATGAACGAGGGCCATTCGGCGTTCCAGGCCGTCGAGCGTATTCGCGTCCTCATGGCCGAGCAGCACCTGACTCTGGAAGAAGCGCTGGAGGCCTCGCGCACCAACAACGTCTTCACCACGCACACGCCCGTGCCGGCCGGCATCGATTTGTTCGACACGGGCCTGATGCGCCAGTATTTTGGACCCTATTGCGAGAGCGCCGGGATCGCGTTCGACGAACTGATGGCCCTGGGACGGCTGAACCCGCGGGATGAGCAAGAGCCCTTTTCGATGGCCATCTCCGCCTTCAAGACCTCGGCTTTCCGGAACGCGGTCAGCCGCCTGCACCGGACCGTTTCGCAGCACCTGTGGGAGGGGCTCTGGCCGAACCTCCCGGTGTGGGAAATCCCCATCACCTCCATCACCAACGGCGTCCATCTGCCGTCCTGGATCAATGGCGATTTCGCCGCGCTCTACGATCAGTACCTGCAGCCGGATTGGCGCGAAGGGCACGCCGAGCCGAAAGTCTGGGAACAGATCGCCGACATCCCGAATTCGGAATTATGGGAGGCGCACCGCCGCAGAAAACGCCGCATGGTGGCGTTCGCGCGGGAAAGCGTGATCGCCAGCGCCGTGGCCCGCAATGCCTCGGCGCCCGAAATCCGGCGCTTGCAGGACGTGCTCGACCCGGAGGCGCTGACCATCGGATTCGCGCGCCGTTTCGCGACCTACAAACGGGCCACCCTGATTTTCCGGGATCTGGCCCGGCTCAAACGGATCCTATGCCATCCTACCCGGCCGGTGCAACTGGTGATGGCGGGGAAAGCTCATCCCCAGGACGTGCCCGGCAAGACGCTGATCCGCGAAATCGTGGAATTCTCGCGCGATCCGGAATTGGCTGGCCGGGTGGTGTTCGTCGAGGATTACGGGATACAAGTGGCCCGCGAACTGGTCGGAGGCGTGGACATCTGGCTCAACACCCCGCGCCGCGGAGAAGAGGCCTCGGGCACCAGCGGCATGAAGGCCGGCATGAACGGCGCGCTCAACATGAGCATCCTGGACGGCTGGTTCGATGAAGCCGACGACGCGGCGGGCGGCTGGGCCATCGGCGACCGTGAGCCCTATTCCCCGGAACGGGATGATGCGCACGCCGCCGGAATTTACTCCGCGCTCGAAAACGAGATCGGGCCGCTGTACTATGACCGGGACCAGGGCGTGCCCGAACAGTGGATGCGGCGCGTCAAGCAGTCGCTGCGGTTGCTCAGCGCGAATTTCAACTGCCAACGGATGGTCGATGAGTATCGCTCGCAGTTGTATGATCCCGCGCACCGCGCCTTCCAGGTCATCCTGGATGGGCGCTTTGAAGCCGTCCGCGAGCGGATCCGCTGGAACCGCACGGTGGTCGAAAGTTGGCCCCGGGTGCGCTTCGTCGCCTGTAGCATTGACGCGGAAACAGTTTCGACGGGGCTGCCGGTTGCTCTGCGCGCCGAGGTGGATCTGGCCGGCCTGAAACCGGACGATGTGCGCGTCGAGGCGCTGGTGGGCCGGGTGGGCCCGGAAGGTGACCTAGAGGAGGTCCAGGTACTGGTTCTGGAACCTCGGGAACAACATGGAGGTAACCTAATTTTTGGAAGGGATATCGTGCCCTACGCCACCGGCCGCCTGGGGTTTTCCGTCCGGATCACGCCCAACCACTTTGACGACCCCCTGAATCGCCCTTGTAACGCCTTGCTGAAATGGGCCAACGATCCGGTCACCGGCTGAATTCACCCGGGCGTCCGGGACTAAAGCCGGCCGCTAGTACTGCCGAAGGAAGAGTGAGCCTGAAAAGATTTTGCTGGATTCTGCGCTCAGTGTGTGGTACATAGTGGTTTAGACGTTCTCGCGGGTATCCAAAATACCGAAAAGCTCCCCGTCTGGCTGACCCGCCGTCTCACGATTCTGCAGACCTGATTGAATCCTTAGAATCCCAGCATCGCTTAAACAGCAATCGCTCAAAGAGCAAAGGAGTGCCAACCTGCATTCTATGGAAGGCGACCGCAAGTACCGGCAACGGGGTTATAACGACTCCGACCGTCCGAGTTCCGACAACGGAACATTTCATCGAGAGGAGCGCCCGCGACCGCAGGGTCCTCGTCCGCCACTGGACATCACCGGCCCGCGTCTGCCGCGGATGGTGCAGTCGGTCACGGCGTCCAGATGCTACAGCTGCTCTGCCCTGCTGGCCGAAGCGTTTGACTTTAAGCAGTGCCCCAAGTGCGGCGCCGCACTGCATTGCTGCAAGCAATGCGCGCACTTCGAGCCCTCCACGCGCTTTCAATGCCTGAAGCCCATCACCGCACGGATCGCAAGCAAGGACCAGGCCAATGAATGCGAGCTCTTCAAGGCGCGCGTAACCGTGGCGCGCGATGTAGCTCATCAGGCGCCCGTGCCGGCTCCCATCGCGGGACCCAGTGGCTCAGGCCTCCCCGAGCCGCGCAACGCCAGCGATGCCCGCGCGGCGTTCGACAGCCTGTTCCGCAAGCCCGAATAGCAGGATCTACCAGTACTCCCAGCGGCCCGCCAACACCACGTAGGCGCTGAGACACGCATTTGTAACCCCGTGCGCCAGAATCAGGTCACCCAGGCTTTTGGTGCGCAGCATCCACCAGTTATATAAAATTCCGGCCGCCAGACCTACGTCCCACAGCACTCCGTGTTCACTGGCGAATAGTATGGCCACGATCCAGAACGCGCGCGCCGACCACGTGCCCAGAGGAACCTTCTCGAAGTCGTGAGACACGATCCAGCGCATCAGCCAGGCTCGCCAAAATAACTCCTCGGCCATGGGCACGAAGACCGCTGCGCGTAGCGTTCGAAGCGTCAACACGGCCAGATTGGCGCGGCCGGATTCGGGCATGCTAGCCGCCAACGAACCGGTGAGAGGGTTCGAAAACAGCCAGTGCGCATGATAGCCCGGGAAAATCAGGTCTGGCCCGATCCAAATCGCGCAAACCGCGACACCCAGCAATACCGACCCGCCCCAGCTTCGAATGCGGAAAGCATGCTGATCAGACAAGACCGGGCGCGCTACCACGGCGAGAACCGCGGTCACTACGGCGATCCAAAGCAACTGCTCCGCGAGGGGCGGCAAATGCAGAGCGGGGAGGATGACCAGAAGGGCGATCACCGCGCCGAACGGGACGACGTAGGGAAGCGACCTCAATCGGCGTCTCGTTACAACTTGATGAGCAGATCCTGAATCTTTCCGGCTTCGTCCTGGGAAGGCTTGTTTTTCAGGGCCATCTCCAGTTCCCGCCGGGCGGAGGATTTGTCGCCCTTCTGGATCAGCGCCAAACCATAGTGGTAGTGGAACGTCGGGTTGGCGGGTTCCTTCGCGACCAAATCCTTGAAAATCCGCTCGGCCTCCGAGCTGAGGTTTTTCTTGATATAGATCCAGCCCACCGTATCGGCCATGGCGTTCGCATTGGGCTCGATCTGACGGGCGTGCTGCGCCATGCTCAGGGCGGAATCCAGGTCCAGGCCTTCCTCGGCCTTACGGTACGCCAGGTTATTCAGAGCCAGGGCGTTATTGGGATCCAGCTTGAGGATCTGCTCATACACCGCCTTGGCCTGATCGGCGGGGCCGAGCGTTTCCAGAATCATGCCCAGGTACACCAGCGGAGTGGTACTGTTGGGAGCCGCCTGGCTGGATTTGCGGAACGCATCCGCCGCCAGATTGATATCCCCCTTCAGCCGGTAGGTCTCCCCCATCTTGAAAAACAGGTCGGCCTTCGCACCCGGGTCTTTTTCGATCAATTCCTTATAAGTCGCAAGTGCCTCATCATAACGTTGCGCCCGTACGTAGAAATTGGCGCGCGCCAACTTGAGTTCCTTCCGGTCCGGCTCGGCGGCGATGGCCTTGTCCATGGCCTTGATGGCGTCGTCGAGACGATTTTGCGCCGCCAGGGTTTCGGTGATTCCTAACAATCCGCGGCTGTCGCGGGGACTATCCCGGTACAAGGCTTGGAACACCTGTTCGGCCTTCTTATAGTCCTTATCCCGCCAGGCCAGCAGGCCGACCTGATAACGGGCATCGGGGTTCTGTGGGAACAACCGGGTAATCACATCCAACTCTTCCCGAGCCTTATCCACGTTCCCCAGGGCCAGCAGCGAGGCGGACCGGATGAGATGCCCGGCCAGGTTGTTCTTGTCGAGCTGCAGCAGGTCTTCGGCCGCCTGGAGCGCCTTCGGGATATCCGGTTTGGCTAAGTACACGCGAGCCAGCGTCTCGCGCGCGGCCAGGAAATCAGGTCGGATCTTGATGGCATCTTCCAGCTGCAACCGAGCCTGTTCCAGCTTGGCATTCTTGTCACTCGGCGCCGTCGCCAGCTGGGCCTGGGCCAGCAATGCTCGCGCATAGTTGAACAGCAGCACATGATTGGTGGGGTTCTTGCGAACCAGGCTTTGCAGATCGGTGGCCGCCTGCGTCACCTGGTCCCGGTTCCCGCTGTTCAACATGAGAGCCGCGTGCATCGCGATCGCGTCGGTGTCCTTGGGGTTTTCCTTCAGAAGGACGTCCACCAGTTGATTGGCCTGCACATTACTTCCGGTGGTCGCGAATAACTCGACCAGACGCTTTTGATAGATGGTCTTGTCCTTCGGAAACGCAGCCATCCCGGCTTCCCATTGCTGTTTCGCCAGATCATATTCGTGCAGCCTAGCAAAATAGAAATCGCCCGCCAGGAGATGCCCGTCGGGGAACTGCTTTTCATCGCTCACCTGGCGCATCACCGCGTCCATGTCGGAGCGCCGATTCACCAGGGCATAGTGCGCTGCGAGTTGGAGCAAAAACAATACTGACTTGGGATTATTCTCGGTCTTCAGTTTCAGGATCTGTTCGGCGGCGTCAAGCTTTTTATCGATCATGTACTGGAGGTACAGACGGTCGTAAACAGCGGCCACGGTTTTTTCCCGGCTGATGAAATCGCGGGCGAGTTTTTCCGCCGCCGCCCCCTGTTTGTCGCCGAGCAGCGCTTCGAAATAATACAGGACTACCTCGGATTGATCGGGCTTGGCCTGGTTGGCGAGCTGCAATTCCGCCACCGCGGTTTTGGGATCCTTCTTGAGCAACGCGATCTCCCCAGCGAGGCGATGCCCATCGAAGGAGTTGGGATCCTTGGCCAGCAGCTTTTCGGACAGCCCGGCGGCCTCTTCCAAAAGCTGGCGACCATTTTTCTGGTCCTGCGTGGAGGCGAGCACGTATATATTGGCTAGTTGAATCTTGGCGTCGCTGTTGTCCGGCTGCAGTTCCACGGCTCGGCGCAGTTCTCCGACGGCCTCCGCGAAAGCTCCCAGTTTCAGGTCGGCCAAGGCCAGGCGGTAATGCGCCTCGCCAAACCTCTGGTCCTTGCTCAGCGCCTTCTTGTACATGATGGCGGCTTCTTTATACTTGGCCTTGTCGAAAAACTTGTTCCCGTTATCCACGTAACTTTTCGGGTCCCTGCTGCAGGACGCCAGGAGCACTAGCAACAAGGGCAGGCAGCGCAAGAATGTACCGCGTTTCATAGCTCCTATCTTGACGCTAAAACCAGGGGGTTGCAACGAACCCCAGTCCTGGAACGGTCCTGGGTCGATAGTCCTGCCGCACAGCCCCGCCCCGTGTAATCCCCTAGGGGGCTTCCAGTGGTCCTGGTACCGCTGATTGGGGCTCTATCTACAACTATTCACAACCTGAATGGAGCGCTGGGTCCATCCCCGCCGCTGGGGTGAGTTCTTACCATGGGCCATGCGAGAAGATCGAGAAGCTAAGGTCCCCAATGCCAGCCAGGAATGCATCCACTGCCGTACCGTCTTATCCAGTGGGGCACTGTTGTGCATCGCCTGCGGGAGCAACGATCTGCGCGAACGCAAGCAGTCGCGATTCCCCTACGATGCCCTCGCGGCGTTCCTCGGTGTGATCGTAGTGATCATCTATTGGCTTGGGCGCTAACGCGTATAGACCACCCGCGTTCCACAGATGTGGTCGTGAAGAGCACGCTTTTCGCGGTCAAAAGCGGCGATGATGAAGCCGATCAGCAGGATCAACCCACTGAGATACTTCGCGAAAAAACGGCCTGCGGCCAGGCCTGCCGATATGGGCGAGCCATCCGCGCGGGTCACTTTGAGCCCCAGCGCCATCTTCCCCGGCGTCGCCCCCCTGGTGCTCAGAAAATAGACTTCGTAGGCCAGGGAAACCCCCATCTGAATCAGGAAGGACATACCCGCCAGGCTCAGAATCGCCGGCAGGGCGGCCAGCACTTGCGAGGGGTCCGGATTGCGGCCCAAGCTCAGTCCGACTCCTCCCATCGCCAGGCCCAGCGGAATGCGGATGATGAGGCCGACGACCCCCAGAATGATCGCATCAATAACAATGGCCACAAAACGGATCCAGAAGCCGCCAAAATGGCGGGTTGCTCCGCTTAAGCGCTGCGCATAAGCCGGCTGGCACTGTGCGCAGACCGACACGTCCCCGTAGCTGGTGAGCTGGCTGGCGGGGACCGCGCGGCCACACTCGGAGCAATAGCGGGTATCGCCGCCCACGCCAGGAGCCGCCGGGGCCGGAGGCGGCGTGGATGGAGCAGAGAGGGAGCCGGGGCCGGAGCCAGGCTTGGAGGCGCCGCGGACGGCTCCATGCCGCTGCCAGGAGGCCATACCTTCGCACCACACTAACGTTTCGTCGCGCACTACGCCCTGGCGCACCAAATCGTCCAGGACGGATTCTTCCACTGGGCCGACCTGCCGCCCGCTGTCAGCGTAGTACCACTGCATAATCCTCCTCGCGCGCCCGGATCGAGGCAGCTTAGCTGGCTGCGCGCATAGAGGACAGTGTACTCGTTTTTATTGCTCGTTTTTATCGATGTTCGGCGTTCAAGGGGCGGCAGTCACATGCGCGCGGCGGTTTTTCTGCCAGCAACTTTCCGATTCGTCGGTGCAGACCGGCCTCTCCTTGCCGTAGCTGACCACCGCTAGCTGGGGTCCGGGAATACCCATCGACGACAGGAACTCCTGGACGGCGTGCGCCCGGCGGTCGCCCAGCGCCAGATTGTATTCCGCCGATCCGCGCTCGTCGGCGTGGCCTTCAATGATCAGCTTCTGGCTGGGATAGTCCGCCAGAATATCGCGGATCACTTTCACGTCGTCGCGCAGGGCATCGCCAGCGTCTGTGCGGATGCTGCTCTGGTCATAATCGAACAGCGCGTCTTCCAGGCGTGCCAGCTCGTCGCTCAGCCGTTTCCGGACGTCCGCCGGCATCGTGGCCGGTCTGCCCGGCGCTGACGCCACGGCCTGATTGGTTCCCGCAACGAAAGTCCTGGCCTGCGCGGGCGCGGGTGCTGGCGTGACGGTCGCGACCGGGGTAATATCGGCCGGCTTGCTGACCGCGGCCACTTTTCGTGAACAGGCTGCAGCGGAGAGCAGCCCGAGCGCGGTGATACCGATTAAGAAAGAGTTGGTTGGTTGCATACGGTTTCCTCCATTAATCCCTTCGACGCAGCAGCGGCAATTCTGTGTACCAGATATGCCTTATTCGGGCCTTAGGAACTCCCACGCGGCGTACATGATATCTGAAGACACCTCGACATGAGCGGCGTGCATCAGCGTCTTGTGCGTGGGCGAAAAAGAGGCGTATATATGTACCTCGCCCTTCCACGACTTTCGCAGATCGGTTTCCAGCCGCTCGATGACGTGGCCCACCGTGACGTCGCGAGGATTACGCAGGAACCACACGTGCCGAATGGCGGGGCTAACCAGCTCAACCCGCGCCGCTTGGGCGTCTTCGGCCGTGAAGATCTGCCGCGTGCGAAAGCCCGGCAGGTAGTACTCCAGCACCACGCCGCTCAGATTCGGCCCGTCCACCAGCACGATCGTGTCGGCTGGTGAAGATCTGGCGGCGATATCCCGTGCGATGCGGTCCATGGGAGCCAGGTAGCCGATGTTCAGCAAATCGCGCGCCTGAAAATAGCTTCCGATGCCGATCACGTTCGCGGCCAGAAGCGCTCCCGCGATCACGGGGCCCGCGCGCGCGGGCGAGTTCGCTCCCACCGCGATCGCAAGCAAGGCGAGCGGCAACAGAAATAGCAGCCGGGCCGGACCGAACGCGTAGGACACCCAGCCTGCGACGCCCACGAATCCGATCAGCGCCATGACGGCAATGGGAATCAGCCACGTCCGCGCGCCGCGGGAAGCTCCCCGCCACAGCAGCCAGGCCACGGGAATCGCCAGAAGCGCGGTTACCGGAAGCATCCACACCGGGATCGCTTCGCCATAAAAAAAAGAGAACAGCCAGTAGGCCATTTTGACGCCCGTCTCGAGCCATCGGTTGCCGGTCAACAGGAGCAGGTCCGGCTTCGCGCGCCAGGCCGCCAGCACCGACCCGAGCGTCAGGAGCCAAGGCAAGTACGCCGCGAGCACGATCAGATTTCCTGCCATCAAACGCGCGGGGCGCGCGCGGGCTTTCTGCAACAGAAGCGCGTTGGCGCCCGCCCAAGCTGCGATCCCCGGCACGTAATGCGTGTAGAGCAGCGCGGCCAGGGCGCCCGCCCAGAGCAGCAGCCGTTTCCAGGAACCGAACTCCCGGCTCCATCGCCACGCGGCCCAGCAAACGACAAGGAATCCCAAGACCTGCAAGCTGTACGATCGCGCCATGCGGGAATAGAGCAGCAGGCACGCCGAAGACGTCCATAATGCCAGACACCACATCCGGACTCCGGGCGGAACGAGCTTCAAATAGAGGCGGTCCAGCACAATCGTGGCCAGCAGCGCGAAGACCACCGACAGCAGCCGCAGTGGGATGAGCCCGTCACCCGGCGCGATCCGCACCCAATAGTGCGCCAGCAGGAAATACAACGGCGGATGCACATCGCCGCGAACCATTTCGAGCATCGCCCCTACAGGCTTGTGGGCGGCCTGCACGGTGAACAACTCGTCATTCCACATCGGGAGCAGATCCAGCCGATGGGTCAGCAGCGCTGCCTGTACCATCAGGCAAACTAGGAGCCACGGGTATGCTTTACGAACGGCCATCATTGAGATGAAAGTTGAGAGTACCTCAACTGGTGTAGGATGTGGGCGAGGTTACTATGCGCTACTCGCAGGTCACTCCCAAGGAAATCTACCTGAACCGCCGGCGCTTTCTGGCCGCCACGCTGGCGTTGCCGGTCACCGGCCTCGCAGCGAAGCTCACCTCCTCCCAGACTCCGTTCGATGCCGGGGGCGAAAAGATCACGCCGCAAAAAATCGTCACCACCTACAACAACTACTACGAGTTCGGCACCGGCAAGGACGAGCCTTCGAAGAACGCGCCCGCATGGCAGCCCAGGTCCCCGTGGACCGTCCGCATCGACGGTGAAGTGGCGCAGCCCAAGACCCTGGACCTCGATCACATTCTGAAACTCGCGCCGCTCGAGGAACGCGTTTACCGCCATCGTTGCGTGGAGGCCTGGTCGATCGTAGTGCCCTGGATCGGCTTCCCCCTCAGCACGCTGTTAAACCAAGTAAAGCCCACCGGCAAGGCCAAATTTGTCGCCTTCGAAAGTTTTTACGATCCCCAGTTGATGCTCTCGGCGAGGAAAGCCGGCATCCAGTTTCCCTACGTCGAAGGGCTGCGCCTGGATGAGGCCATGCATCCGCTCACGCTGCTGACGGTGGGAATGTACGGCGAGACGCTGCTCAACCAGAACGGCGCGCCCCTTCGCCTGGTGGTCCCCTGGAAATACGGTTTTAAGAGCATCAAGTCGATCGTTCGGATTCACTTTCTGGAGCAGCAGCCGCCCACCACCTGGAGCCAGAGCTGGCCCGCCGCTTACGGCTTCTATTCCAATGTCAATCCTAATCGCGAGCATCCGCGCTGGAGCCAGAAGGAAGAGCAACGCCTCGGCGAGGGTGGTTTGTTTAGCGCCAAGATCATTAAAACGCAGATGTTCAACGGGTACGGCGAGCAGGTTTCCAGACTCTACGCCGGCCTGGACCTCGACCGGAACTACTGATGTGGGAATAAACGGCGGCATCTGCGGATTTCTGACTAGGGAGTTACCATTGAAAGTGGGAGACTGTGAACCATGCTGATCCGGAAACCTGCCGACCTGCGCTATTCCGATGTCACGCCCAAAGAAGTATACCTGAACCGCCGGAAGTTCCTCGGCGCGGGCACCGCCGGCCTGGGAGCCACCCTAGGCGCGTTGGCCCTTCCCTCCACCGCGCTGGCCACCGCCAAGATCGACGGCCTGGTCCAGACCGGTCCCTATCACAGCCTGGGGAACGAAAAGCTCTCGCCCAAGGCCGTGGTGACAGGCTATAACAACTTCTACGAATTCGGTACCGGCAAGGAAGATCCCTCCCAGAACGCGCCGAAATGGAAAGTCCCGGCGCAGTGGAATATCCGCATCGAGGGCGAGGTCATGCAGCCCAAGACCCTCAGCCTGGACCAGGTGATGAAGCTGGCCCCGCCGGAGGAGCGTATCTACCGGCACCGGTGCGTCGAGCGCTGGTCGATCGTGGTGCCGTGGATCGGGTTTTCCCTCAGCACCCTGCTGAAGCAAGTCCAGCCCACCGGCAAGGCCAAGTATGTCGCGTTTGAGACCTACTACGATCCCAAGGCGATGCTATCGTCGCGCGACGCGGGGATCCCCTTCCCCTACGTCGAAGGCTTGCGCCTGGACGAAGCCATGCATCCGCTCGCGCTGCTTTCTTTCGGGATGTACGGGGAGACCCTGCCGAATCAGAACGGCACGCCCATACGGCTGGTGATCCCCTGGAAATACGGCTACAAGAGCATCAAATCGATTACCCGCATCCGCTTCGTCGAGAAAGAGCCGCCCACCGATTGGGGAATGTACGCCTCCAATGAGTACGGCTTCTACTCGAATGTGAATCCGGAAGTCGATCACCCGCGCTGGAGCCAGAGGGTCGAACGCCGTCTGGGCGGCGGATTCCTGGGACAAGGCTCGGAAATCCCGACCGTCAAGTTCAACGGCTACGGTGAGCAGGTGGCTAGCATGTACAGCGGGATGGATCTGCGAAAATTCCACTAGTCGCCTCACAGGTGCGTTTGGCGGCATGAATCGATTCCTCTCCAGTCCGTGGACCAAGGCCGGGCTGTTTGTCCTGGCCCTGGTGCCCGCGGCAGTGCTGGTGTGGCTGGGCTATCAGGCATCCACGTCGGATGATCCGACACAATACGTCACCGCGAATCCGATCGAGTACATCACCCACTACACCGGCGACTGGACCATCCGTTTCCTGTGCTTTACGCTGTGCATCACGCCGCTGCGGATGCTGCTTAATCGCCCGCAGATCACCCGCTTCCGCCGCATGCTGGGGCTATTCGCGTTCTTCTATGGCTGCGTCCATTTGGGGATTTGGTTGTTCCTGGACCCCAAACAGAACACGATTCCCGCGATATGGGAAGACATCATGAAGCGGCGCTATATCACCATCGGCATGCTTGCGTTCCTCGCCATGCTTCCTCTGGCGATCACCTCTACGGCCGGCTGGGTGCGCAGGCTGACGTTCAAGCGCTGGAAACAGCTTCACCGGCTGGTGTACGTGACCGCTGTCGCGGGCGTGATCCACTACTGGTGGCTGGTAAAGTCCGACATCCGCCTGCCGCTGATGTACGCCGCCATCGTGACCGTACTGCTGGCGTACCGGGTGATTGCTTGGATGCGCAAGCGCAAGCCGCCTATCGCCCAACGCACCGCGCAACCGACGGTTTCAGCCCGCTGAGTGGGGCCGGCTTTCCGCTTCCGCGGCCGGGGGATTCAGCACCGCGACGCAGTTTCGTCCCTGGCCCTTGGCCACGTAGAGCGCCTCGTCCGCCAGGCGAATGAGGTCGTCGGCGGTGGCATTCGCGTCCGGCCGCCAGCTGGTCGCCCCGAAGCTGCAGGTGACCAAATGAGCCTCGTCCCCGATCATCATCGGCTCATTGGCCAGTGCCGCGCGCAGGCGCTCCGCCTGGTTGCCGGTGCAGCGCTCGTCGCAGCCGGGCAGAATGATCAGAAACTCTTCCCCGCCGTAGCGGCCGATGGAATCGTAAGGCCGCATCGCGGCCGTCATGCGCCGGGTAAACTCCCGCAGCACCGCATCGCCCGCGAAGTGGCCATAGGTATCGTTAACCGATTTGAAGCGGTCCAGATCCGCCAGCAGCACCCCCACCGACCGATGCTCACGGGATGCCCGAGACAGCTCCCGCGTCAGCACATCCAGAATGGAAGAGCGATTCCAGATCCGTGTGAGGAAATCCTTGGTGGCCTGTTCGCGCAATTCCTCGCGCGCCGATACCAGCTCGCGCTGCAGATCGATGATGCGCGTGCCCGCCCGCAGCCGGACCCTCAGCTCGTGCTGGTCGAACGGCTTGGTCAGATAATCGTCCGCTCCGGCTTCCAGCCCCTCGATCAAATCCTCGCGCTGGCTCTTCGAGCTGAGCAGCACAATGTAGGTGTAGTCCTGATCCTTGTTCTTGAATTTCTCTCGCGCCCGGCTGCACACTTCCGGTCCCGTAAGCCCGGGCATCACCCAGTCGAGGATCACCAGCCGCGGCGGATTCTCGCCTTGCAGGACATCCCAGGCTTGCAGGCCATCTTGGGCGACGACGACTTCATATCCCCACTTGCGGAGGGTAGCCTCCAGCAGATGCCGGGAAACGATGCTGTCGTCGGCGATCAGAATACGCATGTCTATCCTAGGATTATATCGGCAGGTTTCGCCATTCGATCGCGGCCCTTACAGGCGTGGCTGCTATCCGGTCGCGTATCATAGAGTTTGAGGGTCCTCCGGGCCCGGGAGTTTGGGGGAAAGTTCATGCAGAATTCCGTTCTGGTTCCGATGGTAGTCGAGCAAACTTCGCGCGGCGAGCGCGCTTTTGACATCTACTCGCGCCTGCTCAAGGAGAACATCATCTTCCTGGGCACGCCCATCGATGACAACGTGGCGAACCTGATCATCGCCCAGATCCTCTTCCTTGCGGCGGAGGACCCGGAGAAGGATATTTCGCTCTACATCAACTCACCCGGCGGCTCGATCACGGCCGGCCTGGCGATCCTCGACACCATGCGCCTGGTCCAGCCGGACATCATTACCTATTGCGTCGGACAAGCCGCCTCCATGGCAGCCGTCCTGCTCGCCTGTGGGACCAAGGGCAAGCGCAATAGCCTGCCGCACGCGCGCATCCTGATCCACCAGCCGTCCATGAGCGGCCTGGCCGGGCAGGCCACCGATATCGATATCTATGCTCGTGAAATTCTGAGGATGCGCGAGACGCTGAACGATATCCTGGCGAAAGCCACCGGCCAGCCCGTGGAGAAGATCGCGCGCGACGTGGATCGCGACTATATTCTGGAACCCGACCAGGCGCTCGAATACGGCATGATCGATCACATCATCGAGAGCCGTGCGCTGCAACCGGTGACGAAGTAGTCTTTGGGACGGGCGTCAGCGTCTCCGGAAGCTCCGCCTTTACGTACGGCACCGTTTTATCCACAATTCCCGTGACCTTCACGTCGACCGAAACGATCGCCGGCGGCTTAGGCGGCCGCGATACCCACCAGGCGCCGCCGAGCGTGATGCTGAGGGCTACCGCCGCCGAGCTCCATTTCCACCAAGGGTATGTCATTGGGGGATCCGGAACGCCGCATCATAGCTGCTCCGGCCATTGGTCCCGTAGACCTGGCGATGATCGCCCAGCAAATCGGGACCCGGGGCATTCATTTCAAACCCGGATGCGCTAAGAGGCGCCCCCGATTCCGAGGCCGCCCGCGCTAAATCAGGCCGGGCGTCTACTCCGCGTAAATCCAGCATGACCCGGCGGCCCGACTCGCGCAGGGCCGCGAACACTCCCTTCTGGTACACCTCGACGGTCTCGTCTCCAGCCTCGATCTGCACGCCCCGGATCAACGGGCAGTTGTCCAGAATCCCGCGCAGGTGGGCGTACAGCTGCTGCGGATCGCCTTCCAGATGGCGGATGCCCAGAATGAAATCGACGCCATATTCGCCGGCCATCTCCGACAGAATCCGCAAGCGTTCGACGTCCGCCTCGGCCAAGGGGAGCACCAGGCTGAAACGATTCAGCCGGCTGCGCGCGAGAGTTTGGAAATACGCCCGCCAACGATCGTCCGCGGTGAACCAGGGCTGCGTCAGGTCATAGGATCGTAGTGTCATGCGGACTCCGCGTACCGCCGTAGCCGGTTTCCCACTGGTTGCTTTCAGGCGCCCGTTCGCGCGGATCTGCTCCGCCGCCTCCATCAACCCGTACATCAAGCCCCGCAGATCGCCGCCGGTCACGCGCGCGACGCCGGTCTTATACAAGGCAATCCGGAACGCTTCGGGAGGCTCGAGGCTCAGCTCGGTATCGATCCGAAGTTTCAGCTTGCGCTCGGCCAGCGCCGCGTCCAACTCCGCCTTGCCGAAATCGACCGGCCCGGCCGCATGCGCCGAAGAGATCGCCAGGAGGAAACAGACCGCGGCCTTAGTCCACCACCGCACTCCAACCCCTTCGCGACAGATTGCGATAGATGACGGCGAAACCGATCGCCCCCATCGCCAGCAGCGCCAGTCCGGTGCTTGTCTCATCGAGCAGAAGTTTTCCGACGCCGAACAGCGCCCCATAAATCAGCATACAGCCTCCCCCCCAGCACACCAGATTGGAGAGCCCGTCGCGCGAAGGCTCTATTTCCGGCGCAAGTGCGGCGATCGGCGACCACCCTGTTTTAGACGGACGAGTCCGTCGGTAGAAAGCAAGCAAGACATCGTTTTTCTCAGGACCCGTGGCGAACGTCACCGCCAGCCACACCACCGTGGTGATCGTCACGGTCGTAATCATCAGGTGCGCGAAGTCCAACGGCTTATCGCTATCGAGCCCCCACCCAACTTGCAGCCCCACCGACACAACGAATGCCGTCAGCATGGCTGACACCTCGCTCCAGGCATTGATGCGCCACCAGTACCAGCGCAGCAGCAGGACCCCTCCCGTTCCCGCGCCGGTGACGATCAGCAGCTTCCACGCGCCGGCGATCGAATCCAGATAAAACGTCACCACCGCCGAAACCAGCGTGAGGAACACCGTCGCCACGCGCGAGATCATCACGTAGTGCTGCTGCGTCTCGCCCGGCTTCCAGAAGCGGCGGTAGAAATCGTTCACCAGATAGCTGGCGCCCCAGTTGAGCTGCGTCGCGATGGTCGACATATACGCCGCGGCGAACGCCGCCACCATCAGCCCGCGTAGCGACGGCGGCAGCGTCAGGATCATGACGCGAATATAGCCGGTTTCTGGTTTGTCCAGACCTGGAAACAAGATCAGCGAGGCGAGGCCGACCAGAATCCATGGCCACGGGCGAATCGCGTAATGCGCCACGTTAAACCACAGCGTCGCGAGCAGCGAATTCTTTTCATCCTTCGCGCTCAGCATGCGCTGCGCGATGTAACCTCCGCCGCCCGGCTCGGCCCCCGGATACCAGGTCGCCCACCAGTTGAGCGAGATGTAGACCAGAAATGTCAGCAGCGGCATCCACGCGGAATTCATGTCGGGCACAAAGTTGAGGACCGAGCCTCCTGTGCGCGTAGCGTCAATCAGCAACAGTTTCTGCTTCATCGCCCCCATGCCGCCCACCGCGCGCACCGCGAACACCGCCAGCACGATCACCATGCCCATTTTGATCGCGAATTGGAACAGATCGGTCACCAGCACGCCCCACAGTCCGGACAGCGTCGAGATCAGCGATGTAAGGGCGATCAGCCCGATCACGATCCCCAAGGCTTGGAGCTTGGTTACACCTAGGATCAGCATCAGGATGTCGACCATGGCCTTGTTGACCCAGCCCAGGATGATGCAGTTGATCGGGATCCCCAGATACAACGCGCGGAATCCACGCAGGAACGCGGCCGGCTTACCGGAATAGCGGATCTCGGCGAACTCAACGTCCGTGGTCACGCCCGAGCGCCGCCATAGTCGCGCATAGAAAAACACCGTCAGCATGCCGCTCGAGACAAAACACCACCACAGCCAGTTCCCGGCTATCCCATTCGCCGCGACCATTCCGGTTACCGCGAGCGGCGTGTCGGCAGCGAAGGTGGTCGCGACCATGGAGGTCCCGGCCAGCCACCACGGAACGTTGCGCCCAGAGAGGAAGAATTCGTCGACGCTCGATTGCGCGCGCGACTTGTAATACAACCCGACAGCCAGGTTAAACAGGAAGTAGAGCCCGACCACGGCCCAGTCGGCGAAGGTGAGTTGCACTCAGGGGATTATACGACGCGCCCGGTATCACGCGGACCAGAGCATTCGTGCGCATTCTTCCGGAACTACATTTCTCCGGATTTTACGGTATCCTGTCTGGAAACCTTAGAATTATTTGGATTTGCGATGGCTACGAAAACCGAGCTGTTGCGCTTGGCCCTTAAGGCTTACGAAGCCGCGTCCGAGCCACAGGTGTGGCCTGGCTTTCTCAAACATTTTGCCGAGGTCGTTTCAGCCGATGCGTCGTTCTTGCAAATCCATGATTTAGCGGGACATACATCGACTATCGTGGCCGGGTTCGGGATCAGTTCGCCGCTTAAGCAAGCTTATAACGAACACTATTCGAAACTGAATCTCTGGAGAGAGCGTGGACGAGCGTTCTACCGCGCAGGAAGGGTCAATTTGGACCAGGAGCAATGCCCACGCTCCGTGCTCGAGCGTTCCGAATATTACAACGACTGTCTCAAACGTTTCGGCATCGCCTACTCGATGGGCGCCGTGATCGCCCGCGAGGGAGACACTGCTCCGACACTCTCATCGCTGCGTGGCCCCGCCAAGCATTCATTTGGCGAGTCCGAACGCGAAGTCGGCCGGTTTCTGATGCCCCATCTGGCCCGCGCCTGGACCGTGCATCAAAGACTGGGCATCCTTGCGGCAGGCGAGTCCGTTCTTGACACGCTTCCGCTCGGAATCCTGTTCCTGGCTTCAAACGGCGCGGCAGTGTACTGCAATTGCGCAGCGGAAGAGATCTTCCGCGCCAATGACGGGCTGTCTCTGCGAGGCGGTATGTTATCGGCGGCGGACCGGATTGCCGTCGCCCAGCTCCGCAGAGCGGTGCAAGAAGCTGTGTCGCCGCGCGCCTCTGTGGGACCCTCGGCGGTGCACGTGCCGCGAACGCGTCTTCGCGAGGATTCCCAGGGCGCGAACTACCAGAGCCGGGATTATCAAGTTGTAGCGGCCCCGCTGCATAATCGATTTCGGCAGTTTAACGGAATGCTGGAACCGGTGGCCGTGGCCCTCATCACGGATCCTGAGATGCAGACGCCCGCGAACACGGACGTTTTGGTGAAGGCTTATACGCTGACCCGAAAAGAAGCGATGCTCGCCGCCAAGCTTTTCGAAGGAAAATCGCTCGAGCAAGCCGCCCAGGAGCTTGCCATTACCTACGAAACCGCGCGCACGCACTTGCGGCGCATTTTCAGCAAGACCGGAACGTCGCGTCAGGCGGAACTGCTCCTCCTAATCGCCCGGCTACCGGTGATGACAGGCCGGAATGGCTAGGTTCGTCCTGATTCACGGTTCCTGGCTGGGGGCCTGGTGCTGGCGTCAGGTTGTGTCCCAGCTGGAAGCGCAGGGGCATGAGGCAGTGGCTCCTGATCTGCCTGGTCACGGCCAGGACCCCGCCCCTCCCGAGTCCGTCACCTTTCAGGATTACGTGAATCGCACCCTTGCGGCCGTGGAGGCGTCCAGAAGCCATTCGATTCTCGTCGGTCACAGCATGGGCGGCGCCATCGTCCGCCAGGCCGCCGGTTTCGCGCCCGATCGCGTTCGAGCTCTGGTCTCGATAGCGGCGCTGCTGCCGGCTCGCGGGGCTACGATATTGAGTTTCGTCGGCGGATTCGACCCGGAATATCTTGCTCAGATCCTATGGGCTCCGGATCGCCGGACCGCGCGACTCTCGCTGGACGGGGTCAGCCGGTTTTTCTGTTCCGACTGTCCTGCCCCGGTGGTCGAATCCGCGCTACCGCTGCTGACGCCCGAACCCGTGGCTCCTTTTGAGACGCCGCTCTTCTTCCATGATTCGAACGCGCTCCATTACTACATTGAGTGCCTACAGGACCGTATCGTCCCCATCGGGCTGCAACGAACCATGCATGCGGACGTTCCCGCCGATCGTGTGTACTCGCTGCAGTCCGGCCACGGGCCCTTCCACTCGACGCCTGACGAACTCGCCCTCATCCTCCAAAGAATCGCCGCGCGAAGTTGAAACTACTCCATTTGGAGGACGCGTATTCTGATCGACCAACCTTAGAATATGCGATATGTATCGCCGCATCGCCTTACTATTGTCAGTCCTTTTCATTCTTCTGCCGGCCATGGCGCAGACCACCACCAACTTCAGCGGGACCTTTACCCTTACAGATCAGCCGGACAACGAGCGGTTCTTCACCAGCTTTCTCGGAACCGGACAAGTCGGAACGCTCGGCACGGCTCTCCTGCAGGTCAACGTGAACCAGCAACTGGCGGACGATGGACAGTCCGGCACCGGCCAGGCGGCTGCCGGCCTGACAATTTCCTTTAACAAGGTGGATACCATCTCCGTCGCCTTCTCGGGAATACCCGATCCTTCGCAGACCACGATTACGCAGAACGGCAGGATCAACAGCGGCACAGGCGCGTACGCCAACATCAGTAATCCCGCTCCCACGGGGCCAACAGTGAATGCGACTTTTACCCTGACATCGACGTCGCCACTGCGTTACGCACTCACCATGACCGGGAATGCGGTCGTCGGTGGGCAGACGATCAGTATTGCGATCACCAACGCGCAGCTCACCCTGTCGAATACTCGCGTGAACGTCTTCGGGACTTCAACCGGAACGGGAACCCTGACTCCTTTCGGCACCGTCCAAGTCAGTGCTACAGGCACTCCCGGCGGCGGCCCAACCTTCCAAACGGCGCAATTTGCCGAAATAGCCGTTACCCTAACCCTTTCTCAAGTCGATTCCTTGCGGTTGTTCTTCACAATCGTGTCAGATACGCCACCACCGAACACGCCGTTCACGATCATCGGCGGGACCGGAGCCTACGCAGGCGCCTCAGGATCGGGGACACTGAATTTTCCCACGGACACCACGGTCACCGTGAGCGGGAGCGTTACGAAAGCGGGTCCCACAACGCCTGTGATTTCGTCAGTGGGGACGGCCTCTTACCCGTTCAAGCGCGTCGCGATGAACGACTGGATCTTCATCACCGGGAAAAACCTGGTTCCTGCGAACACACCCGCTGGCGGCGTGTACTGGAGCAATGCTCCGGAATTCGCGCAAGGGAAGATGCCCACGCAAGTCGGCACCATCAGCGTGACCATCAACGGGAAACCTGCCTATGTTTGGTGGTTCTGCAGCGCCGCCACAACGCCGGCCTGCGCGACCGATCAGATCAACGTCCTGACTCCGCTAAATGTAGACGCCGCCGGAAACCAGCAGGTCATGGTTGTGGTTAAGAACGGCTCGGACTCGAGCGCTCCTTTTCCGGTTCCAAAGGATGAGGTGAACCAATCTGTCCTACTGTTCGACGCGTTGGGACACGCCGTGGCGACGCACCTCAATGGCACTCTGCTCGGTCCCACCAGCTTGTATCCGGGACTCTCGACCCCCGGAAAGGGTGGCGAGACAGTGACTCTATGGGCCACCGGCTTCGGCTTGCCCACCGCTCCTTTGGTGGAAGGCTCCTCCAGCCAAAGCGGCTCGTTGCCCTTCACCCCCGCCTGCTTCCTGGGAGGAGCGCAGGTACAGGTCGTGGCAGCCTTGGTCAGCCCCGGCTTGTACATTCTGAACATCACAATTCCTATCAACGCGACGCCCGGCGACAATTTCTTTTACTGCACCTACAACAACAGTGTCCCGGCGCCGGTCCTGGTCGCGGTCGCGCAGTAGCCCCTCCCGAGTCCGTGACCTTTCAGGATTACGTGGATCGCACCATTGCGGCCGTGCAGGCGCACAAGGGCGATTCGATTCTCGTCGGTCACAGCATGGGCGGCGCCATCATCCGCCAGGCCGCCGGAGTCGTGCCGGATCGTATTCGGGCCGTGGTCTCCTTAGCGGCGCTGCTGCCGGCTCGCGGGGCTACGATGTTGGGTTTCGTCGAAGGATTCGACCCGGACTATGTCGCTCAGATCGTTTGGGCTTCGGATCACCGAACCGCGCGACTCTCGCGGGTAGGGGTCAGCCGGTTTCTCTGTTCCGGCTGTCCCGACTCACTTGTCGAATCCGTGCTTCCGCTGCTGAAGCCCGAACCCGTCACTCCCTATGAAACGCCGCTCTTTTCCCAGGATTCGAACGCGCTGCGTTACTACATCGAGTGCCTGCATGACCGTATCGTCCCCCTCGGGCTGCAACGAACCATGCATGCGGATGTTCCTGCCGATCGCGTGTACGCGCTCGATTCCGGCCACGCGCCCTTCCTCTCGACACCGGACGAACTCGCCCTCGTCCTCCAAAAAATCGCCGCGCGAAGTTGAAACTACTCCATTTGGAGGACGCGTATTCTGATCGACCAACCTTAGAATATGCGATATGTATCGCCGCATCGCCTTACTATTGTCAGTCCTTTTCATTCTTCTGCCGGCCATGGCGCAGACCACCACCAACTTCAGCGGGACCTTTACCCTTACAGATCAGCCGGATAACGACAGATTCATTACCGGCTTTGTCGGAATCGGACAAGTCGGCACGCTGGGCGTCGCCCTCCTGACGACGAACATGAACCAGCCGCTTGCAGACGACAACGCGTCAGGGTTTGGCCAAGCGGGGGCCGGCCTGAACATCTTCTTCAGCAGGGCGGACACGATCGTGATCAGTTGGTCTGGAATTCCCGATCCCACGCAGGCCAACATCAGTGTCGGCGGCCGGATTAACACCGGCACCGGAATCTACGCGGGCATTGCGAACCCCGCGCCCACGGGACCAACGGTGACTCTGACGCTCGTCAGAACGTCCACGTCCCCGCTCCGCTACAACATGAGCGTCACCGGGAACGCCGTCCTGAATGGACAGACCATCAGCCTGGCCATCGCCAGCGTGCCGTTCACGCATACGAATACGTTCATTAACTCCCTTGGAAGTTCGACAGGAAACGGCACCATGACCCCAGGTGGTGCGGCGCAGATCAGCGTCAGCGTTACTCCCGGCGGCAGCCGGCTCTTCAATCAGACAACCAAATTCATCGAGATTGTCGGTACGATTACCCTCTCTCAGGCCGATACCATCAAGTTTTACTTCAGCTTCGCGGGAGATGCGCCGACACTGGACACGCCGATCCTGGTTATAGGCGGGACTGGCGCTTATGCGGGAGTCTCCGGAACAGCGAAGTTTACCAATTTGACTTTTGTAACCCAGAGCACTACCACGTTCACGATGACGGGGAGCATTACCCAGCCAAGCTCCACAACGCCCCTGATCTCCGTGGTGGGAACCGCGAATTACGGGCTCAATCGCATTGCCCAAAATGCCTGGACCGCGATCAAGGGCACGCATCTGGTGCCTGCCACGACTCCGGCGGGCGGCGTGTTCTGGAGCAACGCTCCGGAATTTAACCAAGGGAAGATGCCGACCCAGCTCGGCGGGATTAGCGTTACCGTCAATGGAAAACCTGCCTACATATGGTGGTTTTGCAGCGCCGCGACCACGTCCACCTGCGCCCACGATCAGATCAACATCCTGACGCCCTTGGATGACGCCATCGACCAGCAGGACATCATCGTGGTCAAGAACGGGGCCGATTCGAGTCCTGCGTTCCTTGTTCCCAAAGACGGGGTGAACCCCGCGATCCTGGCCTTCGACGTTGCAGGCCACGCCGTGGCGACACACCTCAATGGAAGTTTGCTCGGCCCCACCAGCCTGTATCCCGGACTGTCCACACCCGGGACGCGCGGGGAGACGGTAACCCTGTGGGCCACAGGCTTCGGCCTGCCGACGACGGCCTTGGTAGACGGATCCGCGACGCAAACCGGTTCGCTTCCCGGGAAGCCTGCCTGCTTTCTGGGAGGAGCTCAGGTGAGCGTGACAGCCGTACTAGTCAGTCCGGGATTGTACATCCTTAACATCGCGATCCCCACCGACGCGACGGTGGGCGACAACTGGTTTTACTGCACATATAACAACAGCATTGCCCCGGGAGTCCTGGTCGCCGTTCAGTAGCCGTCGCAGTTCCATAGCCGGTTAAGAGCTCGGGGCCCCCGATCCGGCCGGAGCCGGGCCACAGTACAATAGCGCTTGCGGTACTTCTTTTATCCCCACATCCCGCCCTGCTCGCGGATCCTGCTCATCGAAAGCGGATCGCGGCGGTTGCTCGAGGGCTTGATCCCCCACCTGCGCGACCTGTATGGCCCGGATGTGGAGATGGATCTGGTCACCTGTTATGCCGGGGAGCCGGCCGGATTTGAGGGCCGCGTCTTCAACGTGAATGATTACGGCGGCGGCGCCGGCCGCGAAGCCCTATGGGCCGGCCTGGCCCAGCGCAATTACTCCGTGGCAGGCGTCATCTGCTCGGCCGAGCCCATCATGACCAAGTGGAAGTGGTGGCTCGCAGCCAAGCTTCCCGCCAAGCTTTTTCTGATCAACGAAAATGGCGATTACTTCTGGCTGGATCGCGCGCGCCTCCGTCAGTTGCGGCGGTTCGTGGCCTACCGGCTGGGGTTAACGGGCTCGGCTGCGGTGCCGGGATTGGTGCGGCTGGTCTGCTTCCCGGCCACGCTCGCCTATCTATTGTTGTACGCTGGCACGGTGCACTTACGAAGGAAACTACGACAATCATGAAAGCTGTCTTTATCGAACAGACCGGCGGCGTCGAGGCGCTCAACTACGGCGATTTCCCCACGCCGCAGCCCGGCCCCGGCGAAGTGCTGGTAAAACTCGCCTACTCCGGCGTCAACTTTATCGATACCTACCATCGCAGTGGTTTGTACAAGCTTCCTTTGCCCGCGGTGATCGGCTCGGAAGCCTCCGGAAGGGTGGAGAAGCTGGGCGAAGGCGTCACCCAGTTCAAACCCGGCGACCGCGTGGCCTATACCATGGCTCGCGGCTCGTATGCGGAATATCAAGCCGTTTCCGCCGCGCAACTGGTGAAGATTCCGGATAACGTCGACGACCCTACCGCCGCGGCCGCCATGTTGCAAGGCTGCACCGCGCACTATCTCACCCATTCCACCTTCCCCTTGAAAAGGGGTCAGACGACATTAGTTCACGCCGCCGCCGGTGGGACCGGGCGGCTGATTGTGCAGATGGCTAAGATGATCGGCGCGCGCGTGATTGCCACGGTTGGCTCAGAGGCCAAGGCCAAGCTTACTTTGGGAGACGGCGCGTCCGACGCCATTCTCTATAGCAGCCAGGACTTCGCTGCCGAAACCAAGCGGATGACCGACGGCAAAGGCGTGGACGTAGTCTACGACGGAGTCGGTTTGGCGACGTTTCTCAAGGGCTTCGATTGCCTGAAGCCGCGCGGCATGATGGTGGCCTTCGGCAATGCCAGCGGTCCCGCGGCTCCCTTCGATCCGCTGCTGCTCAGCCAGAAAGGATCGCTCTACGTCACCCGCCCCACTCTGGCCACCTACATCGCCAGCCGCGACGATTTGGAATGGCGCTCCTCCGACCTGTTCCGCTGGATTGGCGAGGGCCAACTCAAGATCAACATCGACAAGATCTACCCGCTGGCGGAAGCCGCGCAGGCGCACCGCGATCTGGAAGGCCGTAAAACCACCGGCAAGCTGCTCTTGAAAGTGTCCTGAGGAAACCTACCGCGCCAGCGTGGCGATGGCCTGGGCTTCGGCCGACAGACTCAGGCCCACCGGTCCGATGCCCTCGGCGGTCTTAAATTTCACCGAGACCTGCTCGATTTCCAGGTGCAGCGTGCGAGCGATCGACTCACGGATCGCGTGCCGGAAATCCTTCAGCTTGGGTTGCTGCAAGATCACGGTGGAATCAATATAAGAAATCGCGAACCCGCACTCCCGCACCATTGCAGCGGCGTGCGCCAGAAACTGCAGGCTGTCGGCATCCTTCCATTGCGGATCGGTATCCGGGAAATGCATCCCGATGTCGCCTAGCCCGGCCCCACCCAGTAGCGCATCGGTAATCGCATGAGACAAGATGTCAGCGTCCGAGTGGCCCTCAAGGCCCTGCTCGCTGGGCACGATGACGCCCCCCAGAATTAACGGCCGACCCACGGCGAGACGATGCACGTCCCACCCGATTCCTGTACGGATCTCGTTCACGGCCTTTCGCTCACGATGCCGTCTCGCTGGCCTCTTCTTCGGCCAGGAACAAGCGCGCCAGTTCCATGTCCGTGGGCTTGGTGATCTTGATATTGCGGTCGCTGCCCTGCACCACGTGGACCTCGATCTCTTCCAGGCGCTCCACCAGGCTCGATTCATCGGTCCCGGTAAAGCCGTCCTTGGTGGCCTTGGCGAACGCGCGCTTCAGCAGGTCGAAGCGAAAGATTTGCGGGGTCTGCGCCATCACCAGGTGCTCGCGCGAAAGCGTCGCGCGGATCTTGTTCTTATGCACCTGTTTGACGGTGTCCACCGGCACAATCCCGACGATGGCCGCCCCCGTCTTGGCCGCCTCCGCGATGGTTTTCTCCACCAGTTCGGAATCGATGAACGGGCGCACTGCATCGTGCACCGCCACCAGCTCCGTGTTGGCGGCCAGCGTCGCCAGCGCGTTCTCGACCGACTCCTGGCGCGTCCCCCCGCCTTCCACCACGCGGACCGGCTTGGCGGGACGCTCATTATGGATCAGGCCGCGAGCCCAATCCATATCCTCGGCGCGCAGCGCCACGACGATTTCCGTGACCGACGGACAGCGCAGAAACTTACGGATAGTGTGGATCAGGATCGGCGCGCCTTCCAGCAGCATGAACTGCTTGCGGCTGGTGCCGGCCTTTTCCCGCCCCATGCGGGTGCCGAGACCGGCGGCGGGAAGGATGACAGAGACATTCATGGGTAAACTACCGATTGTATACCGTGCACCGCATGGCTTTTCTCGTACGTCTGAACGGATGCCACGAGAAGAACTAGACGACGCCGCCCGCGGCAGGGGCAGTTTCCCGCTGCGGCCGCTCGCGCTCTTTGTCGTAGACCATGTGCGAGCGCTCATCGAAGCGGCCGAAGATCATCTTGCCCGCCGTGGTCTGCAGCACGCTGGTCACCGCGACGTCGATGGTTTTTGAAATCATCTTACGTGCATTGTCCACCACCACCATGGTGCCGTCATCCAGATACGCCACGCCCTGGTTGTGTTCCTTACCTTCTTTGAGGATGAACACGCGCATGGTCTCGCCGGGGAGCACCACCGGTTTGAGCGCATTGGCCAGCTCGTTGATGTTCAGTACTTCGACCCCGCGCAGCTGTGCGACTTTGTTCAGATTGAAATCGTTGGTGACGATCTTGCAGGCGTATACTTTCGCCAGCTCGATCAGTTTCATATCTACTTCGCGGACGTTGGGAAAATCATCCTCCACGATCTTGATATTCAACTGCGGCATCTTCTGGATCCGTTGCAGGACGTCCAGCCCGCGCCGGCCGCGATTGCGCTTCATGGAGTCCGAGGAATCCGCCACCATTTGCAGCTCGCGCAGCACGAACTGCGGAATCACCAGGACGCCGTCGATAATGCCGGTCTCGGCGATATCCGCGATGCGGCCGTCGATGATGACGCTGGTATCCAGAATCTTGAAGGAGTTCTGGGTGGCTTTCTCGCTTCCGAACAATCCGCCCAGGGCCGCCAGGTTCAAGGTTTCCCCCTTGGCCGCGCCCACTACCAGGCCGCAGTAACTCATGAGCGCCAGGGTCAGGACCTGGAGAAACGGGACCGTGTTATCGCTGTCGGGCATGGCCTTCTCCAGCACCAGCGAGATGAGGTAGGCCCCCAAAATCCCCAATACGCTGCCGAAGGCCGCCCCGATCAAACGCGGCATGGTGACCTGCTTGATGCGGATCTCAAACACCACCACCGCGATACCCGCCATAACTCCCACTCCCGCGGCCAGGGGGCCCTCCAGATTAAAGGGACGAAGAAAGTAGGCGGCGAAGGCCAGTACGGCGATAAACAAGAGCCTGATAATCAGGAGATCGATCATACGCTCGAATCCCGCCCTCCGCGGACCGGGAACATTAAGATTACTTAGGGATCGAGTATAACACGGGACATTCTTCAGACTTTTCCCATTTCCATACAGCCCCAGATCGCGGATGCATCGCGAGGAGTCCCGGAGATTTACCGGGAGAACCGGCACTATCAATCTTTGGAGGAACCAACCATTGAGACTGCTTCCCGCTGGACTATTCCTGCTGCTCGGCTCCGCTGCCCTGAACGCGTCCGTCATCTTTGAGCCGGGCGATCATCCGGGGCTAAACGAAGAAAATGTCCTCTTCAACCAGAACGGCCTCATTTTGGGGCCGGCTTTGACGGTGACGGGGGAGATTGACGCTGAGTACCTGATCAGCTTCACGTCCAACGAGAACCTGTTTACTCCGTCCATAGGGCAGGCCCGAGTGGCCGCTCAGGATGGCGCGTTTAGACAGCTTGAGATTAGCTTGGGGGATGACGTTTTCAACGACATTATCTTCAACCTGAACACCGTAAACTCCACCCCCGGGATCGCGGTCATCACGGTCACCGAGGTGGCCGGGCCGGGCGCCATCTACCTGTTCCCCGTTGCGCAAGGCGAGAACTTCTTAACGATAACGGCCTTAAATGGCGGGTTCCTCAGGTCTGTGAGTATTTCCAGCACCGTCGACGTGAACGACATTCGTCAAACGCGGATCAGCGGTGCGGGTGAACTCGTCCCGGAGCCGGGCACCTACATGCTCTTCGTTACGGGATTCGGATTGATCGGTTTAGTCCGTAAGTTCGGACGGCAAACTTAAAGGGCCTTGGCGAGTTCTTCGGCGAAGGAACTCTGCGGACCGCGCGTTTCGCTGCGCTTCGCGAAGGTCTTCTTGGCCCGTCGCGGCGGCGGTGGCGGACGGTGTTCAGAGCTTTGCGGAGCATGCCCAGCGCCTGGTCCAGAACTAGTGCTGGAGCCTTGTCCGGAGGTTTGTCCGGAGTTATGTCCGGAGCCCGACCCCGAGTTGTGCCCCGAGCCACCAAACCCTCCAGCGCTATGACCGGTTGGAGCCCCTTGAGCAGGTCCCTGCCCGGGACCACCCGGAGGACGAGTTTGCCCCTTGGGCCGGGCAGGCTGCGCGGGATTGGCCCGCAGCAGGCGATCCTCCAGCGGTGCACGGTCAAACCGGCGGATGATGGAGTTCATCTCCTCCGTGTTCGGCGCTTCGATGAACGCGAAGCCCTTGGACTCCTGCGTTTCGGGATTGCGGATCACTTTAATTGCGTCCGCGACCAGGTTTTCGGCTGTCAGCCATCCCTTGATATCGTCCGCGGTTACCCAGGTGGGCAAATTGCCCAGAAACACAGTGAAGCTCATTCAGCGGTTGTTTGTATCTCCGTCAGAGGGGGTTTGCTTCCCGGAGTATGGGTCCAGAAAGGCAATATCATGCTACCACACTGGATCAAGCCCGTAAATGGAGCTTCAGGTTAAACGGTGTCCCCCTCAAGACATCGGATGGTCCTGCGACCTGGGGGTTCGAGGCCGTCCCGCCCACAGGACGGCCAACAGGACCGGCACGCCGAGCAGGGTGGCGATCACGGCGATGGCGGCGAGCACCCACGCGGGGTGCCGCGCAAATGCCTGACGCAACCAGTCGATCTGAGGTTCGCTAAGACGACGCGCCACCGCGGGCAGCAACACATTTTGGATCAGAACAATCAGCACGCCGCCAGTCGAGCCGGCCGCCAGGATCATTTTCAGTTCTCGCCGCACGCGCTGTTTTTACTTCACGACCAGAGAAAATGGCATCAGCCGCTGCACACCGCCGCGCGCCAAAGACCGCCAAGGCAGAGGCCCGGTGACCGACTGGATTGCGGATTCGAGCTCAGTTGTATCGTTAGAGCGGTTGAGTAGCATTTCGAGCAGCGTCCGGCGGGGCGGATAGGTCACCAAAGTGACCTGCTCGGACGCGGGGATATTGGTCCGCTGCTTGATCATTTCGACGGCCCGATCCAGGCCGCCGATCTCGTCCACTAGTCCGTTCATCTTGGCTTGAGCCCCCAGCCACACGCGGCCCTGGGCCAGCGCCTCCATTTGATCGTAGGGTCGTTTGCGCCCTTCGGCAACGCGCTCGACAAAGCCGCGGTAAAACACCTGGATCTCGCGCTGCACCTTGTCCCGCTCCTCCGGGGTCAAGGGTTTATTCTCCGAATCGATCGCCGCGAAACGGCCGCGCGTGAGCAGCTCCTTCTTCAGTCCGATCTTGTCATATAGGCCGCGCAAATCGATCTTGCCGAAGAACACGCCGATGGATCCGGTGAGCGTATTGGAATACGCCAGCACGGGATCGCCGGTCATGGCAATAAAGTACCCGCCGGATGCCGCCAGGTCGGACATCGAAATCAGCACCGGTTTTTTCTTGCTGAGCAGCTTCATTTCGTGCAGAATGTCGTCGGAGGCGATGCCGTCGCCGCCCGGCGAATCCACGCGCAGGATCACGCCCTTGATGCTCGAATCGTCGGCGACCTGCCGCAGAATTTTCACCAGGCTGAACGCGGTGATGCCGCTGTTGGGAACATCCTCGCCCGGATCGCCGCGGGTGATTTCGCCATCGCCGGTGACGTAGGCGATGCGGGCCCGGCCGGCCGGATCCGCTCCCGCAGCCTTGGAATAGCTTCTCGCACCGATCTTCTTCAGGTCGGCCTTTACCTGGGTATTGATCTGCGCCAGCATCTCGTCCTCGAAAATCAACCCGTCCACCAACCCGCTATCGAGCGCGCTCTTGCCGATGAAAGGTCCCTGGTCGATGACGCCACGCACCGCGCCGGGAGGCAGCTTGCGGCCCTCGGCGATCACCTGCACCAGATTCCCGTAATACTGATCCAGAATCTGGTTGGTGACTTCCAGCGTTTCCGGACTGGCGGTGGTTTTCGTGAACGTATCGGGCGCGTCCTTGTACTTTCCGACGTGCTCGAATTCCATGCTCACGCCGACCTTATCCAGCGTGCCTTTGAGGAACAGCAGCTCGGCGCGAATGCCCTTTACGTCCAGCTCGTCTTCGGGCGCCATGTAGATTTTGTCGGCGGCCGTGGCCAGATAGTATTCGCGAGTGCCCGCGTTGCGCAGAAACGCATAAACCGGCTTGCCGGATTTTTTGAATTCGAGAATCTCGGCGCGCAGCTCTTCAAGCTTGGCCCAGCCCGCGTCGAGTCCGCGTGGCTCAAGCACCAGCGCCTTCACGCGCGTATCGCTGGTGGCTCTACGGAGCAGCTTCCAGGTATCGAGCACGGTCAGCGCCGGCTGCTGCTGTTGCAAAAAGGGTATCGCGACGTCCACGGGCTCCTGTTCGGGAACGGAGCCTTCCAGATTAAGCACCAGAGCCGTGTTGTCGGCCACCGAGACCGGCCGCTCGCCCCCGAACGAGGAGGCCATGCGAACCGCCGCGAATCCCAGAATCACCAGGACTAAGCCGGCAAAGACAATCCCGATCACGAATCCCAGAAGGAATTTTTTCATACGTGAGCTCGTCCCACCTTGCGTAATTGGATTACCAAGCGACACGCCCTGGCATATTTGCCGCGCACGCCTTTCCGGAACAGCTCGCGCAGATCGTATTCCGGGCGAAGCTCATCGCTGGACTTATTTCGCGGTTTCTTCATTGGCTCCAGTGTAACGCCGAGCCGGGCATGCCCGGCCCCTACAAGAACGGGCGGGCATTGTAGGGGCGAGGCATGCCTCGCCCGCCTGTGGGATGCCACGCGAGTAGGTCCGGAGCGCACAGCGCGCGGCGTGCACAGCAGAGTAGGAGACAAATCGCGCCGCGCTGCGTTGTGCGCGGTCCAAAAAAATGAGCCGACGGTTTCCCGCCGGCTCGAGGTAAAAACTCTCTGGGAGGAGGCGTTTACACGAGATTGGGAATCTCG
>Ga0310810_10000780_pt1 | contig 32217 bp, 30 predicted proteins | sample NCmetagenome_FD_207641 | JGI IMG/M metagenome (GOLD analysis project Ga0310810, IMG submission 207641) | Soil microbial communities from experimental microcosm in Duke University, North Carolina, United States - NC | ecosystem: Engineered > Artificial ecosystem > Soil microcosm > Unclassified ... | reverse complement strand
GTCTGTTTTCACCCTTGTTGGCGGTGCCCCAACCTGACTGGCCAGCCAAGGCGCATGCAACAGGATTTCCATTCCTCAGCCACAGCGACGGTAACACGCCGGAGTTGCAGAAATTTCTCGATTCCGGGGAACCGCCTATCGTTTTTACGCTCGGTTCAGCGGCAGTCGGCGCTGCGGGCGACTTCTACGAACAAAGCGCGGAGGCAGCCAGGCGCCTTGGGCGTCGCGCTCTTCTGCTGATTGGGCGCGATCCGCAGAACCAGCCTAGGAGGCCGCTGCCACCCGGAGTTATTGCAGCCCAATATGCGCCGCACTCCGCTGTCTTTCCCCGTGCGTGTGCGGTGGTACACCAGGGAGGGATCGGTACGACGGGCGAGTCCATGCGGGCTGGTCATCCAACGCTCGTCGTTCACTATGGTCACGATCAGCCGGATAACGCTGCTCGTCTGGTTCGCATGGGCATGGCACGGAGCATTCCACGCGAGCGCTACAACGCCGAGGTCGCTGCGCGAGAGATTCAAAGCCTGCTTGAAAACAAGACCTACGCCGAACGCGCTTCTGCAATTGGCGCACAGGTTCGCAACGAAAACGGAACGGCAAGCGCCTGCGATCTGCTCGGCGACCTGCTGGAGGCTCCAAACACCCGGGCCACCAATCCTCAATCAATGGGCCTCGTCGTGGCCTGACATGCAATAGATCACTATCCACCCTGGAGACCTAGTCTCCGGACGAACGCCGCAGTGTGCGATCCCGAGAGCACGCTGCGGTCAAAACCGAAGAAAACATTTACAGGAGGAATTTCGGTCGTGAATCACAAATGGAAGATTACTCACTCAGCCGCCTTCGCCGCTTTTCTCATCGGCACAGCAGCGGCCCAAGTGCCGGTCGGCAATCTCATACAAGGCATGGCGGCCAACAACAAGCAACTCCGGCAATATACCTACAAGCAGCGAACCGAGACCTACCACGAGGGCGAGCTTAAGAACACCAAGGTGGACGAGATCCACTACAACGCCGGTGGTGAGCGCGTCAGTATTCCCCTCGACCAGCGCCAGACCCAGTCTGAGGCGCCTCGACGCGGACCCGGTCATCGCCTTATCGCCAGGAAGATAGAGGAAGAGAAGGAAAAAATGCGGGACTACATCGAGCGCCTGACAGAGCTAGCCAGTCGCTATCCCGGCCCCGATCAGGCCAGATTCCAGGAAGCGATTTCGAAAGCCGAAGTCACGACAGGCGGCGGGAGCAGCCAAGTGCGCATTCGCATGCACGACTACGTGAAACCGGGAGATTCGATGACCATGATCTTCGACCCTGCGACGAAGCGCCCGGTGAAAACGGAAATCAACACCTTTCTCGATGACGGCCCAGTCTCGATCGTGATTGCCTTCGATCAGCTTCGCAATGGTCCCAACTATCCAGGCAAGATCGTCATGAGTTCCATCAGGAGGCAACTTGAAATTCGCGTGTTCACGTACGAATACCGGCTGTAGGCCGATGAAAAGGAGCCTACCGACATGATGCAAACCACCTTGACCTTCTAGAGACCCAGCGCCGTTCGAAGCTGCTGTAGATCCGCGGCTGAACGCGAAGCTCGCGAAAACGAACAAAAATCAGTTTGCGCATACCACGGGCATACTCGGCCCTTCTACGCCTGCTGTTGCCCAGGCTGAGGAGTTCAACTAACCTAATTACACCAACCACTTAGCTTCCCTGCCCGGGTGGCGAAACTGGCAGACGCACGGGACTTAAAATCCCGAGACTCGAAAGAGTCGTATCGGTTCGATTCCGATCCCGGGCACCATCTAAGCCGCCACTATGACGGCGACACCGTCACGCGAATGTCCTCCCCTACTCTCAAATAAGTGGTACGGTAAGAGGAGTCCCTTTACCGCAATCTTCCGCCGCGCACCTCTGAGGGGTGACGGTTCCTTGCGAAAACCGCCTGGTTTGATGCACGCAAGGAGCCACCATGAAAAATCTCCGTCAAGCCATCGAAGACTTTCTCACTGCTATGTCCAGGCCGCCGCCGCCAACACACTGCCCACTCTGCCACTTTCCTGTCGAGAACAAATATGCGACATTTTTTTTCTACGACAGTAAACAAAGCTGGACAATTCCAATTTCTATCTGCCGGAACTGTGAGAGACGGGCGAAGGAATCCTGAGTTGAACAATGTTGCGGGAAGCAGTATGTGCGCCACCGCAATTGGAGAAGTGCGGGATACAGTAATTACCCTATGTTTTTACGCGGGCAAAAGTGTAGGGTAAACAGTGTCCTTCCCATGTCGCCGACCGTCGTCCTGTACGACTTGGTTCTCGGCCAGCAGCCTGCCTAGGACAGAACGGCTGCTTTCTGGCACATACTATCCTCATCGTCGATGATAGCGCGGTGATCCGCAATTTGGTGCGTTCCACCATCGAGAAGAACACCGATTGGGACGTCTGCGGCGAAGCCGAGAACGGCGAAGTTGCTGTTCAAAGAGTGAAAGACCTGCATCCCGACATCGTGCTGCTCGACTTGCAGATGCCAGTCATGAACGGGCTGGAAGCAGCGCGACAGATCATCGTGATAGCTCCGAAGACAGAGATGCTGATGTTTACCATGCACAACACCGCGCAGCTTGTGAAAGACGCTCGCGCGGCAGGGATTAAAACTGTAATTTCCAAAACGGAGTCGCCCCGAACGCAGATACTTGCATTTCTCAAAGCTGCCGGTAATTGATTCAAGCTGCGCCGTACCAATGCAGGACGCGCAGAGCTCGCAATGTGTTCCAACGGCTTGCGCTTCCGACAGCGGTTTCCATCTGCAACGGAATACGTTCGGGGTGGCGAAGGTTGAGCGGCCAGCGTCCGTTCTGGTGGCGGCGTTTCATCACAATCTCGATCGCCTGGCGGATGCGGTGGTCGGGCTTGATACCTGCATCGCGCAGATAATCCAGCCCTCGCAAAACGTCGTAATGCCAGACTGTCGGGAACGAGAAGCGTAGCCAGCGTCGGTCGACCATTTCGCCGCTGCGAAGCGAGCGAAACATTCGGCGCTCAAGCAGATAATTGTCGGCCCGCTTGCGAGCCGCGGTGATGGCTGCGGATTTTCGCCCTGCTCGTTGGTATTCCAGCAAGCCTTCGAGCACGCAAATGGTGGTGTGGAACGAGGAGCGGCGGCTTTGGGGAGCTTCGCAGTTCCATCCGCCATCTTCCAGCTGCTCGCTCAATAATTGATTGGCCAGCGCGTGGTTCGGCGTTTTGAAGTATGCCCCCAGCGCAAGAATTCTGCCGTTGATGCAGGGCTCGGTTTCGCCGTCAAAAAAAGCGCGGTTATTGTGCCACTTGAATCTGAGCTTCTCCACTCTCGCGATCATTTTCCGGGCCTGTTTGCTTGAGGGCTCGAGACCGAGGTCTTTCAAGACGACCAGAGTGTAGAAAGTAATCAGTAAGCGTTCGTCCTCTTTTGATCCGCCCCACGTGCCCGCAGGAGATTGGCGGGCGAGAAGCCGGGATCCCCAGCCCTGGGTCGCGACCCGAGAGCGCTCGGCTGCAATCGCTGCCGGAGGTTCGTCGGTAAGGTCACGCATGACCTGCCAGCGGATGGCGGGGTCAGAATCGAGCAGCCATTTGAGCTGCGCGGGCCGAGGTTTGTAATCATGCAGGCGCATCATTCTCTTATAGCAGGAGTTTCAAATTTTTTGTTCACGCCTGGCGAAAGCCTGGCAATCTGAAGAAGCTGCAGTTACTGCCGGTGTTTCCCCGCGCGGATTGCGATTGACAGACAGGTCTCAAGTCTCAACAATTACTTAAAAGGTCCACCTTTACTCAAAGATTATGGGAGGTTCTAATGGCGGATGAGAGTTCCCTCGGGCCCGACGATCGCACGGATGAGAGCAGCACCGGAAAATGGGCGCTGCTGGTTCTTGCTTTGCTCTATGTAGCCGGTTCGCTTTTCCTGATGTTTGATCTACGTGGCCGGGCTGACAAAACTGCGAAAGATCTGAGCGCAGCGAATACGCAGATTGCCGACCTGAACAAGCGCATTCAGATGGCGGAATCCGAGAACGAAACGGTTGCTCAACAGGTCGGGCTCACCAAAAAGGAGCTGGCGCAGCGCGCCGGTGAGTTGCGGCGGCAACAACGCGAGGCGGAAGCCCGGCTTTCAGCAGCCCAGAAAGAGCAGATTGGCGCAGTTACCGGCGAAGTTGCCGGCGTAAAAACCGATGTGACAGGCGTCAAGAGCGATGTAGCTTCTGCGCGCGCCGACCTGGAAGCAACTAAAGCGAAACTGCAGAGCACAGTTGGCGATTTAGGCATGCAGAGCGGGTTGATCGCGCACACCCGCGACGATCTGGAAATCCTGAAGCACAAGGGCGATCGCAACTATTACGAGTTCACGCTCATCAAAGGCGCGAAGGCGCAACCGGTATCGACCATCGCGCTGCAGTTGAAAAAAGCGGATGTCAAGCGGGGCAAGTTCACGCTCAACGTCACCGCTGACGATCGCACCATCGAAAAGAAAGACCGCAACGTGGCGGAACCGATCCAGTTTTATTCCGGCCGCGATCGTATGTTGTACGAGCTGGTGGTCTGGTCGGTGGACAAGAACAAGGCTACCGGTTATTTGAGCACCCCCAAAAACGCACCCATCCCGGTAAGCGCGAACTAGAAAATGTTTCCGGGCTGGCTGGTGCTGGGCAGCATTGTTCTGCGCACCGCGGCAGTGTACGCGACGGTGTTGCTGGGCGTCCGACTGAGTGGCAAGCGCGAAGTGGGCCAGATGACGCCCTTTGATCTGGTCCTGCTGCTGCTTATCAGCAACGCGGTGCAGAACGCGATGACCGGGCAAGACAGTTCCCTGGCTGGCGGGATTGTAGCCGCGGCCACTCTGCTGGTCCTCAACTATGTGATTGCCGAGCTCTCAGGGGGCAACCGCCGATTCCGCAAGTTCATTCAAGGACAACCGTCGCTCCTGGTGCACGACGGACAGGCAATCGAGTCACACATGGCGAAAGAACATGTAAGCACAGATGAACTGCACCGTGCCATGCGGGAACACGGAATTTCCAGCCTTAAGGACGTTGCTCTGGCGGTCCTGGAAGTGGATGGTTCGATAAGTTTCCTGCAGTACGAGGAGATCAAACCTACCGCGAGCACTCACCTGGCGCACCGCAAATTTCTGCAGAAGCATTAACTCGTAACTGACGTTTATCTGCTGAGAACGATTGGCAAGGGCTGATCGTAGGGCTGGATTGCCACGGTCAGCGACTTGCGTTTATCGAAGGCGTCCTGGTTCACAGGAAAACTGAAAATCACCGTTCCCTGGGCACCGCCGCCGACCGGAATTTTGGTTTCCGGGATGATGGGCGTGAGGGCATGTTCTTTGAGCGAGGGAAATGCCTGGAAGTAGCGATTGAAATCAACCGCCGCGGCCGATTCGTCGCCGAATTCCCCGGAATCGGTTTTCAAAGTTGCTTTGATGTCATGGATCCACATCGGTTTCTCGCCGGTGTTACGCAGACTGATGTTGATCGCAGTCATCACCTGATTCTGGTTGGGAACTTCTATTGAAACGATGTTGTCGATCGAGCCTCCGCCTTGTGGCTTGGCACGATGGGTCAGAGCATAGATCGCGACAATCACCAGTACGCAGGCCAGGGCGATTCCAACGATCTTTGCGGGCGGCAGATTTCGCTGCGCGGTCCCGAACTCCTGACTGATGTCGAAAGGAATGGACGAGGAAGGTGAAGGTTGCGGCTGGGCGGTATCGGGAGCACGCGGGGTGACGGGGGCATCCTCGGTCATGAGCTGATTTTACTCGTCTGGCAGGCTGCACGTGACAAATCAGCCCAGGGCTGCTGTCCCTACATGGTTTGTGATGGCCATTGATGCTTCATGGCCTTGGCAAAGTCTATAGCGTGCAGAGTATTCAGCACGTCGGCTTTGGTCAGCCAGGCGCGGCGGGCCTGCAGAACGCCAAAGCGGATCTTTTCCATGTGTGAGGTGTGGTGAGAGTCGGTGTTGATGACAATCTTCACCCCCAGCTCTTTTGCGCGGCGCAGATGGCGGTCACGCAGGTCGAGCCGATCCGGATAGGCATTGAGCTCCATGGCGACTTTGTTCTGCGCGGCAGTTTTCAGAACGCGATCTAGGTCGAAGGCGTAAGCGTCTCGCCGCAACAGCATTCGGCCTGTTGGATGGCCGATCAGCGAGGTATTGGGGTTGGAGACGGCTTTCAACAGGCGGTCGGTCATCTCCGCTGGTTCCTGGTTGAAAAGCGAGTGCACGCTGGCGATCACAATATCCATTTGCTCGAGGACGGAATCAGAAAGATCGAGCGAGCCATCGGCCAGGATATCGACTTCGATGCCCGCGAAAATCTTTATGCCTTCAAACTGGCCGTCAGCCTTGCGAATGCGTTCAATGTGTTCGACCGCGCGTTTGTCATCCAGCCCGTTGGCAAAAGCCAGGTTCTTCGAGTGGTCGGTGATGGCCATGTACTTGTAGCCGCGAGCCCGCGCCGCCTCAGCCATCTCTTCAATAGTGTTGCGGCCGTCGGTTTCGAGGGTGTGCATGTGTACGTCACCCTGCAGATCTTCGACCTTGATCAGGTCAGGCAGGGTGTGCGCGGCGGCGGCATCGATCTCGCCCTGGTTCTCGCGCAGCTCGGGCGGAATGTAGTCGAGATTGAGTCTGGCGTAAATTTCCTCTTCGGTTTTTCCCGCCACCGGCTTTTCTGTTTTCAGGTCGGCCAGGCTGTACTCGCTAAGGGTGTAGCCCATCTTGAGAGCGCGCTGGCGGAGCGTAACGTTGTGGGCTTTCGATCCGGTGAAATACTGCAGCGCTGCACCGTATGATTCCGGTGGAAGCAGGCGGACATCCACCTGCATGCCACCTCGCAAGCGGAAACTGATCTTGTTCTCGCCGCGGGCAATAATCTCCATTAATCCGGGCAGCTTGATGATGTGTTCGATCAGCTTTTCGCGTTCGGCGTCATTGCAACAGGCCGGGCCGGTCACCAGAATGTCGAGATCGCCCACGGTTTCGCGCCCGCGGCGCAGCGATCCGGCGGGCGAGACTTTGTCGATTCCATCAAAACCCTTCAGGTGCCCGGCGATCTTCTGGGCTTCCTTTTCGCCAACGTCAAGCAGAAAGCGGCCGCCGATGCGCTTATAGTCCTCCAGGGCCTTCAGCAGTTTCTGTTCCTGCTTTTCACCCATGCGGGGAAGTTCGCGGATTTTTCCCGCGCGCGCCAACTTCTCGACTCCCTCAACATCGCAGACCTGGTAAGCGCTCCAGATCAGCGCAATGGTCTTAGGGCCCAGGCCCTGCACTTTCAAAAGATCCAGCATGGAGGGGCGATACCTTTTCAGCAATTCCGCATGCAGGGCAAGCGCGCCTTCTTTCAGCATTTCCTGGAAATTAAGCAGCATGCCCTTTCCAATGCCGGGTATTTCCAGGATTTTTTTGGGTTCGCTGATGAGGTCGGCGACTTGTTGCGGATAAGCTTCCACCGCCTGCGCCGCGTTTCGATAAGACCGGATGCGGAAGGAATCCTGATTGTCGATCTCGAGCAGGTCGGCAGTCTCGTAGAGAATGCCGGCGATCGCCTTGTTGTCCATGCAGCTAAGCAGATTATCGCAGTGGCAGGACCGCGGGCCAGCGCAGGTGCGATCTTACCGGCCGCGCTGGCTGAGGAAACTTACACTAGGTACTTTTGACCACATTTGCTGCCTGTGGACCTTTCTGGCCCTGAGCAATTTCGAATTCGACCTGATCGCCTTCCTGAAGACTCTTGTACCCTTCAATGGTGATGGCGCTATAGTGCACGAACACATCCGGACCGCCTTCCCGGCCGATGAATCCGTAACCTTTGGCGTTGTTGAACCATTTCACAACTCCTGTCAGACGTTCCACGGTGCTCTCTCCGAAGGTTTCAATTTCCGGTGTGGTTGATGACCCCACAAGATCGAGCCCCCAAAAATCGACACACCGGAGGTTTGATTCGGGCGGTTAGACGCCCGGTTCGAGTTTGAGGTTTCTCAGGCGCAGGGAATTTGTGATCACAGAAACCGAACTGAAACTCATAGCCGCAGCTGCCACAATCGGGCTCAGGAGTATCCCCAGCACAGGATACAAAATGCCGGCCGCAATTGGTACTCCCAAAGAATTATAGGCGAAGGCAAAGAACAGATTCTGACGGATGTTCCGCATGGTAGCCTGACTCAAACGGCGTGCCCGGACAATGCCGTTCAGGTCCCCGTTAACAATCGTAATACCGCCACTTTCAATGGCAACATCCGTGCCTGTCCCCATCGCGATCCCGACATTAGCCTGGGCCAGAGCGGGCGCGTCATTAATGCCATCCCCTGCGACCGCTACTATCCTGCCTTGCTTCTGGAGATTACTGATGACTTCAAGCTTTCGCTCCGGCAATACCTCGGCTTCGAACTGATCCAGGGCGAGAGCTTCAGCCACCTTTTCTGCGGGTCCACGCGCATCCCCGGTCAACATTATCACCTGCAAACCCTGCTGCCGCAGTTCGCGAATGGCCTTCGCGGATGAGGACTTGAGCGGGTCGGAGACGCTGATCCAACCTGCAAGCCGGCCATTTACTGCGACCAGGATGGCGGATTCACCCGGCTGCGGAGTAACCGAAGTCGGAGCCCGGCCAATATTCAGTTCTGCCAAAAATGACTCACTTCCGGCCGCCACGTCACTTCCTTCAACCTTGCCCTGAACTCCGCGACCGGTCCGCGAACCGAAATGTTCGACTTCAGGCAGCGCGATATTGCGTCGTTTGGCTTCTGCCATAATTGCTGAAGCGAGCGGATGTTCACTGGCCTGTTCCAGGGCTGCAGCCATCCGCAGTACCTTATCTTCGCTGAAGCCGGGCGCCGGCGTGATGGAGGTGACGCGAGGCTTCCCTTCGGTTAGGGTTCCCGTCTTATCGATCACCAGCGTGTCAACTTTTTCCAGGGCTTCAAGCGCCTCCGCGTTCCGGATAAGCACGCCCGCCTGGGCGCCGCGGCCAGTTGCCACCATGATGGCGATCGGCGTCGCCAGGCCCAGGGCACACGGACAAGCAATGATGAGCACGGCGACGGCGTTTACTAGCGCGTGCGCAAAGCGCGGCTCGGGACCTGCAACCAACCAGGCAATGAAGGTAACCACGGCGATGGCAATGACTGCAGGTACAAACCAGGCTGAAACACGATCTGCCAGGCGCTGAATGGGTGCACGGCTGCGCTGCGCCTGGCCGACCATCTGAACGATTTGCGAAAGCAGAGTCTCAGCTCCCACGTGCCGGGCTTCCATTACGAAGCCTCCAGTGCCGTTTAGAGTGGCGCCAATGACTTGATCTCCCAGCGCTTTCGCGACCGGTTGCGATTCCCCGGTTATCATAGATTCGTCGATCGTGCTCGCGCCCTCCATCACGATTCCGTCCACCGGAATTTTTTCACCCGGCCTCACACGCAACCGGTCGCCGATCTTCACTTGATCCAGGGGAATATCAACTTCACTTCCATCGCGTACGACGCGTGCGTTCTTGGGCGATAAATCCATCAGGGCGCGGATGGCGGCGCCGGTTCGACTTCGGGCACGAAGTTCAAGCACCTGCCCGAGTAACACCAGGGTTGTAATGGCGGCAGCAGCTTCGAAGTAAATGGGCGGAAACCCGTTCATCGAGCGCATCGCGGAAGGAAAAAGACTGGGCGCGAGCGTCGCCACAAAGCTGTACAAATAGGCTGCACCTGTGCCGATGGCGATCAGCGTGAACATGTTGGTGGAGCGATTGACGATCGACGCCCAACCGCGCTGAAAGAATGGCAGGCCTCCCCAGAGCACAACGGGAGTAGCAATGAGCAGCTCAATCCAGGGCATCCCTGCGCCGGGAAACACATGCTGTAAAGGCATGCCTGGAAGCATGTCGAACATGGCTATCGCGAGCAGAGGAAGCGTCAGTGCCGCACTGACCCACAAGCGCCGGGTCATATCGCGCAACTCCGGGTTCACCTGCCCGGTTTGAGTTACGGTTCGGGGCTCAAGGGCCATGCCGCAGATGGGGCATGCGCCGGGTTCGGAGCGAACGATTTCCGGGTGCATCGGGCAGGTGTACTCAACCCGGCTCGAAAGCGCCGGGGTATCCGGCTCAAGCGCCATGCCACACTTCGGGCACGGCGCCCGATGCGAGCTGCGCACCTCCGGGCACATCGGGCATACGTAAGAGACATTCGCGTTAGGTCTCTCGGCAGCTGAAGAAAGATCCTGCCTGCTCAGCTGAACAGTTGCAGCCTGGCTTGACAGTTTCAGGTAAGCCTCGGGATCCCGCTTGAATTTCTCGAGGCATGACGCACAGCAGAAATAAAAAGTATCGCCATGGTGGGTGTAGGAATATTTTGCAGAGGGGGGCGAAACGGTCATTCCGCACACCGGATCTTTCGGTTGATCCTGCGCTTGCCGTTGCGACAATATTTTGAGTTCAGAGGGCATAAGTCTACCGCGCAAAACCGCGTGCATCCTGTACTGTTTGCGCGGCTGGCTTTATATTGGATTCGCCAGGCGTGCCGGGCGACGCAGGGCTAGGATTCGAGGTTACCACTATGACGCAATTTGAAGCGGCTTACCGATATGCGGGCGTGCCTGATGAGGCGGTGATGCGTGCGCTGGATAGCGTCCGGGAGGTTTATGGCATGCGACGGGTCACGATTTCCGAGCGTGAAAGGATTATCAGAGTGGAATTCGATGCGTCACGACTGAAAGAGCCCGTGGTTGCCGGATTGTTGCGGGGCGCAGGGATGGACCTGACAGAACGCCTGATTCTCGCCTGAGACAGGCCGCTTGGGAAGCTCCCCTCAGGAAATTTCGCAAAAAAACATTAGCCGAAACCAGCTGGGGAGGGCTGATTTCGGCTTAAAAATGCAAGGGGCGCTCAAGAAAACCTCTGGCCGAAGTTTATTCTCTGGAGCGCCCCGTTGCGCGCCACTTCGTCTGCTTGTCGTAAAGCATGACCACTGCCACTTGTAAGTCGTTGAAAATTAGCGACCGCCCGAAGCGTAGTCCGAGTAGTTATTGCCCCTTAAGGGGAAAGTTTTACTTTGGGACTGCTGCTTTGCAATATCTCTGCCGAATGCATGTTGAAATCAGGGCCCAATTAAAACCGTTCGGGCAGAACCACTTTCCTTCATCTGATCCGAAAGCGCTGCCTGCGCAATAAAGTTCCTTTTTGCTGAGCCGATGAACACAAAAGAATGAGAATGGCGAACGGTTTTGCGCCAGAATATTTCATCTTATGAACAACATAACCGCGCTGATCGTTGACGACTCGTCGGTGATGCGCAAAATTGTGGAACGGTCTTTACGGCAAGCCGGAATCGAATTGAAACAGGTGCTCGAAGCCAGCAACGGAGCCGAGGCACTTGCGGCAGTGAAGGAAAACTCCATTGATCTCATCCTATGCGATATCAATATGCCGGTTATGGATGGGCTTGAGTTCATCAAGCAGCTGGCCAGGGTGGACAAAGCAAAAGGCGTGCCGGTGGTAATGATTACTACCGAAGGCAGTGAAGCGCACGTGGTGCAGGCCCTGTCTTCCGGCGCGAAGGGCTACATTCGCAAACCTTTCACTCCTGACCAGGTTAAGGAACACGTTATTCCGGTCCTCGCGGCCAAGGTATGAGATCGCTCTATCCTACGGTGGCGCCGGAGGAGACGCATCCCGAGTGGATTCCGTTGCTCGAACTTGCGACCCGCGAGGTGTTTGAACTCATGTTGAGCTCAAGACTTACCACACCGGCTTCAAATGTCGCATTCATGGTGGAAAAACCAGAGATCACTGCGATGGTCGGCCTGGCAGGGCGCTTGTGCGGGGTGCTCAGCATTAACTGCGATCACAAATCGGCGGCACTTGTGATTTCGAAGATGTTGGGAGTTAATCCGGAAAACGCCGACCCGCAGTTGTCAGACGCCATGGGTGAGATCGCCAATATGGTGGCTGGAAATTTCAAAAACAAGGTTGCCGGCCTGGGCGATGACTGCATGCTGTCGACCCCGACCGTGATCACAGGTGGTGATTACAGCCTGCATTCATTGGGCGATTCTGTGCGCCTGGAAGTACGGCTGCTGTTTGACAGCCGACCTGTCACAGTCACTCTGCAAGTCCATAGCTGAGTTAAGTTCAAAGCGCTTGAACACCCCTTCAATTTTTTCTCGGGGATCCGAAAATAGTAGAAACCAATTCGTAGATCCCTCTTACGTCTTCATCCAATTCAAACGTGAAACGAGCTAAATCCACGTCCTGCAGTTCGCGATGTGTCTTTTGGAGGATCTCCCAGGCCGGGTCGGCGACCAGGTCCACTTTGCTGGATTCGTAGTAACCGTAATCGAGGCCTCGCACCCGGCATAGCAGATCGCATAAATGCACCAGCGCGACCAGGCCTCTGCCTGTCTCACTGTTTTCCGGCTGGTGATGATAAGCAATCACCTGAATGAGTTCGCCAGAAAGATTCCATGCTTCCCCTAAGGCCCTGCCGGTTTCACAGTGGGTGAACCCCATGTGTTGCAATTCTGCTTCATGCAGCGGGATCTGCTGCTCGCATGCAGCTGCGACGGCCTTGCTGAATTGCTCGCCAAAAGACATGGAGTTCACTATAAATCCGATATCATGCAGCAAACCCGCCATGTAGGCTTTTTCATGATCATGGGCCTTTATTTTCTCGCTGAACTTTCGGCACACCATGGCACAGCCCAGGGAATGCCGCCAGAAGACTGTAGGATCCAGCACCCAATTGCTGGGAGCGAAAGCTTGCCCCATACAACACGTCAAGACAATCGTTTCCACTCGCCTGAGTCCCAGGCTGATGATGGCCGCTTTCATTGAATCAGGCGGCCGCGACTGGCCAAATAGCGGCGAGCTGGCAACGCGCAGGCATTGGGCCGCGATCGCACTGTCATAAGAAGCGACCTTAATCACTTCGTCCAGGTTGACCTCATCGGGAGGTGAATTCAGAAGCTTTAAAAGTGGGTGGAAAATTGCCGGAATCGAAGGCGTCACTTCGATTTGCCTGACCCGCTCGCGAATTGTCTCGGTAATATCAGTGTTCATAGCTTTTCGCTTTTCAACGACGGTTTCCAATAGCCGATAGTTCCCGGGAAATGCACCAGGTGAAACTTGTTATTCAGTCTCATCAGCGACTCTGCAGCGCCAAGAAAGAAATAGCCGCCAAAATTCAGGTTGCTGAAGAAGTGGTTGATCACCTTCGATTTGGAAGTTTCATCGAAGTAGATCAGCACGTTGCAGCAAAAAATCATGTCGACGCCTTTCATGAACAGCATCTTCGAATCATCCTGCAGGTTGAGGCGGGTGAAGTTAATCAGGTTTTTCACCTCGGGCCGAACCTGCAGCTTGTTTTCCTCGGCCGGCATGAAATATTTCTGACGGTAATATTCGCTGGTATTGCGTAGCGCATATTCTCCATAAACTCCCGCCTTGGCGGCCTCCAGCGATCGGTCGTTCAAATCGGTTGCCAATATTTCCAGTGTCCAGTCCTTCAGCAGCCCGTTACTCTCCTCCATCAGGTTCATGGCCAGGGTGTGGGGCTCTTCGCCGGTGGAACAGCCGGCACTCCATATGCGCAGGCGGCGGATCGCCTGTTTGCTCTTGTCTTTGACAATTTCGGGAAGGATCACTTTACGCAACGCATCCAGCTGCGACTGACTCCGAAAAAGGCAAGTCTCTCCGATTGTGATCTCGTTCAACAATTGCCGGAGTTCGGCTTCACGGCTGCCATGAGCGGTCAGCAAGTCCCAATATTGGTGGGGCGTGGCCGCGCCGGTCTGTTTCATGCGCCGCCCGCAGGCGTCGACCATCAGGTAAAGCTTCTCTTCCAGCTGGAAGATTCCCGAAATCTTGTACACCAGGTCACGCATGTGTCGATACACAGGGTCTAGAGCAACTGCGCCGCGAGCTGCAGTTGCAGGCACAAGCATAGGACGGGTTGCGGCCATCATTGCCTTCTAACCTCCATGCCCACTCGATCCACCGGATCCACAGCGGGCGGTTTGGTGCGGCTCTGCAGAACACGACGAGTGATTTCCTGCGCCAGTTGATGCAGCGGGTAGATGCCATCGGCCTGCCCGGCCGCATACACGAGACCAGGCATGCCCCATATCACCGAGGATGCCTCATCCTGGACGATGACCTGTCCGCCTGCTTCGCGAATGCGTCTTGATCCCAACACCCCATCGGAACCCATGCCGGTCATGATCACGCCCAGCACCCGGGACTTGAAAGCCTCTGCAACCGACCGGAACATGACATCGACCGCGGGGCGGCAGGAATGTTCAGGCGGCCCCTGATCCAGATTCAAACTCCAACGCAGGCCGGCGCGAGCAATCGTCATGTGGTAGTTACCAGGCGCCACCCATGCGTGCCCGGGGACCAGTTCCTGACCGGCTGTTCCCTCGCTGATCGGTATTTCCGATTGAGTTGCCAGGCGTTCCGCCAGCAGCCGCGTAAACACGGGTGGCATGTGCTGCACTACCACGATCGGAACCGGCAGATCTTTGGGGATATTCGGCAGCACTTCCGCCAGCGCGTTCGGCCCCCCGGTGGAAGTGCCGATGGCAACGATCTCAATGGGATGCCTGCTGATTGAGCGGGGCGAGATGCGGGGAAGCGTCGGCGCAAATTTCGGCGTTGGCCGAACACCGCAAAATGCCTTGATCTTCGGAATCAGCTCCGCCTGAATTGCATCGATCGCCGAGGCCGGATTGACCGCACTGCTCGGCTTAGTAGCGTAATCCGCTGCCCCCAGCGACAGCGCGTCCAGGGTAGCCGAGACGCCACGCTCAGTGAGGGTATTGAACATAATTACCGGGAGAGCAGGATGCAACTTCCGCAACTCCGCCAGGGTTTCGAGGCCGTTCATGACCGGCATTTCTAAGTCCAGCGTGACCAGATCTGGCTTGAGCTGGTCAATTTTCGAGAGCGCGATGCGCCCGTCGGAGGCTGAGCCAACCACTTCAAACAGCTCCTCTTTGGCCAGGGTCTCCAAGAGCAGTTTGCGGATGACCACGGAATCATCCACCACGAGAATCCGCAATGGCTTCATTTGAAATTCCAATGCCATCAATAGCTACATTCCGCCAACGTGCTCATCATTGTCCTTGGTTGATCAGGTTGCGATAAATACCAATCGCTGACCTCTTAGTCGTTGGCTGATACCAAATCGGTTTCTGCTATCTCGCACGCTCTCTCCGTATCCAGAACGTGCAGCAGCTTGTCCTCCAGTTTGTGAACGCCGCGAATCATGCTGCGAATGCTGGGTGGCAGCATTTCCGGAGCCGGCTCGAGACTGCTGTCCTCCACCTCGACTACATCTCCGATCTCGTCTACCAGCAAGCTCACTGCGCCCTCGTTCGACCGCACTACCACATTCATCGGCAATAGTTCAGCCGGGCGTACTTGCAGCTCCAGGCGGCGGCGCAAATCTATAGCCGTGACGATCTGTCCGCGCAAGTTGATCAGTCCGCTCACCACCGCCGGGGCTAAAGGGACATGGGTCATCTCCAGCGATCGCATCACTTCCTGCACGCCTTTCAATTCCAGGCCGAACAGCAACTGATCGAGGTAGAAAGTGCAAAACTGATGTGCGGACGTCATTGAGTGCTCACCCATTCCGCTCCCCTAGCTGTTCGATTTAAATTTGGTTACCAATTCGCGCAATGCTGTTCCCATCTTGGAAAGCTCGGCCGCCGCTTGTTGGGTATCGCCGGCACCGCGGGTGGTGCTTTCAGCCGCCTGCGAAACCCCGGCAATATTCTGCGTGATCTCCGAACTGCCGCGCGCCGCTTCGCTCACATTGCGCGCCATCTCGTTGGTGGTAGCGTTCTGCTCCTCCACCGCGGTGGCAATGGTCGCCGAAATCGCATTCACCTGGTTGATGATGCTGCTGATGTTGCCGATCGCCTGCACCGCCGCCTTGGTATCACCCTGAATGGTTTCAATCTTTGCGCTGATGTCTTCGGTCGCCTTGGCGGTTTCCTTGGCCAGTTCCTTCACCTCATTGGCCACCACCGCAAAGCCTTTGCCGGCCTCGCCTGCGCGTGCCGCTTCAATGGTGGCGTTAAGCGCCAGCAGGTTGGTCTGTTGCGCAATCGAAGTGATGACTTTGATCACTTGGCCAATCTCGGTGCTCGATTCCCCCAGCTTGGCGATCGTGATGGTGGTAGTTTCCGCAACCTTCACAGCCGAGGTCGCGATTTTGGCGGCTTCGGTGGCGTTCTTGGCGATTTCGGTGATGCTTGCTCCCATCTGCTCAGTGCCGACCGCCACCGTCTGCAGATTCTTGTTCACCAGTTCAGAATTCCTGGCTACCACTCTGGTCTGGGCGGCGGTTTCTTCGGCATTCGCGCTCATCTGCTGGCTGTTCGCGGAAAGCTCTTCCGAGGCGCTGGCCAGGTTCTGCGAAATCTCGGACACTTCCTGTGCGGTCTTCACCCTCTGGGTAGCATCAGTGGCATATTTCACGACCTTGAACGGCTTGCCGCTCAAATCCAGAATCGGGTTGTAGGAGGCCTGTATCCAGACTTCTTTCCCGCCTCTGCCAACCCTCTTGTATTCCGCTGCCTGATACTCGCCGCGGTTTAGCCGCGCCCAGAACTCCTTATAGTCCGGACTGCGGCGGAACTCCTCATCCACAAAAATGCCATGATGCTTGCCTTTAACGTCATCCAGCGTATAGCCCATCAGGCTAAGGAAATTATGGTTGGCAGTGATGATCGTGCCGTCCATTTCAAACTCGATCACCGCGAGTGATTTACCTATGGCCTCGATCTGGCCGGCTGCGTCCTGCTTCAACCTCAGCGTCTCCGTCACGATCGCCCAGGTCGCCATGGTTCCTACATAATTCTTGCGCTCGTCGTAGATAGAGGTGACTAGTAGATCCAGCGCCTCCGGACCTACACGGATAATCATGCTGTGGGGAAGTTGTTTGTCCGTGGCCAGCATTTTGCGCTGCTGCTCGGGATTTTTATGGAAAAAATCGATCGGCTTGCCGACCATCTCATCCACCGGACAGGGCAGATATTGTTCCAGCGTCTTGAGAGTCCGAAATGATGCCGCATTCATATACTGGATGCGAAAATCACGGTCGGCATAGATCACATTGACAGGAGCGCTCTCCAGCATCGCTTTATAGAAGCCCTTTTCCAGCTTGCTTGCGAGCTTTACTGCTTGCCCATTTCCCTGCCCGAGTTGTGCAGACCTCATCTTGGCCCTCGCTTTTCGCTTCGCCATGTACCTAATCGCCGGCGGCTGCGGCCCTGGCAAATCCCGGCTGGGTCAAACGCAGGAGTTCATGAATATCCAGCAGGTCGGTCACTCGTTTCTGCACCACTGCGGAACCCAGAACGCCCCGTCGTTGGCCGACCTTTTCCACCAGAATTTCTTGTTCGACGATGTCGAGAATCCGGTCCACTACCAGGCCCACGCTGCGCCCGCTGTCGGAATGCACCAGTACCTGCAGCGGAGAATGTGCCGGACTCCCAGCTCCCTCCTCGGCCAATCCGGATACTTCCACCGCGGCACTAATGTTGACCAACGGCATGATCCTTCCGCGATACTGCACCACCTGTTGCGAGCCCGACCGTTCCACAGCGCTGCGGGGAAATTCTTCCAGCCGCGCTACCAAAGAAAGCGGGACGGCCATCCGACCGCTTTGCCCAATTTGGAACAGCAGCAGTGTTTGCCGGTTCCCCCCCGCTTTTTCTTCGGCAGTTCTCTCCTGTTCCTTCACTATTCGCTGCGCGGCCCCGCCGATTACGCGGGCGCGCTGGGCCAGACCGACCGGGTCCAGGATCAGGGCGACTTTGCCATCCCCCATAATGGTGGCTCCCGCAAAGGCGCTCACACCTTTCAGCTGCCTGCCCAGCGGCTTGACCACAATTTCTTCGGTGTCTTTGATTTCATCCACCACCAGTCCAAACTGCTGGTCGTTGGCCTGCAATACAACAATGTTGACGGCTCCCTTTCTATCGGCCGCACGGCTCTGTTCGGCGCCCAGGGCCTGTTCGAGAAAAACCAGCGGCAGCAATCGTCCGCGCAGCCGATGCACCAGCGCGCCGTGCACTCGTTCGATTCTGCTGGCGGCTTGCTCTGCTTCCAGATGCACCAGTTCGAGCAAACACGCCTGCGGGATGGCATAGCGCTCGCTTCCCCCGGTCACGATTAGTGCGGGAATAATGGCCAGCGTCAGAGGAATTCTCATGTGTACCGTAGTGCCCAGGCCCGGCCTCGACTGCACATCCACCGTGCCCCCGATCTTTTCGATGTTGGTCCGCACTACATCCATTCCCACTCCCCGGCCGCTCACCTTGCTGACTTTCTCCGCGGTCGAAAAGCCCGGCATAAAAATAAGATTGACGATGTCCCGGTCGGTCATGCGGATTGCCTGCTCGGCACTGACCAGCCCTTTGCCCAGCGCTTTCTGACGAATTCTTTCGCTGTCCAAACCGGCGCCATCGTCACAAATTTCAATGTGCACCTGGCCGCCCTCGTGCGAAGCGCGCAGCATCACCCGCCCGGTCGCGTCTTTGCCGGCTCGTGCACGGGCCTCCGGAGATTCGATTCCGTGATCAACCGAATTGCGGACCAGGTGCGTCAACGGGTCCTTGATGGCCTCAATGATGGTTTTGTCGAGTTCGGTTTCCTTGCCTTCCATCTCGATCACCACCTGCTTGCCGCAGGCCAGGGCCACGTCGCGCACGGTGCGCGGAAACTGCCCCCAGATGTTGCCAATCGGCTGCATGCGGGTCTTCATCACGCCTTCCTGCAGCTCAGTGGTGATCAGGTTCAAGCGTTGCGATGCGGCCATAAAATTTCTATCTTTAATTTTTTTCCCGTATTGCAGCACCTGGTTGCGGGCCAGCACCAGCTCGCCCACCAGGTTCATGAGCTTGTCCAGCAGGTGGACATCAACCCGCACCGAGCTGTCCAACACCCCTCCCGAGGCGCGCGAACTCTGCTGGATGCGCAACGCCTCCACCACGTCCGATGGCCGCACCGCTTTCTGTTCGACCAGAATTTCACCAAGATGGCGCGGATCGCCCTTTTTCTGTTTTTCTGCCGCCTGAAGAATGACTTCCTGCGAAACTCCTGCGCGTTCCATCAGGATTTCGCCGATCGACGGCCCAGTCTGTTCGGAAGCCTGCGCGGCAGGAACCTGCTGCAGAGTTGTAAGTGTGTCGATCAGCGGGCCATCGTTGCGCTCGCCTTCGCTGCCTTCGCGCTCGATGTGGTCCAGCATCTGCCGCACAGCGTCAACCGTATCCAGCAGCGCGGTGGTGATCTCGGGGGTCAATGTCAGCGCGCCATCGCGCAGCCGGCTGAGCAGGTTTTCTCCGACGTGCGTCAGTTTTTCGAGCTTGTTGAAAGCCAGAAAGCCGCAAGTGCCCTTAATGGTGTGGATGGTCCGGAAGATGCTGGCCAGCGCATCTTTATTGGCCGGATTTTTCTCGAGTTCGACCAGTTCGCGGTCCAGCCGGTCAAGGTTCTCGTGACTTTCGATCAGAAAGTCTTTAACAATGTCGCTTTCACTCATCACAACTCCGGAGCTGGCAATTGCAATAGGATGGGACCAATTCCCTGGCGGCAGATTTATGGCATTAAGGTCTCAAGGATCACATCGGCTGCGGGCAGAGTTCAATTAGGGAAGGCGATGAAGACTGCAATCTATGGGTCTACGATGGCGGTGTGAAGCGGGAAATCAGCGGAGAGCGGGGCGGCGGGAAACCCTGCCAGTGGCTCAATCAGGACTGGATCATTTTCTCCAGCGCAGGTTTGTCGCGAATCACCAGCACCGAACCCTTCAGTTGAACCAGCTGTCTTTTTTTGAAGTCTGAGAACAAGCGGCTCACCGTTTCCCGGCTGGTGCCGATCATCTCCGCAATCTCCTCGTGCGTCAGCGTGAGGCGGAATTGGTCGGGACGAGCCGAACTTTTGTTTTCCGCAGTCCATTGCATAAGCAACTTGGCAAACTTCTCGGATGGTGAACTGGTTAAACCTAATGTGCGAATCTCTTCGAACGCCGTGTAGTAATTTCTGCTCAGTTGCTCCGCAACCCGGACTGCAACTTCGCCGTGTTCCCGCAGAAACTGCAATAAGCCATCGCGGGTGATGAAGTTGGCTTGTCCTGCCTCGGTCATTTCAGCTGTCACTTCATAGGGACGATTGGAAATGCTTGCGTTCAGCCCCAGTACATCACCGGGCTGCGAAATCTTGGTAATGATCGTCTTCCCCTGTCTGGACGAGGTGTACAGCTTAACTTTGCCGGTGCAGAGCACAAATACGCCCCGCGGCTGCTGGCCCTCGATAAACAGCATGGCGGATTTCGGATAAACGGCGGTGGACTTAATCTCGTTCAGCTTTTGGGTTGCCACACCAGACAAGTTACAGAACAAGTGCTCCTCCCGAACAGGACAGGTAAGGCAGTTATCGATGATAGTGAGTCCGTAAGGGTTCGGCATAACTGGTTCCGTCCTGTGCATTCTATACCGGAATCTGCGTGCGGCAGGAGAAACGGTTGTGATCCCGATCACTTGGTTTGGTGAGGAGACGCACCGCCTTTTGTCGGCTGAAGTACGAGTATGCCAGCAGATGCTGGCCTGAAAGGAGGCCGCCATGCCAACCTTACTGGAACCGCTAGAAACGGCAGAATACGAGGTCAAGGCGCTACCACTAGAAACCTCGGCCGAAACTCAGCCGCCAGTAGTGCTCGATGTGCCGAATTTTGAGGTGCCGATTTTCGCCGAGATGTTGCTGGAAACAACGACTGCTCAGCGTCGCCGACGAAAGTTGGCAGCTGTACTTTCATTCGGCTTCCAAGGCATATTGCTTTGCATACTGCTGGCTGTCCCCATCCTGATTACTGAGGATCTGCCCAAGGCCCAATGGTTGACGTTTTTGGTGGCGCCGCCACCGCCACCTCCCCCTGCACCACCGGCAGCTGTCCCGGCTGCCCGGGTGGTTCGCAAGCTGCAGAGCCAGGTTCTGGAGACTGGCGGGTTACGAGCTCCCGGCAGCATTCCAAAGAAGGTGCAAATGATTCATGAAGAGGAAGCTCCGCCGCCTTTGGCCGACGCTATGGGTGGCGTAGTTGGCGGTGTTCCCGGCGGAATCCCCGGTGGACAGCTGGGTGGAGTGATTGGAGGCATCGTCAGCGCGAGCGCGAATGTGGCCGCGATTCCCAAACTTGCCGCGCCCGTTGCTCCCAAACGCGTCCGTATTTCTCAGGGCGTTACCAAAGGATACCTGGTTAAGCAAACCGAGCCGCATTATCCACTGCTGGCTAAACAAGCGCGCATTCAGGGCGAGGTGGTCTTGCAAGCAATTATCAGCAAGAACGGCGATGTCGCAAATCTGCAGGTGGTCAGTGGGCATCCATTTCTAGCGCCTGCGGCTCTGGAGGCTGTACAGCAATGGCACTATCGCCCGTTTTTGTTAAACGGCCAGCCAGTCGAGGTCGAGACCACAGTTACAGTCAGTTTTCGGCTGGTGTCATAAGGTGGCACCAAGAGGAGGGCGTATGCGTTTCGAGCAAGAATACCGAGTAACCGCCTGGTGGGCTTCGGGCCGCACAGGACTTGTGAAGTCATCCTCAACGCCGAATGCCATTCACTTCTCATCGTCTCCCGAATTCGGTGGGCTCGAAGGGCGCTGGACTCCAGAAGACCTGCTGCTTTCATCGCTCGCCAGCTGTTTCACAGTGACTTTTCGGGTGCTGGCGCAACGTGACAATTTCGAGTACACCGATCTCGAGGTGTCGGTCCAGGCCACGCTGGGGAAAACTGAGTCGGGTTACATTCTGAACGAGTTCCTTATCCGGCCAACCTTAACCGTGCTGTTTGACCATGATCGAGAACGAGGCATGGCACTTTTGAGAAAAACTCAGGCGGTATGCCTGGTTTCAAAAGCGCTTGCGGCAACAAAACACTTCGAACCAGAAGTAGCAGTTAAGCAGTCTGTCGCCTTTGGCGTGGTGCCTTAGCCCGACAGGAGTTCGGTAACGAAAATGCCAGTTTCGACCGACACCCCGCGGGCTGGAAGTCTGGTTCTGTTGCGGCACATTCGTCCCAGTGACGAATCCATGATGACCAGATTCCACCAGTCTCTGTCAGATCGCTCGGTGTACATGCGTTATTTTGCTTCGTTGAGCCTGCGAACCCGAACGGCACACGATCGTCTTTCTTCCATCTGCCATCCCGACCCGGATCGGGAGATCGTGCTGGTGGCCGAGCGTTCTGATCTCCAATCGAAAGAAACAGGAATCGCAGGGGTTGGGCGATTAATGAGACTCGCGATTGGCAATCGGGCCGAATTGGCGGTTTTGATCTCTGATCAATTTCAAAGACAAGGCTTGGGAACCCGGCTGGTTCAGGCGCTCCTGCAGCAAGCACAAGAGCAGAAGATCGAGCGTATCGTCGCCGAAATGCTGCGCGATAACTATGCGATGCAGATTGTTCTGAAGCGGGCCGGTTTTCGCTTGTATGGACTGGCGAATCCAACCTCCATCAGGGCCTGCCTCGACTTGAATTTTCCCTCGGCGGCTGTGTGATTCCAGTCACATTCAGTCGTGACCGGGGATGCCGACGCTGATCTCTCGTTGCTGCAAACTGTTCCCTGAGTTAGTGGTCTGAGACCGATTGCAGGGAGAGCACTCATGAGCCGCAATTCCAAGATCATGGACGCCAATGAGGCGGTCGCGAATGTTGCGTACCGGGTGAACGAGGTTGTGGCCATTTACCCGATCACGCCTTCGTCAGCCATGGGCGAATGGGCGGACCAGTGGGCAGCAGAAAAGCTCCCGAACATCTGGGGCACGGTGCCGCATGTGATCGAAATGCAGAGCGAAGGAGGGGCAGCTGGGGTTGTGCACGGCGCCCTGCAGACGGGGTCGCTCGCAACCACATTCACCGCCTCTCAGGGCCTGATGCTCATGCTCCCTAATATGCACAAAATCGCCGGCGAACTGACTGCCACCGCCTTCCATGTCTCGGCGCGCACGCTGGCAACGCACGCGCTCTCGATTTTTGGCGACCACTCGGACGTTATGTCCTGCCGAACGACGGGCTGGGCGATGCTTTGCTCCAATTCCGTTCAGGAAGCCATGGATATGGCACTGATTGCACATGCGGCGTCGCTCGAATCGAGGATTCCCTTTCTGCACTTCTTCGATGGATTTCGAACCTCGCACGAGTTGAACAAGATCGAGATGCTGACTCCGGATGATATGCGCGCGTTGATCAACCTGAATCGGGTATTCGAACATCGCGCCCGCGGACTCTCTCCAGATCATCCCGTGCTTCGCGGCACGGCCCAGAATCCCGATGTGTTCTTTCAATCGCGTGAGGCGGGCAATCCTTATTACGCCGCTTGCCCCAAGATCGTCTCGGATGTGATGGATAAGTTCGCTCAGCGCATGGGCAGGCGCTATGGGCTTTTCGACTATGTGGGAGCGCCGGATGCCGAGCGCGTCCTGGTTATGATGGGCTCGGGCGCGGAAACCGTAGAGCAAACCCTTGAGCAATTGAATCGGCAAGGCGAGAAGTTGGGCTTGGTGAAAGTTCGCCTTTATCGGCCGTTCTCAGTGGAAGCTTTCGTCCGTGCGCTCCCTCCCACTGTTCGCAGCCTGGCGGTGCTTGACCGTACGAAAGAAGCCGGTGCATCGGGTGATCCGCTTTATCTCGATGTGGTGAACGCGTTACACGAGGCGGGGAGAAGCGACGGTCTGAGGTCGGCCGCACGCATTGTCTCCGGGCGATATGGGCTCTCTTCGAAAGAGTTCACTCCGGCCATGGCGAAAGCTGTTTTTGACAATCTGAAATCTGATGCCCCAAAAAATCACTTCACGGTTGGCATTATTGATGACGTAAGCCATTCTTCGCTGGAGTACGATCCGGAATTTTCCATTGAAACGGCCAGCGCCGTTCGCGCGATCTTCTACGGGCTGGGGGCCGACGGAACAGTTGGCGCAAACAAGAACTCGATCAAAATCATTGGAGAAAACACCAGTAACTTTGCCCAGGGCTACTTCGTTTACGACTCGAAGAAGTCTGGCGCCGTCACCATTTCTCACCTGCGCTTCGGCCCTGAGCCCATTCGCGCCCCGTATCTCATTTCCAGGGCCAATTTCGTGGGTTGCCATCAGTGGATATTTCTGGAGCGGCTGGACATGCTCGGCTCTCTGACAGAGCAGGGCACCTTTCTCCTGAACAGCCCTTACGGGCCTGAAGAAGTCTGGAAGCACCTGCCCGCCAGAGTGCAGGCACAATTAATCAGCAAAAAGGCCAAGTTTTTCGTCATCGACGCCTACGGTATGGCTCGTGAGACCGGACTTGGCTCGCGCATCAACACCATTATGCAGGCCTGCTTTTTTGCGATCTCAAACGTGCTGCCGCCGGAGGAAGCGATCGCTGCCATAAAAGAAGCAATCCGACAAAGCTATGGGAAGAAGGGCGAGGACATCGTTTCGCAGAACCTGAAAGCGGTAGATGAAAGTCTTTCTCATCTCTTCGAAGTTACGGTTCCAAACGCTGCGGCTGGAGAAGCGGCTCAGCTTACGGCTTTCTCTTCCGAGGCCCCGCAATTTGAACGCGACGTTCTCGGCACGATCTACGCCGGCCGGGGCGATGATTTGCCAGTCAGTGCATTCCCATGCGACGGCACATTCCCCACCGCTACAGCGAAGTGGGAAAAACGAAACCTTGCGCTTGAAATTCCCGTCTGGGACCCCAAGATATGCATTCAGTGCGGAAAATGCGCCATGGTGTGCCCGCATTCCGTCATTCGCATAAAAGTTTACGATTCGCGTGAACTCTCCGGAGCACCCGCGACTTTCAAATCCACTGCCGCCCGCGACAAAGAATGGCAGGGCCTGAACTACACAATTCAAGTCGCGCCTGAAGATTGCACCGGGTGCGGCATCTGCGTAGACGTCTGCCCGGCGCGCAATAAGAGCGCGGCTCGCCTGAAGGCCATCAATATGGAGCCGCAACCGCCGCTGTGCGCGGCGGAAAGCGAGAACTGGCGTTTCTTTCTTCAGCTCCCGGAAGTTGATCGCCGCAAAATCAACCTGACCAGCATCCGCCAGCAACAGTTGCAGGAACCGCTCTTCGAGTTCTCAGGAGCCTGCTCCGGGTGCGGCGAAACACCGTACCTGAAGCTGCTCTCGCAGCTGTTTGGCGATCGCGCCATTGTCGCAAACGCGACCGGCTGTTCGTCCATTTATGGCGGAAATCTTCCCACTACCCCCTGGGCGAAGAACGCGGAAGGGCGAGGCCCGGCATGGTCCAATTCCCTGTTCGAGGACAATGCCGAGTTCGGTTTAGGTTTCCGTCTTTCAGTGGATAAGCAGGCTGAAATGGCTCGTGAACTGGTGCTGGAGTTGTCCGCATCCATCGGCGACGAGCTGGCTATGGCCATCCTTTGCGCTTTGCAGGAAGACGAGGCGGCCATTTACGAGCAGCGCGAGCGGGTCCAGGCATTGAAGAGCAAGCTGCAGGTTTTGGATTCTGCCAAGGCTCGCCAGCTGGGCTCGATTGCAGATGCTCTGGTCAAAAAGAGCATCTGGATCGTGGGCGGCGATGGCTGGGCGTATGACATCGGTTACGGAGGTCTGGATCACGTTCTGGCCAGCGGGCGGAATGTGAACGTGCTGGTGCTTGATACCGAGGTCTATTCCAACACCGGTGGACAGGCTTCCAAGTCGACCCCTCGTGGCGCGGTAGCAAAGTTCGCCGCCGGCGGCAGGCCGGCGCGCAAGAAGGATCTCGGATTGATGGCCATGAGCTACGGCAACGTATACGTGGCCAGTGTGGCGATGGGCGCGAAAGACGAGCAGACGCTCAAAGCTTTCCTCGAGGCTGAAGCTTACGATGGCCCCAGCCTCATCATTGCGTACTCGCATTGCATAGCTCACGGGATAAACATGCCCACTGCCATGTCCGGGCAGAAGCTGGCGGTAGATTCGGGCCAATGGTTGCTTTACCGTTACCACCCCGAACGCGCAGACGCAGGCCAAAGTCCTTTGCTCCTTGATTCGCGCGCGCCCAGCAAACGGGTGGAAGAATTTCTGAGCCAGCAGGCACGCTTCAAAATGCTGGCGAGAAGCAACCCGGAAGCCGCCAGCCGTCTATGGAAGCAGGCACAGCAGGACGCCGTGGATCGGTTCCGGCTTTACGAGGGTCTGGCTCAGCAGCAGACTTCCGATCACAAAGACAAACAGCCCGCACAGCCGTAAGGGGAGGCCGTATGACTGACTTAAGCACGAACTACATGGGCCTGCAGCTGCGTACTCCATTGGTAGCATCAGCCTCACCGCTCTCGCATGACCTGGCAGGCATCCGGCAGCTCGAGGATGCGGGTGCTTCGGCCATTGTGCTCTATTCGTTGTTTGAAGAGCAGATTCGACAGGACGAGCGCGAAAGCGAGTTTTATCTGCACGCAGGAAGCGAGAGTTGCGCCGAGTCACTTACGTACTTCCCCACGCCGGTCGATTTTCGTGTGGGCCCGCAGGGTTATCTTAACCACATTCTGCGGGCCAAAGACGCGGTCAACGTTCCCATCATCGCCAGCCTCAACGGCAGCAGCTTCGGGGGATGGACCGGCATGGCCAAGCGGATTGAGCAGGCGGGCGCTGATGCCATCGAATGCAACATCTACTTCGTGCCGAGCGATATGAATGCGTCTTCGGCCGATATCGAAAAAAGCTACACCGATATATTTCGGGCCGTGAAGCATTCGGTGGATATTCCGGTGGCCGTCAAGCTGAGCCCCTTTTTTACCAACATGGCCGGCATGGCAAAGCGACTGGACGAGTTCGGAGCCGATGCTCTGGTGCTCTTCAACCGCTTTTATCAGCCGGACATCGATCTCGAACATCTTGAGATCCGTCCCAACGTTCTCCTCAGCACTGCGCAGGACCTGCGCTTACCGCTCACCTGGATTGGCATTCTCTATGGCCGGATCAAAGCCAATCTCGCTGCTACCGGCGGCATACAGAGCGGCCAGGACGCCCTGAAGCTGCTCATGGCCGGCGCAAACGTGACCATGATGTGTTCCAGCCTGTTACGTCACGGAGTAGGGCACATCCGTCAGGTTGAGCAGGAAATGACGGAGTGGATGGACCAACATGAGTACGGTTCCGTCCGCCAGCTGCAAGGCAGCATGAGCCAGCTGCGCTGCCCCAATCCATCTGCGTTTGAGCGGGCCCAATATATGCACGCTGTCTCCCGCATGCCGGCCAGAATCGTGTAGCCAGAATCGCGTAGAAGGAGAATGTGATGCGGATCACACACCTGCGTGTGTGCAGTCATCGCGCGCCCGGGCCGCTTAGCGCGAAACTCAATCCAGAAAGGAGATTCTTATGATGTTCGCTCATAAGCTGGTGCGCGCTATCGAACTTCATGCCAACGAACTCGCCTCGCGGCTCATGGAAAGCGTAAGAAAGGATCCTGAACTCGCCGAATATCAAATGGTTCCGGAGGGGGAACTCAAGGACCGTGTTTATGAGATTTACCGGCACCTGGGTAACTGGCTGCTCGGCAAAGATACCCGCGAGATTCAGCGCCGTTATCTGATCATCGGTGGACGGCGGGCTGCACAAGGCGTTCCGCTCAGTCAGCTGATCCGCGCGATCAACCTTACCCGTGACAATCTCTGGACATTCCTGAAAAAGGACACACTCATCGATCGTCCCATTGAGATATTCGGAGAGCTCGAGCTGCTGCAATTGCTTGATCAGTTCTTCGAACAAGCCGTGTACTATGCGGCCCTGGGCTATGAGGAGATGTCGGTGACCGACAAAAACCAGGAAGCAGAACAGACCGAGCTTGCGGAAACGGCCCGAACCTAAACGGCCCGAACCTAAGGAGATACGCGCGTGCCCTGGGCAAGCGACTACAAGCGGAAAGTGACCACAGCCGACCAGGCGCTGCGCTGCGTTCAGTCCGGGATGCGGGTTTACATTCATCCCGGCTGCGCGGAGCCGGAAGCGCTGGTCGAAGCGCTGATGCGGCGCGCACTCTATCTTCATGGGGTCGAGATCGTCCACATCATGACCATGGGTTGCGCACCCTATGTCTCTGCCGAGATGGATGGTCACTTCCGGCACAATGCCATGTTCATCGGCGCCAATGTCCGAGCGGCGGTGAATGAAGGGCGGGCTGATTACACTCCGGTTCATCTCAGCGAGATCGAACAGCTGTTTGAAAGCGGAGCTATGGCCATTGATGTGGCGCTGATTGAGGTCTCGCCACCAGATCCTCATGGTTTTTGCAGTTTCGGGGTTGGCGTTGACACTACCCTGACTGCTGCCAGGTGTGCTCGCCACGTTGTCGCGCAGGTCAACGACTTTATGCCGCGGACCTATGGCGACAGTTTCATTCACGTCAGCGACATAGATGCGGTGGTGGAATCGTCACGGCCGCTATGCGAACTAAAGAAGCCAGTAGTCACTGATATGCATGTGGCCATTGCGCGCAACGTGGCGGGCCTTATTGAGGATGGGGCGGTCCTGCAGACTGGAATTGGGGGAATTCCCGATGCAGTGCTGCCCTTTCTGAGTGATCGCCGCGATCTGGGCATCCACAGTGAACTTGTTTCCGACGGAGTAATTGATCTGATCGAACAAGGGGTGATCACCGGTGCCCGTAAGAACTTCAAACCTCGCAAGATCATTGTTGGCTTTGCCCTCGGCACCCGAAGGCTGTTTGAATTCGTCGATAACAATCCGTCATTCGAGTTTCATCCTACCGCTTACACCAACGATCCTGTTTTCATCGCCCGCAATGACAACATGGTGGCCATCAATTCGGCCCTGCAGGTTGATCTCACCGGACAGGTTTGCTCGGACTCCATCGGCACGCAGTTCTACAGCGGTATTGGCGGCCAGGTAGATTTCCTGCGCGGTGCTTCACGTTCCAGGAATGGCAAAGCTATCATCGCGCTCCCCGCAACCGCGAAGAACGGGAGCCTGTCGCGCATCGTCCCCATCCTGACGCCCGGAGCTGGCGTAGTAACTTCCCGCGGCCTGGTCCGTTATGTCGTCACCGAACATGGCGTCGCCTACCTGCACGGCAAGACAATGCGCGAAAGGGCCCAAGCCTTGATCCAGATCGCCGATCCCAAGTTCCGCCGCGGATTGCAAGACTATTGCGAGTCCTCCAATCTGAAGCGGCCTGCCGGCATGACGGTTTCTGCCTAGGCGATCCGTGGCCTCCTCCGACTCAGTGATCTCAATCACAGCTTAGGGTGACAGCAATCATGGCCCATTCCGGGTCCAGTGTGTGACCTTGGTAACTGTCATAGGAGGTGGCTTATGAAATTACTGGAACAACAAGCAGTAGCTGGAATCTCGATCAAAAACGTCCTTTTCGCAACCGACTTCTCTGAAGCATCAACAGCTGCCCTGCCCTATGCGCTTGCGGTTGCCGGCCGGTACGGCAGCACGCTGCACATGGCGCATGTAGTCCCGGACACCAATTTTGTGATGATGACGAGAGGGATTGATCCCATCAATATCGGAACGATTTATGATCGCGCGCATACCAACGCCCAGGAACTGATGCAAAGACTGGAACAGCGTACGCAGCAGGTCCCGACCAGGACCTATGTCGCACATGGCCCGGTGTGGGACATGCTTTCTGGGATTGTCTCGGATACACAAGCCGACCTGTTGGTGATTGGCACTCATGGCCGCACCGGAGTTCAGAAACTGCTGATGGGCTCAGTGGCTGAAGAGATCTTCAGGCAAGCGAGGTGTCCAGTATTGACGGTGGGTCCCAATCTCGCGCGCTGCTACAGCACAGAAGGGGAAGCGGATTTTCCGTGTGCCAAGCTAGAACTCAAGAGAGTTCTATATGCAACCGACTTCGCAACCAGTTCACTGATAGCAGCATCGATCGCAATGTCATTTGCTCGCGAATTCCAGGCGCACCTGGTTATGTTGCATGTAATGCGCGAATACATTGATCTGCATAAGAAGCCGGGGCCAATCGAGAAAACACTACGACGTCTGGAAGAGATGATCCCGGAAACTTCGGGACTGTGGTTTGAGCCAGAAGCGGTGGTTAAGTTTGGCGATCCGTCTTATGAAATCCTGGACGTTGCTCGCGAACAGAAAGCCGATCTGATCGTGCTTGGAGTACGTCCTGCCAAGGACCATCCAAGTGCGAGCGCACATTCTCCCTGGGCAACTGCGCATCAGGTCATCGCCGGCGCCAGGTGCCCCGTCCTTACGGTTAGGGGATAACTGCCACCTGCCGTCGCTCGCTGGGGGAGAATACAAACGGGCCCGCAAGGGCCCGTTTGTGGTGCGGATGCAATTGCTATAGCGTTCTGCATGCGTCATTCGTTATGGAATCAAGCGCTTCTCGCAATCAGCTCCTCGCCCCGGTCCAGGGGCGATTTACGTGCTCCATCTTGAGCATCGCTACGCGCGGCTCAGTCAGACGGAAATTTCGAAGCTGACCGGAATCAGTACGATCAGATTAAGCCTGGCCGAAAACCACCTTCTCACACTGACACCTCAGATGAATGGATCCGTGCGGCCATTCTTAAAGCTTCGAAAGAGTGGGGAATGCGGCATTCTAAGGATGCCGATCCGCGCTTTCAGCACGCGATGCGGATCATTGAAGGAATTCGGAAACCAAGAAGTTGTTCGACACTGTGCGTGAGTCCCCGCGGCTATTCGGAAATGGAAGCGGCAGTGGGAAGGTTAAAGGCGAAGGTTAAAGGGGAAGGCTAAGCCGCAAATGGTTCAAACTATGGTGCGCCCTGAGAGATTCGAACTCCCGACCTTCTGGTTCGTAGCCAGACGCTCTATCCAACTGAGCTAAGGGCGCGTGGAAATTTATTCTACCAGAATTGGTAAGACTCACCCGCCGCCTGAACTGCCGGCAATTTGCACAGCCACCTGATTCATTTCAGTTGACTGTGACGGACCTCTGGAGATACTGTCCGCCTCACGCCTCTTCAGCCGGGGCCTTTTTGCTTCGGCTTGCTCTTCGGGGGGAGAGTTCGCTCCGTTGCTAAAAGGCCCCTTCCGCAGCTGAACTTCGGCCGTTAATTTCTGAAGGCGTACGGTAATGGGTCATTGCGATAATCGCGATAGCCGCGCGCGGTCAGGCGTATCACGCCGCGCATGTCTTCTTCAATAAATCCATCAATTCTGAGTTGAGCAATCACTTCGCGCGCCAGCGATGAATCTATGGTCTGCCGCGATAAGGTAAGGAATTGCCTGGGATCTTTCTGATAAAGCTGGGCGAGCGACAACAACAGCGCATCACGAATTAAGTCTCTACTCATATCAGTTCTGGTGGGAGTTCGCGGTGCATCATATGCAAAATCAATTTTCCGGCCAATGGCTGTACCGTGCCATCGAACCACACAAACGGGCCATTTTGTCCGCGGCCGGTTTCTCCTATGCTGTGCGTGGACATACTTTCGGGGGAGGGGATGTCCAAAGTTTAAGCGCCTCGGCTCAACCAAGCGAGGCGCTTTGCTTTTCTGCTGAAATGTTTTAGGGACTTGGAGACTGATTTAGCGGGCGGCCACGGCAGTGCGGAACGGACTCAGCGCTTCGAGATAGTTGTTCAGCTGCCGCTTCCCTTCGTCATCTAGAAAAACAAATTTGATTCCGTTCCCGAAATTAGGATGCCGGCTCACCACCACGCCGGTGCCGCAGATTTTCTTGTCGCCCAGCCACAGCGTTATCCCCAGTTCGGTCGATACCTGCTGAGTCAGCATGATTTCGACATAGCATCCGCCCATCGAGATGTCGGCAGTCTGCCCTCGCACCGGCGTACCATTTCCCTGCCGCCGCAACTCAATGGCAAGGCTGGCGCGGAATCTGGGGTGCTGTCTCTGTGTCCTTGACATCGGATAACTCCGGCCAATGAACTTGCAGTTAGTAAGCCAAACATTCTAAATCTGCAAATGGCTGATTCAGCAAGCTATCCGCGGCGGAAGCGAGGCGCGGCAAGCACTCTTTGACGATTTATGTCAGGCGCAATTTGAAAATCATGGCAATGAATCTAATCAATGTATGCCAACAGGTAGCGGCGATTCATCTCGTGGAAAGTTTCGACGCTGCGTGCCAGATTCCTCCGGAATGAATGATTCAGCTGGACGCTATTGCACCATCAGCGTGAAAGTTGTGGTGCGTGTCAGGGTTCC
>Ga0310810_10000779_pt1 | contig 32226 bp, 23 predicted proteins | sample NCmetagenome_FD_207641 | JGI IMG/M metagenome (GOLD analysis project Ga0310810, IMG submission 207641) | Soil microbial communities from experimental microcosm in Duke University, North Carolina, United States - NC | ecosystem: Engineered > Artificial ecosystem > Soil microcosm > Unclassified ... | reverse complement strand
AGGTCTTGAACACCACCTTCACGTTCTTCGACGCCTCGTACTTGTCGAGAATGGGCTTGTACGCGAAGTACTGTTGCCGGCAGTGCGGGCATTGGAAATCGGCGAACTCGACGATGAGGACCTTGGCGCCGGCGTTGTCGAACGGGAAGTTCGGCGACCTGGGCTGCATATCCCACCAGCGCTCGAACTCGCTGCGCTGATCGGAGCTGACCGGCGGCGCCTGCGGGATGACCGGCCGCAGTTCTTCGCGCGGGAAGGCGGTCACGCTCCACGTCGTTCCCCCGACGAACAACAGGGCGATGACGAGGGCGAGCGGCGTCGCGACCAGGACGCGCATGTCCCGCAGCGCGCGTTTCGGCAATGAAGACATCGGCACGGAGCTGGCTCCTCCGGAAATCACGAATACGCCGATCACGGCCGCGTAGGTCGTGAGGCAGAGCGGACAGACTTCCTTGAGAATGAAGAACGATGCGTACGCGAGATAGAGCACGACCGCGAGCGCCAGCGTCGACCCCGCGAAGAGATACGCCGGCGCGCTGTCCTGAATGCGGCTCTTGCCGCGCGATCCCCAGATCATGAGCAGGACCCACGCGAAGAAGATCACGCCGCCGACGGCGACCGGCACGCCGCCGACCGATCCGTAGCGGCTCAGGTACGCCTGCTTGCACGTCACCGTCGCGTTGATGTCGCAGAAGCTGGTGTAGTCCGGGTTCCGGATCAAGTGGTAATGCACCCACGTCGCCGCGCTCGACGCGACGAGGCCCAGCAGCCCGAACACGATTAGAAGCTTCCGCGCCAGCGTGGACATTGAGTGGGCCAATTGTACTACTTGACCTCGCTTCCGTGGGACGCCGCGCCGGCTTCGGGCAGATTGCCGGTGAAGGTCTGTTGTTCGTCTACATAGAGGACGCGGTCGGCGTTGACGCCAAAGAAATATGCCCCGCTGACGCCTGGTTTCATGGGATCCGCCGTGGCGGCATAGCCGTCGGCCACCGGCGCCCCGTTGCACGCCGGCGGCGCGGCGTCGAGCGGCTTGGCGGCCATCTGAAACATGTAGCCCGATTTCTCGAAACTGGTGCCGGCGGTGAGATCCGGGCTCAGAAAGGCATGGCCGGTCGTCGGCACCGGCTCGCCGAGCGCGGGGAGGTTCGCCGCGTATTTCATGTTTCCGCAGGTGAGCGCGAACTGCCACTGTGCCGCCGCGATCGAGCGGATCGACGAGAGCGCCGACGCCTCGTTGCCTTTCGCCTGCATGCCCCGATACTCGGTGAACGCGACGGCCATGAGGATGCCGATGATCGCCAGGACGATCATCAGCTCGAGGAGGGTGAAGCCCTTCTGCTCACTCGAGGGGTTCACTGGGTTCAACGGGTTCAATGGGTTCAACGGGTTCCCGTTCTGGGTTCGGGTTCGGGGTTCGGGTTCGGGTTCGGGTTCCGGTTCCGAGTTCCAGTTCTGGATTCCCGGCGAACCGGAACCCGTTGAACCGGAACCCGTTGAACCGGAACCGTTGAACCGGAACCCGTTGAACCCGGTGAACCCGATGAACCCAACCCCCAGCGCGGTCATGACAGTGATGATTAGACCGATGCGCAGGTCGCGCGGCCGGTAGTCAAACCGTATCACGTGCCGTCCGGGGCGGAGGGCGACAGCGCGGTAGCGGCCGTTCGCCCGGACGATCTGGGCAGCCGCTCCGTCGACGTCCAGCGTCCAGGACGACTCGAACGAATCGCGCAGGACGAGCACGCTCGGCCGCGGCACGGCCGCTTCGATCGACACCGTCGTGCCGCCGTCGTCGATGAATCGCGCGAACGCCGGCTCCGGCGGCCCTTCCCGCCCGGCGGGCTCCGGCCATCTGTCGAGGCGCACCGCCTCGTCTGGGAGCGCCGGATCGAAAAGCGCGGCGCGCTGCCATTCCAGATCCGAAGGATCGCTCGCAATCTCGACAATCGACGCGATGAAGATCCTGGCCGCGACCGGATGGCAGTCGTAGACGCGCATATTCCAATCCGAGACCTCCGCGACCGCGCGCCAGGGACGGCGCTGCGAGATTGGCAGCACGCACCAGCGGACGCCGCTCCGCCGCAGGAAAGCGTCGCGTTCCTCGCGACCGGCCTGCTCGAACCTGCGCACCGCCGCCTCGTATTCGTTCGGCCACAGATACGGCAAGTCGTACGACAGCGCCTCGCGAACGCCCCACCCTGACGGCGCCATCGGCAGCAGAGCGTTGAGCCGCATGCGGCCTTCGATGGCGGTGGCCTCGGCCGGGATCTGCCACGTCGGCGTGGCATCCGGATCGCCGGTGTTCATGTAGCCGCGCACGCGGCCGCCCAGATAGACGCGCTGGGGACCCGCCGACGCCGTGTACCACGCCGGCGGCTGCACCTTCGCCGCGTCCATCGTCAGATTCAGACGGCTGTTCGTGATGAGAAGGTCGGCGCAGACCCCGAGCGCCAGAGCGAGCGCGGCGCCCCGGGCCGCGCGTCCGCGGCCTCCGGCGATTGCCATCAGGACACAGCCCGCCAGCAGCAGGCCAGCCGCGCGAAGCGCCAGGGCAGGGGCGATTCGCGAGAGGAACGCCGCGCCGGCCTCGGGATCTTTCAGATGCGTGGCCACCGCCAGCGCGTGTGACGCTCTGAAAACGGCGTCAGGCGCGAACAACGCGGCGATCGAGATGAGAATGCCGACCGCGGCCATGCTGCCGGCTGAAGGTGGGAGCCACGCGATCGCTCCGGCAATGGTTTCGTGGCGTCCGGCTTCCGCCGGAAGATCCCGTTGCGTGAGCCACGCCAGTCCGTCCGCCGCCATCACCGCGCAGGCGAATACCGCAAAGACGATGTATTTCACCGGGAATCTGAAATACGTCAGCGCCGGGACGACACGCCGGACGAATGGATACAAGGGCGTGTAGCCGCCAAGCGCGGCGGCGACGAAGACGAGCGCGGCGAGCGCCCAGAACGCCGTGCGTCGCGGGCGCGCAATGAGCCCGGCACAGGCGAGCAGCAGGACCAGCGGTCCGACGTAGATGGAATAGAAGAACGGATCGCGGCCGAAGTTGAGCGCACCCATCCAGGGAAGATCGGCGAGGAACGCATCGTAATAGTTTCCGAACAGATGCGGCGCCAGTGCCTCCCACAGCGAGAGCGGGTGCAGCGACCAAAAGTCGGGCGTCGCCAGCGCACCTCTGTGAGCGCGGACGCCCGCGACCAGCGTCGGCACGAGCTGGACCGCTGCGAGCAGCGCGCCCGCGGCGAGTCCCGCGATGACACGGACGGTTCCTCGCGCCTTCAGGCGAACCATCGCGTAAGCGGCAGCCAGCGCTCCCGTCGCCGCCCACGTCACCGGCTCTCCGCAGAGCGCCTGCAAGGCGAACGCGACCGCGATCGAAAGCGGCCGCGAAGGCGGACCGACGCTCGCCATGACCCACGGTAGCAGCGCGACGGACCAGGACAGGTTCGGGAGATTCAGCATCGAGACGACGGGCCCCGAAAGGGTGAACGCACAGGCGCCCAGCGCGGCGGCGTGCGGCGGAGAGTCCCGTCGGAGGAACAGGAACATGCCGGCCGCGGCGAGCGGCAGCGGCAGGGCGATCCACAGATTGAATGCGACCACGTCGGACGGCAGCAGGCGAATCGCCAGCGTGACCGGCATCAGGAGCTGATTGAGCGCATCGGCGATCGCCGACTGCCCGCCCGCGACGAAGGGATCCCACCACGGCAGGCGTCCCCCAAGCAATGTGTGGCGGATCCAGAGATGCCGGGACCAGAAGAAGAACGACAGATCGCGGATGTAGAAAACTCGAGAGGTGGTGAACAGGCCGCTTACGGGGACGATCGAGAGAGAGAGGACGAACAGGAGCCAGTAGCGTGTGCCGCTGCGCCCGCCTCCGTCCGCGATCATTCAGCCACCATGCACACCTGCCGGACTCTGCGCGGGTTGCGCTTTCGTGAGGCGGCGGCGTCGATCGACGACGCACGACGCCAACAGCGCGAGGGCCGTGAGGCCCGAAATCGCCGCGCCGGCGTACAGCGCGCGCGGGTGATACGTGAACGTGACGACGTGCCGGCCGCTCGTGAGATGGACGGCGCGGAACAGGCCGTCCGCGCGCATCAGGGGCGCCGGACCGCCGTCGACGTCCACCCTCCAGTCCGCATTGTAGGTGTCGAACAGCGCGAGGTAGCCGTCGGCCGGCAGGCCTGCGTGGATCACGACGCGATTGAGCCCGTCTTCGACGAACGTCGCGGACGGCGGCACGCCGGGGGCGCGAAAACCCGCCGGAGGCGGCGGCGGATCGCTCACGAGCACACCGTCGGCCGGATGGAAGCGCTCGAGGAACATCCCCTGAATCTGCCACTCGACGGTCGGTCCGATGAACGCATCCGGCACGATCGCCGCGCGGCGGGCGTCCGGGTACAGCTCGTACAGGTGCATCTGGGTAGCCGCATTCATCTGGGCGATCGGCTTCGCGCCGGGGTACGGCGCGGAGGGCAGGATGACGAACCGCGTGCCGACGCGCTTCAGGAAGCGAAGGCGCGCCTCGCGGGACGAGATCATGAACAGCGAATGCGCCCGCGCGAATGCAACCGGCCAGAGAACCGGCAGATCGTACGACATCGACTCGCGAATCCGCGATCCGGACGGCTGGAACATGAACTCGCTCACCACCACGTACCGCTGCTCCATCTCGCCGTACTCGTCGAGGCTCCGAACGAATTTCGGCGCGTCCTCGTCGGCCGTGTTCACGTACCCGTCCGGCCGTCCGCCGATGTAGACGCGCTCGTGCATGTCCGCCGGAATCCGGTGGACCCATTCCGGTTCGCGGATCAGCTGTGGATCGGTCGTCGGATTCACGCTGCCGTTCGACGCGAGCAGGTCGACGACGATGAAGATCGAGAGCACCGACAGGGCGAGACGCCGTTCGCGGCGCATGGACGCCGCCAGCCAGAGCAGAAAAGACCCGCAGACGAGCTTCAGCAGCAGGGACGTCAGGAGCGGGCGCGCCCGGTACAGCAGAAATTCCGCGCCCTGGATCGGCGCCGGCACGCGTGCCCACTGGGCGAGACGGAAGAAGCCGCGGATCGGCAGCGCGGGCGCCACCAGGACCCAGGCGACCGTGACGTAGGCGGCGAGCGCGAGCGTGGCCGAGGCGACGAGCACCACGCGCAGCGGGCGGCGCGGCACTTCACCGTCGAGGACCCATTGGAAGGCGATGGCCGCGAGCGTGGCGACGCCGAAGCCGGCAAGCGACAGGTACTTGACGGGGAAACGGAAGCTGCGCACGAGCGGCACGACGGCCTGAAGCGCCGGATAGAAGGGCGTATGAGAGCCGAGCGAGGCGAGGGCGCCGACCATCACGACGACCGACCAGAAGCGCGTGCGGGGCCGCAGCGACGCCATCGCGACGCCGGCCAGCAGCACGATCGGCACGCCGACGTACATCGTGTAATAGAAAGGATCGCGCTGGCTGTTCAGCGCGAGCATCCAGGCGAGCTCGCGCAGGTTCGAGTGAAAATAGTCGCCGAAGAACTGCGGCACGAGCAGCTCGATCAGCGCGAGCGGGTGAAACGTCCAGAAGTCGGAATCGACGATCAGCGCTCGCGCGGAGCCCCGCGTCGCGAGCGCCAGCGGCACGTACTGGATCGCGGCGAGCAGCGAGCCCGCCCCCAGGCCATAGATCGTCCACGCGGCGAGCCGCCAATCGCCGAGCCGCGGCCGCTGGAGCGTCGCGTACGCGAATGCCATCACGAGCGTCGCCGCCAGCGACACGGGCTCCCCCGCGAGCGCCTGCAGCGCCACCATGAGCGCCAGCAGCGTCGCGGCGGCGGCCGTCCGCCGCTCGAACAGCCGCTCGAGCGCCCACATCACGAACGGCAGCGTCGCGATCGACCACGACATGTTGGGAAAATTCGTGGACGACACGATCGGCCCCGACAGGCCGAACGCGACGGCGCCGAGCGCGGCGGCCGGGGCCGTGACCTGTCGGCGCAGGAACAGGTACATGCCGATCGCCGCCAGCGGCACCGGCAGCGCGACCCACAGGTTGTAGGCGATGACTTCCGGCAGGAGCAGCCGTATCAGCAGCGACGGCAGGTGAAAGAGCTGATACAGCGCGTCGTTGATCGCCGGCTGCCCGTGCGCGGGATACGGATCCCACAATGGGAGCGTGCCGGACGCGATGCTGTGCCGCAGAAACAGGAACCGCGGCCTGAACGCCATGGTCAGGTCGCGAACGTAGAAAACCTTCGAGAGTGTGAAGACGCCGGCGACCGGGATGGTCGACAGGACGACGGCGAGGAGCGGCCAGAAGCCGCGCGGGAGCTTGCGCATCTAGCGTCTGTCAGACGGAAAAACGGGAAGACACCGAAGTGTCTTCCCGTCTTCCCCGTATTCCGCCGGTGGACGTTACTGAATCGCGGTGCCGCCGGAGGGCGAGGAGGCGTCGCTGCCGCTCGCACCGATCGAGCTGGTCGCCTGCCAGATCGTTCCGGTCGTGTTGGTGAAGAAGTAGCGCGTGCCGGTCGACGTCGAGACCGGGTCCGCCCAGGCGTGGTAGCCCGAGGCGAGCGCCGTCGCGCCGTTGCACGCCGTGCCGGTCGCGCTGGTGCCGGTCATCGACACCGTGTAGCCGCTCTTGGTCACCGTCGCCGAGGACCCGAGGTCCGGGCTGATGAACGCGGAGCCGCCCGAGGGGCCGGTGCCCAGCGTGTCGAGCGCCTGGGCATACATGCCGTTGGCGCAGCTGGCGGCGAACGTCGACTGGGCGCTGCTCACAGCGCGGAGCGATCCGATCGCCGACGCTTCGTTACCCGAGATGCGGGCCCGCAGAAGACCCGGGACCGCGATCGCGGCGATGATGCCGATGATCGCGACGACGATCAGCAGCTCGATCAGGGTGAAACCTTTCGCATTCCGAACTCTCATTGCTCTCTCCTCACGGCTGAAGACGGGTTTACGGCGCAAGCCGTGACCCGACAGAGCAACCATGGTGCCGTTGGGCCGGGCTGGCGACGAAATTGTTAACATATTTATTTACAGTTAGTTACAGAGACCATCCGAGGTGCGGCGGCTGACAAAATTCGTCTGCTGACATTCGTTGTCAACTTCGGGCAGTCAGTAATTGTTCGAGTGCCAAAAACGAGCCCCTCCGCGGCATCATTTCAGGTTGTATTTCTTCATGTAGTACCGGAAGGACCGGAAGCTCATTCCCAGCAGCTCGGCTGCCTTGACCTTGACGCCGCCGGATCGCCGCAGCGCTTCGGCGATGTATTCGCGCTCGAGGTGCTGGACGTGCTGCTCCAGGTCGAAGCCCTTGTCGGGCAGCGGCGTACCCTCTCCAGGGGCGCCGTTGGCGATGGCCGCCGCCGGCACCGAGGACCCGCCGGGCACGCCGCGGACGGCCTCCGGGAGGCTCTCTGGCAAGATCGACGGCGTCCGCTCGAGCGCGACGGCGCGCTCGATCGCGTTTTCGAGCTCGCGCACGTTGCCCGGCCACGCGTACGCCGTCAGACACGCGAGCGCCTCTCCGGAGATGCCGCTGATCGGCTTCTTCATCTGCTCGGCGAATCTCGCCATGAAGTGTTCCGCGAGCAGCGGCACGTCCTCGAACCGCTCGCGCAGCGGCGGCAGACGCATCGGGATCACGTTGATGCGGTAATAGAGGTCCTCGCGGAACTGGCCGTCGGCGACCATCCGGCCGAGATCGCGATTGGTGGCGGCGATGATCCGGATGTCCGCGTCGACTTCCTCCGTCCCGCCGACCCGCCGGAACTTGCGCTCCTGCAGGACGCGGAGGATCTTCACCTGCAGCATCGGGCTCATTTCCCCGATTTCGTCGAGGAAGATCGTCCCCTTTTCCGCCACCTCGATGAGCCCCTTCTTGTTGCCGTCCGCGCCCGTGAAGGCGCCGCGCATGTGGCCGAAGAGCTCTGAATCCAGCAGCGTCTCGGTGAGCGCGCCGCAGTTGACCGCGACGAACGGCCGCTCGCTCCGCGGCGAACGCACGTGGATCGCGCGCGCGACGAGCTCCTTCCCCGTGCCCGACTCCCCCGTGATGAGCACGGTGCTCCCGGTCGGCGCGATCGTCTCCACCAGATCGAACAGCTGCTGCATCGACGAGCTGGTCCCGATGATGTTCTCGAACTGGTGCGCCGAGTGCATCGCCCGCTTGAGCAGCACGTTCTCCTGCTGCAGCCGCTTGCGATCGAGCTCCTTCCGGATCCGGAAGCGCAGCACTTCGGTGTTGAACGGCTTCTCGACGTAGTCGTTCACGCCGAGCTGCGCCACGCCGCGGATCAGGTCGGGCGATCCGTAGGCCGTGATCATGATGGCGATCACTGAAGGATTGATGCTGCGCGCATGCCTCAGGACCTCGAGGCCGTCGAGATCCGGCATCCGGGCGTCCGAGACGACCAGATCGAAAGGCCGCTGGTTGAGCAGATCGATGGCCGCCTTGCCGTTTTCGGCGACGGCCACGTCGTGCCCTTCGCGCTTCAGGAGAATCGCCAGCATCTCGCGCATCGACCGCTCGTCGTCGACGACGAGGATGCGGGCCGACTCTCCGGCGGGGGCGGCGCGTTCGGCGGCGGCGGCGGCGGTTCCGGCCATATCAGGCAGCTCCCTGCCGGCCATCGGCCAGCACCCCGTGATCGTCCGAGTCGGCGGGGGCCAGCGGCAGCGCCACCTCGACGCTCGTGCCGGTGCCCTTTTGAGACGTCACACGGACCTCGCCGCCGTAATCGCTCGCGATCCGATGGACGATTGACAGGCCGAGGCCGGTGCCGCGGCCGAACGCGCCGCGGAACGGCTGGAAGATGCCGTCCATGTCTTCGGGCGCAATGCCGACGCCTCGGTCGTGCACGGCGATGACGACCTCGGCCGGCGGGGCGGGCGGCGGAGGCGCGAACCGCACGCCCAGCCGCAGCTCGCCGCCGTCGGGCATCGCGCGCAGGCCGTTGGTGGCCAGGTTCCAGACAATCTGCCGGATCTGCGCCTCGTCGGCGCGATAGACGACCGGGTCGGGCGGCACGTCGACGACGACGGCGTGGCGATGGGTGACGTCGGCGTTGTTCTCGAGGAGCCGCGCGGCGTCGCGGACGATCTGCCGGACGTCGAGATCGGCGACGGCCGTTCGCTGCGGCCGCGCGAACGACAGAAAATTGCGGATCGTTTCATTGAGCCGATCGGACTCGCGCAGCACGATGTCCATCAGCTGCGACTGGTCGGGCGACAACGGCAGCTCGTCGCGGAGGATCTGAATCGATCCGGCCATCGAGGCGAGCGGATTCCGGATCTCGTGCGCGATGCCGGCCGCCATTTCGCCGACCGCGGCGAGCCGCTGCTGCACGCGCGCTTCGCGATCGAGGCGCCGCAGCTCGGTCACGTCCTGAAACGTCAACAGGAACCCGCTCTCGCCCCGCGGCGTAATCAGCGGCGCGCTGGTCATCCCCAGCTCGATTTCGCGGCCGTCGCTCCGCCGATAGCCGAATTCGTGCCGCTGCAGCGCGGGATACGCCCGCGCCGGACGATCCGGCGGCGGCGCCTCGGGGACGAAGACGTCCCGGAAAACGGCCGGGAGCTGCAGCACCTCGGACGCCGAGTGCCCCACCACGTGCGACGCGGCGAGCCCGGTGATCGCCTCGGCCGCGCGATTGAAGGTGAGCAGGCGGCCGCGCATGTCGGTCGTCGCCAGGCCGCTCGTCAGGCTGTCGATCACGTGCTGATTGAACGCCTGCAGGTCGGCGAGCTGGCTCGAGGCTTCCTGGAGCTGCACGCCCGTGCGGCGGAGGCCCTCGGCGAGGTAGCCGCTGAGCGCCGCGACGGCCAGGAATCCGAAGACGTTCAGCCCCACCGTGAAGATGGCGACGCGCGCCGCCGGCAGCACCGCGAGCCGGACGTCGAGCGGCAGGAGATCCGGCGCCTGGTACTGGGCGATCACGAGAGCGGTATAGATGGCCGAGCTCAGCACGCTGACCATCAGGCCGCCGCGCCATGACTGGATCGTGCTGGCGGCGATGATCGGCAGCGTGTAGAGCGACGAGAAATAGCTCGCCACCCCGCCCGTCACGTGCACGATCGCCGACACGATCAGCGCGTCGCACGCCAGTTGCACGTCGATCAGCCACGGCTGCCGATCGACGAACGGCAGCGTGAGCGTCCAGACGACCGTCAGCCCGTAGGTCAGGCCGATGAGCGCGAACAGCGGATCGATCGGAAACGAGCCCGGCGACTTGATCTGGATGAGGATCGCCGAGCCGAGCAGCAGCGTGATGACGCCGGCACGGCCGGCAATCAGCCACAGCAGCTTCCGCCGAAACGCGGTTCCCGTCATGCTAGGTCAGCTTGCTGATCAGATCGAAGATCGGCATGTACATCGCAATGACGATGCCGCCGACCACACCGCCGAGGACGGCGATCATCAGCGGCTCCATCAGCGTCAGGAGGCCCGCGACCGCCGTGTCGACTTCCTCTTCGTAGAAATCCGCGATCTTCGCGAGCATCGCGTCGAGCGCGCCGGTCGTCTCGCCGACGTTGATCATCTGGACGACCATCGAGGGAAACACGTTGGTCTCGCGGAGCGGACCCGAGACGGTCTCGCCGCGCTCGATGCTCGAGCGCGTCTTCTGGATCGCCTCTTCGATGATGGCGTTGCCGGCCGTCCGCGCCGTGATGTCGAGCCCGTCGAGGATCGGCACGCCGGAGGACAGCAGCGTGGACAGCGTGCGGCAGAACCGCGCGACGGCGATCTTGCGCATGATCATCCCGAGGATCGGCATCTTGAGCACGAGAGCGTCGATCTGGTGGCGTCCCGCGGGCGTGCCGTAATAGCGTTTCAGGCCGTAGCCGATGAGACCGGCGGCGATCAGGATGATCGGCCCGTACGCGAGCAGGCCGTCGCTCATCGCGATCACGACGCGGGTCGGCAGCGGGAGCTGGGCGCCCAGGCCCGCGAACAGCTGCGCGAAGGTCGGAATGACCTTCCACAGAATCGCGGCGACGACGATCGTCGCGATGCAGATGACGGCAATCGGGTAGATCATCGCCGACTTGACCTGTCCCTTCAGCTTCACGCTCTTCTCGATGTAGACCGCGAGCCGCTTGAGAATCGTGTCCAGGATACCGCCCGCCTCGCCGGCGGCGATCATGTTCGAGTACAGCGGATCGAACGCCCTCGGGTGCTTCTTCATCGCGTCGGCGAGCGCCGCGCCAGACTCGACGTCCGACCGCACCGTCAGGATGACCTCGGCGAATCCCTTGTGCGGCTCCTGCTTGCCGAGGATGTCCAGGCACTGCACCAGCGGCAGCCCGGCGTCGATCATCACCGAGAACTGCCGCGTGAAGATCGCGAGGTTCTTGGAGGGAGCGGACGCGCCCTTCTTCGCCTTCGCCTTGGCGGCCTTCTCCGCTTTCGCGGGATCGATGCGCGTAACGGTGATCTGTTCCCGCCGCAGGGCCGTGACCGCGGCGTCAACGGTCTCGGCGACGCGTTCGCCCGTGACGGTTTGTCCTGCCCGTGTGCGTCCGCTATAAGCAAAGGTCGGCATAATTCACCAGGTCACCCATTCACCAATTCACCAATTCGCCAACTCACCAAATCACCGATTGAGAGGCGGCCGGTTCGGAAGGCCCGTGCCGGGCCGGTTCATGCCCGCGCCGGCGACAACGCCGGCGCCGCGCGAAATCATCTGCTCCAGCTCGTCTTTCAGCGATGAGGCGGTCATCGCCGCTTCCAGCGTAATCAGCCGCTTCTGATACAGCGTCGCGAGCGACTGATTCATCGTCTGCATGCCGAGCTTCTCCTGCCCGGTCTGCATCGTCGAATAGATCTGGTGGACCTTGTCGTCGCGGATCAGGTTCCGGATCGCGGGGTTGGGCACCATGATCTCGAGCGCCACGACCCGCCCCTTGCCGTCGGCGCGCGGCAGCAGCGCCTGACAGACGATGCCTTCGAGGACGAGCGAGAGCTGGGTGCGAATCTGCCCCTGCTGGTGCGCCGGGAAGACGTCGATGATGCGGTTGATCGTCTGCGCCGCCGAATTGGTGTGCAGCGTGGCGAACGTCAGGTGGCCCGTCTCCGCGATGCGGAGCGCCGACTCGATCGTCTCGAGATCGCGCAGCTCGCCGATGAGGACGATGTCGGGATCTTCGCGCAGGGCCGCACGCAGCGCCATCGCGAACCCCTGTGTGTCCTGGTGCACTTCGCGCTGATTGACGAGACAGCCCTTGTGCGCGTGCACGAACTCGATCGGGTCTTCGATCGTCAGGATGTGTTCGTGCCGCTCCGTGTTGATCTTGTCGATCATCGCCGCGAGCGTCGTCGATTTGCCCGAGCCGGTCGGGCCCGTGACCAGCACGAGGCCCCGCGGCCGCTCGGCGAGCGTGGCCAGCACCTGCGGCAGGCCCAGCTCGTTGAAGCCCTTGATCTGCTCGGGGATGACCCGGTAGACGGCCGCCACCGCGCCGCGCTGGTTGAAGACGTTGCACCGGAACCGGGCGATGCCGCGGATGCCGAACGAGAAGTCCAGCTCCAGCGCCTCCTCGAACCGCTTCTTCTGCTGATCGGTGAGCACGCTGTAGGCCAGCCCCTTCGTCTCGGCCGGCCCGAGCGCCGGCAGATCGAGCGGCTTGAGATGGCCGTGCACGCGGATCTGCGGCGGCGTGTCGGTTGTAATGTGCAGGTCGGAACCGTTGTTCTCGACGAGCGTCTGCAAGAGCTCGGGTAATGTGGCCATAGGTCGTTTACTTCACCGTCTCCCGCGCGACCTCTTCGATCGTGGTCACGCCGTCCATGACTTTCAGCAGCCCGCTGCGGCGCAGCGTGATCATGCCTTCGTCGATTGCCTTCCGGCGCAGCTCCAGCGCGGACGCGCCGACCAGAATCAGCTCGCGCAGCTCGTCGGTGATCTCCATGACTTCGTACAGGCCCACGCGCCCCTTGTAGCCGGTGTTGTTGCACCGTTCGCAGCCGGAGCCCTTCTGCGGCACGACCTTCGCCGCTTCGTCCGGCGTGAAGCCGGCGTCGACCAGCGCCTGCGCCGCGTGCGGGTGAGCCGTCTTGCACTGCGTGCAGAGCCGGCGGACGAGGCGCTGCGCGCAAATGAGGTTGACGGAGCTCGCGACGAGGAACGGCTCGATCCCCATGTTCATCAGTCGGCTGATCGTGCTCGGCGCGTCGTTGGTGTGCAGCGTCGACAGCACCAGGTGGCCCGTGAGCGACGCCTTCACGGCGATTTCCGCCGTCTCGAAGTCGCGGATCTCGCCGACGAGGATGATGTTCGGGTCCTGCCGCAGGAACGAGCGCAGCGCGGCGGCGAAATTGAGCCCGATGTTCTCCTTGACCTGCACCTGGTTGACGCCGACGAGATTGAACTCGACGGGATCTTCCGCGGTCATGATGTTGGTCTCGGGCGTGTTGATCTTGGCGATCGACGAATAAAGGGTGTTGGTCTTGCCGCTGCCGGTCGGGCCCGTGACGAGCACCATGCCCCACGGCTTGCTGATCGCGTGCTCCAGCTTCGTCAGGGACTCCGGCTCGAAGCCGAGCTTGGTCATGTCGAGCATCAGCTTGTCTTTGTCGAGGAGCCGCATGACGATCTTCTCGCCGAAGAGCGTCGGCAGGATCGACACGCGGAAGTCGATCTCCTTCGTCCCGCCCTCGGCGTCGCCGAAGCGGATCTTGATGCGGCCGTCCTGGGGGAGCCGCTTCTCGGCGATGTCGAGCTTCGACATGATCTTGATGCGCGACGTGATCGCGTCGCGGAACTTCATCGGCGGCGCCATGACGTTGTACAGAATGCCGTCGATGCGGAACCGGACGCGGAACTCCTTCTCGTACGGCTCGACGTGGATGTCGCTCGCGCCCTTCTGGATCGCCGACATCAGCATCAGGTTCACGAGGCGGATGACGGGCGCCTCGCCGCCCTGCTTCTCCAGCGTCGAGACGTCAATCTGCTCGATCTCCTCGAGCATCTCGACGTCGTCATCGTCGATAGTCCCCGCGGTCTCCTCGAGGGCGCGAGTCACCATCTCGAGCGTCGCGGCGTTGTTCAGATTCGCCGCCTGCTCGATCTTGGGTTCCTTTTTCTTCTTCGGCTCGACGATGCGCGAGACCGGAGCGGCGTTCGCAGGGTAGTAGCGCGCGATGGCTTCGGTCACCGCGGTCTCAGACGCGACCACGGGCTCGACGTTGTAGCCCGTCATGAACTTGATGTCGTCCATGGCGAACACGTTCGTCGGATCCGTCATCGCGATCGTCAGCGTGGCGCCGGCGCGGCTGAGCGGGACGATCTGATACTTCTGCGCCGTCTCGGACGGAATGAGCTTGACGATCGCGGGGTCGATTTCGAACTGCGCGAGATTGATCGAGGGAACGCCGTACTGCTTCGAGAGCAGCGCGGTGATCTCCTCGTCCTTGACGAATCCCAGCTTGACGAGGTTGTAGCCGAGCTTGCCCCCGTTCGTCTTCTGATAGGTCAGCGCCTCCTGCAGCTGTGCAGGTGAGATGCGCTTCTCCTTGAGCAGCAGCTCGCCTATGCGGACTGGCATCGTTCAGACCACTGGTGCATGAATGTGGGAAACGCTGCGGGGGAGACAGTTATCGTATCGAACTGACATTTTTTGTCAAGATCAAAATACAAAACGGAGCCCGACGCCCCACCCTCGAGCGCCGGCCGCCGAGCCGACGCTCGCCTGCGCATCGGCCATGAGCGATCCGCGAACCGCGTAACTCGTGCCCACAGTGGCAATTGGAGCCGCGCCCTGTCCGCCCGACGCCGTGTTCCAGTGGACACCCCCGCGAATCCACACCCGCGCCGCGAGGGCGTCCTCCACGCCGAGCGCCGCATCGCGCCAACGTCCTTTGGGCGTGGTCGTCTTCGTGAAATCCGCGTCGACGGCGACTCTGAGGTCCGGCGTCACCATCAGCGACGCCCCCCCGCGCACCTGGCGCTCGAGTCGAACCTGATCTGCGCCGGTTCCGAAAGCCACGGCGCGCGCGTTGCGGACGCTGACGCCGAACCGCCCCAGCGCGCCCGTCTTCATGACGCCGAAGTCGGCGTCCAATCGGTCCGCCGACTCGGAAGCGGAGGTGACGCCGTGCACCACTTTCAGGGTGGCGCCGAGGGCAACGCCGGAAAACCCGATCGACTGCACCAGCGAGATGCCGGCGTGGTGCGCCACGAGCGCATTTCGGCCGTTTTGAAGCGGCCCTGTAGCAGTCCGGTAATAGGCGATCCCGACCGGGGGCGTGCCGACGGCGACAAGAAGTGCCGACCCGTCAAAGGCGTTCCGGTCGAGGACCGCGCTGAAATAGGAGCCCGCCGCCAGGCCCGCCGGGTTCCAGACGGTCGCCGACGCATCGTCGGCCACGGCGGTGAAGGCGCCTCCCATTCCCGCCGCGCGGACGCCGGCTGGAGGCTCCTGGGCGGCGGCAGAGTCGCCGGAGCAGATCGGCAGAAGCCACGCGAGAACGGCGGCGCCATGGAGGAATCGCATGTGTGCGGTCTACCCGAAGGCCTCTCGCTAACTGGTAGTCAGCGCGTGAGTTGCCGCGCGCCGACGGGAAACATTTGTCCGGACGACGTCGTATAGTGCGTGATAGAATCGCCCATTCCCGGACAACTGAACAGGGTGGTTAACGCTCTGCAAGGGCACACATCACATGACTAATCCCGCAGCTGCGGCAGGATCACCTCCTGCTTCCAAGAGTCTTCCTGCGCGTTTTATCGGCGCATTCACCTCGCCGCGGGACATGTTTCAGGGCGTCGCGGCCGCGCCGAAAATCCTCGGGATGCTCGCGACGACGACGGTGATCGTCGCGCTGTTCACCGCACTGCCGCTCACGACGCCGGCCGGCCGGCAGGCGGCGATCGACAAACAGGTCGCCCAGATGCAGTCGTTCGGCTTCCAGGTAAACGACGACCTGTACCAGCGGCTCGAAAAGGGCGCGGACCGCATGCCGTACACGACGGGCATCAGCGTACTGATCGTATCGCCGATCTTCGCCGCCATCTTCGCCGGAATCCTGTTTGCCATCTTCAACGCCGCGATGGGCGGTGAAGCATCGTTCAAGCAGGTGATGGCGGTGCTCGTGCACGCCGGGCCGATATCCGCCCTGTCGGCCATATTCACCGGCGTCATCAATTATTTCCGCGGGGCGATGGACAGCGTCACCACGCTCGGATCGCTGCTGCCGATGCTTCCCGAACACTCGTTCGTCGCGAACCTGCTCGGCGCGATCGACGTCTTTCTGATTTGGTACATCCTCGTGCTGTCGATCGGGCTCGCGGTGCTCTACCGCCGGCGGACGCAGCCGATTGCGATGTCGCTGTTGTCGGTCTACGCGGTGATCGCGATCGTGATCGCGGTCATCAAGAGCCGCGCGGGAGGCGCATGAGCCGGAACAAGAAGATTCTGATCGGCGTGGGGATCGTCGTCATTCTCGGGGCGATCGCGTTCGTCAATTTCAAGTTCCGGCGTAAGGAGGGAACGTCCGTCAACGTCGAGACCATTCGCAAGCGCGATCTGCAGGCGATCGTCTCGGCGTCGGGCAAGATCCAGCCGCACGACTCGGTCAACATCAGCGCCGACACGGTCGGGCGCGTCACCAACCTGGCCGTCGACGAGGGCGACCGCGTGAAGAAGGGTCAGTTCCTGATGCAGATCGACCCGAAGCTGCTCGCCAGCGCCGCCGAGCAGGCCGAGGCCAGCCTCGCCGCCGCGCGCTCGTCGATGGAGCAGCTGCGCGTCGCCGCCGAGAGCGCCAACGCGGCGCTCAAACAGGCGCAGGACGCCTACACCCGGCAGCAGCAGCTCTGGAAGGGCGGCCTGACCACGAAGGAAACGCTGGACACCGCCGAGCAGCAGTTGAAGATGCGGCAGGCCGACGCCAACTCGGCGACCAAGCAGATCGAGACGCAGCAGCTGCGGATGCGCCAGGAGCAGGCGGCGCTCGACAGCGCGAAGTACACCCTGAGCAAGGTGCGCATCGAATCGCCAATCGACGGCATCATCACCAAGCGCAACATCCAGGAGGGTGAAACGGTCGTCGTCGGGACGATGAACAACGCCGGCACCGTGCTGCTGACGATTGCCGACATGTCGAACGTCGAAGCGCAGGTCGAAGTGGACGAGACCGACATCCCCAACGTGCTGATCAACCAGAAAGCGAAGATCACGATCGACGCGATGCCCGGCAAGACGTTCACCGGCCACGTGGTGGAAATCGGCAACAGCCCGATCACGACGGCGGGCACGACTTCGTCGGCGAGCCAGGCGACCAACTTCCTCGTCAAAGTGAAGGTCGACGACATCATTCCCGACCTGCGGCCCGGCTTCAGCTGTACTGCGGAGATCACGACGGCGTTGCGGAAAGACGTCGTGTCGATCCCGATTCAGGCGACGACCGTCCGCGAAGTCATCCTCGATCGCGAAGGCAACATCGTGCGCGAGAAGGCGGGCCCCGGCAAACGACGCCCGACGGCGCCGGCCGGCGACCTCCCGTCAGGACAGCAGCGCAAGGAGCTGGAAGGCGTGTTCCTGGTCGATAACGACAAGGCCGTCTTCACGCCGATCAAGACAGGCATCGCCGGCGAGAAGTATTTCGAGGTCATGTCGGGGGTCAAGGACGGCGACAAGGTCATCATCGGGCCGTTCAGCTCCGTGCGCGAGCTGTCGGACGGCGCGCCCGTGAAGATCGAGGCCGCCGCGCGCGCGACAACAGTCGGAAGCAAGTAGGCCGGATGTTTCAGTTCTTCGAATCGGCGGGCATCGCGCTCAGGGCAATCTGGGAGTACAAGCTCCGGTCGTTCCTCACGGTCCTTGGAAACATCGTCGCCGTGACGTCGATCATCGCGATCGTGTCGCTCGTGCAGGGCATGAACCAGTACGTGACCACGGCGGTCCTCTCGAGCGTCGGCGCGGATAATTTCACGATTCAGCGAACTCCGGTCATCCGCACGGCGGAGGACGAGGACCGCGTCCGCAACAATCCACGCATCACGCTCGACGAAGCGCAAGCGGTCCGCAAAGCCAGCGACAATATCGCCGCCGTCGACGCGGAGGCCGGCGCCTCGGCCCGACTGCAGTACGGGTCGCAATCGGTGGATGGCGTCCAGATCCAGGGCGTCACCCGCGATTACATTCTCCTGCCGACGTTCAACGCCGAGCAGGGGCGCCTGATCAACCCGGTCGAGATCGACCGCGCGCGGCCGGTGACCGTCCTCGGATACGACGCGGCGGACCGCCTGTTCGGACCGATCAATCCGCTCGACAAAGACATCGAGATCAACGGCCATCACTTCACCGTCATCGGCGTCAGCGAGAAGAAAGGATCCGCGTTCGGTCAGTCGCAGGACGAGTTCGCGATCATCGCGATGGGCCAGTTTCGAAAGCTGTTCGGATCTCGCCCGTTCGGCCTTCAGCTCGTCGTCAAGCCCAGGCGTCCGGAGTTGATCAACGTCGCCATGGACGACGCGACGGTCGCGCTTCGCGCGCAGCGCCGTCTCAAGCCGAAGGATCGCGACAATTTCGGCATCTTCACGTCGGACACCCTTCTCGGCATCTATCACACCGCGACGAACGGCATCTTCGCCATTCTCATCGGCGTCGTGGCGCTGTCGCTCGTGGTCGGCGGGATCGTCATCATGAACATCATGCTGATGGTGGTCAGCGAGCGGACACGCGAGATCGGGCTGCGCAAGGCGCTCGGCGCGCGGCGCCGCGACATCGTCTGGCAGATCCTCACCGAGTCGGTGACGCTCTCGACGATGGGCGGATTCATCGGGACGTTTCTCGGCTTCGTTGCGGCGATCATCATCTCGAAGCTGTCGCCGCTGCCGGCGGCCGTGCAGTGGTGGTCGGTGCTCATCGGCATCGGCATCACCGCGATGGTCGGCCTGTTCTTCGGGCTCTACCCGGCGATGCGCGCGGCCAAGCTCGACCCGATCGAAGCGCTCAGGCGGGAGTAATGGCGACCATCCGCTCCGGCCTGCTGTCGGAAATCGTCGTGATGTCGTGGGATACGCTGCGCGCGAACAAGATGCGCTCGGCGTTGACCGTCCTCGGCGTCGTCATCGGCATCACCTCGATCGTCGGCATGACGTCGCTCATCCGCGGCTTCGACCAGTCGCTGCGCGACTCGATCAAGGAACTCGGGCCGAACACGATTCTCGTTCAGAAGTTCAGCGGTCTCTCGATCCTCAGCGGCAAGAGCTTTCTCGAGGTGATCCGACGTCCCAATATCACGATCGAAGACGCGCGCGCGATCGGGGAGGAGTGTCCGTCGGTCGCGCTCGTCGACGTCTGGCTCGGCCTCTACGGCGGCAACTCGCGCTGGCGGATGTTCTACGGCCACGAGAAGACCAAGCAGTTGCTGATCATGGGCGCGACCGAGAACTTCGCCGAAGTCAACTTCGCGAAAATGGAGCTGGGACGCACGTTCGTTCCCGCCGAAGTCGATCACCGCCGCGCTGTCGTCATTCTCGGCCAAACACCGTACCAATCGCTCTTCAAGAATGTCGATCCCATCGGCAAGAAGGTTCGCATCGGCACCAACGAGTTCACCGTGATCGGTGTGATGGGACCGCGGCCGAACCTGGGCGGCCTCAACTCCGGCGCCGACGATCTCGCCGTGATTCCGTACACGACGCACGAGAAGTTCTTCGGCTCGGTGCAAAAGGGATCGGCGAAAGCCAGCGGCAGCGGCATCACGCCGTCGATGTTCCGGACGGCGATGATCGCCGTCGTACCGGCGGAAGATTCGCGCGAAAAGGCGATGGCCGAAGTCGAGACGGTCATGCGCATCCGGCACAATCTCAAGCTCGATCAGGCCAACGACTTCGATCTGGCGACGCAGGACGCGGCGCTGAAGGTCTGGGACCAGTTCAGCAGCGCCACCTTCCTGGCGCTCGTCGTGATCTCATCGATCGCCCTGATGGTCGGCGGCATCGGGGTCATGGCGATCATGATGATCTCGGTGACCGAGCGCACGCGCGAAATCGGCGTGCGCAAGGCGCTCGGCGCGCGCCGCCGCGAGATCCTCTGGCAGTTCCTCGTGGAGGCGGTGTTCCTGACGTCGGGCGGCGGTCTGCTCGGCATCATGTTCGGCAGCTCAATCGGCATCGGCGTCCACTGGGCCACCGGCTTCCCCATTTCCCTCCCCTGGTGGTCGTTCGCGATCGGCATCGGCTTCTCCGCCAGCGTCGGCATCTTCTTCGGGTTGTTCCCGGCGTTCAAGGCCTCGCGGCTCGACCCGATCGAGGCTCTGCGGTACGAGTAAAAAGAGATCGAGTCCCAACTCCCAGCTCCCAAAGGCGCCGCCCGAGCTTGCCTTGGAGAGTCGGGGGGTGGAAGTTGGGAGTTTTCTAAACCGTTTTCACCACAGGTATCCGCTCCGCCACCGATGGCAGCGGCGGGAAATCCGTGAACGGTGCGGTCTGGTACCAATACGCGGCAGAGAAGAAGTTGTCGCCGCGGTCATTCGCGTGCCCATGCTCCATCGTATGCTTCAGGTAGCGTTCGAACGTGACGGGATTGTCGCCGTGCCAGCGGTAGCAGCAGTACCGCCCGCCGGTTCGCTCCGCGTTCACAATGAGCGGCGCGCCGTACATGGAGTGACCAAAGGGAACCGCGCCGTCGCGACCGCCGAAATCCCAGCTTCCGAGAAAGTAGTCTTCACTGCCGGTGCCGATGATCGCCGGCTTCGCCTCGTCGTCCACGAAGATCATGTCGTCGCCCTCACCCCACCAGCCCGGAGTGTTCTGTAGCACGCCGAGCGTCACGCCCATCAGGTGACCCCGGCCGCGAGTTTCCATGTAGACGTAGTTCTGCCGGCCGTCCGGATTCAGCTTCGGCTCCAGGCCCGCGACCGGCATGCATGGCGCCGCCTGACGATACTGCGCATGGAAGTAGACGATGTCATCGGGCACGCGCGGAACGGTCATGTAATCGATGTTGGAGTACAGCGAACCCACCTCCTGTGTCCCCTCGTTCGCCACCGTCAGACGCGCGGATCTCCGAAAGGGCATCGCGAAGTAGCAGTTCAGCGATTTTCCCGGCGAGCACGCCAGGTATTCCGACTGATAGATTTGGTAGCTGCCGAGATTCAGTCCGAAGAAGTCGCCGATCGGCACCTCGACGCTCGGCTTCTGGTTGCCGTCCCAGTACGCACGAAGCACGATCTCTTTCAGGTGATCGCCGCTCCGCGCGGCAATGGTGAACCAGATGTGGCTGATGAGGCCTGGTCCGTCCGCGTTGAAGACTTCCCGCACGGATCCGGGCGCAACGGGCCAGCGATCGCTGTTGCCGCCGGTCCTGTCGTAGCTTGATTGCTTCAGCGATTTGTAATTCTGCGCGCGCGCGTAGGCGGGCAGCCATGATGGATCACCACCCACCTGCTCGGCCCGAACACTCCCCACCCTCGCTGCCGAAAGGCCTGTCGCCGCAATGATCCCCTGCAGAAAATCCCGCCGGCCGCTCTTGTTGCGCATCATCGTTGTCCTCCGCCGCGGGGCATCGTAGCACCGGCCGCAGTCGACGGCGCACAACCCGAAATCCGGTGAGTCCGTTCGATCCGGTCGCGGTCCGTCAGACCACGATCAGCGGTCGCATCATGTCGTGTTCTTCGTGCTCGAGGATGTGGCAGTGCCAGACGTACTCGTGGCCGCCGGTACGGAGGCTTGGCGGCACGGCGAATGGCGCGGTCGGCAAATCGAATTTCATGATGACCGTCGTGCACTCACCCGGATTCATCCTGACGGTCTCTTTCCAGCCACGCTCGTTGGCATCCGGCGGCCGCGGCGGGCCCAGGCGCGACCCGACACGATGGAATCGCTGCCGAGAGATGACCTGCACGTTCACCAGGTGAAAGTGTATCGGGTGGGTATCGCCCGTGGTGTTGAAGACCCGCCAAACCTCGATTGCGCCGGCACGGGGTCCTTCGGTCGGCGGATCCTCATAGTTTCGCGCGAAGGTTCCCTCGTAGAGAGGGTCCAGAGTACCCAGTCGCTGAATCAACCGGCCGAACTCATCGAAATCTTCGTTGAGTGTGAGATCCCGCACGGGAACGGCTGGCGGCAACTCGGTCACACCCAACGGCACCAAGGGAGCGGGGTCGAGCGAAGGGAGCGTCAACGGCGCGTGCGGATCTCTGGCGCCAATCCGTGGTCCGACCACAATCTGCAGCAGCGTCCGCGTGTTGGGCCCGAAGCCAGGTTCTGATCGGCTCGGGTTCCTGGCACCCGGATAGTAATCCGTTGCCGGATCTCCCGCCGGAAACGGTGCGGATGCGTCGTTGTAAAGGACCAGAACCGACCCTGCCGGCACGTCCGAGAAGTCGACGATCAGATCCGCACGCTCGGCCGGAGCGAGCAGCAGCGTCGCATCCCTGCTTCCGTCCAGGAGCACGGGATCCGGCAGAAACCCGCCCTCGGTGCCGATCTGAACGAAGGACGGCCCTGGAGCGTGCAGATTGGGTTCGGCGCTGTCCGGAAAGGCTGCGCCCTGTGCGTAGAACAATCGCAGCGTGCAGAAGCGAGCGTTGCACGCGTTCAAGACCCGAAGCCGGTACCTGCGCTGTTCGACACGGGCTGTGGGGAACACGAGCCCATTGACCAGCATGGTATCGCCGAAAAACTCAGGCACGCATGAAGGAAACGGCAGGGCAAGACCGATAGGCCCCTGGTCGTTCGGATCGTACTCGCTCGGATACCAGAGATCGCCCGGCTGCCCCCACGCGTCTGCCGTGGTCTTGAACGTCTTGTCCTGAATGATGAGAGGAATCTCGTTCGACGGAATCGCACCGGAGGCCATCAACATGGCTTCGGCGACATCGCGCAGGATGTACGCAGAGGCGAGACCCGCGTACGCGTTCAGCCGCGTGATCCCCATTGCGTGATCGTGATACCACATCAAACGCGCACTCTGGTCGTTCGGATAGTAGTAGTTGAACGTGCCGGGCGCCGGTACCCCCATGTCCGGCGCAGAGATCGCGCTCGGGCCGAGGCTGCCGTCCGCGCCGAACCACGAGAAAGGCCCGCCATCGCTGATCCATGGAACGTGTCCGCCATGGAGATGCACGGCCGTACGGTTCGGAGCCGAGGCGGCCCCAGAAAGGGACGTGTCGACCGGGAGCGGATGGATCGACGGCAAGGCGTTGGTGACCGTGAGCCGCACGGGCGTGCCGCGCCGCGCCACAATGACAGGACCCAGGTGCCGGTGTAAGCCTGTCGTGGCATCTGCGTAGCCCCACAACCTGGTTGGATGCGGCAACTGCGGATGCAGTTGTTGCGTGTACTCCCCTGCCAGGAGTTGGAAGTAGTCAGCTCCCAGATACGAACTCCGCGCGGCCACCGGAATACCGTCGGGGCCGAGGCCCGGCAGCGTTTGTATGAACTTTCTCAACGCCGGGCTCTGCTCGCCCGCGTACGCGCGCTGCCATGGCACCATCACCGACGCGCCTGTGGCGGCCGCCAATTGAAGAAACTCCCGTCGGGTGGTCTTCATACACCGCCTCGCGTTCCGCGGCTGCGGGAGGGACTTCCCAGTCAGCTTTTTGCGCACTGAGAGCAAGGATGAGGCCGCGAAAACCGTCTCAGCGAACGCCCTCATCGATGCCGGCAAACGCAGAAACTTGCAAGGAAGTCGGCCCGTTCGGAGACCTTGCGGCGGAGAAGATGCCTCATGCGTCCCGGAAACTCGGCAGGCGCTGGTGGCGGGAAACCGTTGCTTGATCCTGCCGACCCTCGGCACTACGATGACCGAATCGCCACCAAGCCGTGAGCTGGTGACGGGCTACTGGCGCTGGCTAACGGCGGGGGGTACTTCTATGAAGGTTTATGACGCGCAGAGTCTCCGGAACGTGGCGCTGGTCGGCCACTCCGGCTCCGGCAAAACGCAGCTCGTCTCGGCTCTGCTCTTCGACGCCGGGTCCGTCAACCGCTTCGGCAAGGTCGACGAAGGCACCACCATCACCGATTACGACGAAGAAGAGATCGCGCGCAAGCACACGCTCTCCGCGAGCGTCGCCTACGCGGAGTGGAACCGGACGAAGATCAACTTCATCGATACGCCGGGAATGGCGAATTTCCTGAGCGACGCGCGCGCCGCGCTGCGGGTGTCGGACGCCGCGCTGGTCGTCGTGGACGGCGTCTCCGGCGTGGAGGTGTCGACCGAGAAAGTCTGGGCGGCGGCCGACGAGCTGGCGCTGCCGCGGCTCATCGTGCTGAACCGGCTCGATCGGGAGCGCGCCAGCCTCGAGCGCTCGATCGAATCGCTGCGCGCGGTGTTCGGCCGGACCGTGATTGCGATCCAACTGCCGATCGGCGAGGAAAAGGCGTTCAAGGGCGTCGTGGATCTCGTCGCGATGAAGGCGTACACGTTCGCGGCCGACGGAAGCGGCAAGGCGTCGGAGGGCGACGTGCCGGCGGAGATCAGCGCCGCCGCGCAGGCGGCGCGCGAGGCGCTCATCGAGATGGTCGCCGAGGCCGACGATTCACTGATGGAAAAGTTCTTCGACGCCGGCACCCTGACCCAGGAGGAGCTGCTCGCGGGGCTGAAGCGCGGCGTCGCCGCGGCGCGTATTTTCCCCGTCCTCCTCGCGTCCGCGTTCGCGAACATCGGGGTGCCCCCGCTGCTCGACGCCATCGTGTCGTACGCGCCGTCGCCGGCCGAACGCCCGATGAAGGCGCGGGGCGCCGACGGCGAGGACGTCGAGATTCCCACGACGGAGGGCGGGCCCGCGGCGGCGTTCGTCTGGAAGACCGTCGCGGACCCCTTCGCCGGCCGCATCACGCTGTTTCGCGTGCTGTCGGGCGCGCTCAAGTCCGACACCACGGTGCAGAACGTCACGAAGGACACGCCCGAGCGGCTCGGGCACCTCGTCGTCGTCCAGGGCAAGACGCAGACGAATGTCCCCGAAGTCAGGGCAGGCGATATCGGCGCCGTCGCGAAGCTCAAGGAAACCCAGACGAGCGACGTTTTGGCCGACAAGGGAGCCGCGCCGGCGATTCCGGCGATCAAGTTCCCCGAGCCGGTCATCTCGTACGCGATCGAGCCGAAGAGCCGCGGCGACGAGGAGAAGATCAGCACGGCGCTGCACCGGCTGCAGGAGGAAGACCCGACGATCAACTACAGCCGCGACCAGCAGACGAAGGAGCTGCTGCTCGCCGGGCAGGGACAGTCGCACATCGAGGTCACCGTCGCGAAGCTGAAGCGGCGGTTCGGCGTGGAAGTGACGCTGAAGCTGCCGCGCATCCCGTACCGCGAGACCATCAAGGCGACCGTCGAGGCGCACGGCCGCCACAAGAAGCAGACGGGCGGCCACGGCCAGTTCGGCGACTGCAAGGTGAAGTTCGAGCCGCTGCCCACCGGCAGCGACTTCGAGTTCGTGAACGACATCTTCGGCGGCGCCATTCCGCGCCAGTTCGTGCCCGCGATCGAAAAGGGAATCCAGGACTCGCGCATGCGCGGCTTCCTCGCCGGCTATCCGATGGTCGATTTCCGCGCGAGCGTCTTCGACGGCTCCTTCCACCCCGTGGACTCGAGCGAAATGTCGTTCAAGATGGCGGGGTCGCTCGCCTTCAAGGACGGCATGGCGCGCGCGCGCCCGACGCTGCTCGAGCCGGTGATGAACGTGGAGGTGTACGCGCCGTCGGACTTCGCCGGCGATCTGATGGGGGATCTCAACAGCCGCCGCGGACGCATCGGCGGCATGGACACGCGCGGCGCGATGACGATCATTCGCGCGAAGGTGCCGATGTCCGAGATGCTGACCTACGAGCAGCACCTCACGTCAGCCACCGGCGGCCGCGGGTCGTACCACATGGAGTTCGATCACTACGAAGAGGTGCCCCAGCACCTGCACGCCAAGATTATCGCCGCCTCCAAGGCGGAACGGGGGGCGGAGGCGGCGGAGGAAGTCTGACGATTGCTGACATCGCGGCCGCCATGGCATCGCTGCCCGCCGACCTGACGCGCGGCCGCGTCGACGGGATGGCGTGCCGTCCGCCGGCCGGCGCCATCCGCGCCGTGCCATCCTCAGCTTGAGATGTGCGGGATCCTTGATGTCCTTGAAGCGATCGCTGTCGAAGAGACGATTGGCCAGAAATCACGAGGCCGGGTCGCGTGACGTGCAGCCCGGCCCAATCTTCAATCTTCAATCTTCAACTTATCGACATTGACAAGTCGTCAATGCCAATCGCCACTCGCCAATCGCCAATCCGTCGATCGCAAATCCCCAATCGTCATGTGCCGACCGGCAATCTGCAACCGGCAGTCGCCAATTAGCTCCCGCCCGCCTTCCTCGGTGTCGTCGTCTTGGCGCCCTTGCCGCGCGTGTCGGCCTTCGGGCCGTGCTCGTGCCGGTGTGACGGTTTGGCTTTCTTCTTCGACGTTTCCGCGCCCTCGGCGCCTTCCTCACCCTCGGCCTTGCCACCCTTCCCGCGGAGACGTTCGGCCGCCGCGCGCAGGCGGCCGCCGACGCCCTTCGCCTTGGGCTGTCCTTCGGCCGCCGCGGCCTTCTCGCGGTCGGCGTTCGGGTTGTACTCGCTGCCGACCAGTTCGATCTGCGCCACGTCCGCGCTGTCGCCCTGCCGGTGGCCAAGGCGGAGGATGCGGGTGTAGCCGCCTGGCCGCGCCTCGAAGCGCGGCGCGATCGTGTCGAACAGCTTCGCGACCACCTCGCGGTTCTGGATGTCGCGCAGGACGAGCCGGCGCGCGTGCAGCGAGCCGCCGTTGGCGTCGCCCGCGGCGAGGCCGCGCTTGGCGATCGTGATGATCCGCTCGACGAAGGGCCGCAGCTCCTTCGCCTTCGGCACGGTGGTCTGGAGGTGCTCGTAGCGAATCAGCCGCTCCGCCTGGCCGCGCAGCATCGCGATCCGATGCTCGGTGACCCTTCCCAGCTTCCGTTGTCCAACTCTGTGTCGCATGTCTGATCCTTGTCGAGGTGCGAGGCGGGACGGGCGCCTCGCACCCCGTGTCTCGCTATTCCTGTGAAGCGGCAGCCGGCTGATCGAGGCGCATGCCGAGGCTGAGACCCATCGACGTCAGGATCTCCTTGATCTCGTTGAGCGACTTCCGGCCGAAGTTCTTCGTCTTGAGCATCTCGCCCTCCGTCTTCTGCACCAGCTCGCGGATCGTGCGGATGTTCGCGTTCTTGAGGCAGTTGTACGACCGGACCGAGAGCTCCAGCTCCTCGACGCTCTTGTCGAGGTTTTCGTTCGACGTCGCGTGCGGGGCATCGCCGCCGCCCTCGGCCGCCAGCTCCGCCGCATCCTCGAGGTTGATGAAGATGTTCAGGTGATCGCGAATCAGCTTGGCCGAGAGCGACACGGCGTCGCGCGGCGTCACGGATCCGTTGGTCCACACGTCCACGGTCAGCTTGTCGTAGTCGGTGTTCTGGCCGATGCGCGCCGCCTCGACGAGGTAATTCACCTTCTTGATCGGCGAATGGACGGAGTCGACCGGGATCCAGCCGATGCCCAGATCTTCGTCGAAGTTCTTGTCGGCCGACACGTACCCGCGGCCGCGCTTCACGCGCAGCTCCATGTGCAGCTTGCCGTGCTCCGCGACGGTCGCGATGTGGGCGTCCGGCTCGAGGATCTCGATGTCGGCATCCGCCTCGATATCGCGTGCGCGCACCTCGCCCGACTTGTCGACGCGGAGGTACAGCGTCTTGGTCGCGTCGGTGTGCATCTTGAGCGGGATCTGCTTCAGATTGAGGATGATGTCGGTGGCGTCCTCGACCACGCCGGGAATCGGCGAGAACTCGTGCAGCACGCCGTCGATCTTCACGGCCGTCACCGCAGCCCCCTCGACCGATGACAGCAGGACGCGCCGCATGGCGTTGCCGACCGTCGTCCCGAACCCGCGCTCGAACGGCTGCGCGTAGAACCGGCCGAACCGGTCCGTCAGTGTTTCACGCTCGAACTCGAGCCGCTTCGGACGCTGAAAACCTTTCCACAACATGTGCCCTGGCCTTCTTGTATCGGACGCCCGATCGTGAACGTCCGCCGGATCTGCATTCGGCCCCCTGCCTCCCACCGCAGATCCGGAAAGGCTGCGGGCAGGGGACGATCGAGAAAGACGGAAGACGGAAGGCGGAAGACGCGAAGTACGTACTTACCGTCTTCCGCCTTCCGTCCTCCGTCTTTCTCCTATTTGCTATACAACTCCACGATCAACTGTTCCTGGACCGGCAGGTTGATCTGCTCGCGGGTCGGCAGCGAGGCGATGCGGCCCGTCATCGTGCCCGCGTCGAACGAGAGCCATTCCGGCACGCCGCGCCCCTTCACTTCCTCGAGCGCGTGCTGGATCGTGGGATTCTCCGCGCTCGTCCCGCGGACGCCGACGATGTCGCCGGCCTTCACCGAGTACGACGGAATGTCGACCTTGCGGCCGTTCACGGTGAAATGGCCGTGGCGCACCAGTTGCCGCGCCTGCGCGCGCGAGGTCGCCAGCCCGAGGCGGTAGATCACGTTGTCGAGGCGGCGCTCCAGGAGCTGGAGCAGCGTCTCGCCCGTGATGCCGCGCGTCCGCTCCGCCGTCTCGAAGTAACGGCGGAACTGATTCTCGAGCACGCCGTAGATGCGCTTCACTTTCTGCTTCTCGCGCAACTGCAGGCCGTAGCCCACCAGCTTCGCCTTGCGCAGCTTTCCGTGCTGTCCGGGCGGCAGGTTGCGCTTCTCGATCGCGCACTTCTCCGTGTAGCAGCGCTCCCCCTTCAGGAAGAGCTTCATGCCTTCGCGCCGGCACAGCCGACAAACAGGTCCGATATAACGAGCCACTAGTAGTACCTCACTCCAATTTGTGAATTCGTGAATTCGTGAGCTGGTGAATTGGCATTCGAATCAAATTCACCACATGACCAATTCACCAATTCACCAATTCATCAACTACACCCGCCGCCGCTTGGGCGGCCGGCACCCGTTGTGCGGAATCGGCGTCACGTCGCGGATCGACTTCACGTCGAGGCCGATGGTCTGCAGCGCGCGGATGGCCGATTCGCGGCCCGCGCCAGGACCCTTGACGCGGACTTCGAGCGTCCGCATCCCGAACGCCTTGGCGGCGTTCCCGGCGGCGATCGCGGCCTGCGTCGCCGCAAACGGCGTCCCCTTTCGCGATCCCTTGAAGCCGATCCCCCCGGCGCTCGACCATGCGACGACGTTCCCTTCCGGATCCGTAATCGTGATGGTCGTGTTGTTGAACGACGCGTGGATGTGCGCGAACCCGTGGTGGATGATGCGCTTCTCGCCGCGCTTCTTGAAGGTCTTCTTCTTCGCCGGACGTCCGGCGCCCTTCTTCCCGCCCTCGGTGCCGGGCGTTGCCGACGCGTCAACCGGTTCCTGTTTTGCCATGTTTGTCTTCCGTCTTCCGTCTTCCGTCTTCCTCTAGATGGTCTTCTTCTTCGCAATAGCGCCCTTGCGCGGACCCTTGCGCGTGCGCGCGTTCGTCTTCGTCCGCTGCCCGCGGACGGGCAGGTTCCGGCGGTGCCGCAGGCCCCGCCAGCTCCCGATTTCCATCAACCGCTTGATGTTCATCGAGATTTCCTTGCGCAGGTCGCCTTCGACGCGCCCCTGTTCCTCGATCACACGGCTGATCTTCCGGACGTCGTCTTCCGACAGATCCTTGATGCGGATGTCGGGGCTCACGCCCGCCGCGGTCAGAATGTCGTTCGACCGCTTGCGGCCGATCCCGTAGATGTAGGTCAGGCCGACTTCGATCCGCTTCGTGCGCGGAAGATCAACGCCCGCAATACGTGCCATGACTCAGCTCCCACTCGACAATCGGCCATCGACATTCCGTCGATCGCCACTCATCAATCGTCAATGCAATCTTCACTCGCCACTCGCCACCCGGCAATCCGCTAGCCTTGCCGCTGCTTGTGCTTCTGGTTCGGACAGATCACGCGCACGACGCCGCGGCGGCGAATGACCTTGCACTTGTCGCAAATCCGTTTGACCGAGGCTCTCACCTTCATAGTTTTTGGACGATCCTTCCGCGCGTGACGTCCCGCGTGCTCAGCTCGAGGCGTACCCGATCGCCGACGAGCACGCGGATAAAATTCTTCCCGGGTCCGCTCGGCGCGTGCGCCGTGACCTGCCGCGGCCCGTCGATCTCCACCCGATACTGTCCATAGGGGAGCGCCTCGCGCACGACCCCGTCGGCGGTCACCAGTTCACCAGTTCACCAATTCCCCACCCGCCACTTCACCGGCTAGCCTCGAGCGACCACCGGGCGCAACGTCATCACGAGCGGCCCGTCCTTCGTCACCGCAACCGTGTGCTCGAAGTGCGCCGACAGGCTTCCGTCCTTCGTGACGGCCGTCCAGCCGTCGGCCAGCACTTTCACCGCCGCGCGTCCCATGTTCACCATCGGCTCGATGGCCAGCGTCATCCCTTCGGCGAGGCGCGGGCCGCGCCCGGGCTCGCCATAATTGGCGATCTGCGGCTCTTCGTGCAGCGCCGCGCCGATCCCGTGGCCGACGAACTCGCGAACCACCGCGAAGCCCTGCGACTCCACGTGCGCCTGAATCGCGTGACCGATATCGGAGATCCGCGCGCCCACGCGCACCTGCGAGATCCCCTTCTCCAGCGCTTCCTGCGTGACTTGCAGCAGCCTCGCCACCTCGTCGCTGACCGTGCCCACGGGCACCGTGATCGCCGAATCGCCGTAATACCCGTTCAGCTTCACGCCCATGTCGAGCGACACGATGTCGCCTGACTTGAGCGGCCGGGCGTTCGGAATGCCGTGCACGACCTGCTCGTTCACCGACGCGCAGAGCGTGGAGGGATACCCGCGATAGCCTTTGAAGGCCGGCTCCGCTCCCGCCGCCCGTACCTCCGCCTCGGCCGCCGCGTCCAGTTCCGCCGTCGTCACGCCCGGCGCGACCATCGCGGCAAGCTCGTCGAGGATTCGCGCGACCAGTTGGTTGGCCTCGCGCATCTTCTCGATTTCCATCGGCGACTTGCAGACGATCACAGCCGCACCTCTTTTGCCGGCGCCGACGCCTCGCAGATCGCCCGGTCCATCGCCGCCGTCACGGCGTCCGGCGGCTGGTTGCCGTCGATGCGCCGGAATGTCGGCCGGCCCGAGTAGAACTCGACGATCGGCTCCGTCTCGCGGTGGTACACCTTCAGCCGCTCCCCCACGATCCCCTCGCCGTCGTCGGTGCGATGGACGAGGGTGCCGCCGCAGTTGCCGCACGCCGTGATCCATTCGATCGGCGCGTTGACGCCGCACGAGCCGCAGATCCGCCGCGCGCCCAGCCGGCGCAGCAGCACCTCCTCGGGGACGACCATCTCGACGATGACCAACGGTCCTCGGCCCGTCATGAGACTGTCGAGCGCCGCCGCCTGCGGGACCGTGCGCGGAAAGCCGTCGAGGACGAATCCCGGCCGCGTGTCGGGCAGTTCCAGCCGCTCTCCCACGATACCGATGATCACGTCGTCGCCGACCAGGCGTCCGGCGTGCATCGTGGCCTTCGCGGCGCGTCCGAGCTCGGTGCCCGACCGGACGGCGTCGCGCAGGATGTCGCCCGTCGAGATCTTCGGGATCCCGTGAGTGCGCGCGAACCGCTCCGCCTGGGTGCCCTTGCCGGCCCCCGGAGGGCCGAGCATCACTACATTGAGCGCCACGCCGGGGCGCCGCTGAGTCACTACTGGCCCCGCCGTCCACGGATGCGGGTTTTCTTCATGAAGCCGTCGTAGTGGCGCATGATCAGCTGCGACTCGACCTGCTGCACGGTGTCCATCGCGACGCCCACGATAATCAGCAGCGACGTGCCGCCGAAATAGAACTGGACGTTGAGTCCCTGCGTCACGAAGGTCGGCAGATACAGGTCCAGCGTCGGCCCGATGAACGGGATCGGCGCGACCTTGAATCCGCTGATCAGGAACTGCGGCAGCAGCGCGACGAGCGCGAGATAGACGGCGCCCACGAGCGTAATGCGCGTGAGAATCGTGTCGATGTACTCCGCCGTCCGCTTGCCCGGGCGGATGCCGGGAATGAACCCGCCGTACTTCCGCATGTTCTCCGCGACGTCGTCCGGATTGAAGATGATCGCCGTGTAGAAGTAGCAGAAGAAGATGATCCCCGCGAGATACAGCAGATTGTACAGCGGCATCCCGTAATTGATCTGGTCGATGGCCTTCTGCAGGACGGACCCTTCCGGCGCCACCCCGCGCATCGTCAGCGGGAACGCCAGAATCGAAGACGCGAAGATCACCGGGATGACGC